>OLXN01000239.1_pt1 | contig 48709 bp, 29 predicted proteins | sample 1674021 | NCBI WGS metagenome assembly OLXN01 (sample SAMEA103958137, study PRJEB25191) | human gut metagenome | biome: human-associated habitat [ENVO:00009003]; feature: intestine environment [ENVO:2100002]; material: feces | place: Germany | collected 2013/2015
ACCCCTCTATAATACGGAGAAAAATTCAAGTTTTGTTGATGTGTTTTTAGAAAAATTTACAAATTATTTTACGCAAAAAGAGGTTCGCCCAAATTGTAGGGCAAACCTCATCTTTTATATTGTTTATCTATCAAAAATGCAAAGGTAAATATAGAAAATCGTACTTGAAATGTCGCTCTGTTCAAGGTAACATACCACAACCTTTTAGGGCGACAATTTTGTTTTCATACTTTTCGGGTACAATATAATTAACACTTACTCGGAGGTAAATACAATGGAAGGACGAATTTTAACGGCAGAAATTATTGATGATTTTAGAAAGAATTTAGAGCTGCAAGAGAAAAGCACGGCAACGATTGAAAAATATATTCATGATGTGAAAGCGTTTTCGGTTTATGTACAAAACGAGGTAATTACAAAAGAAATTGTTATCGCCTACAAAAATCATTTGCAGGAAAACTATGCTGTTCGCAGTGTGAACTCAATGCTTGCAAGCATCAACAGCCTGTTTGCATTTTTGAATTGGTTTGATTTGAGAGTTAAATCACTAAAACTTCAACAGCAAGTATTTTGTTCAGAAGAAAAAGAACTGACAAGGGCGGAATACAAACGCTTGTGTCAAGCTGCAAAGCAAAAGAAAAATGAACGATTGAATTTAATTATTCAAACAATATGTGCCACAGGTATTCGTGTCAGCGAGTTGCAATATATCACCGTTGAGGCGGTAAAGTGTGGCGAGGCAATCGTAAACTGCAAGGCAAAGACACGCTCGGTTTTTATCGTGAAAGAACTGAAACAAAAATTGCTCCGCTATGCAGCAGAGCAAGAAATAAAAAGCGGTATGATTTTTGTAACAAAAAACGACAAACCCGTAAACCGCACGAACATTTGGAGAGAGATGAAAGCATTGTGCAAAGATGCAAATGTAAATCCGCAAAAGGTGTTTCCGCATAATCTTCGCCACCTGTTTGCACGCACATTTTATGGTATTGAAAAGGATATTGCAAAGCTTGCTGATATTCTCGGTCACAGCAGTATCAACACAACTCGAATTTATATCATTTCAACCGGCACGGAGCACCGCAGACGAATGGAAAATATGCACTTAATTATTTAGCCTAAAAACAAAAAATCCGCCAAGTTCGGCGGCGAATGACATAATCGATATTATGTTGCATTTAGAATCAATTTCAGACAAAATAAAAAAGCACCTACAATCAAATGTAGATACTTAAAAGCAAAAATGAGTATGACAAACCAAGCCTTGTCAAGAAAAACTTGAAAAGGCTTATTCGTGTTTGTTTCAAGTGACGATTTTGGTACTTTTCATATCGTACAATATATGTAACAATTGTAAAAAAATATGATATATGATATAATCAAAAATAAATTAAGTATGTTTTACAACATAATATCGATTTTGTTGTATGGAGGGAATATGAGCAGTAATATTTCTAAAAGAAAACGAGAGCGAATGATGCAATTTCTTTTAAAATTGAAAGAAGAACATAAAGATGACGATTCTATGCTTATCGCTCTTAACGAAATTGAGGCAGAATTAAATGCGAAAAAGTACGGTCTTGTGTGGGAAGAACATGAGGAAGCAGTAGATGTTATGATGAAAGACAACATTCCGGTATTCACCGAATGTGCCAATAAGGAAATTCATGCTTACGACAGTGATAGCTATAATTTTTTACTCGAAGGTGATAATCTTCATTCACTTCATCTTTTAGAAAAAACACATAAAGGTAAAATTGATGTTATTTATATAGATCCTCCGTATAATACCGGAAGCAATGACTTTATTTATGACGATAATATAATTGATAATAAGGATGGATTTCGTCATAGTAAATGGCTTTCGTTCATGGGTGAAAGACTTAAAAAAGCACAAAGTTTACTTTCAAAGAAAGGGTGCATTTTTATATCTATTGATGATAATGAAATTGCTCCATTAAAGTTGGAATGTGATGAGATTTTTGGTGAACAAAATTTTGTTGCACAACTTGTTTGGGAGAAAAAGAAAAAAGGTTCTTTTCTCTCAAATCAAATCACAAATATTAAAGAATACATTCTTGTTTATTGTAAAGATAAGCTGAATTTTTCAGGATTGATCGGTGAAATAAACACGAAAACAGAAACTTATCCGTGTATTAACGCACCAAATAAGCGATCGATATGTAAAATTGGTAAAGGAATAAAAAGTAATTACAGGGAAAAGAACTATATATTGCCCGCAGGCACAATAATATCTGATTCTACAATGAACATCAAGTACTTGAGTGATTTGGTTATTGAAAACGGTATAGTAACAAAGGATTTTGAGGTTGAAGGTAACTGGAGATATTCAGCAGATGCAATGTATGAGTATTCAAAAAATGATGAGCTATATATAACAAATTCCCTTTACATTAGGAGGATTGTTTCAGAACCACGAATGAAAACTATGAAAGATATACTTCCAAGGGTCGGCGGTAATGAAGATTTATCCTATGATGATCCTATCAATAGTAATAATTTATTTGATAGTGGATGGGGATCAAACGAAGATGCTGACAATGAACTCATCGACTTTTTTGGCACTCAAAGAGTTTTTAGTTATCCAAAACCCGTTAGGTTAGTCAAAAAATTAATTTGTGCAACTAGAATTGATGATGCTATTATATTAGATTTTTTCGCCGGTTCAGGCACGACAGCACAGGCAGTTCTTGAATTAAACAAAGAGGATGGCGGTAATCGCAAATTTATTATTTGTACCAACAATGAAAACAGTATTTGTGAAAATATAACATACCAAAGAATAAAGACCGTAATCACAGGTAAGCGTGAAGATGGCAGTGATTATTCTGATGGCATACCTGCAAACCTCAAATATTATCGCACCGATTTTGTGTCCAAAGATGAGGAATATTTGTCTGAAGCACTGCTTGAGCATGTAGCCGAAATGATTCAACTTGAACACGGCATTAAACTTGACGGCAAGCGTTACATAACGGTTATGAATGACAACGAGGCTGACAGGCTTGCAGAACATTGGAGCGAATATCCGGACGTAAAGGCTTTGTATGTTTCAAAAAATGTACTTTTTACCACAGAGCAGAATGCCTTGTTTAAGGATGTGGATATACACATTATTCCGGATTACTATTTTAATTTTGAATTGAGGGAGGTTGGAGAAACATGGTAAACGGATTGACTCTTAATCTTTTTGACTTTCAAGAAAAAGCTGTGTTAAATTTGCTCGACATATCAACTGACAGTAATAGTAAGCAGACCGTAGTTATGAAAGCCCCGACCGGAGCAGGCAAGACAATTATTTTAATTGGGTATGTAGATGAATATCTTAACAATGTTAATTCAAATACTGCTGTAATTTGGCTTTGCCCGGGTAAAGGAGACCTTGAAGAACAGAGTCGTCAAAAAATGATTTCAGTAGCACCGCACAGAAAAACGCAAAATTTATTTGATGCTCTGCAAAACGGTTTTGAGCCTGAAAGCACAACATTTATCAACTGGGAGCTTGTTACTAAGAGGGGTAACACTGCTATCAAGGACAGCGAACGCAAAAATCTTTTTGACCGTATTGCAGATGCGCACGGAAAAAATATTGATTTTATCGTCATTATAGATGAGGAACATTCCAACAATACAACAAGGGCAAAAACAATTATTGACGCATTTGCCGCAAAGCATATTATTCGTGTCAGCGCAACAGCTATTAAAAATAACCGATATGAATATTTTGAAATTGATGAATTAGATGTTATTGACGAAGGGCTGATTACAAAGGCACTTTATGTTAATGAGGGCGTTGAAGATAATATTGAAATCAGTAACGACTATGACTATTTGCTTGAATTGGCAGATAAAAAAAGAAAAGCAATCGCGCAGAGATATACAGAAGTACTTCCTGCCGGAAAAGTCGTGCGACCGCTTGTGCTTATCCAATTTCCGAACGGACAGCCGAAAACTGTCAAAGCGGTAGAAGAGAAACTTGAATCAATGGGCTATACCTATGATAACGGTATGGTCAGTATTTGGATGAGTGAGGATAAAAAAGATCTTACTGATAATTTAACAGATAATGACGGCACACCAGTATTTCTTCTTATGAAACAGGCAATCAGCACGGGATGGGACTGCCCTCGTGCAAAAATTCTTGTTAAGCTGCGTGAAGGTATGAGCGAACAATTTGAGATACAAACCATTGGTCGTATTCGTCGTATGCCGGAAGCAAGACATTACGATGATGATTTGCTCGATTTTTGTTATGTTTATACATTTGATGAGACCTACAAGGCGGGATTGCTCTCCAATATGGATAAGGCGTATGAAACTCGCAGACTTTTTTTAAAGGATAAGTGTAAAACATTTACATTGATAAAACAATTGAGAAACCTCGATGCAAACGGACTTGGTGAGCGTGAAGTTTTAAACAAAATTTATGACCATTTGATTGCTAAGTATCATCTTGGAAATGACAAAAAGAATAATCAGTCAATTCTTGCCGGACACGGTTTCGTCTTTGGTAATGAAATATTAGGACGAGCCTTACAAGGACAATTTGTAAAAACGGATGCAGTTATGGAAAGTGGTACACATTTTACAACTCGACAGCGTGTGAATACTCACGAGCACGGAATGCAACTTTTACATAGTGTGGACAGCATAAAGACGGCGATAGGAATGCAGACTGCAAAGGTAAAGACGATTTTAGAAAGATTATTCCGCAATAACGGTTCTGCAAAGAACAAACTATTATCTCTTGATACTGCCGAGTTCTATGCTTTTGTCATCAATAATGTTCACTTATTAAAAGAAGAGTTAAGAGAAGTGACATCTGATTTGGCAACACAGACAACTTCGATTGATCCAAAATCTGTTTTGTTCCATATACCGGAACAAGATTTCTTCAAATATGATCCGGGCGTAAAAAATGAGATTGAGTATCTAAGCAATGCGTATCATGAATATACTTCGGGATACGCGACAAGTCTTGTTCGCAGTAACAGCGAAATGCTTTTTGAGCAGTACTGTGAAAACCGTAACGACATCGAGTGGATTTATAAGAATGGTGACAGCGGTCAACAATATTTTTCAATTGTCTATTTAGATGGTTTTCAGCACCAATGGCTTTTCTATGCAGATTATATTGTGATGAAAAAAGATGGCACGGTCTGGATTATTGAGACCAAAGGCGGAGAGTTCAAGGGTAAAAGCAAAAATATTGATATCCAAATCGGAAATAAATTTAATGCTTTTAAGCAATATGCCGATAAGCATAATTTAAACTGGGGATTTGTCAGAGATAAAGATAATCGTCTATATATAAATAATACAGAATTTGCTGTAGATATGGCTGATGAACATTGGCAAGATATAGATGAAGTTTTTTAATATTGGACATCGCATTTCAAAGAGAATTGCTTACATGGTGTTTTTGAGTTTGTTTTAATTTTGAAATACAATTTATTTTCTCTGATGCTTTTATTGGTGGATTTTTAAGTCTGCAATAATGTTTATAGCAGATAATGATTTTCGCTTTTGATTTTTAACATGCTTGAAGCCACAGCATTCTGATTTTTGTATGCTGTGGTTTTTACTATAAATTGTTTTTTGCTAAACTTAGGTATCAAAATAAATTTATTGTAATTATCCATACTATATGATAAAATAAATATGTAAAGGAGTGATACAATGTCCCCGATTGAAACAAAAAGAACGGCTGCAATCAAAGTTGCAGATGCGTTGAATAGCATTGAAGGCGTGCCTGTATCAGCCTTTGCAAAGGAGCTTTCTGCAAAATGGGCAAAAGGCGAAATTACAGGTGCAGATATGAAAGCTGCTCTTATAGCAAAACATAAGAAAATATCATAGGTGAGTTTATGAACGATTTGTACTTGATTCCTAACAGTACAGTCCTCAAAAACCTGCTTGGCATAACAAATGAAAAAGAGCTTGATTTGGCAGAGGCTGAATTATCTCGTGCAAACATGATGCTGCTGTATGAAAATGGCTTTAGTGATTTTTCATCCGGCGGCTTTTGTTTTATTCACAAGTTTTTATTTGGCGATGTTTACGAGTGGGCAGGACAGTATAGAAAAATAAATATTCAAAAGCGTGAAGAGTTGCTGGCAGGTCGAAGCGTTTGGTACTCGAATGTTACCGAAATAGGTGCTGACCTTGATAAAGTTTTTGCCGAAATCAATAAGGTTGATTTTACAAGCATTTCGAGAGAAGTTTTCGCAAAGAAAATTGCAAGGCTGTTTCCAAAACTTTGGCAAGTTCATCCGTTTAGAGAGGGCAACACAAGAACTACTGTAATGATGATGACATTCTTTGTGGAACGCTATGGCTATTATTTTGACCAAAATCTTATGGCTGAAAGTGCTGGCTATGTGCGTGATTCTTTTGTTCTTGCAAGCCTTGGTAAACATTCGGAATATGAACATTTGGAAAAAATATTGCTTGACGCAATTTGCATTGAGCCTGTTGAATATGCGAATGGCGATATAGACGCCAAAGATAAGACAGATAAGTACGAAAAATACAGGTCAAAAAATTACACTCCGACTAAACATGAGTATATGGAGTGATGGTGAGAAAAATGTTTATTGAAAATAATATACTAAAGCATTATTTGAAAAATGTATATTTCATTACAGGAACTGCTTACGCAGGCAAATCTACAATGGTGAAAATACTTGCAGAAAAATATGATTTGATATTCTGCGGAGAGAACTATACTTGTGATATTACAGATAAAGTAGCAGATCCTGATATTCAACCGAATTTATGCTTTATGAACTTAATGAACAGTTGGGAGGATTTTGTAAAACGTTCCCCTGAAGAATATGAAAAATGGATGTATGGCACGTCTGATGAAGTAGCAGGATTTGAAATTGCAGAACTAATATCACTTTCCAAAGACAAAAAAGTAATTGTTGATACCAATATTCCGATTGATGTGCTGAAAGAAATATCAGATTATAATCATGTTGCAGTTATGTTGTCACCTCAAAGTATGAGTGTTGAGCGATTTTTTGACAGAAATGACGAAGAAAAGCAATTCATCCTCAGTGTAATCAAAAATTGCGATAATTCGGAAGAGGTAATGGCAAATTACAAGGCAGGATTAGAGTTGATTAACAGTGAAAAGCATTATAACGAATATGCCCAAAGCGGATTCTTTATTTTGGTTCGTGATGATAGTGAACAGGATACACGAAAAGAAGTTTGTGAGAAACTTGCAAAGCATTTTGGATTTGTGGAAGGTAAATAAATGGTTAACATTTTACTTGAAGGATATGAAATAAATTCCGATTATCTTTATGATGACTTGAAAAAATACATATTGACCGACTATTCAGTTGCAGTAATTGCTTTTTCTTTTCGTGACAGTGAGGTTAAAAATTCAACAGAATGGAATTTACTGTATAGCAAAGAAAAGGGTATTTATTACAGGGGAATAGTCAGCGGCTTTACTGCCTACGGAATATCGGAAAATAATATTACATTTGTAAACTATTTTGAGGATACAAAAGAGTCTGCTAAACAAAAAATAGAAAATGCGGATATTCTTTATTTTACCGGCGGTCGACCTGACAGAATGATGAACAGAATCAAAGAGTTTGATTTGGTGAATATGTTAAGAAAGCATAACGGAATTGTTATGGGTTATAGTGCAGGTGCGGTTATTCAGCTTTCTGAATATCATATATCACCTGACAAAGATTATAAAGAATTTCAATACTATGACGGCTTGGAATATTTAGACGATTTCTATTTGGAGGTTCATTACGAAAATACAAAAGTGCAAAATGAAGCCATTCGGCGTGTGTTATCAGAAAGAGGTAAAACAGTTTATGCAACTGCTTTCATGTCAGGCGGTATTATCGTAGATAACGGCAATATTAAACTTATTGGAGATGTAAAGACTTTTAGCAAATAGCGTGGTGTAATTGTGTCAAAGGATAATTGGCATAAAACAGATTATGGCAAACAAAGAGTGTTATAAAAAAATGACAAAACGAGAAATGATAAACATAAATAATTTTTTCAATTTAGTTGCGGAAGATTTTCAGTTAGGCAAAGTGCTTGAAAATCCCGTTCAGGTAGCAGGCGGTTTTATGCACCGTATGTTTAAGATTGTTACCGAAAAAGGCAGTTACATAATTAAGCTTTTAAACCCAAACATTATGAAACGACCTACTGCAATGGACAACTACAAAATCGCTGATGATATTGAGAAAATATTACAGCAAAACAATATTCCTGCAGTTTATGCTTTGGAGTTCAAGAATAGAAAAATACAGGAATTAAACGGTCAATATTATTATATTTTTGAGTGGTATGACGGCAAGTCATTGAAAGACTGTGAAATTAAGTCAGTTCATTGCGAAAAGATAGGTGAAGTGTTGGCAAAAATTCATAATATTGATTTGAAAGATGAGCCATTTGAGCAAGACGAAATGCACATTGACTGGCAAAAATATATTGACCTTGCCAAAGATATGAACTCACCTATTTATAATTACATAAAGGATTGTGTCGATTTGTTTAACGACAGCATGACAAATGGCAATGAGGCTATAAAGAAATTACCTCCGATCAAAGCAATTTGCCATAACGATATGGACAGCAAAAATGTACTTTGGCTTGGTGATGAGTTTAAGCTGATTGATTTGGAATGTTTAGGATATTCAAATCCTTATCTCGAATTGTTTGAGCTCGCACTTTGCTGGTCAGGATATGAAGGATGTAATATAAATTTTAATTTGTTTAATACATTCATCAAGTCATATTTTGATAATACAAATCTTGATACAAATGTTGACTGGGAGGCTTTGTATTACAGCAACAATGGCAGACTCGGTTGGCTTGAATACAACATCAAAAGAGCATTGATGCTTGAATGTGATAACGAGGAAGAACAACAACTGGGTATCAGCGAGGTTAAAGAAACTGTTGAACATATCATATATTGTGATAAAGTTAAAGATGAAATTTTGAAGAATATTGCTGATTGTTGAGGTGATAAAAATGAGTGATGAAGTTATTCTTGGCAATGTAATGGTCGATTGTGATGATGAAATAAAATTACAGAGATTTTACGGAGAATTGTTAGGCTGGGAAATGTGTGAATTATTCGACAGGCCTGCTGTTCGAAGTTCCAACGGTATAGTGTTTTTGTTCATTGAAGAGCCTGATTATGCGGCACCTGTTTGGCCGGAGAAAACAGGTAAACAGCAAAAGCAAATGCACTTTGATTTTCAGGTAGACGATGTATATGTCGCTGTTGAAAAAGCAATATCACTGGGAGCTACTAAAGCACCCAATCAGTATGGAGGAGAACATTTTACTACAATGTTTGATCCTGCAGGTCATCCGTTTTGTTTATGTAAAAAGTAAAATTTTGAAGAATTTAATAATTCAATAAGCTAAAAAATCACAGAGTTTTGTTCTCTGAGATTTTTTTAGAAAAAATTTTAAGTTTTTGTGTTACTTTTTACATTTTTCGACATTTATATTATATAAGAGAAATAACTTCACTGAAAAGGAATATTTTTGTCGAAAAATGTGCAGTTTTGCATTTAGTATTGATGAGTTAATTATTAGCAGTTACAATTTGTTATCAATATGCATAAGGAGTTGAAATAAGTGTTAAGAAGTTTTTTGCCTGTTGGACAGGGTGCTTTTTATTTAGAACAATTTTATTCAAATGTTGATAGGGTTAATGTTGTTTATGATTGTGGCTCTCTAACAGATGTTAAGATAGTTCAAAAGGCAATCAGATCTAATTTTAGTAAAGATGAAGTAATAGAAATCGTATTTATTTCTCATGTTGATCAGGATCATATTAACGGATTAGAATATTTATTAAAATATTGCAATGTTAAGAAAATTGTGTTTCCATACACAAAAATAAAAGATAAAATCGCACTTACCATTGATTATTTTTGTAATAGTAACAATCCGTCGAATAATGATTTTATTTATAAGTTTATAAATAATCCTTATCTTGCATTACGGGATTTAGATTCGGAAGCAAGATTATACGGAATTGCAGAATTCAATGAAGACAACGAATCATATCGAATAATTGATTATGATAATGAAGGAGTTGAGATAATCCGTTCCGGAGCTAATCTTTTTGAGTCTTTTATAAGCGTTAAATTTCCATATAAAATCAAGTGGGAATATATTCCATTTAACTTTAGAGAAGATAAAAGAAAAGACCAATTTTTTGATGAGTTAGAAAATAATTTAAATAAATTAGGTATACGATTGAAAGAAATTGGTGTTGACAATATTTTGAAATTGTGGATAAACCCAGATATACAAAACGCAATTAAAGAATCATACAAAAAAGTAAGAGGAAGTCTAAACACAAATTCTATGGTGCTTTTTTCAGGCATTAGGGATACTAATATAATTCAACGGCAAATAAATCTGTACAATAATTGTTTTTATTGTTGCTTACGCAGGTATGGAAACTGTTTTTGTTGTCGTAACAAAAAGAACGGATGTCTTTATACCGGAGATTATGAAGCAGGCGGGAAACAAAAATGGAGTGAACTAAAAAAAGCCTATTCAAAGTATTGGGATTATATTGGTTGCGTTCAAATACCACATCATGGCTCTTATAAAAATTATAATAAAGAGTTCGCTTTATTTGATGCTTATTTTATTATTTCGTCAGGTTTGAACAATAGATATCGTCATCCAAGTGGATCTGTTATTAAAAATCTACTTTTAAATAACAAATATCCACAAATTGTAACTGAACAACAAAGTAGCAAAGCGATTTTGAAAATTGATATATAAAAGCAAATAGTGATTAATTTAATATCAAAAAATGGGGGGTATTTTTTAGAATGAGCATTATTAAGTCTTTTTCTGTTGGTAATGGTGATACATTTTATATAAAACACGGAAATGATAGTTTTACTGTAATAGATTGCTGTTTAGATGAATCAAATATCGATGATATTATTGATGAAATAATTACCGAATCCAAAGATAAAAGTATTTTCAGATTTATATCTACACATCCAGATGACGACCATATCAAAGGATTAAAACAGTTGGATGATAAAATCGGTATTATTAATTTTTATTGTGTAAAAAACGATGCAATTAAGGATGAAGAAACAGATGATTTTAGTCGATACTGCGAATTGCGTGATTCTGAAAAACATTTTTATCTCTATAAGGGATGTAGTCGTAAATGGTTAAATAAAGAAGACGACGAGCATAGCAGTGCCGGAATTAGCATATTATGGCCTGATATTTCTAATGATGATTATAAAAATGCTTTAGAAAATGCGGAAAGCGGAAAAAGTCCCAATAACATTTGTCCTATCATAAGGTATTCATTGGAAAATGGTGTTACCGTATTATGGATGGGTGATATGGAAACAGATTTTATGGAAAAAATAAAAGATTATGTTGATTTTTCGGAGATTGATATTCTATTTGCACCACACCATGGTAGAAAGAGCGGGAAAATTCCATCGGATGTTTTGACAAGTCTTTCTCCTAAAATTATCGTTGTCGGTGAAGCATCATCAAAAGATTTAGAGTATTATTCAAACTATAATACAATTACCCAAAATTCAGCTGGAGATATAACCTTTGAGTGTTTAGAAAAAAAGGTTAAGATATTTGTTAGCAATCCAAATTATTCTGTGGACTTTTTGACTAATGAGAAATCATATAATATTGGTTTAGGATATTACATTGGAACCTTAAATTTATAGGAGTACTTATGAAGGAAAAATTATCATTATATGAATACTTAAATTTTGTGCTTATAGGATTGATTTTTACAGGGTGTTGTGTTTTAGTTTTAAAAGATGACGAATGGGTTAAAACAATATTTAAGGAAATAAAATCACTTTCGTTAGGTATAGAAGTGGTTATTACTTCTATACTATTTGGATTGATTTATGAAATCGGATTTATTATTAATAGAATAGGCTCTATTGTAATTGAACCTATTTTCAAAAAATTTAAGATAATTCATTTTAAAAATGATTATAAATTATTTAATGAAAGAAAAAAACAATATCCGATTATGGAAGTATTATCACGGGAATTTGCATTGGCTAGAACTCAAATTTCTATGTTTTTTATTCTTTTGGTAGTCTCTTTGTTAAAACAACAATTTATATTATCTGGAGTGTTCTTTTTATTGGTACTTTTGTTTACTCTGTCAATGAGAAAGCATAGTAAAAAGATAGTGGATCTTATGAGCTGAAAACATCAGTCCTGATTCTAGGACTGATGTTTTTGCAATATGGATTTATATTAATATTTGTGGTATAGTTTGATTAAATTTATGAGAAGAGGTAAAAAATATGCAATTAAAAGATTGGCTATCTATACTCATTCCTGCTGGTGTTACAATAATAGGCTTAATTATAAATTATTTTGCGACTAAAAGTAATATAAAAAATGAAATCGCAAAACAACAGGGTTCAATTAAGTTAGAAAAATTACTGAAATGCCTTGAAGATTATCAGGAAACATATAGAGCTATTATGACAAGTTCAAAACTACCAGATAAGGAAAAGGAAAAAGTTATAAATAAACAAGCGTTGGCTTTTCGAAAAATAATGGATTATGTTTATTTGTATGGCAGTGAAAATGCTTGTAAAATTACATCTGCTTGGCAGCAATATAACTATATTGAAAGTCAAAGTTCTACAAATAAAATGATTCCGATTTGTTATGCTAATTTATTGAGTTCCCAAATTTGTTTGGATGTAACAGGAACTTGCAATAAACCTTCATATTACTATAAAATAAATTTGACTGATTATAATACTACAAAAGATAAAATTGAAAAGACGCATAATGATATCGTCAAATCTCTAAAACTTGATAATAGATTGATGTTTTGAGTAAAACAATAGAGTTGACAAATATATCGATGAGCTTTAATATGCGAGGGAGGTGATATATGTGAATGCAGTAATATATGCTCGATATTCAAGTGACAATCAGCGTGAAGAAAGTATTGATGGGCAAATTCGTGAATGCAAGGAGTTTGCCGAGAAGAATGATATTCGTATAATTGATACATATATTGACAGAGCGTTATCTGCAAAAACGGACAATCGTCCGTCATTTCAGCAGATGATTAAGGACAGTTCCAAAGGTCTGTTTGATGTTATAATCGTTTGGAAACTTGACCGCTTTGCCCGTAATCGTTATGACTCGGCGCATTATAAAAACATTTTGAAAAAGAACGGCGTTAAGGTTATTTCTGCAACCGAAGCGATTTCAAGCGGTGCAGAAGGCATTTTGCTTGAGTCTATGCTTGAAGGCTATGCCGAGTATTATTCTGCTGAGCTTGCAGAAAAAATCAACCGTGGCTTAACCGAAAATGCTTTGAAATGCAAATATAACGGCGGCTCTGTCGCTTTTGGTTATATGATTAATGATGAGCAACATTTTCAAATCAATCCGACTCTTGCTCCTGTTGTTTTGAAAATCTTTAATGATTATCTTTCCGGTAAAACGCAGAAAGAAATCCGTGATGAACTGAACAACAAGGGCTTGAAAAATGCTAACGGTCGAGAATTTACAATAAATAATATTTCTAAAATATTGACAAACCGTCGATATGTTGGCAATTATATTTACAAGGATATTGTTATTGAAAACGGAATTCCTGCCATTATTCCGAATGATGTTTTTGATAAGGTGCAGGAAATGATAGCCGTTAACAAGCGTGCGCCATCAAGGCATAAGGCCGTTGATGACTACTTGTTGACAACTAAATTATACTGCGGCAAATGCAAATCGTTTATGGTTGGTGAAAGCGGAAATGCCCGTGGCATAAGATACAGTTATTATAAATGCGTCAACACCAAGCGTAATAAAACATGCGATAAAAAGGCAGTTAAAAAAGATTGGATAGAAGATATCGTTATTTATCAAGTTATGAAATTCATCAATGATGATTCACTCATTGAAATGTTAGTAAACAAGATTTTGTCTATTCAAGGTAAAGAAAGCCCAATGTTGAAATCTCTTAAAAAGCAACTTGCACAGACCGACACAGCCATTGAAAATATGCTTAATGCGATTGAGCAAGGCATAATAACAAAATCAACAAAAAAGCGACTTGATGAACTTGAAAGCACAAAAGAAAATTTAGAAACGGAAATCACAAAAGAAAACATATCACATCCGTTATTGACAAAAGAGTTTTTATATTTGTGGTTTGACGGGTTCAAAAATTTTGATGTGAATAAACTTGAAAATCGAAAAATGCTTATAGACACATTTGTTAATTCCGTTGTGCTTTATGATGACAGAATAGATTTTTATTTCAATTTCAAAGATAATGCTAAAAGCCTGACATTATCAGAGCTTAATACCGTTTCGGATTTATCATCTTCATCTCCACCAAATAAAAACCAATCACTTTTGTGATTGGTTTTTATTTTTGTATAAATAATGTGGATTCGGACCACTAATGGGAGCGAACGCCGAAGCTTGCGAGGCAAGGAGCGACAGAGAAACAGTCCGGTGGACTGTTTCGACATTAGTCCAAAGGTGCGAAGCACCTGAGATAAAATCCACCCTCTTCCACCACGTCGTCACAAGCTATATATCGCTTGTGGCGATTTTTTTATATCATTTTTAAAAATCGCCACGGCACTCATACCGCTGCTCCTCCTTTTTCCCGAATTAAATAAACCTTTTTGCCTCCTTTAAAAGGGAGGTTTTTTTCTGTTTTTTCGCAATTTTGTCCATAAACATTGTTAAAAAATAAACAATCTTGTGTATATTGCCAAAATGGTAATAAAATCTTGCATTATAAGTCAAAATAATATATAATTATTATCGGTTAAAAATATTTATAATCATAATTAATATATGAGAGGTAAAAACAATGGACGCATTAAACAAAAAAACTATTGAAGACATTGATGTAAAAGGCAAAAAAGTTCTTGCTCGTTGCGACTTTAACGTTCCGCTTAAAGACGGCGAAATCACTAATGACAAGAGAATTGTTGCCGCTCTTCCTACTATCAAGTATTTGATGGAGCACGGTGCAAAGGTTATACTTTGCTCACACCTCGGCAGACCTAAGGGAGAATATAAGCCTGAATTCAGCCTTGCTCCCGTTGCAAAAAGACTTTCGGAGTATCTCAGTGTTGAGGTTAAGCTTGCCGAAGATGCTGAGGTTGTAGGCCCTAATGCCAAGGCTATGGCAGCAGAGCTTAAGGACGGCGAGGTTATGCTCCTTGAAAACGTTAGATACAGGGCAGAAGAAACAAAGAACGAGGAGAATTTCTCTAAGGAACTTGCTTCTCTTGCTGATATTTTCGTAAACGACGCATTCGGTACTGCTCATAGAGCACATTGCTCAACAACAGGTGTTGCTGCTTATTTACCTGCTGTTTGCGGTTACCTTATCCAAAAGGAAATCAAGTTTATGGGTGGCGCTCTCGCTAATCCAAAGAGACCTCTTGTTGCAATTCTCGGCGGTGCTAAGGTTTCAGATAAGATTGGTGTAATTGAAAACCTTATTGATAAGTGTGACACAATCATTATCGGCGGCGGTATGGCTTATACCTTTATGAAGTATCTCGGCCATAACATCGGTACTTCTCTTCTTGAGGCTGACTGGGTTGAAAAAGCAGGCGAAATGATGAAGAAGGCTGAGGATAAGGGCGTTAAGTTCCTTATTCCTGTTGATAACAAGGTTGGTAAGGAATATGACGAGCATACTGAGGCTAAGGTAGTAAGCAGTGACGATATTCCTGACGGCTGGATGGGTCTTGATATCGGCCCTAAGACTCAGGAAGTTTTTGCAGACGCTATTAAGGGCGCAGGCACAGTAATTTGGAACGGTCCTATGGGCGTTTCAGAATGGGATAACTTTGCAGCAGGCACAATCTGCGTTGCTAAGGCAGTTGCTGATTCAGGCGCTATTTCAATCATCGGCGGCGGTGACTCGGTTGCAGCTGTAACAAAGCTTGGCTTTGCAGATAAGATGAGCCACATTTCAACCGGTGGCGGTGCATCACTTGAATTCCTTGAGGGTAAAGACCTTCCGGGTATCTGCGCACTCCAAGACAAATAATTTATCAATAATCGTAGGGGCGACCATTGGTCGCCTTATACCAAAAATATTTTAAAGAGGTAACTATTATGAATAAGACTCTTCGTAAGGCAATTATTGCCGGTAACTGGAAAATGAACAATACTCCTTCACAGACAACTGCTCTCATCAATGAGATGAAGCCGCTTGTTGCCGATGCTGATTGCGAGGTTGTTCTTTGCGTTCCTTTCGTAGATGTTCCTGCCGCAGTTGAAGCTGCTAAAGGCTCTAATATTAAAATCGGTGCAGAGAATGTTCACTTTAAGGACAGCGGCGCTTTCACAGGCGAGGTTTCAGCTGATATGCTCGTTGAGCTTGGCGTTGAATACGTTGTAATCGGTCACAGCGAGAGAAGAACATACTTCGGCGAAACAGACCAAACAGTAAATCTCAGAACTCTTAAGGCTCTTGAAAAAGGCTTGAAGCCAATCATCTGCGTTGGTGAAACTCTTGAGCAGAGAGAGCTTGGTTATACAGAAACACTTCTTAAGTATCAAACAAAGATGGCACTTACAAATGTAACAGCTGACCAGCTTAAAAATGTTGTGATCGCTTACGAGCCAATCTGGGCAATCGGTACAGGCAAGACTGCTACTGCTGACCAGGCTGACGAGGGTAACGGATATGTTCGTGCAGCTATTGCAGAGGCTTACGGCGCTGATGTTGCAGAAACAGTAACAATTCAGTACGGCGGCTCAATGAACGCTAAGAATGCTGATGAGCTTACTTCAAAAGTAAACGTTGACGGCGGACTTATCGGCGGCGCTTCACTTAAGGCTGAGGACTTCTCAATTATCGTTAAGGCTGCAAGCAAATAATTAAACAAATTTTGGGTGGGTGTGTTTCGGCATACCCACTTTTTGTGAAAAACAATATGGAGGAATACTAATGAAAAAACCTGTTGTATTATGTATAATGGACGGTTACGGCAAGAATGACAGCGATTACGGCAATGCAATTGCTATGGCAAAAAAGCCTAACCTTGATAAGCTTATGGCTGAATATCCAATGACTTATATCGGAGCAAGCGGACTTGATGTAGGTCTTCCTGACGGTCAGATGGGCAACTCTGAAGTAGGCCACACAAATATCGGTGCCGGCAGAGTTGTATATCAGCCGCTCACAAGAATTACAAAGGCATTTGAGGACGGCGATGCTGAAAAAAATCCTGCTCTTAAGGGCGCTATGGATAATGCTAAGGGCAAGGCTCTTCACCTTATCGGTCTTGTTTCACCCGGTGGTGTTCATTCTCATTCGGAGCATCTTTATCATCTTCTTCAAATGGCTAAAAATAACGGTGTAGAGAATGTTTACGTTCACGCTCTTCTTGACGGCCGTGACGTTCCGCCTGCATCAGCCGTTGAATATCTCAATGAACTTGAGGATAAAATGAAGGAAATCGGCGTAGGTAAAATCGCTTCCGTAATGGGCAGATTTTACGCTATGGACCGTGACAATATTTGGGACAGAGTTGAAAAGGCTTATGCCGCTATCGTTTATGGCGAGGGCATTCAGGCTGATAATGCAGTTGAGGCGGTTAAGGCTTCTTATGAAACTGTTGACGAGGACGGCAAGCACCTTACGGATGAATTTGTGCTTCCTACCGTTATCGGCGGCAGCGAGGGCAGAGTTAAGGCTGACGACAGCGTTATCTTCTTTAACTTCCGCCCTGACCGTGCAAGAGAGATTACACGTACATTTGTTGACCCTGATTTTGACGGCTTTGAGAGAAAGAACGGCTTTTTCAAGCTTTACTATGTATGTATGACTCAGTATGATGCCGAGATGCCAAACGTCGAGGTTGCATTCGGCCCTGAAACTCTTGTTAATACCTTTGGTGAATATATTTCAAAGCACGGTATGACTCAGCTTCGTATTGCCGAAACTCAAAAGTATGCTCATGTAACTTTCTTCTTCAACGGCGGCGAGGAAAAGCAGTATGAGGGTGAGGACAGAATCCTTGTTGCTTCTCCTAAGATTTCCACATTTGACCTTATGCCTGAAATGAGTGCTCCTGAGGTATCGGAAAAGCTTAATGCGGCAGTAAGAAGCGGCAAATATGACGCTATTATCGTAAACTTTGCTAACTGCGATATGGTTGGCCATACAGGTATTATCCCTGCGGCAATCAAGGCTGTTGAAACTGTTGACGCTTGTGTTGGCTCACTTGCAAAGGCTGTTATAGAAATGAACGGCAATCTCTTTATCACTGCCGACCACGGCAATGCTGATAAGATGCTTGACGAAAACGGCGAGCCGTTCACAGCTCACACAACTAACCCTGTTCCGTTTGTTGCAGTAAACTGCGGCGAGGGCGTTGAACTTCGTGACGGCGGCAAGCTTTGCGACATCGCTCCTACAATGCTTCAAATGCTCGGACTTGACAAGCCTGCTGAAATGACAGGTGTATCACTTATTAAATAAGTAAATACAACAATAAAAGGATTAGATATTCGTATTAATTTACGCATATCTAATCCTTATTTTTTATCTTATATTTATGTTTATATTGTTATATTGTCGGTTTAACTCTGTATACTACAGTCGAATGTTTAGGAATTGTTGCATTAATGGTAGTTCCTGTTGAGCGTTCATCTGTCCACAAATCGTGAAGCTCATAACCCGACGGAGACTCCTCAATGCCTAAGTATGGGTCTTTAGTAAGGTCATCAAGCTTGAAGTTGACGCTTTTTGTGGAAGAAGCAGTATTGAATAAACAAAGCGCAACATCGCCGTTTGAAAGCGGACGGGCAATAATATCAATACCGCTTTCCTTTTTGATTCTCTTAGCACTCTTGCCGAGTGAATCCTGGTCAACTGCAATCATATGTTTGTTAGTAACAATTTTAAGCGTTTCATTATCCTTATCGGGCATACCGTTTGATACAAAGCTTCTGATATCGTTGCCAAGCATAAGCGGAGCGGCAAGCATACACCAAAGCGAGAAATGCGCTCTGTTTTCGTTATCGTCAAGCTTTCCGTTGCCGACCTCAAGCATATCAGGGTCGTTCCAATGGCCCGGTCCTGAGTGCTTATAAAGCTTCAAGGTGCGGTTATATATCATAGTTATGCTTCTCCAATTTGGAGCTATATCGGGCGTTGTGCGCCACATTGAGCCTGCTTTAGCACCCCAAAGATAAGGGCGAGCCATGCCCCATTCGCAAATGGAATATGTGATTGGCTTTTCTTCTGAATGTGTAACCTTAGCCCACATTGAGCTTGCTTCCTTAAGAGCATTACCCATACGCTTATACTGAATATATGACGAGTCAATCGCAGTTGCCACAGGGTTTTTGATTGTCATATTATTGGTGCCCTCTTTAAGCTCAACAATAATTTGTTGCCTGCCTAAAGGACTGAAGCCCTTAGTTTCAGGGAAGAAAATTTCATACATTTTGCCGTTAATATGAATTTGCATATACTGCTTCTTTTTAGCCATTGACTTGTGAAAAACAAAGGTTAATACGTATTCGCCCTTTTCGTCTGCGTCAAAATTAAAGCTTGCAGAGCCTGAGCCGTGGCTGATAAATCCAATTGCTTTTTTGCTTGGCACGTCAGACATTTTGATAATCTTTGCTCTTCCGGTAAACTCTGCGTCTTCCGGCCTTAAATCAATTTCAAAAGCGCTTTTTGGCTTGGTAATTACAATATGCTCAATTGCAGGGCAGTCACCGCTGATTCTGTTATGGTGGCAAAAATCGTATTTAAAAAATTCACAGCCCCAAGACGCAATTGTTTTAGCGTCAAGCCTTTCGTTGCCGAGAGAGGCAGGAAGGTCCTCACAGGTGAGAGTACCGTTAGAAGAATAAAGACCAACCTTTAAGCCGAGTGCGTTAATATCCTTAATAAGTTTAGGGATACCACGGCTGAATGTGCCGAGATCGCCCTGAAGCTTTCCGTCACTGTCACGAAGGGAACTTTGCCAGCAATCGTCAAGGTTAATAAATTCATATCCTGCATTTGCAAGTCCGCTGTCTTTCATAGCGTGGGCAGTTTGCATAATAATATCCTGGTCAATATTGTTCCTAAAGGTATTCCAGCTTGACCAGCCCATTGGCGGAGTTTGAGCAACCTTATTTTCAGAATATTCTTCGTCCTCGCTTATATCAATTGTAAGCTTAGTCGGGATAAATATTTTTTTCAAGGCGCAAAGCGGACATTTGCCGTTTGCTTTCATATTTAAAAACCAAGAAATGAACACAACAATCAATATTGCCAAAACGGCAACTAAAATTATAGCAAGATATTTCATTATAAACCAATCTCCTTAAAAAGCTCCAACTCCTTTTGAGCCAAAGCCTGCGTATTTTCATCATCAAGTGAATTTACTGCATTTAATGTAAATTCTTTTCTGTTTTTAAAATTGTAAATTATTCGATAAATCCAAGCATATAAAATAAGCCAAGGTCTTCCGTCGATAAATTTGATATAATCAATTTCTTTAAGCTTTTTGTAAGGCGGAAAGAGAAGCCTGAGTTTCGCCATAAAGGGCGAATATTTTTTCCCTTCTTCAAGCTCTCTTCTTGCAACGGTAACGCCCTTGTTTTCATTCTCATTGCCGAATGCACCGCAGTCGCAAAGGTATTTTTCAACATTTTTCGTATCAATTGCGTAATCATAACCTTCGCCGAAAAAGTTGTGGCAAACGGTCAAAACGGTTTTACCGAATTTTTCAAGTTCAACTGCGCTTAAATATTCAAACACCTTTTGAATATCAATACTTGCAGTTTTTAACATTACGGCTAAATCAAGTATAAGCTTAATTCCTGCTCCGTAAAATTTGAAATGGTGCGCCGTGTGGGCAATCAAATATGCAAAATGAAAGCTGTCGTCAAATTTTCCGTCAAAGCCGTCAAATTCTGCATAATCAAAAGCGCTGCAAAACGGCTCGGTATCATAACAGCTTATAAGCTTTGTGTGCACCTCAAACAGAACACCGTTTTTAACATAGTTATAAACCGGCCCGTTTTTCTTAACACAGTCAAAACCGTTAGATATAAGCAATTTTTTAATCTTGTCCCTGTCCTCAGCCTTGATTAGAACGTCTATATCGCCCATAGCACGGCTTTCAGGCACGGGATAGTATTCTCTAAGTATTGCGCCTTTAAACGTGATATACGGGCACTGAGCCGACGCAAAAAGCGTTTTAACCTCTTCCAGCATATTAATTTGTGCGTTTGAAAGGAAAATTAAATCAAAAAATTTATTTTCAAGCGCATTTAAGAAGCTTTCGGGTAAATCGCTTTTATTCTTTGCATTTAAAAGTGCACAGTGCAATATACCTAAAAGGTTATGCCCCTTTGCATATAAAAACAATTTTTTATAATTAACGTCTGTATCGAAAATAAATTTGTCGCCGTTTAAATAGTGGCGGCAAAGGTCAATTAAAACCTCATATTCCTTATCCATATCAGTTGAAAACTGCGTTGCCGACAACAAGACTTAAAACAGTCATAATAAGTCCGGCAATAAATACACCGAGCGAAATCACAAAAAAGCTCTTTTTCTTATCAAGATGGAGAAGAGATGCAAGAAGTGCACCTGTCCAGCCACCTGTACCCGGAAGCGGTATGGCAACGAAAATCAAAAGCCCCCAAATTCCGTATTTATCAATTTTATCTCGCTTTTTAAGCGTTTTGTCCTCAAGCCAATAAACAAACTTGTTTATTCCGGGAACTTTTTTTAATAAATCGAAAATCCAATTGATTAATAAAAGTATGAACGGTATAGGTAAAATGTTACCTAAAAAGCTGATAATAAATCCTACAAAAGGATTCATTTGCAAAAGCACAATGGCTGTAAACATTCCGAGCCTGCATTCCAAGATAGGGCAGAGTGAAATAATAAACACAACAAGCCAATCGGGTATTCCGTGCGCTGTTAAAAACTCTTGTAAGTTTCTGCAAAGTTCCTGTACCATATATCAGTTCTCCTTTTTGTCGGTTGTTGTATTTTGCTTTTTATCTGCATTTGATTGCGACTCGTTATTTTTGTTTTGAGCATTAACGTTATTGTTTGCCGCATTTTGAAGTCGCTTTTTTTCCTGATTTCTTTTTCTCTTTTTTATTATTTTTTGGCGCACAATTTCCTCTTTGTGTTTTTCATAATAGCGTTGAGCCCTGAGTTTGTTTTGCTGTTCAATCCATTTTTGGCGCCTGTACTCGGCTATTCTTTCCTTGCGCTCTTGCTCTTTAAGTTCGATTTCTCTGTCAATAGCTTGCGCAGTGGGAGTGTTTTTATTTACAATAAGCTTTTGCTTAATGAGAAAATCAACGGCTTCCCTCAGTATTTTTTTATCATTTTCAAATGAGAGGTGACCCATAGCCTGGTCATACGCAAGCCATCTGTAATCGTCAATTTCCTCCTCTTGCATTGTTGTTTTTAAATCGTCTGTCGTTGCAACGAATATAGAAACTTTTTTGTCAACATTATTGCGAAGCGTATATTTTGATATACCCTCGTAGCCAAGATGAATTTTAATGTGAAGCCCCGTTTCTTCAAGAACTTCTCTTCTTGCTGCGTCGTATTTTGTTTCACCCATTTCGAGGTGACCTTTCGGAAAGCCCCAATTCGCCGAACGCTTATTTTTTATAAGCAAAAAGCGAAGCTTGCCTTTAATACTCCTGTATACTACTGCACCTGCGCTTGATTCGTAGTAGCAGACAAGTTCATATTCGGGAAAATCGTTTTTAACATCAATGTATTGATAAATGTCTTGATTAATGTAGCGTGAACTTCTTGACGCCATAATCCAAATAGTTTTTAAATCCGTGTTCTCCGGGTCTTTAGGAACGAGTGCCGCTATAATTCGTCCGTCGAAATTGCAAACCGTGTGAGTCACTCCCATAACAAAAGCGTAACGGTTTTTGTATCCCTTGATTTGAACTAAGTTTAATGGATATACATAACCGTTCTCATCGACAGAATTAATAGTTTTAACAACTCTTCCTTGGGCTGTTTTGCCGAGAAACATAACATCACCACCAAGTAAAAGATATAATTCGTATTTATTATATCTTATTTTATATTGTAATACAAGAATTTTATTATAAAAACGTGAAAAATGATATTTAATATAAAGCAAAACGGACAACTCCGAAGAGTTGCCCGTTTTTATTTTTTATTCGGTTTGCAGATTTAGGTTTATGCCATTGTCTGAAGTAAATCAACAAGTGAAGCAATAACCGTATCGGTATCACCCTTAAGAACAGGAAGTACCTGGTCTACAACACCTGAAACTGTTTCGTTGCCGCCAACAAGACCGGTTACAAGTGAACTAATCTTCTTGAAGTTGTCGCCTGCGTTTACAGTTTCGATTAAGTAGCTGAGAACTGCGATGAGAGTTTCTGAAGAGTTACCCTTAACGTAAATTCTTGTGCCGTAGGTAGCAGCCTGTGATGCGTCGGTAATTACCTTACCGTGGCTTGCAAGCTGTAACCAATTAATGTCGTTAAGCTTAATTCCAAGCGGTGTGCCCTTAATCTTAATCATTCCAAGAATGTTATTAAGAAGAGGAACGATAGCGTCAGCGCCGAGGAGCGGCTTAAGTGTTGCGTTAATATCATAGATATCAAGCTTGAAGTTTGATACGCCAATCTTGCCGAGGAGAGAGTTAAGGTCAACCTTAAGTGCCTTAAGAAGGGCAGGTAAGAGAGTGTTGAGGTCAACTACAGGCTTGACAGCGTCTATAAGTGCAGAGATAGGAGTGAGGAGATTGTCAAGAATCTGGCAAAGTCCGTTATTACCGATGAAGAGTGCAAGGTTTGGAAGCATTTCAAATAATGTTTCGAGAGGAGCATTGAGAATATCCTCAACCTTATCCCAGATAGGATTGATAATGTCAAGAAGAACATTATCATAAGCTTTCTTCATATCTTCTCTGTACTGATACTGAGTCTTAACGTTATACATTGAGAATGCTTCCATAAGAGGAACGATTGATGATGTATAACCGTTAGAACCAGGGATTCTTACGATATCGAAAAGACCGAGGTATGCGTCATTAAGAAGTACATCAAGTACGCCGAATACAGGACGAAGAACTGCAACGAGTGCATGGAAGAATGTATCTCTGTCCTTAACGCCCCACTTAAGAGCTGATGTATTAACCTTTGACCAAGAACCTGCCTTAGCGATTACGCTTGCATTAGCTGCATAAGTTTTGCCGTAAGTTTCGTCTGTAAGGAGCTTAGCAACATTGCTTGTTGAGAAGTCGATACCTGTTTGTGCAAGGAGGGAAACGAGTGAGCCGTCGCCAACCTTAACCTTTTCAACTGCACCGTAAAGACCGGTGAGAAGTGAGTTAACAATGTCATCCTTGAAGAGGAGGCCGCTGATTAAGTTGTTAAGACCGCCGTCAATTAATCCGCCAACAAGGCCGTCAAGCATAGGAGGAAGATTCTTAAGGAAGTCAACGTCTACGCCCTTAGGATATGAGAAGTCGAATGAGCCTGTCTTATATGCGGTGTAATCCCAGAATGCATTAGTAGGTTCGCCTGTTAAGAAGTAGAATACTGCACGAACGATATCATCTTTTTCAGCCATGCTGATTGTAGTGAATACACTTGAGATGATTGACTTGAGCATACTGTTCTTCTTAATAGCACCAATTGAAGAAACAAGTGATTTGATTGGTTTAGCGTTCTTAATAAGAGTGTCTGCCACATAGCGGAGAACTGCAACGAGAACCTCGCCCTTGTCAGCAATTACTTCCTTATTAGTGAACTTGCCTTCGGCATTCTTAGCATGTGACTTAGAGGTTACAACCTTGCCGTGAGCAGCGATTGTTGACCACTTGAAATCAGGAAGCTTGATGCCTGTTTTCTTAAGTAAGCTGTTAATAAGCGGAACAACGATGTCCTGAATGTTGCAAGACTTGAGGTCTGCAAGCTTAATGTTAAGCTTAACGCCTCTAACCTTAAGCAAGCTTGTTAAATACTTGCCGAGGTCCTTGCCAAGAACCGCTGAAATAATCTTATCAACGTCTAAACCTGCTGACTTAGCAGTTTTAACAATGTTTGTAATCGGAGCAAGGAGATTATCAAGAAGCTGGCCGATACCGTTGTTATCAATGAAGTATGCAAGGTTAGGAAGAACTGATGTAATTGTTTCAAATGGCTTGTCGAGAACTTGGTCAACAAAGCTCATAAGAGGATTAAGAACATCAAGAAGTACGTTATCCTTAGCCTTCTTGCAATCCTTCTGATACTGTGCAAATGTCTTAATCTTGCTGTTGCTTACCTGAAGAACATCAAGAAGAGGAATGATTGCACCTTCATAGCCGTTAATGCCGTTTACGCCGACATTGAGTGCGTTAAGGTCAAGCTTAATTGTTGAAAGCTTAGAGTCGGCATTCATTGAATCCTTAGCTGTAAGAGTAAGAACACCTTTCTTAAGCTCATAGGTAAGAGCAATCTTGCTTGCTACCTTGCCGTCGCTTCCCTTAATATCAAGAGATGTTGAAGCCTTTGCAATTGTGATATTGCTAAGATCAATCTTTCCTTCATTAAGGAATACGTTGAGAACACTGTTGAGAGGACGAAGAATTGCAACGAGTGCATGTACGAAGCCCTGCTCAGCCTTTGCGGAGCCATCCTTGAAGCCCCAGTTGATTGTTTTAACTTTCTTCCAGCTCTTAACCTTCTTGAGGGTTTTAGCTGCTGAAGAATAAGTTTTACCATAGCTCTTATCCATAAGTAAGCCTGCAACGCCCTTAGGTGAAACAGTAATGCCTGCCATATTGAGATAAGGTGAAATAGTCTTTTTGTCAAGTGCACCGTAAAGTGCCTTAGCAAGTGAAGTGAGGTTAGCGTTTGTAAATACCAAACCGCTTACAACACCCTTAAGATTTGATGCGTCAACTACGCCAAAGTTAGTGAGAAGAGCCATAACTGCGTCAACTGCACTGTCAAGCTGGGTGATAGCAGATTCAGCATCATAAGAAGAAATACCGTCAGGGTACTTGAACTTTAATGAAGTTCCCTTGTATTTGCTGTAAGCCCAATAAACTTCTGTAGGTGACTGTGTGAAGTCGAGAAGCTTGCCTACAATCTTAAGAAGTCCCATACCGTCAAGCTTACCTGTTTCGATATACTTGATGAGCTTCTTAACGCCTGAGCTTACCTTGTTGTTGCCCATAATCAAACCGATGATTGTGGAAAGGTTATTATTTGTCTTTACAAATTCAACAACATAATCGAGTACGTATACAAGTGTTTGAGCAGGAGTTGTTGTCTTGCCAAGCTTGTTCCAATTAATGTTGTTAAGTTTAATACCTGTCTTTGCAAGAAGGGTATTAATAATAGGAATAATGTTGTTGCCTGAAAGAGCATAGCCCTTAACCTTAAGTCCAAGCTCTTGCTTGTCGTTAACTGTGATTAAATCACCGAACGTCTTAGAAACGATGCCTTCAAGGAGCGCTGCAAGTGACGGTGATGCGGCACCAAGCTTATCACTCTTAATCTTAAGAATGTTGGCTGCGCCGTTGAGCTCGTTTGCAATAGCCTTAACTGCGCTTGAAACAACAGAAGCAAGTGTAGGAGTTGTTGTATCGTCTAATACAACGCCGATAGCCGACACAATATTGAGCAATGTTGTTGCAGGCTTTTCAAGGAACTTGTCAAGAAGTGAAACTATTGGATTAACAATACCGGTGAATACTTCATCACGGTATGGATTGCTCTTATCTGCAAACTTAGTAGGAGTATCAACTGTGATGCCTGTCTTTTGAGCTATTGTATTAAGAACAGGGTAGAGAGCATTTTCATAAATGCCTGTATCAATAAGAACTACGCCGAGGATAGAGGTGAGAAGTCTGAGTGAGGTTGAAAGACCTGTCATAAATTCATCTCTGTTGCCTGCTGTGATGCCCCAATTAATGCTTACGTTAAGAGTACCGTTGTCATTAACTGCGTCACTCCAACTGTCAAGCTTAGAAAGCTTCTTGCTTGCGTTCTTAATGCCTGTGTCCTTAATTCTTACAGATAATGAGTCAGGAGAAATAAGTCCGTTGACTGCTTCACTGATAAGATTGTATTTTGCTGTCACGTCGGCAGTACCATTATTATATGTATAAGAGTATGCATACTTGTCTGTAAGTCCTGCAACAAGTGTTTCGACGAGAGCATAGGTTCTTACTACTACTGTTGTAAGACCTTCGTTTGTGTAGATATCCTTAGGATTAACGTTACCATTTGAATCAGGAGTACGTGCATCCTCGCCATTAAGATAATATAAATAGGTATTAAGTAAATCAATTGTTGCGTTTGATGCATTTGCACCAATGTAATTTGAAAGTAATGAAATTACGCCGACAATAATGTTACTTGTTTTGTTGATTGAATAGCCGTTTACGCTTGAATCCGTAAGGAGAGATGACAATGTTTTATCAAGCTTAGCTATTGTGTTATCAACGTTCTTCATATCGCTGCTCTTATGTGCTGAAATATCAACTGAAGAGTTAGGAGTTGCAACTGCCTGTGTAGTGGCAGGTGATGAAGAATTATTGTTATTGTTATTATTGTTGTTATTTGACTTGAATGAATTGATAAGTGCCTTAACAACGTCAACAAGCTTGCTTACATTAGTAATAAGGAAGTAAGCGTTATCTCTGTCAAGACCTACAAATCCGCTTGATTGCGGTTTAAATGTGAAGCTGTACTTGCTGTCACGTGTAATCTGGAAGATACTGTTGAAAAGGTCTGTAAGAGCACTTGTTTCGGTGAAACCGCCTACTGAATTGAGAAGACCTGTAATAATAGGAAGGTTCTTTTCAAATTCACTGCCCTTAGAGCTTATTACATTGTTTACAAGACCGAGAATAGCGTCAAGCCAATCCTCTACGAATACACCTACAAAGCAGTCAAAAATCTTTGTTGGGTTTGGATTAGCGGCAAAATCCTTGAACTCTGTCATCTTAGAGTTACTTACTGCGCCGTTTGAATCCGTAACAATCTTGCCCTTGTAGCAATATGTCCATGCATCCTTGCGTACGCCGTATTTGTCAGCTGCAAGGTTTTCCATAATGTCAAAGAGCTGAGGAATTGCAACCATAAGGTTGTTAAGACCTGAGTTGATGATTTTTCCTCCGTCATCATGGCCCTTAACCTGGTCTCTGTACTTAGGAGTGTTAACGTATGTGTCAACTGCAGTAGTGAAGAGGCCAGCAATTTCTGTTACCAATTCATAAAGACCTGCGCCAACCTGTCCGTTTGAAGCTGTGATTGCTTTCTTAAGGATACCCTCAAGGTCGCTGAGCTTAGCATACTTGAGAGCCTTATCGGCAATGTAAATACCTGTAATCTTAGGTACGCCTGCTTCGTATGTGTATTTAACGTTAAACTTAGTAGTGCTTGAAACGTTAGCAAGTACATCTGCAAGAGAACCGCTTACGCCATTATAAGAATAGGTATAAGAACCGTCGCTGTTCTTTGTGTATGTGATTGCTTTACCGTAGCTGTCTACAACCTTGTCATACTTAAGTACATAGTCAGGAGTTGCGATAATGTCGCCGGCTGAGAAGTTCTTGGTTACAAAGGTGTCGTCAGAAGATTCTGAAATGTAGCCTGTTTTCTCATTACCGCCGTTCCAATAAGTACCGCCGAATTCCTCAAACTTGCCATCTCTCTGGAGCCAATGCATAAGCTGAGGAAGCATAGCGTTGAGGTCCCAAGCAAGCTGACTGATTCCGATGTATGAGCCGGTGTCTGCAGTCATATTTTTGAGTGGCTCAATAAGGTCAATAACAGAATAGAGGAAGCCTTCTTGGTTATTTCTTTGCGAATTGCCGATTTCAGAGAAAAGAATAGGCTCAAGAAGCTCGTTAATTACTACTGTAAGTAAAGGAAGAAGGTTTACGACTGTCTTAATCGGGTCGTTAACAAGATTCTTCCAAACATCGGTAAGAGCGTCCTTAAGATTTACGTTGGTCTTAAGAAGTGACTTAAGCACAGCGTCAACCGTTTTACCGATATCTGTACTTGGGTCAACGATATCGCCGATTGTGTTGTTGAGAATAAGGTTTGTAATCTCGGTACCTGCCGAACCTGTAAGGTCAACATTTTTACCGTTGAGAATTTCCTTTTGAGCGTCGGTAAGAACGATACCTGAAGTTTGAGAAGCTTTTTTCTTTACAATATCATCAAGTACGAGTTGAACGTTAAGAAGGAATTTGAAAGAATACTTATAGCTGTATGTATAAGTGGTGCTATCTGTGCCAAGGTCGTTTGTATCAACGCCTAAGTATTCAGATGCAATCTTAGTAACAATGTAGTCGTAAGAAGCTGCAACCCATTCGTTGATTAATGGCTTGCTGTAATTATTTGAATTAGTTACAGAGTCAGACTTAAGTGCGTTAATGCCGACACCCGGGTCTGAACGTGAAGCATCAACAAGTGAATTAACAGGCAAGTATTTTGTTTTGTCAATATGCGAACGGTTTTTAGCAAAGCCGCCAAATGAACCTAACAAATTATTGTAATTTGTTGAATTCTTTTTTTGGTTAGCTGCAATAAGAGACCAAAACTCTGAAGTGTAACTGCCTTTAAGTGAAGCAGGAACAATGACTGTCTTGTTCTTTTTGTCGGCATATTTATCGTTAAAGGTAACTTCGCCGTCCCTAAAGTAGTTTGTTACAACATTAGTGGTGGCGTTTGCACCGCCGACGCTGGAGAAGAATGCACGCAACTGAGTAAGTTCGTCATCGCTGATGAAGAAACTGTCACCCTCTTGCCAATTTGCATCATATCCTTTTGGAAGCTTAGCATTGATTTCGGAATTAAGCTTGTTGAGGTCAACGCCGTTTCCGTTATTACCGAAACGTACAACCATACCCTTAAGTATATCAGTGTAATACGGAGAAGTGGTTGTGTCGACATTACCGTTCATAAGTGCTTTTTTGCACAAATCGGTCATAATAGTGTTGCCTACTACATATTCGGTATATGACTCAATTTGGTAATCTGTTGTCATGCCCTCTTTTTGTGCAAGAGTCTCGAAAGAAGCATCTTCGGCAACGCCTAATTTAGCGGCAACAGCTTTTCTTGCGATTTCCTTAACAGTGTCATAAACATTGTTTTCAGTGTCGCTTACTGTGAAGCCGTTAAATGTCATAGGAACCTGATAAAGCGATGTGCTGTCAACTGTTTGGTTAAATGTTGCACCGCCGTCGCTTATCAATCTGATAAATTCGCTTGCTGAGATGAAGCTCTGACCGAGACCGAAGTCGTAGTAAATAACGTCAGCCAAATCGTTAAGCTTAACATTGATACCGTATGTTGCATACTTAACGTTAAGTGTGCCCATATAGTTGTTAACAACGGCTTGCTCATCAGCTGTGAGCTTAAAATCAAAGTTCTTCAACTGGTAAAGTGTGGCAGTATCATAAGTGTCACCGATAGCTTCGCCGTTAAGCTTAACTGTTTCAACAGCACCGCTTTTTACAGCTTCGGTATAACGCTTAGCAATTGCTTCTACCTTATCACTGTCTGTACCTTGCTTTATCTTTTGAGCATAAAGGTCGGCTAAATACCAAAGGCTGTTTGTTGAGAACTTGATAGTTTGACCTGCGGCATTGTAGCCTGAAACGGTACGTTCGCTTTCTTTACCGTATAACCATTCGTCAAGCTGATTTCTCGTGTCTTTAGATAAGTCTTTGTTGTCTTTGTACTTTAAGCAAAGAGCGGTAAGTGAAAAATAATCAATTGCGCCCGTTGAACCGCTTAAGTAGTTATAATCTTCAGGATTACCCATACCTGTTTGAATATAACTTTTTACAAAGTCTGACTGGCTTGTCTTTGCAAGTGCGCCGATAAGAGTCGGCTGCAATACGCCGAGTAAATCCTGAAGTGTTGTTTCACTTACGATTTGCTCTTTTTCTTTGGTGGTAAGTTCCGCTGCGGTCTTACCTAACTTTTTAGCACCCTTTTCATAAACAGGCTTGCTTATTGCCTCAATGCCCATGAGAAGGGAAGGCAGCTGGTCTGCCAATTTGTTAAGTGTGTCGAATGCCGAATCGGCGTCAACACTTGTCGTTTTCCAAAGCGGGTTGTCATTACTCTTGGCGAACGCAGTAAATCCAACCGAGCATGTGGTCACGACCATTACTACAGCTAAGAAAAAGCTGAGTATCTTTTTGCTCGTTCTCATATAAATCTCTCTCTCCTTTACATATGATTTACGAACTTGTCGTATGGTAACGCATTTTTTGGATAATGCGCCGAGCAGTATTTGTTCACAGTTTCTACACAAAAACTGCTTTTTAGGCGCAGGATATCCACACGCGTATTAACAAATACAATATATTTATAACAAATAAAAACTTATAAGTCAATAATTTTATAACATATTTTGAATTTATTGTGAATTTTCACATATTTTCGCATTGATTTTTGACGATAGAGAGTTGCAAAATAGACAATATGGCACAAAAAGTCTGACAAACACAATTCGACAGAAAATTGACTGTAAAACGTAATATAATCCATATAAAGTCGGGTAAAATTCTGTTCGATTTGTAAAGGCAAACATCTTTACAAATGTAAATTTTGTGTAAAGTATCACAGCTTTACTTGCGGAAAATCAAGCGTTTTTTGGCGTCAAATTATAAACAAATTGTAAACTTTTAGTTAATAATTTGTGCAAGGTGTCAAAAATAAGTTTGCTTTTTTGGACATTGTTACAAAAATATCATTTGTCGTTTGTCTTTATTGACTTTTTTGTTGCCTTATGTAATAATTATAATGTGTTTAAAGCACATATTGCGCAGTTTTTGGTGCAACGGTTTGGCTTTGCCGACCTTCAGTCTAATTCAGATTGCCTGATGGTCAGAGATTGTGACAGGCTCCCCTGCAATATGTTAACACTTTATTATTCAATTAATTTTAAATTTAATGGAGGTAAAAAATGAAAACGAAGGCAAAAAAGTTTTCACATAAGCTTCTGGCATTATTTATGGCAGTGCTTATGGCAGCTTCCTGCTTTACCGGTGCTTTAACTGCTTATGCTGATACTATGAGCAGTGAAAAGACGTATGCCGACGATTCAATCGAATATAACGATTTGGCGTGGGCTATTCTTTCCGATGAACAGGTAGCTACAGCTTTACTTGACTATGCTGATTTGATGCTTGCCCAATACGGTCCGCAGATTGATAAGCTTCTTGAAAACCTTCCTTCAAGTATTACCCAGTATATCACATGGGACAGCAACAGCCGTACACTTAAGCTTAATGCTTTTGGTCTTGTTAAAAAAGACATTCCGGTACGTACTCACAGTGTTGATGAACTTTTCTATACACTTAGGGGTGTCGCTGATCTTCTTAACTCATATGGTAACTTACTCGGTGATGCCGGCAACCTTAACTTTAAGGCTGTTGCCACTAAGGATTGGAGTATTTCAAGAGAAACTGCATCTTCAACTGATATTTTAAGAAGCGTAATCGGTATTTTACAAAACCTTTCTTGCGACTATAACGGCTCTGATATTTTAGGCCAGGTGCTTAGAGGTGAATTTACTCTCGGTACTCTCGGTAACGTTGCAAACCTTGATGTATATAAGATTGTAGGTAATCTTTTGGGCTTTACAGATACGAAGTATAAGACTAACTTAGTATACAATGTTGCTCAAAACCTTATTTTCCAATATACTAATTGGTATACAGAAGAGGAAATTAATAATTTCAAGAACGGTACTGCAACATGGGTTTATGATGACCAGCTTATTAATAAACTCACAACAGAGCTTCTTGATAAGATTAGTGTACTTGTTACATATAATCAAGAATACACAGATGCTGATTCGCAAACAGCAATTCAGGATACATCGGCTACACGTTATTTGAAGATTAAAGCTGAAATGAAGGCAAGCGGTTCTGACTACGCTACTGCAGCTGCAAAGCTTGGTTATGACCCTAACCTTGTATATTCAGATGAATTTAAAGATGATGAGGGTAATCCTCTTAACGTTCTTCTTTTTGCTTACGGTGCTCCTGACGAAAACGGTTATGCAACAGAATCAACCACAAAGGTAACACTTAAGGCAACCGATAATCTTTTTGATTTCAGTTACAGAGCTCTTGACCTTGCTTGGGATACAGTTCTCAAGGGTACAGTCAAACTCCTTCACGTAAATGATGGATTTGATAAGGGTCACGGCGCTAACTTTGATAACAACTATTATTATTTCTTCGACCAAAAGGGCGAGTGGAATGATAATGATGTTGCTGCAAACTATACACCGGCTAAGCTCAATCAATGGGCAAATGCAGTATATAAGGATTATAAGTTTGACACAGCAGATGATTTCCTTGCTTATGTTAAGAAGACGGTAACTTATGATCGTACAGCTGCCGAGGACTCAACAGGTTCTTGGAAAGATATCGACGCAACGAGACTTTTCGCTAAGTTAAGATACAGCCCGCTTGCTGATTACGGCTTTAACGTAACAACAGGTCCTATCAATCTTTACTTTGCAGAAACAGGTACTCCAAACCTCGATAAGTTCTTTAGCGAAAGCTATTCAAAGTACAGCTCAATGGTAGCAGGCTTTAATGACGCACTTGTTGCAGCAGTTAAGGACTTGTTCCCGCAGCGCGGCAACGTTATCGGTACACGTCCTGAAATGACAACAACCGGTGATTTTGCAACTATTGACGCAGCAGCAATTAAGTCAATCGTTTCAACACTTGTTGGCAACGCTTGCAAGATGGTTCAGTACACAGCAGACGCTACAGACGCTAACATTCTTAAAGCTTTCTACGCAAAGAACGGCGCCAGCGCTGCTCTTACAGAGAAGAATCTTGAAGAAGCAATGATTCCTATGCTCGTTGCTTGTATCGGTCAGGTAAATCTTGGCTCAGGCAAGCTTGAGAAAATTATCCATCCTTCTGATTGGGACGGATGTAAGGATGCAGAAGCAGTAGCTTATGTATGCCTTAAGGAGTATTTATCATACTCAATGCCTGACAAGGATTATTCAAAGCTTGTAAAGATTGGCAGCGACGGAACAATCAATGCAACACTTGAAGGCACAATTCTTCCAATGGCTCGTGACGCAGTTGCTTATGTAATTGAGGCTTACGTTCCTCTTGAGGACGAAAACGGCAATACTTGGAAGACAGAGTCAGCAGCTGTTGATTCTAAAACAACACTCTTTGACCTTCTTAATTCTGTAGTTTGCTACTACGGCGGCGACCATGCAATGGAGAAGGCTGTAAATAAGGGCGAAAGAGCTATGGGCGTAGGTGCTCTCCTCGGTATTTGTGATGGAAACGGCAACAGCCTTATCACAACAAAGAATACTCTTTGGGAAAACATTAATGCAATAGCTAATAAGCTTATGCCTGTTCTCGGTACACTTCAGGGTACAGGTTATGCTAAATTCAATTCAGAGGAACTTATTTGGAACAACATTGTTCTTTCATTCCTTGATATTGGTAAAGAAAATTCAAAGACAGGTCTTTGCGGCGTATCTAACTTCCTTAACCAGTTATTTACAATCGTTTCTGCAGAGCCTATCCAAAAGACTTCATTCGTCGTAACAGTTTATGATTTACTTAAGGATCTCATTAACGGATTGTTTGGCGCACGTTACAGCGGACAGAGCTTTAAGACAATCGTTCCTGATGCTACAAGTGCTCATCCGTTTGATGATTTCTTCCAGGTTAAGGTACTCGCAGGTACAAGCGGTAAGGACTTGGGTGCATTCCAAAAGCTTATCTGTAACTTCGTAGAGTTCGGCGGATACGGTACAAACGGTCCTAAGACCTACTCTGATTCTATTATCAGAGGTATCTGTTTTGCAGTACAGGCAGTTAACAGCTTCATTCCTAATGCATTGACTACACTTGGTCAGCATCAGCTCAAGATGGCTACTGCTTCATTCGGTTCTAACACCGTAACAGGCTGTATTTCAGGTCAACCTTATGATGATGCACTTACTGTTACAAACAACTCGGTAGGTATCAATGCATCGTACATTAAGGACGGCAAGCCTACTCAGCTTTCACGTTACTATGTAAAGATTACAAGCGTGCTTCAATATGATGTTTATAACGAAGAAATGCCTGATGATACAATAGATTTCCCTGAAACTCCTATTGATCCGGGTAAGAGTGCTAAAATTAATATTTCAGTTCCGTTCGATGTTTCAGGTTCTGATACAACAAACACATGCCGTGTTGTTGTAAATTATGATATTGTTGATGATCAGGGCAATGTTCTTTATGGAGGCAATACTGTAACAGCTTATAAGCTTCTTACAAGTGAAGTAAGCTTCAGAAATGCTCTTTATGATGCTGATTATAACTTCAACTCTACATTCCAGCAGACAGACGGCACTGACAGAGAAGAAAACGGTGTAACCGTTCATTCTCTTACAGGTATCGGCGGTAATATCTCTGCAAACTATCCTGATAAGATGGTTATCGCTTCTAACAAGCTTAACGAAATCGCTCAGTATTCATTCTTTATGAAGGGCGGCAGTAAGGAAAAGAGCATTGACGGTGTATTCTTCTTTGACAGAAAATCCGGCTATGAATCAAATAACCTTACTACTGCAGCTAAGGCATTCGATGATTCTAATTTAACAACAGTAGATATCGGTGAAAATAACGCTATTGCTCGTTGGGATAAGTCAACAGGTGATCTTCTTAAGATTGGTATGTATGACTATCGTGTAGAAACATCTGCAGGCTCAGGCGAATTCGGCGAATGGCAGCGTAACCATACAAACGGTTCTACAGGTAGCGGCCTTGGTGCTGTTGACTACTACAGAGGTTATACTTCTGAGGAAATCGGTAACATTTCAAAGCAAAATGAGGGCAAGGAGATTGAAACAAGAACTCACGTTGCATTCACTCTTCAGGAAGCACTTGATGCTAAGATTATTGCCGGTTACCATATCAATGAAAGCGGTATTTATGATACAATGTATCTTAAGACCGGTGGTAAATATAACTATGATAACATCTTTAATATGGTTACACTCGGTACCGGTATTGATGCTATCTATATAAATACCTCAAAGCAAACATTTGGTTCAAATGCTGTTAATAACTACAGACCGTTTGGTTTCGACGGTGAGGCTACTGTTAAGACCGGCACTTATGATGTTAATGTTAACTTCTATAATTCAGGTTCTTATAAGACAGGCAGCTTCCAGCTTGTTATCGGTGAAAGCGGTTCAGCCGGCTCACTTGATAAAAACTATAACGAACTTGCCAATATCATGGCTAACTATAAAACATCCGACTTCAAAGAGGATGCATCTATCGGTTCAGTTTATGATTTGGCTAAGGATGCTCTTATGAATGTACTTAGCGTTCAGTCAGCTCCTTACACTGCTGAATCAGCTCTTACTCAGTCAGATAAAACAGAGTATGCAGTTACAACTTCAGTTACAACTTCCGCAACAGGCGATCGTGCATACGTTCCTTACTCAACCTCTAACGAAACAGTAACATTTACTGTAAAGGGTACTCAGGTAAGCTACACAATCCCTGAATCGGTTAAAGCAACTGCTTATGTCGGCGGCACAATAGACGCTACAACAGGTGCAACCAGTGGCGGCGTAAAGGGAATTTACTATTCCGATGAGAAATGTACAATGCCTATTTACTCACCAAAGCCGCTTACATCATCAGATGTTAAGAATGGCAAGGATGCTGCATTGGCTAATGTAACACTCGGTCAGGACGGTAACTATTACCTTACTAACTCAGTTAAGTATGCTACAAAATGGGATCTCGATACATATCCTGGCGGCCCATGGCAGAGACCGACAACTACTCAGGATACAAACAAAGATAACGAGCCTCTTTATAATCAGGTTCAATATGTATACAGAAATGCTGAAGGCAAAAAGTGCAACTCAGGCGATAATTGGGCATGTAAGTTCCCATCAGCTGAGTATCAGCTCATTCCTAACTCAGGCGAGATGGACTCAGTAGATAATCGTGGTATTGCTACTCAGGCTAATGACAGACTTGAATATGTTCTTAGCGTAGTTAAGTCTCACCTTATCAGCTCATCATCAACACTCTACAATGAGATTTCTGAGCTTAGAAACGGTCTTGAAGAAATTAACTTTGATATTCTTACATATAATAAGATGGTAGAATATGCAAAGAAGGCTGAACAGCAGTATACAGTTGACGTTGATTACGTTGACGCAACAACAGGCAAGACTGTTGAAAGAAACGGTATGTCTTATGTTGACGCTGCTAAGCTTATGAATGACCTCAAGAATGCAGGTACTAAGTTTACTTATACCACAGCTTCTGAAGTATCTTCTGTTCAGGCAAAAGAATACGTTAAACTCTTTAACATATTCGCTTCTGCAGTTATTGAACGTGGTTACCAGGGCAAGCAGCTTGAAAATGAAATCAAGTGCGCATCGGGTAATGCTTACTCAATGCTCAAGGCAACACCTGCTACATACAATGATGATGGTACAGTTGCTACTGAAGCAACCGTATCTAAGAATGGCGTAGCAGCTAACCCACGCTTTGGTTCATTTGATGCATCAGGTAAGCTTGTTAACGAAGGTGCAACAAAGTACTCATCAGCATCTTGGAACAGATACGTGAGAGCTCTTGCTGCCGCAGTTGACCTTGCTAACTATGGTAACGGTTCTTATAAGTATAAGAATTCCGGCACATTCAATATCAATGACCGTAAGAACTATGACGCTCAGCTTGCTAAGATTTACAATGTTGATACTGAACTTCAGGCAGCTGAAATCGGTCTTACCGAGTTTGAGAGCTGTGAGCTTACTGTAACTCCTGTTGCAGGTGCTACAGTAACAATCGACGGTGTTGCTTACTCAGGTCCTGTAGCTGTAGAAAAGGGTCAGGTTGTTTCAATCAATGTAACAGCAGAGAATGGTTATACTCTTAAACCTGAACTTACTGTTAACGGCGACAAACTTACATTTGACGATACAGCAACAGCATTCCCATATGAGCTTACTGTTACAGGCAATACTACAATCGTTCCTTCGGTTGAGTCAGTAGGACCTAAGACAATTTCTGTAAGCGGTACAATCAATATCGCTACAAATCTTGACGGTACTCAGTCATCTGCAGGCATTGGCGGAATAGATATTTTGGCTAATGGTGTAGTTGTTGCAACATCTGCTTCCGACGGTACATTTACTGCAAATGTTCCGGTTGGTACAACTGAGTTGACAATTCACAGAGATAAGGTTACCGTTGACAGAACTGTCACCCTAAGCGGTAATAGTGATATCAGCGGCGTTAAGATTCCTGTTGCTATTTGTGATTATAATAGTGATAATTTGATTAACAGCACTGACTTTATGACATTCGTTTCCGCATATACAGGTGAATACAATGTTTACTGTGATTTCAATGGAGATAATGTTGTAAACGGTACTGACTATATGACATTTGTTTCATTCTATAACAACACAGTTGATTATGTACCACTTGCTCTTGACTAATTAATTTCTATACTTCTTAGGGGCGAAAGTCCCTAAGAAGTTTTACTTGAAAATTACGATAACTTGTGTTATCATTTAATTAAGCAGAGCTATGGCTTTGCTTTGTCTTGATATATTCGGCTTTTGCCGTTTATATACTATGCCCGCTTTGGGCGGGGAGGCTATGGGCAGTTTCGTTTAGTAAATGTTTAATGTTTCACGGTGTTTGGCTTTTGCCAAAGTTGCTTGGTTTCATGTTTTTATGTTTTCTGACCGATTTTGTCTTTGCCCTTCACGGCGATTCTGCTTCTCCCCAAATTAAGCGAATTTTTTCAACAAGGAGGTAACACCAATGAATACAATTGCAAAAAAACAAGTAGGTGTTATTTTCGGTACACTTGCGTTTTTGGTTTTTGTTGCGCTTGTTGTGTGCCTTCCTCGTACTTCGTATGCTGCTGCGCTCGGAACGGAGAGCCCGAACGTTTATTGCACATACACAGATTCTAACGGCAAACAATACGACGGTGATAAGTTACCTGCCGGTACATACGACGTCAGCTTTTATTTAGAGGGCGTTACCGAGTTATCGGTTGTGCAGGTTACATCAACCTATTCTTCGGATGTATCGGTGAAAAGTGAGCCTAAGGCTCTTCTTTCTGATGAGGTTGCCGGCGTATCTTCGATGGGAACTGTAACGAATGATTCTAATTTGGTATTCGGCTTTGTTTCAGATGCTGACACTTGTTCATCTGTAACAAAGGACGGCACGTTGCTTGCAACCTTCTCGGTTGCTTTTGCAAAGGATTGTGACGCCGCTGATGTTATTTCGGTTTCAACAGACCCAAATAAGACTTTCGTTTTGGCTAATTATAATGACGGATTTGACGATGAGTATGCTCTTGTTACCGAATCTGCCGATTATCCCGGTTCTCTATATTTAATGACCTGTGACGTTTCACCAAAGACGTCCGGTTATGATATTACAGGTCAGGTTAAGATTGCAACAGATTTGACGGGTACTGAAGTATCTGCCGGTATTGCAAATATTAATCTTACTGTTGAGTCAGCAGATGGTTCTGCCATTGCCACTGCGACTACAGATTCAAATGGCGAATATACTCTCTCCGGCGTTCCGGCAGGCGAGTATACAATGTTGATTAGTGGTGAAACCACGGTTGACAGAAAAGTTACATTAGTAGTTTCCGAGTCTAAAGATGTCGGCTCTGTCGGCGTCGTTATTTGTGACTACAATAAAGATGAACTTATAAATGGTACAGATTATATGACATTTATAAGTTCATACACAGGCGAGTATAATTTGTATTGTGATTTTAATGGCGATAACATTGTGAATGGTACAGATTATATGTCATTTATTGCTTTTTACAATAAGACTGTAAATTACAACAGTGTAACTTTAAAATAATAGGGGGAAAGAACGAAAATGAATAAAACTTTCAAAAAGGCAATCGCTGTCATTTTGTCAGTTCTTATGGTCATTATGTCAGTTCCGTTTACTGCTTTAGCTGCGGTTGGTGACTATTCACCTAATATTAAGCTTCAGTTTGGTACATTCTTTGATGGCGGCGCTACTGATTATAATGATTATTCGACAAGTGGCTCTTCTGATTCTGATTTTTCTTATTCATCGCTTAGAGGTGTTCCTGTTGATTATAAGTATAAAGTGACTAACGGTGTTGCATCCGGTACTCTTTATATTGATAAAGACAAGGCAAACACTTATAATGAAGCATCAGGAAGCGGATACAGCACACTTAATGAAGACCTTCAGTTCGGTGTTGGTGATTATTTCACAATGACTGTTATTTGTGAAAATATTAAAGAAATTGGTTGTTTTATTGCACAATTAGAGTTTAACGATGCTATTGAACTTGCGGGTTTATATTCTTATAAAAAGGGTAAAAAGTCAGTTTATGCATTAGGTACTGAAAGCGAAATGAAAGCAGCTAATAAAGGTGCTTGGGTTAAAGGCGGTACAAACTATTTAAGAAGCTTTTCTACTTGTATGGAAGACGGCTTACATGCTAAAGAATTACCTGATATTGAAACTAACACTTCTGTGGTTCTTAAAGATGATGCTGGTAATACATCAGGTATTCAGTTTTCTATGGCTCCGGCTAATTTGATTAAAACTACTACAACTTCATCAGAAGAAGATGGCGTTTTCTATGACCCGGCTACAGGCGAACCTGGTTACACATATTCAGATTGTGCCATCGTTGCAACTTATGCATTCAAAATTGTAAAAGAAGGCAATATTGAATTTAACGTTAAGGATGCAACAGAGGTTAACAACTGCTATTATATTGCTAATCAAGCTGACGGTATTATGCCTAATGAGTATACGACATACGCAAAGAATTACTATGACCCATCAACCAAGAAATATGATGGTTCAACTTTGTGGCCTGGTTCAACAAAAATAACATTTATGGGAAAGAACCAGTTTGTTGACGCTCCTGCTGAAACAACTTATGAAATTAAGTTTAATGACATCAACGGCAAGACTGTTGATACGCAGACAGTTAAAGAAGGCGATACTCCAACAGTTCCTTCAACAAATACTGCTGCAACTGTAAATTATAAGAGCGATAATAAGCACGAAGTAACAACTTACTCATGGCCTGCAGTATCAGCTGCTACTGCAGATGCAACTTACAAAGAGGTTGCTACTACAGCTGAGGAAAATTGTAACATTACTTATGCAGAGACAAGCAAGCATACACTTGTTTCAGGTACTGTTCTTACAGGAACATGTACTGTATGTAATCATGTAGATACTCAGACTAAGGACGATAAGCTTGACGGTACAGCTTACTATGCTGCACTTGATGCTGCAAAGGCTGTTGACGGTACTAAGTACACAGCTGAATCTTATGCTAAGGTAACAGCTGCTCTTGAGACTTATGCTCAGGCTAAGGTTGAAGCTTATACAGATCAGGCACAGGTAACTGCTGCTGCTACTGCTCTTGAAAATGCAGTTAATGGTCTTGAGGCTCTTCCAACATCAGATGTTTATACTTACACATTCGCTGGCGGTAAAACTCAGACTGTAACAGCTGATAAGGGCGCTGCTCCTATAGCTCCTGCTAACACAGCTGCTACAACAGTTGATAACAACGACGGTACTCATACAGTAACATCTTACACTTGGGAAAAGACAGGCGAATTCACATTTGCTGAAAAGGCAACTGCTGATACTAAGGATTGTACTTACGGTGAATACACAACTGTAACTCCTTCTACAATTGTTAAGGCAGGTACTGAAAAGGCTACATGCTCAGTATGCGGTCACGAAAATGTAAGAGACCTTGCTAAGCTTGACGGTACAGCTTACTATGCTGCACTTGCTAAGGCAGAGGCTGTAAAGGCTGACGATTACACAGCAGAATCTTATGCTAAGGTAACAGCTGCTCTTGAAGCTAACGCTAAGGCTACTGTTGAAGCTTATACAGATCAGGCACAGGTAACTGCTGCTGCTACTGCTCTTGAAGATGCAGTTAAGGGTCTTGTTAAGGTTTATACAATCACATTTACAAACGCTGCAGGCACTGTAGTTGATACTCAGAAGCTTGCTGCAGGCGCTACTCCTGTAGCTCCAAAGACAAATACTGCTGATACAACTGCTACACCGGCAGGTAATAAACAGCACAGCCATACAACTTATAGCTGGCCGGAAGTTTCTGCTGTAACAGCAAACGCTAACTATGACGAAGTTGCTAAGGTTGTAACAGAAGATTGCACAAAGGGTAAACCTGTTGTAACAGAGCCTACACTTGATAAGCCGGGTTCAGAAGTTACAAGCTGTACAATTTGCGGTCAGGTTCTTGAAACTAAGGTTCTTCCTCAGCTTAAGGGCTATGATATCACAGTTACTAAGACTGCTTACGGTACAACAACTCTTAACAGCGAGGACGCAACAAACGGTAAGACTACTAAGGTTCTTGCTAACTCAACTGTAACTCTTACAGCTCAGGCTAATGAGGGTGCAGAGTTCGTAGGTTGGAAGGTTGCTAACAAGCTCGTTTCAACTAACGAAACATATTCATTCACAGCAGTTGCTGATACAGAGGTAACTCCTGTATTTACAGAAACAGCTGAATCAACATTCGTAGTTGTATTCATTGATATGTACGGTAACGTTGTATCAACTCAGGAAGTAGCAAGCGGTGCTGACATTAAGGTTCCTGCAACTGCTCCTATCTATCCTGGTTATACATTCAAGGGCTGGGCTCTTACAAACGATGAGATTACCGCTCTTACAGAAGGTAAGACCATCAGAGCTATCTATGAGAAGGATGCTACTCAGACTTACACAGTTAAGGCTGCAGGCGCAACAATCACAGTTAACGGCACTGACTACACTGACAAGGCTGAAAATGTTGCATATGACGCTAAGGTAACAGTTACTAAGGCAGGCGCAACATCATGGACAGTAAACGGCGCAACAGTTGGTTACGGTGAATCATACTCATTCTTCTGTGCTTCGGATATCGAACTCACAGCAGTTACAAAGGCTGATGACACTTCTAAGACTCAGGTTGCTATCGTTTCAACAACTCGTCCTTCAGCTACAGATTGCGACGTTCTCTTTGTTGCAACACGTACTGTTGCTGATAATGAGACAGTAGTTAGCCAGGGCTTCGTATACGGTAAGAATGTAACAGCTTCTGACCTTACACTTGAAAACGTTGGCAAGACTGCATCAGGTACAAATCCTGGTAAGGTTAGAGTTATTTATAACAACACCAACGCTTCACAGATTGGTTTGAACTACGGTCTTACTGCAAAGACAGGCGTTGCCGGCGCAAGAGCATTCGTAGTTACTAAGGATGCAGATGGTAATGTTCATACTTACTATTCAGAAGCATCACTTTACGACTATAATGCTTAATTAACACAATTTAGCAAAGCTTTCACCTCTGCCTTAAGGGGTGGAGGCGAGCTTTGATAAATTAAGGAGGACACACCTAATGAAAGAGCTTTATACAAAGCCGGTGTCAGAGGTTAATGAATTTTCTCAGACAGCTGATGTTATTACTACATCCGGTGGTACTGACTGGGGCTTCGGTGGAAATGACTAATCTGACACTTTGATTAAAGCATTTGGAGACGGCAGAAATGCCGTCTCTTTTTGCGTTTTTAAAACCTTGAATAAAAAAATAAACTAAATATTAATCATTCCCGAATATGACATTTTACCTTTAACTGTATATTGACAAATAATTAACAAACATATAAAATGAAATTGTAATTTATGACATAAGACGTATATTTTAGAGGGAGAATACTATGTCAAATAAGGAGTATGAATACAAATTCGATACTGTCAAGCCGCCTGAGGATAGGGTGTACGATGACAGAGTGATGCATTATTATGAAAATCATTCAAACGAGCCTGCACGTCCTTTGATTTTGGCACTCGGCAAGCATATTACAGACAGAGTTTTGTATAAATTGCCGTGGCTTCCAAAGGTAGGTAAAGAGCTTACCGTTAACGACCCTGAGTATTGGGGTCTTGCCTCAATTGTAACCGACGAGATGGCAGAGGTTGCCCTTAAGATGAAGGTACATAAGGGTATGAAGCTTAAGGAAATTATAAAAGCTACGGGTAAAAGTGCCGCTTACCTTGAGCCGCTTCTTAAGGAAATGGCAAATGTAGGTCTTGTTGAATTTAATTGGGAAAATCCGGAGCATGAAAAGCAATATGTGCTTCCTATGTTCGTTCCAGGAAGCACAGAATTTTTTAATATGAAATGGGATAATATTTGTGAGCATCCGCAATTTGCAAATTTCTTTGAGCGTATGACTCAACTTCCGCTTGAAGCAATTACGCCGATGGTGCCTCCGGGAGGCGCCGGAATAGGTATGCACGTTATCCCTGTTGAAAAGGCAATTTCAATGGAAAATCAGTCTGCTGATGTGGAACATATTTCTCATTGGCTTGATAAATATGACGGCAAATATGCGGCAGGCCCGTGTTCGTGCCGTTATAGCCGTGCAATGTGCGGCGAAGGCTGTGCCGATGACCCTGAGGATTGGTGTATCGGTGTCGGCGATATGGCGGATTACCTTGTTGAAACAAATAAGGGCCACTATATCACACGTGAAAAGGTTATGGAAATTCTTCAGCGTGCCGAGGATAACGGTTTTGTTCACTAAATTACTAATATCGACGGTGAAAATAAAATTTTTGCTATCTGTAATTGCCAGGTAAAGGTATGCAATGCGCTTCGTACCTCCCAACTTTTCAATACGCCTAATATGTCACGCTCGGCGTATGTGGCTAAGGTTGAGGCTAAGGATTGCGTAGCCTGCGGCAAGTGTGTTGAATTTTGCCCTGCCGGTGCCGTTAAGCTCGGTCAAAAGCTTTGCAAAAAAGACGGCTCTGCTGTTACATATCCTAAGCAAGAACTTCCCGACGCAGTTAAATGGGGCAAGGAAAAATGGTCGCCGGATTATAGAGATAAAAACAGAATTAATTGCTACGATACAGGTACGGCGCCTTGCAAGACTGCCTGCCCCGCTCATATCGCAGTCCAAGGCTATCTTAAAATGGCGGCTCAAAGCAGATATACCGATGCTTTGGCTCTTATTAAAAAGGATAACCCTTTCCCTGCAGTTTGCGGCAGAGTTTGCAATAAGAGATGCGAGGAGGCTTGCACAAGAGCAACTCTTGATGAAGCGGTTGCTATTGATGACGTTAAGCGCTTTATCGCTCAAAAGGACCTTGACAGTAAAACAAGATATATTCCTAAAAAAGTAATACCTTCAAATAGGGGCGAGTTTAAAAATAAAATTGCCATTATCGGCGGCGGACCGGCAGGCCTTTCCTGCGCATATTATCTTGCACTTACGGGATACAGACCTATAGTGTTTGAAAAGAATGAAAAACCCGGCGGTATGCTTACTTACGGTATCCCGTCATATAAGCTTGAAAAGGATGTTGTTGAGGCGGAGATTGACATTATTCGTGCGCTTGGTGTTGAGATTAAATGCGGCGTAGAGGTTGGTAAGGATATCACTCTTGACGAACTTCGCAAGGACGGATATGAGGCATTTTATATTGCTATCGGCTGTCAAGGCTCAAGAAAATCGGGAGTTGCCGGCGAAGACGCAGACGGTGTTATGAGCGCTGTTGATATTCTCCACGAGATTGCCGAAAATCACGACCTTGACCTTAAAGGCAATAAAACCGTTGTTATCGGCGGTGGTAATGTTGCCGTTGATGTTGCACGTTCAACTAAGCGTTGCGGCGCTGATGTTTTGGGTATGTTCTGCCTTGAAAGCAGAGAGGAAATGCCTGCGAGCGAAGAGGAAATTTTTGAAACCGAGGACGAGGGTATTCAAATAAACAACGGCTGGGGCGTTAAGGAAATTCTTGCAGAGAACGGCAAGGTGACGGGCGTTGTGCTTAAAAAATGCACAAGTGTTAAGGATGCTAACGGCAAATTTAACCCTCAGTATGACGAAAATGATACTCAAACAATTGAATGTGACCGTATTTATCTTTCAATCGGTCAGTCAATTGAATGGGGTAATCTTATTGACGGTGAGGCGGTAGAACTTGGCAGAGGTAACGCTCCTCAGGCAGACAGTCTTACTTATCAAACAGGGCAAAAGGATATTTTCGTCGGCGGTGACGTTTATACAGGCCCTAGCTTTGCCATTGACGCTATTGCTGCCGGCAGAGAGGGTGCAGAGTCAATCCATAGGTTTGTTCATTTCAACGCAAGCCTTACAGTCGGCAGAAACAGACGTGATTTCATAATGCTTGATAAGAACGATATCCTTGTTGACAGTTACGATAATTCCTCACGTCAAATCCCGAATATTAATAAGAAAATTGACGCTAAATCTTCGTTTAAGGATGCTCATCTTCCCCTTACAGAGGAGCAGGTTAAAAAAGAAACTGCACGATGTCTTGGTTGCGGTGCATCCGTTGTTGACGAAAATAAGTGCATAGGCTGCGGAATTTGTACTACCAAGTGCGAATTTGATGCAATTCATCTTTTTAGAGATAATCCCGAATGTAGCACAATGGTTAATTCAGATGATAAGATGAAAGCAATTTTGCCTTATATGATTAAGCGTAATTTCAAGATTAAAAAAGCTCAAAAGGCTAAAAAGGATTAATTATGCACGAACTTGGTATAGTTTTTCATATCATTAACGAAATTGAAGATGTAGGCAAGGAAAATGAGCTTAAAACGGTATCGTCTGTTACGGTTGAAATAGGCGAGGTTTCGGGTGTGCTGCACGATTATCTTGAGGATTGTTGGAAATGGGCTTGCTCAAAGAGTGAGCTTATGAATGGGGCAGAACTTAAGGTAGAAGTTATCCCGGCACTAACGTATTGCGAAAGCTGCAAGGGCAAATACAAAACTGTAGAGTATGGTAAAATTTGCCCTTACTGTCAAAGCGAAAAAACCTATCTTCTTTCGGGTAATGAAATTATGATAAAGGAAATTGAGGCACGGTAGCATATTAATGCGCTCTGTCTTGATGATATGATTTTTATTTAACTTTTTTAGAGGAGGAAAATGACGATGTTATTCCAAATTTACGGCGATATGGCCGGCTGGCAACTTCTCGGCTGGGTAATGGTCTTTGTTGGTCTCGTCGTTATGAATGAAATTGCAAGGCGAACAAAAGCAGGCGGAATTTTTTGCTTCTTTGTTTTACCGGCAGCACTGACGGTATATTTCATTGCAATTTATATCGGTGCGGCTAAGGGAGCTGATTGGGCACTTCAAAATGATACCTATGTTCATATGAACAGCTGGTTCCATTATGCAAAGCTTTATGCGGCAACAGCAGGTTGTATCGGCTTTATGATGCTTAAGTATAAATGGGGCATCGGCAAAAAAAGTTGGTTTAAGGTGTTCCCGTTTGCAATCGTCGCTATCAACATTCTTATCGCAGTCGGTTCTGACTTTGAGTCGGCAATTAAGGGTGGAATTTCAGGCGGCTGGTGGCTTTCGTCTGAAAATGTATGGCTCTATGGCGGCTGGTGGAACTGGGTGAACGGTATCGCCGGTATTATAAATATTTTCTGTATGACAGGTTGGTGGGGTATCTATTCCTCAAAGAATAAGCAGGATATGCTGTGGCCTGATATGACATGGTGCTACATTTTGGCTTATGACCTTTGGAACTTTGAATATACTTATAATAATCTCCCTACTCTCTCTTGGTATTGCGGCCTTGCACTTCTTCTTGCTCCTACATTTGCAAATGCGTTTTGGAATAAGGGCGGTTGGATTCAAAACAGAGCTAACACCCTTGCACTTTGGTGTATGTTTGCTCAGGTATTTCCGCTTTTCCAAGACAAGAGCCGCTTCTCGGTTCTTACATCCGTTTATGCAGACGGATATATGGACCCTACAGTTCCGCCAACAAACGCAGACCCTACAATGCAAGGCGTAATTGCCATTATTGCTCTTGTGGCTAATGTTTGTGTATTCGCTGCTATTATTAAGCGTGCAAAGGAACAAAAGAAAAATCCTTATAAAAACGAAATATTTACTGACCAAAAAGATTATAAGCTTGCACTTGAAAGAGCAGCTGAAAAGGCTCGCAAAGCAGCTTAATCTTCATAAAAATTCAAAAAACAACGCCGTCGATTATTCGACGGCGTTTTAAATTATTGATGAAGTGGATAAACCGTGCCTCGTTGTCGCTGACTCCGTATCATTCAAAATCTGCCGTACAGTTGTGTGTCAGATTTTGAAATAAACCGTAGGGGCGACCATCGGTCGCCCGTTTTACAAACATAAAATTTCAATCGGGGTCCCCGAAAAGCAAAAGCTTTTTGGGGAAAAGGAGAAAGGAATGAAGTGCTTATTATGAATTTTAAAGAAATTCATTCAAACACGGAATTTCTTTTGACGAGTCACAGGTTCGAGCCAAAATATCCGAGTGGCACAAGAAAAAAATATGACGGGCTCTCATAAGAAACAAAGATACTATGAAACAGTCCACCGGACTGTTTCTCAGACTGTCGATAAAGTGGCTAAACCGTGCCGTGTTTAAATATCATAAATTGAAATCGTAGGGCAAGGGAGATTCCCCTTACAGGGGAAATGTCACGAAGTGACAAAAGGGTTTGCCGAATCGCAG
>OLXN01000248.1_pt1 | contig 47527 bp, 52 predicted proteins | sample 1674021 | NCBI WGS metagenome assembly OLXN01 (sample SAMEA103958137, study PRJEB25191) | human gut metagenome | biome: human-associated habitat [ENVO:00009003]; feature: intestine environment [ENVO:2100002]; material: feces | place: Germany | collected 2013/2015
AATGTAGAAAAAAGTTGTTATATGTTTTTTATATAACAACATTGTTTATTGGAGGTCATTATGTATAGAAGATTAAGAGAATTAAGAGAAGATAGAGATTTAACACAAGCAGAAATTGCAAAATTATTAAATGTAAGTCAAATTACATATTCACAATACGAAAGAGGTGTAAGAGGCTTACCACTTGAACATTTAAAAACACTTTGCTTATATTATGGCATAAAGTCAGATTACATATTAGGAATACCAAATACATTAGAATATCCGGAAAGGAATTATAAATGACTCAAAGAGAATATGAAAAAGAGCAAATAACACTTCTTGAAAACATAGTAAAAAAAGTGACAAACACAAGAGAAGAATACTCAAAAAAATTACTTCCATTACTTGTATTAAAAGAAGAGGAAGTACGAAATTTATATAAAAATAGAACAATAAAAATAACACCTTTAATTTTTGAACAAAAATTTGAATTGTTAGAAAATAATAGACAAGGTAATCTCACTAAAGAACAGTTGCAAACGAGAATTGATAATTATTTAAAATGGATGGAAGAACTTAACAAAGATATTAGAAATCAAGAAATAGTATTAAGATTATTAGAAAAATAAACAAATAGTATAGAAATATACAAAAAAGCGCCTTGATGAGAAACGAGCTGAGCTGAGCTTAACTCTCATCAGGGTGCTTTTTTCTTATTTTATTTACTTTTTGTATAATTGTAACCCTCAATAATTCTTTTCTAAGTAATCTACCCATAGCGTTAAGCGCTAAAAAGAATAAGGGTGCTTCGCACGGTTTATTTTTTGACCACCTTATAAGCCTTTCTTATTGGCAGAACCTCCTTTCTAATTGGTTAAAGTCTTGCTGTAATTGCCTTATCTATTGCCACTTGAAAGATAGCAGAGAACCTATAATTTATCAAAACCATAAATAAAATAATTATATTATAATACTTATTTAAATTTTTTTATTTATTATGCTTCGCATTTTTGACAAATTATAGAACCCCTGCTTTTAATTTGGTGTCAACAGACAAGGCGATAACAGAGACTTCAGAAACAAATTAGAAAGGAGGCACACAATGAATAAAGGAAAGGCACAAAAAGGCGGAAAGTGTCAAAAAAGAAAAAATTATATAAAGGCTCCAACAAGGTGCTTAGAAACAAATTTCTACAACCTTGAAAACATAAACGAGCAAAAAGGAAGTGAGGAAATGACAACCGGGGAAGTTATCAATCTTTTAGAAATTCTAAAAGAAAAAGGCTACACGCTCAACGAAGCAGTAGAACTCTTCAAGCGTATAGCCAACAAAAAATAACAAAAAATGTTATTTCAACGGAGTAGGTGCAACTGCTCCGTTGTTTTTATTATATCAAATATTCAAAGAAAATCAAGCAATTTGACAAAATTTAATGAGGAGAATATAATAACAGTAATTGCAAATCAATATTTATTTTGTGCAATTATAACACAAAAATTAAGCTATGTCAATATTTCATCCCTATTATTTACTTGAATAAATCAGCTATAGGAGCTCATTTAGAGCCCCTATTTTTTTGTTTTAAATAGGCTTTATCATAAGGACCAAGCTCGAGTATTTGGAAAATCTCAAGCATAACCTCATTAAACATTTTTTGCCGAGTTATAGCGATGATACTCTCTAAGTGGTCGACCTCGTCACACTTACGAAGTCTATACCTATCTTCATAAGTAACAACGTCATCAGATAACCGCAAATCCTTATGATACCAATAAGAAAACAAGTCATCTTTTTCTTTCTGTTTCATTAAAAATCATAATCCCCACCATTCATAAGATTAAAACAATCATCCATAGAACGCATTACATCACGTTCTACATCCTGTTTGCGCTGACGTCTTAATTTTTTCTTAACAGGCTGTAAAACAGTTGTATCGTTATCCTCTGCCCACGTATCACTTTTAAATCCGGCTTCAGATAAGTTTTTAATAACTTTATATGTATCATAAGCGCTATATAACTCTTTATTATGAACGAAACAGTAATAACCAAGTTTACGCATTTTAATAACATCACCGTCACCATTCATAATAGGCTCGCTGCGTTTAACTACAGTAAAGCATTTAAGAAATGTGCGGCATTGTCTAACTTCTGTACAATGTAATCTAATAGGCTTAGATACATTAGTAAAAAAATGTGAAGTCATAAATATAATACGCTTATTCTTACGGTTCTGCGTGACGGTAGCTAACATTCTCGGTGGGAAATTCTTTGACATTGCCGAACTAAACCAATTCTGACACTCGTCAATAGCGCAAAGAACACCTGTTTTACCATTGTTGACATCGACAAGCTTACGCCAATCATCAATTACAAAATCTTCATTATTTAAACCATAGTTAGTTCCGATTTTCAAAGACGGATATTGATATTTAAGTTGTAATATATCGTGTGTCATTGTTAGAGTTTTTCCCATACCCTGCTTACCTGTATACATAATAATACCGTGTTGACGAAACTCCCCTACTTTAATATTGTAATAATTTTCCCAATATTGCCGGGGAAGCTGAACAAAAAGCTTAGTTAATATACTAACATCAGCTTTAGGATTATAGTGTGCTATAACTTCCCTATGAGCTGTACCGCTCTTTTTCTTTCTTAAATATGCAACATAAAATGCAATACCGAATACAACAATAAAAGGAATAAGGACAAATAAACAAGGTTTAAGAAGAACCCATAAACAAGACCATAAAGCCTTTAAAACAGTTAATATCATAAAATTAACACCCCCAAATATTAAGAGCTGTTGCGTGTCGGCGAAGCCGACTACGCAAACAGCAAGCTTAATTATTTTATAGTAATGGTATAATCGACCATAAAAGCTTTAAAACAGATACAATCAATCTATAAACATAAGTACCGATTAAAAAGCCAAGAATAACAATAACAGGACCCATAGGAATAAAGTAACCTATAAAACCGATAGCTTCAGTTAAAATGTCAAATGAAGTTGTTATAGATGAAATATCAAATTGAGTACCGTGCAACAAATTAGCTACCCAATTAAGAAAAGTAATTACAATCATATTATCACCTCACTAAAAATCATCAATATCATCATATCCGCCATTAGCTTTCAAATGCTCGTAATAATCATTAGCCATAGAATCGTTAATCATATCATTTAATTGATTTTCGTGGAATTCAACACCGCCAACAAAGGTAACACCTGCGCCGTGTATAATTTCAGGCAAACGCTTCCAAAGAGCAACCAAAAATCCAAGGTACATAAAGCAACTAACAACTGTATCACCTACACCTTTAAAAGGAGCATACCAGCTAAAATCCACGCTATACGATTTAGCCGGGATAGAATAATAACTATTACTTACCCCTGCCGTTTTAAATGTCAAAACAGGCGAACTATCCGTTGTTAATGCGTTCTTAATGTCGTTAGGCACCGTATCAACAACTTCATAAGCAGAGCCGATAAAAGTATTATCCTTAACATTAATTAAAGCTGCATCAAAAGCTTCTGCATTATCTTCCGAACGAGGATTGATAGTGTTATCAATTGTTTTATATACATCAAGCAGCACTTCTTTAAAAGTTTCTTTAATGCTAAAACTAAAAGCCTTTGAAGGGTCAGTATTATAGCCGTTTATATCAAGAGTTAAGTCAAAACCGAAATATGAAGCTAAAGCCTTTTGAAAATTCGAAATACTGCTTAAAAATATATCAGAGTATTTCATAACTGTATCATTTAAATCAACTATGTTAATATTAATAGCCTTTAAAAACAATACTGCATTATCAACCTGACTATAAATTAAACTGACAAAATTCTTAATATCATTAACATAAAGAGTAATAGAGTTATTTTTATATTTTAAGCTGCTCTCAATTGACTTAAGGTAAACTTCAATCCCTTGCGAATTGCTATAAAGCTTATCAATACCGGAACCAATATCGGCAATACGGCTATTAATTCGCTCAATACCGCTGATAATTGCGTTTTTTTCATTGTCGCTCCAAGAACTGCCGCTCCCGGTGTTGTTGTCTCCCCCTCCGTCCCCGGTGTTGTCGGTGTCGAGGGGGTTTGCTGAAAAGTCGTTCCGGCATTATCAAAATCATAGTTACTATATGCAGGAACTAAAGGATTTTTAGCGGCAGAACTATCTCCAGCTGTCTCATAACGCAACCCGGTATAAGGATTAAGGCCGTGCATATTATAACTAGTTGAAAAAGAAAACTTTTCATTTAGCGAAGTAGGGTTACTATATATATTTTGATAAGAATAACGTACAACAGTTATTACAGTACCGGTAGGAGGTTTCAAACAATAATAAACACCACCATTCATAGTATAAGAAGTTGCAGCAATCTCCTGAGTACTAAATACCGCATAAACATAATCAGTTTTACCCTTTTCAGTATAAACTACGTAATATTTCATATCATCCGCAATAGCAATACCGGAATCGCTTGCAATTGCTCTATAATCAGCATTAGCGGCACCCGTATATGCAAAAGCGGTAACAGGTATCATAGTAAAGACAACAAGCATTACAGAAAAAATAACACAATAAATCTTTTTCATAAAAAAATCTCCTTTCATAAAAATAAGGGGAAAGGGTTTCCCCTCTCCCCTCGCTCGAGGTAAAAAACAAATAGTATAAAAATATACAAAAAAATTATGCTGAACGAAGCATACCGAGTACGAAGCTGATACCCTTACGAATTGCAATAAATGTAATTGCAACAGGAATAATAGTAGGAATAACAGCTACAACTTCATTAAGTACACCGCCGACCATTTCGGATGTAATAGTCTTATCAAGCACGGTAGCGGCATTAATCGGCTGAAGTACAGGCATTATCTATTTTCCCCCTTTCTTTTTCTTTCTTTATTTCTAACCTTACGGCTATAAGCTTTTTCGTACAATCACGAAGTAAAGCATAAACGCCGTAAAGGAAGATAGCAAAAGCTATAAAAAGTAAAATTAACTCTTTTATTTTGTAGACCCCCAATCTTCAGGAAATAATGAACTAATCCAATTAACAAGCGGCTTAATCAAATAATCTATCGAAAATTTGATTAACTCAACAACAAGAATTGAACCGCAAATAAAATAAATGCTTTCAATAAGTTCGTTACTTTCCAAGTTCTTCAACTCCTACAAGCTCTTTTCTCAGCTTGCCGTAAGCTTCATTAAGCACAACAGTAAGCTTATATTCTTTAAGAAGTTCAATATTACCGATTAATTGAAAAAGTTTATCATTGTTAATATCAACAATCAGCCTTTCACTTGTATGATTTTCGAAATCATAAATTACAACAAAGTGAGAAGTTCCCTTTTTGCCGTCGAATTCCCAATCACTTGAAAACATATCAAGTACCGGCGCTGTAACAGTTGTAGTTAATTTCATTATGCTTCACCCCTTTCCTCAAGTACTTCTTGTAGACGAGCGCAATTAGCGTTAGCCGTTTTGAGTTCGCTCTCATACTGTTCTAAACGTTCTTTACACTTCAATGCACCTTTGTTATAGAACAAAATGACAGCAAGTTCAATGAAGCACGTTGCAAAGAGTGACCACTCAGACGTACTCCAACCTTTAAATTGATTGATTAATTCTTGTAAAAAGCTCATAGCAATTTACTCCTTTCTTTTTATAGTCTTTCGACTTATTCAATTACATAAAAATCAACATCCTGCATATAGTTATCAACCAAAAATTGTTGATGTTGATTTAATTTGATATTACGCTTCAGCAATTCGTCAACTAATTCCTCTTTAGTGTGAGTTAATAAGTAAGTCATAATGGACGAACCGCAAGTATTAAACAAGTAATTTTCAAACTTTGAGTAGTTATATTCAACTCCTACCGACTCAAACACCGATACTTTTTCCGAGTGCTGTAATATTTTTTTCCAATACGGCGCCGTTGGCAAACGTGATTTATTAGTGTCTTCCGAGCCGACGACGAATCTAAGGTAGTTATTAAGCACTCCCGAATAAAAAAACCGACATCTTGACCGGTAAGAAGCTTATCAGAAAAGCCTTTAGCATTCTCAGCCCTTAAACGTATTTCAATACGTGTCCAGTTAGGCATATCCTCAGGCCTGAAACCTCTTTCAGCTCTTTTATCGTAAATATTGATAAAGCAATTACTGCCTTGCTTACCGAAGTATAAAGATGTTCCCTCTATGCCGTCATCTATCGACTGCATTAGATTACTGAATTTTGACCGACAAGTAAAATTGCCTTTCTTATATGCCTTGACAAGCTTATTAATATTGAATTTATCATCTATTATATCTTGCGCTATATCAATTCTTGACATATTGAAATCATCAAGCAAGGCTACACGCTTAATCAAATCAAGGAGAGAGTAACAAGAAAAACTTTCGATTAAGCGGCAACCTTGACCGGATATGTTAACACAAGCAGCTGTATAATCCTCTTTTTGCGTTAGCATTAAAGTTATATGATTATCGTAAGTTACAGAGTATTTATAGAACCACCGAGGCGAACACTCTTTAAACTCAAGACCGCTATTTTTTAACCCAAGAAATTCAATCATTTCTTGAAAAGTTTGAAAATGCCCTGAAAACGTTACCCAGTCTACGATTAAAGGGTATTTTGATGTATTTTCTACCCCCCTATTAGTGTGGGGGGCTTCCGCCCGCCTTTCTATCATTTTTCGTCCTCGCTTTCGACCTTAAAATAAAATTCTTTACCTAAAATGATACAATGAATAATTGCATCACAAACAGGATCCTTACTTTTTGCAGCCTTTTCAATTCCTACAAGAAATTGAATCATGTCAATATATCTTTCAGGAATTTTAACATAATAATGCTTACCGATTTTCATAATTTGTCTCCTTTGATGTGATTAGAACAATAATGTACTAACAACATAATACCCCATTATTGTACTAATGTCAATACCCCAATTTCGTACTATGGTAAAATATTCTTAAGGAGTTGGTGTAATGTATACTTATCAAAGATTAAAAGACTTGAGGGAAGATAAAGACTTATCACAAACAGACATAGCTAAAATATTAGATACAACACAAAAGCAATATAGTAGGTGGGAAACTGGAGAATATGAAATTCCATTTCACAATGTAATTAAATTAGCAAAGTTCTACAATGTAACAATCGATTTTATAGCTAATATTACCAACCTACCAAGTACATTACCAAAAAAGTGAGGAATGAAAATGTTCAATTTAGCGATTGTAGCAGACCAACTAAAAAATATAGATATGCAAAATATTTTTGCAAAATTCTTTATTCCGTTTGTTATATTAGCTTTTATGATTGTAGGATCTAAAAAAGGAATTTCTTATATATGGAATTTAATAAAATAAACAAATAGTATAGAAATATACAAAAAAGCACTACAGCTGCGTTCAAGCTGCGGTGCTTTTTTCTTGTTTTCATTTACTTTTTGTATAATTGTTACCCTCAATAATTCTTTTCTAAGTAATCTACCCATAGCGTTAAGCGCTAAAAAGAATAAGGGTGCTTCGCACGGTTTATTTTTTGACCACCTTATAAGCCTTTCTTATTGGCAGAACCTCCTTTCTAATTGGTTAAAGTCTTGCTGTAATTGCCTTATCTATTGCCACTTGAAAGATAGCAGAGAACCTATAATTTATCAAAACCATAAATAAAATAATTATATTATAATACTTATTTAAATTTTTTTATTTATTATGCTTCGCATTTTTGACAAATTATAGAACCCCTGCTTTTAATTTGGTGTCAACAGACAAGGCGATAACAGAGACTTCAGAAACAAATTAGAAAGGAGGCACACAATGAATAAAGGAAAGGCACAAAAAGGCGGAAAGTGTCAAAAAAGAAAAAATTATATAAAGGCTCCAACAAGGTGCTTAGAAACAAATTTCTACAACCTTGAAAACATAAACGAGCAAAAAGGAAGTGAGGAAATGACAACCGGGGAAGTTATCAATCTTTTAGAAATTCTAAAAGAAAAAGGCTACACGCTCAACGAAGCAGTAGAACTCTTCAAGCGTATAGCCAACAAAAAATAACAAAAAATGTTATTTCAACGGAGTAGGTGCAACTGCTCCGTTGTTTTTATTATATCAAATATTCAAAGAAAATCAAGCAATTTGACAAAATTTAATGAGGAGAATATAATAACAGTAATTGCAAATCAATATTTATTTTGTGCAATTATAACACAAAAATTAAGCTATGTCAATATTTCATCCCTATTATTTACTTGAATAAATCAGCTATAGGAGCTCATTTAGAGCCCCTATTTTTTTGTTTTAAATAGGCTTTATCATAAGGACCAAGCTCGAGTATTTGGAAAATCTCAAGCATAACCTCATTAAACATTTTTTGCCGAGTAATAGCTATAATACTTTCCAAATGGTCAACTTCATCACATTTACGAAGTCTATACTAATTGATTTTCAGTCGTTACATTTATAATCATTGCATTTTTTCCACATACTTGCACTATTTAGTATTTCTTCTATAAGCTTGCTTTTACCTTTGGTATAAGCAATTCTATCGTTTGGATATTCATCTGCAAGCTTTATTTTTAAATTAGAATATTCGTTTGCTTTTTCTTCATTTGCGTTTAAGTAATCACGCATATTAATATAATCGTGCCATTCCTTGCTGTTGAATATTACAACATGAATAAAATGTGTTTGAATATTATTTTGTAAATCACCGCAGACATATAATTGCTGATTAGGGTGGTCTTGACGTCTGTAAATTATACCGAGTTTAGAAAGCTCATCGTTATGTTTTAAAATATCTTTGAAATTTTTAACACCTACAACGATATCAATAATCGGCTTGGCGCAAATGCTCTTAATTGATGTACTTCCTATATGTTGGGCGTCAACAATGTCATTATTTAATGTGTTTTTGAGTATGTCAATAGTATTTTTTGCAGAAAATTCCCATTCGATTTGATGATTTTCAATTGATACTTCTACCCTTTTTAATCCTATTGACATTGTGTATCTCCTGTTTTAGCAATTCGTTTGATGATTATATCTGCAATAATTCCGTTTAAAATGCCTGTTATAAGCCCGACAATCATTAATATCGGGAAATAATAAATAATTCTGTAGGTTCGCATAACAACGGCTGCAACGAGTATTTGACCGAAATTGTGGACTGTTCCGCCGAGAGCAGATACACCTATTGGTGAAAGCTTATTACTCTTTTTGGCGGCAAACATTACTAAAAATGAAAGCAGTCCCCCGATTAAACTGTAAATCATTGCAAATGGACCGCTGAAGGCTAAGCCTGAAAGTAAAATTCTGATAATTGATATAAATAAAGCATCCTTAGTATTCATTGTATACAACGCAACAATAACTACAAGATTTGCAATGCCGAGTTTAATGCCGGGTATGCCGAAATTGAACGGTATTAATGATTCTAAATATGAAAACGCAAACGCAAGCGCAATCATTAATGAGAGCGTGCAAAGTCGCTTAATATTAGTCTTTTTCACCTTGCCACCTCGTCAACGTCACTGCCTTTATCACTTACGACCGTTACAATTACCTTATTTGGCAGGCAAATTATTGATTCGTTATTTTTGCTTATTTTATTATGATTAACGCATATTTTATCCTTGCAATTTGCGTATTTCATCGAAGCCAGACCACCGCTGATAATGACGGTATTACAAATATTACCGTTTTTATCATATATCTTATATTCCTGATTTTTATTTAAATCAAGAATAGCTATTTGCTTTGCATCTTGCTCAATTATAACCTTATTGCCGTTTGACGAAAAACTGTTGATTAAGATGAAAATTAACGCTGCCAATGCAATGATAACGGCTATTAATATTATATCATTTTTTCTTTTTTTATTTTGCACTTTTAACACCGTCGGTTTTTGTGATTTTATCGTTTTTGTCAAGCCAAATAGCTTGAATATTATATTTTTCGGCTAATTTCCTGCCTGTGTTTAAATCCATACAAAATAACGCAGTAGAAAGTGTATCGGCAAGTGCGCTGTCGCTTGATATTACTGTTACTGATTTAAAATAATTTGCCGGATATAATGTATTTTTATCGATTATATGGCAATAATCTTTGCCGTCGACCGTGTAATATCTTTGATACGAGCCGCTTGTAACTACACTTGTATTATCATCTGCGTAAATTTTGTCTAAATATTCATTTGAATTTGGATTTTCAATTCCGATAACAAAATCATTTTTGTCAGGCTTATTTCCGATTGTGATTATATTTCCGCCAAGGGAAATAACTGCGCTTTGCCAAACATTGTTTTGAATTATGTATTCATAAATTTTATTGCAAACAAATCCTTTTGTAATTGCGCCTACATCAAGTTTTAATTCTTTATCATTGAAAAATATAGTTGAATTTTCCTTGTCTATAATTAAATTATTGATATCTGTATGCTCACTTGCTTTCGTAAGCATTGATTTAGGAGGAAGCGATTCCCCTTTTTCCCTGTAATCGTGCCAAATTGAAAGAACACTTCCCATAGCGATATTGACATATCCGTTTGTGATTTTATATGCCTTTTTTCCATAGGTCAAAAGCTCAATTATTCTTTTATCAACCTTAACAGGCTTTTTGTATGCATTATCGTTTATATATTTTAGATTTACAATATTATCATAATCATTATAGATATCATAAAGTTCGGAATATCCTTTAATTACACCGTATAACTTATTATATTTTTTGTTAAATTCAGTTTGCGAGGTATCATAAGCAGTTATACTTGAGGCAGTGTCAAACAGATTCAAAAAACTTTTTGAGAATTTGGTATACTTACTGTTTGAACAGCCAAACAAAGTAAATAACAAAGTAAAGGAGAGGACTATTGAAACAATTTTTTTCATAAGTCCCCTCCTCTCTTTAATTTATAAATTCTTTAATAACCTTAGTCGGACATTTTTGAGCACACAAGCCGCACTCGGTACACTTATTGTAATCTATTTTAGCAACATTATCAATAACTTTTACTGCATCATTAGGGCAATTTCTTTCGCACATACCGCAACCTATACACCCTGCCTGACAATTATCCTTAACAACCTTGCCACGCTGTTTGTTTGAACATTGGACCCTAAATTTAGAATTGTAAGGTACAATTTCAATAAGATTAAGCGGACAGGCTTTAACGCATTTACCGCAGGCGATGCAAAGTTCTTCGTCAACAACCGCCTTGCCGTTGATAATTCTTATTGCCTGATTATCGCAAACATCTGCGCAAGAGCCGTATCCCATACAGCCATATTGGCAACTTCTTTCACCGCCGCCGGGCGCAACGGATGCAGAGGTACACGTTCTCGTGCCGTAATAATTAAATTTTTGGTGCCTTACTTCACAGGTTCCCGAACATTTAACAAATGCAGTCTGCCTAACAAACTCTCCTGCTTGAGCGCCCATTATTTCCGCTATTTTTTCAGCGCCCTTTTTGCCGGCAGGAGGGCAAGCATTGACGGGTGCTTCGCCTTTAGCAATCGCCTTAGCAAGAGCGTCACAGCCTGCATATCCGCAAGCACCGCAGTTATTGCCCGCAAGTGCTTCTCTGACTTTAATTTCTTTTTCGTCTACTTCAACGTGAAAAACCTTTTCGGCAACACTGAGAAGAACGGCAATAATAAGTCCAACAGCGGCAACAACCACTGAGGCAATGATAATACTTTTAATATCCATATTGCTCCCCTCCTCTATTTAAGTGTTCCAAAGCCGTAAAAAGCAATAGCCATAAGACATGCTGTTAATAATACAGCAGGAGTACCTTTAAATGCTTTTGGAAAATCGTTGTTTTCTGTTCTTTCTCTTATGCCTGCCATAATTATAATTGCAAGCGCAAAGCCGACTGCTGTTCCAAAGCCGGTTACAACAGATGTTATAAAATTATTATTGTCCTGCACATTAGTAAGTGCAACACCTAATACTGCACAGTTTGTGGTAATGAGCGGAAGATAAACTCCGAGCGCTTGGTAAAGCTTAGGAACATATTTTTTTAAGAACAATTCAATAAGCTGAACAAGTGCTGCAATTACAAGAATGAAAATTATTGTATTTAGATATGTAATATGAAGCTTGTTGATTACGAAAGTGTATAAAAGATTTGTAACCGCACTTGCGATTGTAATAACAAATATTACCGCACCGCCCATTCCTGCAGCGGTTTTTACATTTTTAGAAACACCCAAAAACGGGCAAATTCCCAAAAATTGACTAAGCACAACGTTATTAATAAGTGCCGTTGTCATTAAAACAAGAAATAAGGTTTTTAGCATTATTTGTTTTCCTCCTTATTTTCTGCTTCTTTGCAAAGCGAATTACAGTGCATACAATCTCCGCCGCAGGCAGTTTCATCTTTAACATGCCTGTTAGCGCCTTTTGCACCGAATTTGTTTTGAAGTGCACATAAAAATGCCAAAACAAGGAATGCGCCGGGTGCTAAAATAAAGATTGATACGCCCTCATAAGATTTAGGTAAAAGTTGAAGGTTAAAAATTTTGCCTGTTCCTATAAGCTCACGAACAATACCTATTGACGTTAAACCTAAAGTAAAGCCAAGCCCCATACCGAGACCGTCAAATATAGATGGAATAACCTTATTTTTTGAAGCGTAGCTTTCTGCTCTGCCGAGTATAATACAGTTTACAACGATAAGTGGAATATAAAGACCCAAAGCGTCATAAAGCGTTGTAACATAAGCCTGTAATATCATTTGAACTATTGTTACAAATGAAGCTACAATAACGATATATGCCGGCATACGAACACCGTCCGGAATTACCTTTCTTAATAAGGAAATAATCATATTGCTCATAACGAGTACGACTGTTGTTGCAAGTCCCATACCAAGACCGTTAATAGCAGAGGTTGTGACTGCAAGAGTCGGACACATACCGAGCATAAGAATGAAGGTTGGATTTTCTTTAACAATACCGTTATATAATCTTTCTATAGGTGTTTTCAAATTAATCAACCTCCTTTAACTGATTGTTATATACGGCAAGCGCACTGTCTACCGCTTCGCAAACAGCGTTTGATGTAATTGTTGCACCGCTGAGTGCATCGATTTCATTATCGCTTGAAGCGCCGTTTTTAGTATAATTAATGCCGTTTGCAGATTTACCGATAAATTGTGATTTAAAATCGTCTTCTGTTGCCTTAGCACCAAGGCCTGCAGTTTCACTGTGTGACAAAACAGTAAAGCCTGTAAGCTTATTTGTTTTTGCCGATACACCGATAGCAACCTTAACATCGCCTCCGTATCCGGAAGGTGATGTTGCGGAAAATACATAGCCGATTAAGTTGCCGTTTTTATCTGTAGCTTTTAAAACATCATCAACGGTGCATTGCGACAGATTTTCCTTCTTAAGTGAAGCTGATGACGCCTTGAGTATTTCATCTGTATTGTCAAGCGCTTCAAATTGAGCATCGGGATAAACAACCTCATACGCTTCAAGCCTTGCTTTATCCTGCGCTTTTGCAATAGGTTCTTTTGTTATTTCATTTACAAATGCAAGTGAAACACCGGCTACAAGAGTAATTAAAAACAATGCAAGGCAGTTTTTTAAGAATTTATTTTTCATACCTCACACCTCCTCTTTCTTACGCATACCAAATGCTTTTGGAACAGTTATTTTTTCAATAAGAGGAACAACAAGGTTTGAAATAATAATAGCATAAGATACACCCTCTGCGCTTGAGCCGAGGACTCTGAATATTGCAGTTAAAAATCCAATTAATATTGCATAAATAACCTGACCCGTTTTTGTAATCGGGCTTGTTGTGTAATCTGTTGCCATAAATACCGCACCGCTCATTAAACCGCCTGTAAGAAGGTTTCCGAGTGCAAAGTTAACCATGCCTGAGAAGTCCATTTCTCTGCCTTTAACGAGTGCAAACAGTACGACAAAAACGACGGTTGATGCCATATAAATAAGCGGAATTCGAGGAGAAATAACTTTTCTGATAAGTAAATAAGCAAAACCTATTAATATTGCAAGTGTGCAAACCTCACCGATACAGCCGTTTTGAAGTCCTAAAAATGCATCTCTTAAATTAATAGTATTCCCTGCTTTGATTTGAGCAAGCTCAGTTGCAGATGACACACCATCGACTGTTGAAAAATCAGTCATACGTGAAGTGAACGAAATAAGTAAAAAACATCTTGCAGCAAGAGCGGGGTTCATAATATTTTGACCAATTCCGCCAAATAGCATTTTTACTATAACAATTGCGAACACACCGCCAATCGCAGGCACCCACCATGCAACCTGAGGCGGCATGTTAAGCGCAATAATCAAACCTGTTACTACTGCGCTGAAATCAAATACTGTAATTGGTTTTTTATAAATTAATTCAAATATAAGCTCACTCAATACACAGCTTACTACCGATGAAATAATTACAATTAACGCATTGGCACCGAAATGCCATACACCGAAAGCTAAGGTCGGAATAAGGGCAATGCATACATCAATCATAATTTTTTGAGTTGAACTCTTATCTCTTATATGCGGTGAAACAGAAACATTATACATAATTACCCCTCCTTATTTTGTCGCTTTGCTTCCACGTACTTTGATTTTGGCAAGCTTGAATGTTTGGGTAAGCGGTCTTTTAGCAGGACAAACATAAGTGCAGCAACCGCATTCAATACATTCCATACCGTAAAGCTTTTCAAATTGCTCGTAGTTTTTGTTAATTACAGCCTGAGCCATAAGCTGCGGAACAAGAGTTTCCGGGCATGCACCTACGCATCTGCCACAACGAATACATGCACTTGTTTCCATTTTTTCTACGTCATCATGAGTTATGGCTAAAATTGACGAAGATGTTTTGGTTACAGGATAATCAAGGCTGTTCATAGCCATGCCCATCATAGGTCCGCCTGAAATAATTTTAACTGTCGAATCCTTGATACCGCCGCATTCATCTGCCAAATATTTATGAGAAATACCTAGTGGAACATCCATATTACCCGGTTCGTTAATGCCGTCACCTGTTAGCGTAACAACTCTGTGAACAAGAGGCATATTCATTTTTACAGCCTCAAAGATCGCAATGATTGTTGCAATGTTTAATACAATTACACCTGCGTCGGCAGGAAGTATGTGGGAATTGATTTGCCTGCCTGTTACAGATGAAATCAATCTTCTTTCACCGCCTTGCGGATAACGAGTAGAAAGAGGCATAACATTTATTCTGTTGTTACCGTTACATTCGAATGAAAGAGCATCAATCGCCTTTGGTTTATTATCCTCAATACCGATAATTGCTTCGGCTTTTTCAAAAAGCTTGAGAACGATTGAAATACCTTCAATTATGTCTTTACTTCTTTCAACCATCAATCGATAGTCAGAGGTGAGATACGGTTCACATTCAGAACCGTTAATAATTATGTAGTCAATATTTTGATTTTTAGGTGAAAGTTTTACACCTGTAGGAAAGCCTGCACCACCCATACCGACGATTCCGCTGTCTGAAATGATTTTTATAATTTCTTCATTGGATAAGGCATTTACTTCTCTTGAAATACCGAAACCTTCAACACATTCGTCTTCAAAATCATTTTTAATAACAACGCATTTGGAAGTTTTGCCGTTTAGCATTGTTCTGTCCTCAATTCGCATAACAGTGCCCGAAACAGAAGAATAAACGGGACTTGATACAAATCCGCTTGCTTCCCCTATTTTCATACCTTTAAGTACCCTGTCGGTTACTTTAACGCAAGGCGTTGCAGGTGCACCGATATGCTGACTCATAGGAAAAACCATAATTTCCTCGCCTTTGAGCCGTTTGATTTCTTTTGAAGCGGCAAATTCCTTTCCCTCATAGGGATGAACTCCCGCTTTGAATTTTCCTTTACTCATAAATTATCCCTCAATACATTTATAAAGTGTGCATAAGCCAATAATATTATATTAACATAAATATACATATTTTTCAATAAGCAAACAACAACTTTTGTTTATAATAGAAAAAAGTCTGCTAAAAATTAGCAGACTTATATATATTTCTACTTATTCTTCGACTAAAGCGGAAAATGCTTCCCTTATATTGCGAACAGGAATAATATCAGTTGAGGTTTTTAATTGATTTGATATTGATTTATAATTATGAAACGGTATTATGCAACGTTCAAAACCAAGTCTTTTAGCCTCACTGATACGTTTCTCGCAATTATTTACGGCACGTATTTCTCCTGCAAGTCCAACCTCGCCAAAAGCAATGGTGTTATCGTCAACAGCCTTGTCTTTTAGTGACGAAACAAGCGCAAGGGCTACCGTTAAATCAGCAGCGGGTTCATCAAGCTTTAAGCCGCCGATTACATTAACATAAGCATCCATATTGTTAAAGAAATACCCTGCCCTTTTCTCAAGAACAGCAAGAAGCATACTCATTCTGTTATAGTCAAAGCCTGTACTCATTCGCCTCGGTGTTCCGAATCCGGTAGCACAAACAAGCCCTTGAACTTCTGCAAGAATCGGTCTTGTACCCTCCATAACGCAGGCTACGCAAGTACCCGATGTGTTTTTAGGTCTGCCTGAAATCATCATAAGCGACGGATTTAAAACCTCTTTTAAGCCCTCTGCCGTCATTTCAAATACACCTATTTCATTGGTAGAGCCAAATCTGTTTTTAACGCCTCTAAGTATTCTGTAAGAATAATTTCTTTCACCCTCAAAATATAATACTGTATCAACAATATGTTCTAAAACTTTAGGGCCTGCAATTGCACCGTCCTTATTAACGTGGCCGACAATAAATATCGGTATTCCAAGCCCTTTTGCGGTGTGCATAAACACATTGGTACATTCCCTGACCTGAGTTATCGAGCCTGCTGATGAACTGACTTGCTCATACACCATTGTTTGAATAGAGTCGATAATAACCATATCAGGCTTTTCGCTTTTGATACATTCTATAATTGTTCCCAAATCTGTTTGAGGAAGAATGTATAAATTATCAGTTGTTACCCCAAGTCTGTCAGCTCTTAGTTTAATTTGATTTGCAGATTCCTCTCCGCTGACATATAATATTTTTTGACCGATATTACCGAGATTTTGGCAAATTTGAAGAAGAATTGTAGATTTACCTATACCGGGGTCACCGCTTAAAAGCACTAAACTCCCTTTTACTATTCCGCCTCCGAGTACTCTGTCAAATTCGTCAATTCCTGTTGCAAAGCGTTCGTCATTTTCGCCCGTGATGTCGTTTAATGACATAATTTGCTCAACAGCACCTAAAGAAGATGAAAAATTTCCTTTAAATTCTGTTTTTGGAAGTTCTTCGTTTAACGTATTCCATTCGCCGCAACTTGGGCATTTGCCATACCACTTTGGGGATTCAAAGCCACATTCGCTGCAAACATATATTGATTTAACTTTTGCCATTATAGTTCCTCTGTAATATAAATGTTAAGCCCGAGCATAATTAAATATGCAAGCTTATTTTGATATTTTTCGTCCTGTAATTTTTTATTTTCTTCTCTATTACTCATAAAACCGCATTCAACCATAACCGACGGCACTTTTGCTTTATGCAATAGATAATATGAACTGTCGCTTTTTTTATTAAGACGTTTATTGTCAGGCTGTAAAAATTCTTTAGTAATATTTAAAATGCTGTTGGCAAGAATGGGACTTTTGTTATCATTCGGAGAATACCAAATTTGCATTCCATGCTCTTTTTCGTCATCAAAATGATTTTGATGAATTGAAATTAACGTGCTTTTATCAATTGAATTAATATAATCCATTCTGTTATATAAATCCGAACGCTTTGTGTTGTCGCCTTTTTTGTAAAACTGATAATCGCCGCTTCGTATCAAACTTGCGTTTATGCCTGATATCCTGATAAAATCGTATAATTTTAAAGCTATGCCTAAATTAATATCCTTTTCGTTAGCATTATCAACACCGATTGTTCCTGCATCAATTCCACCGTGGCCGGCATCTATTACCAAATTAATTCTGTTAGATTTAGCTTCATTATTAACGGCAAAGTTATGCTTAAAATATGTATTTATTCCTAAACAGGAACTAAATGTAAAAATAACAATAAGTACTATAAGCGTGGCTTTTTTCATAAATATCACCGCTAATAATATGAAATAATTATACTATAATATTACAAACTTATCAAGCAATATTGCAATTTGATTAGTTTAGGGATATAATTAGGACAGTAAATACAGGAGGTATCCTTTTATGAAAATAGTAAATTTAGATGCTTATACAACAAATCCGGGTGATTTATCCTGGGAGGGTATAAAAAAACTCGGCGATTTTACCCAATATGACAGAACGGCTCCTGAGCAAATAATCGAAAGGGCTAAGGGTGCAAATGCTCTTATTATTAATAAAACAATTTTAACAAGAGAAATTCTTGAAAAACTTAAACCTGAGCTTGAATATATAGGTTTACAGTCAACAGGATATAACGTTGTTGATTGCGACGCAGCAAAGGAATTTGGAATAACTGTTTGCAATATTCCGTCTTATTCGACAAATGCGGTTGCACAGCTTGTTTTTGCATTTATTTTGCAAATTACAAATAAAATTAATCTTCATTCGCAGGCTGTTTTTAATGGTGAATGGTGCTCCTGTCCTGATTTTTGCTTTTGGAAAGCGCCGCTTAGCGAACTCGCAGGTAAAACAATCGGCATAATCGGTTTCGGTGCAATCGGTCAAAAGGTTGCAAAAATTGCAGAAGCTTTTGATATGAATGTTCTTGCCTATGCTCCAAGACCGAAGGATAAAGGTGAACTTAAAACAGTTAAATTTGTTTCACTTGACGAGCTTCTTTCAAACAGCGATATTGTCACCTGTCATTGCCCGTTAACACCACAAACCGAAGGCTTGATTAATAAAGATACTATTTCTAAGATGAAAAATAACGTAATATTTATTAATACCTCTCGTGGTCCCGTTGTTGACGAAACGGCTCTTGCCGACGCACTTAATAATGATAAAATTCAAGCAGCAGGACTTGATGTTTTAAGCGTAGAGCCTGCTAAGGAGGATAACCCTCTTTTAAAAGCAAAGAATTGTTTCATTACTCCTCATATTGCTTGGGCAGCTAAGGAAACAAGGGCAAGACTTTTAAGCATATTGGAGGACAACTTGAAAGCATATATTAACGGTCATCCTCAAAATGTTGTAAATAAATAACATAAAATATAAACCGCTGTCGGTGCATCTTCACAAAGAAAATGCATTTAACAGCGGTTTGTTTTTTTAATTATTTTCTTTTTTACTTCCTATTTTGCTTTCCGTATGATTAATCAGCTTCTTGATGTTTTCTCTATGTGCCAAAACAACTATTAAAGTGAATATCAGCGATAAAAGAGTCAGCGGCAGTGATTTGTAAAAAACAAATATAAAAACAGGATAAAATACTGCCATTGCAATGCTTCCGAGAGAAACATATTTAGTTATTAACACAATAATTGCAAATATTGCAAGCAAAATAAGCGCAATTCTCCAATCAATCATAAACACCATTCCGCCCGCCGTTGCAACGCCTTTGCCGCCTTTGAAACCGAAAAAGCATGGGAAAATATGACCGAGCACGCAGAAAAGACCTGCAAATGATTTAGTAAACATCCTTGCATCTATTCCTAAAATAAGTGCATCGCCGTTTTCGGCAAGTGAAATATTGCCCATTTTTCTAACGATTACAAATGATATGAAAATTGCAACGGCAACCTTGAGCATATCGCCTATTATAGTCATTACAGCGTGTTTTTTACCGTAATTTCTGAGCATATTGGTTGAACCGGCATTGCCGCTTCCGTGACTTCTCACATCATCTTTATTGAGAGATTTTGATATAATTATACCAAAATTCAAACTTCCGAGAAGATAAGAAATTATTGCCGAAATAATTAATGCAAATGTCATTTATTTCCTTCTCCTCGTTCTCTGATAATAAATCTGACAGGAGTTCCGTCAAGACCAAAAATATCCCTTATTTGATTTTCAAGATATCTCTGGTATGAAAAATGAAAAAGCTCCGAATTATTTACAAAAAAGACAAATGTAGGCGGTCTTGTAGAAGCTTGAGTCATATAGAAAATTTTCAATCTTTTGCCTTTGTCTGTCGGTGGTTGAACACGTGCAGTTGCGCCTGCAAGCACTTCGTTGAGCTTACCGGTTGAAATTCTCATTGAGTTTTGAGAGTGAACAAAGGAAATCATTTCGTACAATTTGTCTATCCTTTGACCTGTTTTAGCCGAAATAAACATAATCGGAGCATAACTCATAAACGAAAAATCATTAGCAAGCTTATCTCTGTATTCTTTCATAGTGTTGCCGTCTTTTTCAACAGCGTCCCATTTGTTGACAGCGATAATGCAAGCCTTGCCCTGATCAAGAGCAATTCCTGCAACCTTGGAATCTTGTTCTGTAAAACCCTCTACAGCGTCAATCATAATTACGCAGACGTTTGCTCTTTCAACAGCCATTCTCGCACGGATAATGCTGTATTTTTCAATTGCGTCGTCTACACGGCTTTTTCTTCTAAGCCCTGCCGTATCAATGAAATTGAATTTGCCGTATTCGTTTTCAATAAATGTATCAGTAGTGTCACGAGTTGTACCCGCAATATCAGAAACAATAGCACGGTTTACACCGCTGATTTTATTAACAAGCGATGATTTGCCTACATTTGGTTTGCCGATAATGGCAACCTTTATTACTTCGTCGTCATCTTCTTCCTCGTCGTTTTCAGGAAGATATTTGAGAACTTCGTCAAGTAAATCACCCGTTCCGTGGCCATGTGCAGCAGAAACTGCCACAGGATCGCCTAAACCAAGATTATAAAATTCGTAAAATTCTGGGTCGGGTTCACCTATGCTGTCACATTTATTTACGCATAAAATAATCGGTTTGCCGCTTTTTTGAAGCATGGTTGCAACATCATAGTCACTTGCAACAACGCCGTCACGAATGTTAGTAACAAGAATGATAACGTCGGCAGTTGAAATTGCAATTTCTGCCTGAGTTCTCATTTGACTTAAAATAACGTCTGAAGTGTTAGGTTCAATACCGCCTGTGTCAACAAGTAAAAACTTGTGATTAAGCCATTCGCAGTCACCGTAAATTCTGTCTCTTGTAACACCTGGCGTATCATCAACAATAGAAAGTCTCGTTCCTATTAATTTGTTAAAAAGTGTTGATTTGCCGACATTAGGTCTGCCGACAATAGCAACAACAGGTTTTGCCATAAGCTAACCTCCTATTTTGTTATAAAAGCAAGAAAGGCGGACAAAATGTCCGCCAACAAATGTAAAATCTTACGCTTCCTTGCTGATAACTTCTTTACCGTTATAATAGCCGCAGTTGCCGCATACCTTGTGAGATACAGTGTAGCCGCCGCAGTTAGAGCACTTTACAAGTGTCGGAGCGTCCAATTTCCAAACGCTTGATCTTCTCTTGTTCTTTCTTGCTTTAGATGTTTTTCTTGCAGGTACTGCCATCTTAATTGCCTCCTTTATTAAAAAACCATATTATTCATCTTCGAGCAGCTGCAAAAGAGCCGCCATTCTCGGGTCAACATCTTTTTTGCAGTTGCATTGCTTGACGTTTAAATTAGCGCCGCATTTCGGACATAAGCCCTTGCAATCCTCTTTACAAAGAATCTTGTTAGGCAATGAGAGCGAAACTTCTTCGTTCACTAATTCATCTAAATCGAGTTCCCTATTACTTACAACAATATAGTCATCATCGTCTTCTTCATTTTCAAGCTTCTCAACAACAATTCGTTTTACATCAAAGGAAAAATGCTTTTTTACCTTTTCAGCACATCTGTCGCAAAAACCAAAGAAATCAAAACTGATATTAATATCAAGATATAACACATCAGCTTTTGAATAAAGACGGCCGACAACATTAACGCCGTTTTTAATAGGATTATAAGTGCTGTAAATGAGATTACTTAAATCAAGAACATAATTAATATCAAGCTTGGTTTCAACACCGCTTAATAAATTATTAAGGTCAATTCTCATAAAATCACCTCGCACTTGCACTTTAAGTATTATATATATAAGGTTGCTTTTTGTCAATAGTAAATTTAAAAATGCAACTTAAAATTTATATTTTTGAGAAGAAAACACAAAACAATTTAATAAATTTTGTCTATTAGTAAATAAAGTTTTAAAAAATTCGGCTTTTTTTATTTAAATATTGATAAATTATTGTCAATGTAGTAAAATTATGGTGTGGGATGCAATCCCAAATTAAATATTTAGGAGGTAATAACAATGGTAAACAGATTTGTATTAAATGAAACAAGTTATCACGGTGCGGGTGCTATTAAAGAAATAGCTACCGAAGTAAAAGGAAGAGGTTTTAAAAAGGCTTTTGTTTGTTCCGACCCTGATCTTATTAAATTCGGTGTTACAAAGAAGGTCACAGATGTACTTGATAATGCTGATATTGACTATGAAATTTACAGCGAAATCAAGCCAAATCCAACTATTGAAAATGTTCAAACAGGTGTAGTTGCTTTTAAAGCTTCCGGTGCAGACTGCATTATTGCTATCGGTGGCGGTTCATCAATGGATACAGCCAAAGCAATCGGAATTATTATAAAAAATCCTGATTTTGCAGATGTTCGTTCTCTTGAAGGCGTTGCTCCTACTACAAATAAGTGTGTTCCGATTATTGCGGTTCCTACTACAGCGGGTACGGCTGCCGAAGTTACGATTAACTATGTAATTACAGATACTGAGAAGAACAGAAAAATGGTTTGTGTTGACCCTAAAGATATTCCTGTAGTAGCAGTTGTTGACCCTGATATGATGTCATCAATGCCAAAAGGACTTACTGCAGCAACAGGTATGGATGCACTTACACATGCTATTGAGGGTTATATTACAGCAGGCGCTTGGGAACTTTCAGATATGTTCCATCTTAAAGCAATTGAAATTATTTCCAACAGCCTTAGAGGCGCAGTTGAAAACACTCCACAGGGCAGAGAAGGAATGGCTCTCGGTCAGTATGTAGCCGGTATGGGATTTTCAAATGTAGGTCTTGGTATTGTTCATTCAATGGCTCATCCGCTTGGCGCTCTTTATGATACTCCTCACGGCGTTGCAAACGCTATTATACTTCCTACCGTTATGGAATATAATGCTCCGGCTACAGGCGAAAAATACAGAAATATTGCAAAGGCAATGGGGGTTGACGGCGTAGACGGTATGACTCTTGATGAGGCAAGAAAAGCTGCTGTTAATGCTGTTAAGAAGCTATCAAAGGATGTTGGTATTCCTGAAAACCTTAAAGATATTGTCAAGCCTGAGGATGTAGATTTTCTTGCACAGTCCGCTTATGACGATGCTTGCCGTCCCGGCAATCCAAGAGAAACAAGCGTTGAGGAAATCAAAGAACTTTATCTTTCGCTTATGTAATTAAATTCATATACAAAATAAGTGAGGTTGTTAATTCAGCCTCACTTATTTTATATTCTAATAGAATTTAAAGATATAAAAAAGCGATGCGCAAATGCACATCGCTTTTAGACTGTTATTAATTATAACTCTTCGCAATAATCAAAGATTTCAACCGGTAAATCTTCCTTATCACAGCTGATTGTGAAATAGAAGTTTACATCAGTAGCTTCAGAAAGTTGAGAAAGCATCTCAAAAAATTGTGGAAGCTTTTCATATTCTCTGCCGACAATTTTAAATGTAGCATCAACAAGAACATCTGTTACATCATAGTTACCGGCACAAATGCCTGCCAAGAAGCCGTAAAACGCTTTGTGACCGTTGATGAGGTATGTTTCAGTTTCTAAAAGACGAGCTTTAGATGAAACATCATATGTAAGTTTAGGCTCTTTTTCAATGCAAACAACATTGCCGTCTGAGCTTTCAACACAAACGTTAACTTGGTCTATAAGCTTCTTAGTTTTTCCTGAGCCTTTATTTCCGATTATGAGTTTAATCATATTAAAATTCCTCCGAGTTTTATTCTAACTATATATTAGCATATACCAAGACGTTTTTCAAGAGTTTCTTTTTCCTTTTCGTAACCGGGCTTGCCTAAAAGTGCAAACATATTCTTTTTATAGCTTTCAACACCGGGTTGATTAAAAGGATTTACGCCAAGCATATAGCCTGAAACTGCGCAGGTTTTTTCAAAGAAATAAATTAAATAACCAATATCACTTGGAGTTATAGTGTCGCACTCAATAACAAGATTGCCGACTCCGCCGTCTGTATGTGCAAGAAGTGTTCCCTCTCGTGCTTTTTCGTTTACATAACTCATTTTCTTGCCTGCAAGGAAGTTAAGGCCGTCAATATTACCCTCTTGTTCTGTGATAAGAAATTCAGTGTGAGGATTATTGAACTTAATTACTGTTTCGAACATAAGTTTGCTGCCGCTTTCCTGAATATACTGACCGAGAGAATGAAGGTCAGTTGAGAAAATACAAGATACAGGGAAAAGTCCCTTGCCGTCTTTTCCTTCGCTTTCGGCAAATAATTGCTTAAGCCATTCATTGAACATAGCCATACAAGGCTCATAAGATACAAAACACTCAAGTTTAGTGCCTTTATTATAAAATACATTTCTTACAGCGGCATACTTAAGCATATCGTTTTCGTCGATATTTTCACTGCAAAGTTCATTTTGAGCTTTTTGTGCACCTGCCATAAGAGCGTCAATATCAATACCGGCAACTGCAATCGGAAGAAGACCGACAGCAGTAAGAACTGAATATCTTCCGCCTACATCGTCAGGAACAACGAATGTTTCATAACCTTCTTCATCTGCAAGACATTTTAATGTTCCCTTAGACTTGTCGGTTGTTGCAAAAATTCTCTTAGCAGCTTCTTCCTTGCTGTACTTGCTGTTTACAAGGTCACGAAATACTCTAAATGCAATAGCAGGCTCTGTAGTTGTACCGCTCTTACTGATTACATTAACGCAAATATCTTTGCCCTCGCAGATTGATACAACTTCGTTGAGAGCAGATGGGCTGATAGAATTACCGATAAAGTAAATGTCAGGTGTATCTTTCTTAAGTGCATTGTAGTTTGGTGAAGTAAGTGCTTCAATAACTGCTCTTGCACCGAGGTAAGAGCCACCGATACCGATAACAACAAGAACATCTGCGTTCTTCTTGATATAATCAGCCGCATTCTTAATTCTTGCAAACTCCTCTTTATCATAATTTGTCGGAAGGTCAACCCAACCGAGGAAATCGTTGCCTGCGCCTGATTTGTTATTGAGGGTATGAAGAGCCTCAACAGCTTTAGGTGCAATAGCCTTAATATCATCGTTTGATACAATGTCTAACGCATGGTCGTTAAAAAATTTTATAGCCAAAATAATCGCCTCTGTTTCAATAAAATAGTGTTTTTTTAAAACTTTCGAATTGATATAATACACTATTTTGTCGAATTATTCAATATCTTTTTATATATTATTTATCATTTTTTTGAAAATATATAAAAAAGAAACAGATTTGACATTTTTGTCAGACTTTAAAGGAATAGTTGATATTTTATTATTGCTACTGTAAACCTCTACCTCCCCTAAGGTATCCCCTGCCTTTATCGGCGCTTTCACTTCATTTTTAAATTTGTATTTATATGTGATTTTATTTGAATTCTTAGGTAATAACACCTTCTGGTTTGATGAATATTTTGGTTTGATTTTTTTAATTTCACCTTTTTTTACTCTAACAGATTTAATCTTTGAGTTATCTATTTTCATTTCTTCAATTTTATAATTTGCAAAGCCGTAATCGAGAAGCTGACGACTTAAATCAAATCTGTCATCACTTGTTTTTGCGCCCAAAACTACAGATACAAAACTGATATTATCCCTTGTAGCCGTTGCACATAGACAAAAACCTGCATTTGACGTTGTTCCTGTTTTAAGACCGGTCATACCATTATACTTATTTATTAACTTATTTGTGTTGTTGAGCTCTGTTTTGCCGTTTCTTAGGCTGTCAAGCCAAACGGTTGAGTATTTTAAAATAAGTTTATGCTTCATAATTTCCTTGGTAATAACGGCTAAATCATAAGCGCAGGAATAATGATTTGTAATTTCATCGTCAAGACCGGTGCAATTTTCAAAATGCGAGTTTTTTAAACCTAAGGTTTTAACTCTTTGATTCATCATATCCACAAAAGCACTGTCGCTTCCTGCAATGTATTCACCCAAAAGCGTGCAAGCATCGTTTGCCGAAGCTATAACAACGGCCTTGAATAAATCGTTTACACTCATTTTTTCCCCGATTTCAAGCCATATTTGAGAACCACCCTTTGACACAGCCGTTTCTGTTGCCGAAACTTCGTCGCTAAGTTTTATTTTACCGCTGTCTATTGCTTCTAAAATTAATAAAATCGACATAAGTTTAGTTACTGATGCAGGCGACAAATGTTCATAAGCATTGTGTTCCTTTATTACCTCACCTGTGTCAAGATTCATTAAAATGTTTGATTTTGCATCAATGGTTTTGTTTTCCTCGGCTTTAGCGCTTAAAGGAAACGCAAATAGCATTAATATTGCTAAAATAAAACTGATTTCTCTTTTCATATAATCACCCAATAATATTTATTAACTGCATCTTGTTTTAATTACAATATTTTGTTATAATTACTTAAATTAATTACGGAGGGCCAAAAATGAAGGCTGCTTTTTATACACTTGGTTGCAAGGTTAATCAATATGAAACCGAATATATGGCTGAGCTTTTGCGTAATGCCGGTTTTGAAATAGTAAAAGAAAATGACGAGGCTGATTATTATATTGTTAATTCATGCACAGTAACGGCTACAGCCGACCAAAAAACAAGAAAGAGCATCAGAAAATTTAAAAGAAACCATCCAAACTCAACAGTTATTCTTACCGGTTGTATGCCGCAAGCATTTCCTGAGGAAGCCAAAGAATTGATTGAGGCAGATATTGTTTTTTCTAATAAAAATGACGGTGATATTCTTTCTCTTATTAATGAATATAATTTGAATAAAAATCGTCTTATAAAAATAGAGGAACACAAAGCAGGCGATAATTTTTGGGATTGCTCAATTGACCGTTTTCACGAAAGAATAAGGGCGTTTGTTAAAATTGAGGATGGTTGTGACAGATTTTGTTCTTACTGTATTATTCCAAAATCAAGAGGCAGAGTTCGTTCAAAATCGCTTGATATGCTCAAAAACGAGATTGAAACGCTTTCAAATGCCGGTATTAAGGAAATTGTACTTGTCGGAATAAATCTTTCGGCTTACGGCAAGGGAGAGAATTTTAACATTGTTGATGCAGTTAAAATTTGTAATGAAAATGACAAAATCAAGCGAATAAGATTAGGGTCGCTTGAGCCGGACCATTTGACTGATGAGGTTATCGACGGTCTTGCAAAATGTGAAAAGCTTTGTCCGCAATTTCACATATCACTTCAAAGCGGTTGCGATAAAACACTTAAAAGTATGAACAGGCATTATACTGCCGATGAATACAAGGCACTGTGCGATAAGCTTCGTTCATCATTTGAAAACGCAAGTCTTACTACAGACATTATGGTTGGTTTTAATGATGAAACAGAGCTTGATTTTAACGAAAGCCTTGATTTTGTAAAAAGTATTGCATTTGAAAAGGTACACGTTTTCCCATATAGCGAAAGAGTCGGCACGGCAGCATCTAAGCGTGGTGACAATGTTCCTAAGCAGGAAAAGGAACGCAGAGCCGCTGTTATGATTGAAGAAACAGAGAAAATACGCCACGACTATCTTAAAAAACTTGTCGGTACAAATGAAAAGGTTTTATTTGAAAACGAAATTGAGCCGAATCTTTTTCAGGGTTATACCAAGAGCTATTTACCTGTCAGAATGAAATATAACAGAAATATCGTCGGCGAGGAATTAGAGGTTAAGATAATCGATTATACCGATGAGTTTTGCATTGCCGAATAAAGATTAGACGTTTCCTCGTTATCCTTTAACGAGCTATAGGAGAAAATATAATATCCTTTTATCTGATCTATCTTTGAAATATATGTTATTTGACGTGCGACTATATTTTTTTCTTTTTTAAATTCGTTTTTGCCGCTCTCCCCTGCGTATTCGTCATTAAGTCCTGACTTATACATAGGAAGCGCAATATATAAGGCGCACGTGGCATTGTCGCACCACCTCTTTGTTGTTTGCATAAACGGTTGGTTTTCGTTTTTAAAACCGAAATATATTTGAGGGCAGATATAATCAATGTATCCCTCATTTCTCGACCATTTTATTACGTCGGCATATAAAGTTGAATAATCATAATCCATATCGGAAGCAGGGCTTATACCGAAAGTAACGCTTTTATTAATTGTTTTAACAGCAGAGTAAACCGATTTAATCATATTGTTTACATTATCTCTTCGCCAATCAAAAAGGCTTAGTTCTCCCCCGTTATTTTTATAGGCTGAGTATTCTTCTTTATCAATGCTTTTGTCCTTAGTCGGATAAAAATAATCGTCAAAGCACAAGGAATCAACATTATAGTTTGACAGAATTTCTTTAACGCCTTTTACAATTAGTTCTGTCACTTCGTTGTAACAGGGGTTAAAATAAATTCCGTTATCAAGCACAATTAATTTACTTGTGTTTTGCCATTTGAGTGCAATATTATTTTTTGCTAGCAATGAAAAATCGTTTCGTTGACTTACTCTGTATGGGTTTATCCACGCTTCGATTGACAAATCGTATTTATGCGCCGTATCAATCATAATTTCAAGTGGGTCATATATCAATTTTGCTCCCTGATAGCCAAACATATATTCACTTGTAGGAAAATAATTTGATTTATAAAATGCATCGGCGCAAGGTCTTACCTGAACGGTTACACGGTTAAAGCCTTTATTTGCAAGTTCTTTAAAGGCTTTTGATATTTCTTTTTTAAAAGTTTTTTCATCATTGTTTTTTGTGAACCCCTCAAGCTCGTAATAAGCAATAAATACACTTTTTATATATGTATTTTGAGAGGCATTATTATGCACATTATCGCTTTTTGGAGTAATTGCGCACCCTGCCAAACAAAAAATAAGAACCATTGATAAAATAATTTTTTTATACACTTGAACACTTCCTAATTTTATAGTAAAATAATAAACGGTGATTGAAATGGAATACAGACTCGGAAATTCAAAATGGGTACATCAAAGAGGAGAAACAGTTGAACTTGTTTGTCCTAATTGTCACAATAAAGTTAATTTCGGCGTTTTTTCAAATTTTGAAAGACGTCTTGCGGTAAAGCCTACGCTTCTTGATACTCAAACGGTATATTTTCTCGTATGTCCTGAATGTGCAAGCGTTTATACAGTTGAAGAAGCAAGAGGAAAAGCATTTCAAAAGGGAGAAAAGCTTTCTATTGGCAATTTTGATTTAAAATCGCTTAAAAAGTTTAAATCAGAGGTTTAAAATATTGATATTTTTAAAGGTCGCACGTTTTGTGCGACCTTATTTTTATAGAATTATACATATAAGACCGTTGCAGCCCTCGTTAATAACTCTTTCAATTGTTTCTCTAAACTTGTTTCTTGCATCAATCGGCATACGGTAAAGCTTATTGTTAAGCCCCTCGCTCACAAGCTCGTGAAGTGATTTACCGAATATATTTGTATCCCAAATTTCCGACGGATTTTCTTCAAATTCCTTTAAGAGATACATAACAAGCTCCTGACTTTGGCTTTCGCTGCCGACAATCGGCGCAACCTCTGTATAGGTATTGCATTTTATAAGATGAATTGACGGTGCCTGCGCTTTAAGCTTAACGCCGTATCTGCCGCCTTGCTTCATTATTTCAGGTTCTTCAAGGCTCAACTCGTTCATTTCGGGCATAACTATTCCATAGCCCGTTTCGTCAACCTCCTTGAGTGCTTTATCAAACCTTTCGTATTGCTTTTTCATTTGAACAAGATTGATAAACTGACTCATCAAATCCCTTTCATCATTAACCTCGACATTACAGCTTTCAGACAATATTTTATAAAAGAAGCTGTTGTCAACATAAACCTTCATATTGATTTTGCCTGTTGACAAATCAAGGGAATTAATATTAATTGAATCAATATATTCGTTTTCCTTAAGTTTTTCTGCAAAAGAGCCGACACTTCTTATATTTGTAATAACGCTTGTGTTTTCTTTAATAGAAGTATAAATTGATGCTTTAAGGTAATTGTCGCTTTCAAGATTATTAATCCAAGACGGATAATTAATGCCAATTGAACTTACAGGAAATTCATATAAAATATCGGATAAAATATCATTGATTTCCTGCTCTGTCATTTCAAGGCAATTAACAGGCACAACGGGCACTGCGTATTTATCAGTAAGCGAGGCGCAAAGCCCAACCGCAGTGGCGGATTTTGGATTATCGGTATTCATCAAAACGATAAACGGCTTATCGAGCGCTTTTAGCTCATCAATAACCCTTTCCTCAGCCTCCTCATATTCATCACGTGGAATGGAGTTATCGTTCCGTCTGTTGTGATAACAAGACCTATTGTTGAATGTTCCGTAATCACCTTTTTTGTGCCAATTTCAGCCGCCATATTAAAAGGTATTTCTTCATCATACCACGGCGTCATAACCATTCTCGGCTGTTCTTCTTCGATATACCCTACCGAGCTTGGAACAATATAGCCGACGCAATCTATAAGACGAACTCGCATTTTAATGTTTTCGTTCATACTAAGCTCAACTGCATCCTCAGGTATAAATTTCGGCTCGGTTGTCATTATAGTTCTGCCTGCGGCTGACTGCGGAAGCTCATCCATAGCTCTTTGCTTTACGTATTCATCATTAATGTTAGGCAAGACAAGCGTATCCATAAATCTTTTAATAAATGTTGATTTGCCGGTTCTTACAGGGCCTACGACACCAATATAAATATCTCCGCCTGTTCTTTTGGAAATATCACTGTAAATATCATTATACATATTCATACCCTCACATTCCCGGAACAAGCAATACCCGTCTGGTATCAATAATATCCGATGTTAATTCATTTTCGTCAATAATAAGCTTTGAATCGGTTGAAAAGCTCTTAGCAATATCCCATACGCTTTCGTTTTTCTTTGCAAAATATAATGTAAGCTGCGGTGCATTCGAATCATCAAGCATTTCCTCGGTTGAAATATCAGTTATATACTCGATATTTTCCTCTTGATAAAGAAAAACAGTATAATCAATACTAAGCCTCAAATTGATTTTGCTTGTATTATTTATTACAAAATCATAATTTAAAAGATTTACTCCCGCTTCACCGTTCATTTCAATATCATTAAGCTTTAGGCTGTAAATTTCTTCCTTTTCATAATAGCAAAGTTGTGAGCCTTCGTCTAAATAGAAAAATCTTAAAAGCACGGCACAATTAAGTGTTGACGATACAACATTTACCTTTACTATTTGCGCATTTAGGTCAACAATTTCAACAATGCTTTTATCGTTTTCAAAAGTCAGCTCAAAACTTTTTGAATCGTAGTAATAAATAGGATTAGATTTAATCGACAGCTTATCGGTTTGACTTATCGTTTTAAAATGCGGAATGTACGAATCAACGGAAAAACTTTCTTTTTCAATTGAGCATATTTTATAGCTTACCGCAATTCTACCGACAGCTTCGATATCGCAAAGCTTGTTGTCATTATTTACCTTTGGCTTAACATATAGCTGGCAAACTCTTGCGTCAATAATCGAATAATCTGTTTCAAGGCAATTTGCAATATCAATAATTCTGCTTGTTGAGAAATTGTATTTTATCTTGTCGCTCTTGCCACTTTCGTTGCAATAAACAATCGACAGCTCGCAATCAAGCTTTACAAGCATTTTATCCTTTATAATTTTTTTATCCGATACCGAACAGTCAATATATGTATTTATTATATTTTTTATTTGACTGTCATTTTTGCCGAGTGAAAAAACTTCGTCAAAATCGACTGACGATACACCTGTTGCCTTAATGTTTAAAACATTCTTTTCTCTGTTTTTTATGAAAGCATTTTCGCATGAGGAAAGACAATGAGTACATCTTTTGCAAAAAACGTTTATTTGAGCATTCAAAGCCGTGTGAACGTCGATTCTGCGCTGATTTACAAGGCGGCTGTTTGAATAAGCGGTAAAAACATTAACCTCGGCAAAATCGGGATAATCGCAAGACGTTATATCAAACGTTTTTGAAAACTCTTCTTCGAATATATTGGAAAGCGTAGAGCCGTCGCTTGCTTTATACATAACCGTGATTATACTTTTTCCGTAAATAATAATTGACGATGACGATAAGTCATAATCGGCGACAACGTTTTTGACGCAACATTTTACAAGAGTTTCAATGTCATCAAGATATTGCGGCAAATTAAGCTGAAAGTCAACGTCAAAGCTCTCGTTTATTCTTTCTCTTGTTTCATTACAGTTCATTTCTTTAAATTCTTTGCTTAGCTCCATAACGAATCTCCTTTACAGTTTCTATCAATACTTATGCAAACGTTTTTGGCAATATTACAGAGCTTATTCATTTTTTGTTTGACAAGATGAAAAGTATATGTTATCTTTTAATCAGAGGTAATTACTATGACTAATCTAATTGCAAAAGTGAACAGCGCACAGATGTATAGCCAGCCGAAGCATTATGCTTGGGCTTATTTGCGTTGTGTTCAATAGCGGTAATTAGATTTTTATAGCATAAATTAAACTGCTGACGAACACGTTTGTTTGTCAGCAGTTATTTTTTTGGAGGTATTTAAATGGTTATCAAAATTGAAATTTATGAACTTTTAAAAGCATTTAGTATGCAAAAGAAATGTTTTAAACCTATATATGAAAAATATTACGATGAAACAAGCCCCTGCAAAGAGTCATTTGCAAAATTTGTATCAAGAACAACAAAGTCTAGTTTTCAAATGTATTGGATAATTGACAATAGCACAAAAGTAGGTCAAATTTGGATTGCAACTAAAAACGATACAGCAAAACTTGCAAGATTGTTTGTGCTTCCAAAATATCAAAATAAAGGCTATGCAACAAAAGCAATTATTGATATAGAAAAACTTTATTCATATTATAACCATTGGCAACTTGATACAATTAAAGAGGAAAAGAAAAATGTTCACCTATATCAAAAACTCGGATATAAACCCAACGGAAAAGAAAAAATTATCAACGATAAAATGACAATAACTGAATTTGAAAAGGAGATAAACGATGAAAGAAGTAATTGAATTTTACAATAAATATGACGAAGATAACAGATTAAAAAGCAAAACGCATTTACCGGAATATCTAATAACTATGAAATACATAAAAAAGTACCTGACACCTAATTCAAAAATTCTTGAAATAGGTGCAGGTACCGGCAGATATTCGATTGCGCTTGCAGATATGGGATATGATATAACAAGTGTTGAGCTTGTTCCACATAATATAGAAATACTTAAATCAAAGATTAAAACAGAACATAAAATCAAAGTTTTTGAGGGTAACGCTTGTGATTTATCTTTTATTGAGGATAATACTTACGATATAGTTTTATTACTCGGACCGATGTATCACTTATTTAATGATATTGACAAGCACAAGGCGTTGAGCGAAGCGATAAGGGTTACCAAGAAAGGCGGCGTTATATATTCTGCATATTGCAATAATGACACTTGCGTATATAAGCTATTTTATAATAAAAAAATTATGCAGTACATTAAAGATGAGAGGATTGATGAAAATTTTCAGACAGTTTCAGCACCTAATGAAATATTTGAATTATACAGAAAAAGCGATATTGACAAGCTAATGGAAAATTATAATGTTACCAGACTTCATTTCGTTGGCGTTGATATGCTGTCATATTTATATTCAAACAAATTAAATTTGCTAAATAAAAAAGAATTTGAAGAATATATGAAGTTCTTATCAGTCATATGCGAGCGTGAAGATTTGGTTGGTTTTTCACAGCATATGCTTGATGTTTTTAAGAAAAATTAAACTGCAATTTATCTCATATTTTTAATTTTTTCTTTTGCGGATTCATAAAGCTCTACAACCTTAAATTTAGGTGAATAAGTGTTTGACACAAGGTTCATTTCGTCATCGTCTAAATAATCGCTCATGGATTCACTGCAAGCTGAAAGGCAAACACTCGGAAAAACAATGCACCACCAATTGTGCCCTTTCCCCTCGCCTATTTCAATTTTAAGAGAATTGTATTTACCGGCAGGAAGCGTAAAATCGTCATAAACACGGGTTTTGAAATATTCTTTAACAACGTTTACTTTGACCTTATACCCTAAACCCTTTGATTTTAAATAATCATTGCACATATCGGTAATTTCTTTAGTATTGTTTTTGGCATTTTTGATTGCTTCGTCAAGAGTTTTGCCGCCGATTATATCCTGCGTATTTTCAAGAATATAATTTTTAAGCATAAGCTTGATATTTTGGTCCTCTGTCGAGTCGGAATTAGCGAGAATATGAAGCCTGAAAACCTTATTACTTATTCCCTCGCTTGTTTTAACAGCCGCCACAACAGGTTGAGTGATACCTAAAATAAGTACAAATGATAAAAAAATCGGGATAAAAAGCTTATTGAATTTCAAAATAAAAAACCTACCTTTCAACTTAATGATTGGTAGGTTTTGCTAATTTTATTCAACCTTTGCAAATTTTTCGCCGATTTCTTTAAGAATATATTTGCCGTTGCTAAGTTGCGTGAGCTTATCCTGAAGAAGAGGTACTGTATTTTCTCTTACAGAAAAAGTTACTGTCACATTATCTGTAAATTCACTGTTTTCAATATTTGCATTAAACTCACAAAGCAAAATATTAAGCCTGTCATAAAAGCTGTAATCAACGCTTACGCTTAATACCTTGCACGGCGCCATAGTAATTATATGACCTGCTTCAACCGCAATTTTAGATGAATGAGAATACGCTCTTATAAGACCGCCTGCGCCTAAAAGTGTTCCGCCGAAATAACGGGTTACAACAACGCAAACGTCAACTAAATTTTCCTTAAGCAGTACGTCAAGCGTGGGAACCCCTGCTGTTCCGCTCGGTTCACCGTCATCACTTGAGCGCTGAATATTATTTTCCCTCAGCACAAATGCGGAAACATTATGCGTAGCGTCCCAATGCTTTGATTTTATTGAATTTATAAAATTTGTTGCTTCCTCCTGCGTTTTAACAGGCTTAACATAGCCAATAAAGCGTGATTTCTTTTCAACAAATTCGTCTTTACTCTCAAATTCAACTGTTTTATATTCTTTCATATTTCACCGACAAAAAACAAGGCAACGATAAAATACCGTTGCCTTCATTTTTTAGATTAGCCTTTTTTTGCATATCTCTTATTGAATCTGTCAACACGTCCGCCTGTATCAACAAGCTTCTGCTTACCGGTATAAAACGGGTGGCACTTTGAACAGATGTCAACCTTCAATTCGCTCTTAGTGCTCTTAGTTTCATAAGTAGCGCCGCAAGCACACTTAACTGTGCAAGTATCGTAGTTTGGATGGATGCCGTCCTTCATTTATTTTCACCTCTTTACTGGTTTTCTACATTTCGCTTTGATATATTACCACAAGTTGCGAGCAAATGCAAGTATTTTTTAAAATTATTTATATATACATACCTTTTCAAGACAGAAAGAATATAAAACCGCTTCTTTAACAGGCTTTTTAAGCGTTTTTTCAATAGCCATGCGGTAAAATGCTATTTGCTTTTTATATCTGTCAAGAAGTTCATTTTCATTTTTCACTCTATCGGTTTTATAATCGACAAGTATAAGTTCGCCGTTTTCTTCAAAAACGCAATCGGCAATTCCTTGAACAAGTATATCGTTATTAAATTCGATATCATAAATATCGTTTGCTTTTACGAAGGTAGAAACCTTAATTTCACGATAAATATTATCTGAATTAAACATTCTGCCTGCAAAAGTTGATGAAAAGAAAGAATTAAGCTTTTCTTTGTTAAGGGCATTTGCTTGCTCGTTTGATATAAAGCCGCAACTTAGAAGCCTCGATATTTCCGTTTCAAGGTCATCTTTAGCTTTCTCGTAATCACAAAATTGCATAAATGTATGCATAGCCGTGCCACGTTGCGCAGGCGTCATTTCAGCCTTGTTCATAAATGCCGGTTTGGAAGAAGTAATAAATTCAAAATTATTGTCGCTGTCGTCAAGAGATGAAGCGGTCATTTTTGATGCAACGGTCGAAAGCGGAAGATATTCATATTTATATGAAAGCTTATCGCTTATTTCCTTAATAATCTCCTGATTAGGCTCTGCTATAACTTCTTTTTGTACTTTCTCACTGTATTCTTCAGGTTCAATAATACTTATGCTCATATCAAATTCAGCCAAATCCGGTAAAAGAGGTATTTCTGAATAATCTCTTAACACTTTACCGTCTTTATGAAACAGTGCACAAAGAAGAAGTAAATCGCCGTCACCGGTACAGGAATTAACGGTATAAGGCGTTATTTTTCCGCCTACAAGATTTGCAACAAGTTTTTTATTGACTTTGCTTTCTAAGTTTTGACATGAGATAAATGTAATAAATTGCTCCTTAGCTCTTGTCATAGCAACATATAGTACTCTTAAATTTTCGCTCATTAATTCATTTGCGTTTTTTGATTTAATAACGGCATAAGGAAGTGACGGAACATTATACATCATTTCCTCATTATGAATTTTAACGCCAAATCCATATTTAGTATTAATCAGTAAATCATCGCTAAGCTCGTCTGTATTATACCTTTTTGACGTACCGGCTAAAATGCACACCGGAAATTCAAGGCCCTTAGAATGGTGAATTGTCATAATTGTAACAGCGTCATCATTTCCTGAAAGTGATGCCTTTGAATCAACACTTGAATTTGATTCAATAATTTTATCGACGTATCTGATAAAAGATGTCAATCCGATATTAACACCTGCATCAAATCTTTGCGCAAAAGAAATTAAGGATAAAATATGCTGATACCTTTGCTCACCGTTTCCCATAGCGTTTATAAATGCAACTATTCCCTTTTCTTCAATAAGATATCTTATAAAATTAGAAACGGACATAGTCACGCTAAGCTTTTTCAAATTCTTGATATCATTAACAAAAGCTACTGCTTTAGGCATTTTTGAATTTGATAAAGAAAAATAGAAATTTTTATATTTGTTTTCAATTCTTATTTCGGCAAGTTCATCCGGTGTGAAGCCGTAAATCGGCGACATCATTGTTGAAATAAGCGAAATTTCCTTAGTAGGATTATCAATTGTTCTCAAAAATGATAATATTATCTTAATTTCGTTGCTTTCAAAAAGGCTGCATGAATTATCACATACAACAGGTATTGCCATATCTGTAAATACTTCCACATAATCCTCGACAATATTTTTCATTTTTCTGAAAAGAACTGCAAAGTCGCTGTATCTTATATTTCTATATGTGTCTCCATCTTTAATTTGCTCTTTGTTTTCAACCTTTTCCTTTATAAGCTTAGCAATTTGCAACGCCTCAAGCTTATTTGTCTCCTCACCCTTTACCTTATCAATTATATTGATTTGAGCACAAACAGCATCATTTTTCTCGTATTTTGCGCCGTAATTAAGCCAATCCTGCTTATCATAATTAATTTCGCCGACTTTTTCACTCATAAGATGAGAGAAAACAAAGTTTACATAGTCACAAATACCCTTTGAACTCCTGAAATTCTTATCTAAAATGATTTTAGAACTTATATTACTGTCTTTTTCATCATAAAGCGCATAGTGTTTTCTTTTATCATTAAAGATATTAGGCATTGCAAGCCTAAAGCGATAAATGCTTTGCTTTATATCACCTACGGTAAACAAATTATGACCGTTTGATAGATATGTAAACAGCAAATCCTGTGCCTCATTTGTATCCTGATATTCGTCTACAAGTATTTCTTCAAACTCGTTTGAAAGCCTGTTAGCAAGGTCTTTTTTAACGATTTTATCCCCGTCAATACTAAATAAAAGATTAATGGCAAAATGCTCTGTGTCGGAAAAAGTATATGAATTTCTTTCATTTTTTTCCTCCATTAAGCGCTTGTCAACCTCTTTAACGATATCAATAAGCTTAATCATAATAGAATAAAGCTGTTTGAGATTATTTTTATATTCTTCTGATGAGCAAATAAAAAGCGGCGGTATTTTTTTTGTCAAAATACCCTTATAAGCCTCTCTGTTTGCTTTAATAAGATTTGCAATATATTTGTCAAGTTTAGTTGTTCTTGGCAATGTTGATAGCTTAGGAATTCCTAATTCAACCGTATCATCCCAAGAAGAGTTTATTTTTTCGCTAAAAGTATCAATTATTTTAGCATCATCTTGAAATGTTGCTTCAAAGCTTTGATATAATTTTTCATCATTGATTTCTTTAAGTAAATCAAAATTGTCTTTAACACTTTGCTTGGAAAGCGAAATAAGATAATTTGCCTCATCAATAACGTATTTATACCAAACTGTATTTTCAAACGGTATTTCAGGATTGTAAAGCTCCGCCATATTATATGCCCAGCGATAAGGGAAAGGCTGAGCGTAAATAAATCTCCTTATCCTTTTAATAACATTTATAAAAGGCTTTTCGCTGTCAGGCTTATTAAAATGTTCCAAAACCTTAATTAATAAATCATCGTTTTCTTCAAAATGCTCGTCGATAATGTTATTTATTATGTTATCTTCAAGTAGGCTTGATTCATTTTCGTCCAAATTTGTAAAATCTTGATTAATACCAAGCTCGAAAAAATTTTCTCTGACAAGTCTTATGCAAAATGAGTCAATAGTGCAAATTTGCGCATTGCTCATTAAATTAAGTTGCCTTAATGCATTTTTATTAAAAGGCTCGTTTCTCAAAATATCTTTTAAAGACTTAGTGATTCTTGATTTCATTTCAGCGGCGGCATTGTTGGTAAACGTAACAATAAGCAGCTTATCAATATCAACAGGATTTTCATTATCAGTTATTTTTTTGATTACCCTTTCAACAAGAACAGCAGTTTTGCCAGAGCCTGCGGCAGCGCTGACAAGAATATTTCTGCCTCTTGCATTAATAGCATCATTCTGTTGTGTTGTCCATTCCGGCATCGTTTTCAAACTCCTTGTGCAAGCTCTCAATAACTTGCTCATCTTTCAAATTTGCTCCGATTTTATTATAAATCGCTTTAGTATTGGCGCAAATATCACTATAATCGCAATAATCGCAGGTGTTTAAATGCGTCGAATTTTTTATAGGTGAACGCTCAATTACTCCGTTTTGAAGTTCATTTCCCATTTTTTTAACAAGTGAATTTATTTTTTTATGGAGTAATCCAAGCTGTTCAAGTGTTATCAAATCGCCTTTTATGCCCTTTGTACTTGCACTGACAGGAATATATTTACCTTCAAGTTCATGCTCCATTGCCTTTGCAATCGCATTATCATTATCAGAAAGCACAATACCGTTCATTTTAAATCTTGATTCTTTTTTGTTTTCTAAATTATTTTTTGCCTCAATCGGCGAATTGAAATTGAGTATATTTCTTGCTGCGTGCATATAAAGAACGCCTGCAGGAACACCGTTAAGCGCAGCATTTTTGTCGTCGCAAAGAGCAAAAAGATAAACAAACATCTGCAAATTAAGACCATCTAAAATATCTGAAAGTTTAAATTTCTTAACTCCTGACTTATAATCAATAACCCTTACATATTTTTCGCCGTTAAAATCATAAACGTCTACACGGTCAATAGAACCTCTTATTTGAATACTTCCTCCGCTTTCGAGGGGCAACGCTTGCGGTTTAACTTCTCCGTCCTTATCTATTGACAATTCAAAGGCTTTAGCTTCAAAATCACAATTTTTAAATTCGTTTGACAAATGCATAACAACATCATAAACAAGTTTTGATAATCTTTTAAAATTATAATCAAAATGCTTGTTTTGACCTTTAATTAATGACATTTTATCTTCAAAATATTTAGTTATGTATTTATCAACAAGTTCTTTAATTTGAGGGTAATCAAGAGTTGATAATTTCTTGGTTCCGACATCTGATAAAATCATTTCAAGAACGAAGTGTATAAGAGTGCCACGTTGCATCGGATCAATCTCAGCCTTTGTTCTTTTCTTAGCTGAAAGACCGAATTTGCAAAAATATCTGAACGGGCAGTTATAAAAATCTTCAATTCTTGAGGCTGAGATATATATATCTTTTCCAAACAGCTCTTTTGCTTTCTTTTTATCCTTAATAATCAAAGGTTTGTTTTGGGCAATATATTCAATCGACGAATATCTGCTGTCATTTTTAAAATATTCTTTGAGTGATGAGTAAAAAGGTGTATTTTCATAAAATCTTTCACTCATAAGTTCAAATGCGTTTTTATCGGTTTCAACGAGGTCAATATCTTTAAAATAAGAAAAATCGTATTCTTTAAAAGCTTTATACTTTTGCTCTATATCAGTTACAATTTCTGACGGTGAATAGTCCTTACCGTTTCCTTTAAGATAAGAAATATAAAGCTTGTCACTTGCGCAAGAGCATGCCATATATGCAAAATATCTTTCCTGAAGATTAATAATTTCGCCATACGAATAAAGTTTAAAATCATTATCAAGCATAATTCTGCGTTCAGACTCTGATAATAGACCGCCGCCGTTTACTGCCTGCGGAAATTCACCTTCGTTAGCACCTAAAACAAATACAGCTTTAGGATTATCTGTTCTGATTCTGTCAGCCTGACCTATTTGAACATTGTCAATTCCGCTTGGTACACTACCCAAATCTTCACTTGAAATGATGAGGGAAAACATTTGAGCGTAGGTTTTTAAATCGGTTTCGCCAAGAGTTGTTGCGAGCTGATTTAAAATATTCATTATAAGCTCCCATACCCTTCCCTGTTCGCTTGCAAGAGTATAAAAGCCGTTTTTATCAAGTTCTATTGCGTATTCTTTAATTTTTTTGTCAGCTTTATATGAAATTAAAGTATTATAAATTGCTTCGCTTATCTCTCTTGAATTCCTGCTTTTTGCGGCGGACTTAAAAGCAACAAGCGGTTTAATAAGTTTTTCTCTTGTTTCGTTAATTTTATCAAGCGCTTTTTTATCGCTTTCGTCTAATTCATTTACAAAACCTTTAGTTGAATTATTAAACGGTTTTGTCCATTTTAAGCCATTGATATTCCAAAGAAAAACGTAATTTTCGATATCGTTTATATCCTCATCTGAAATGTCGGTAAGTCCTGTTTTGGCAAGGCTCAGAACATCGTCGCTTTTGAACGAAAAATTGATACATCTAAGCATAAATTCTATCATTACCACAAGCGACTGAGAATTAATCGGCTGCCTTTCATCTTTAAAATAAGGCACCTCATATTTTGTAAAACTATATTCAAGTTCACTTAAATATTTATTTAAGTCACGTGTTATAACGGCAATTTCAGATGCTTTATATCCATTTCTCAATAGTGATTTAATTTCTCTTGATACATAATCACATTCGTCAGATATATTTTTAGATGCATAAATATGTATATTTTCATTAGAATCAAGAATACGGTTACAATTTTCAAAAAAGTGACTTTCAACAGCTTTTAATTCATCATTATTGAATCTAAAATTATTTTCTAATTTAACGATTTCGGTTTTAACATTTGATTTATCGGCAATTTTTTTTATGATTTTAGCTGAATTGTTTACATAGGCGAAAAGATTAAAATTATCTTTGCTGTCATACGAGTCACTGCAAAGAGTAATTGTTACGCATTTTGATTCGCTTATTATTAATTCAAGAAGTTTATATTCTTGTGCAACAAAGCCATTAAATCCGTCAATAAAAATATATTTATCCTTAAAATAATTTTTATCAAAAATTTGATTATAAATTCTGTTAAGTTCATTTGAAGAATCGTTAAATTTGCCGTTAATAAGTTCTTCAAAACTGCTCATAACAAGTGAAATATCACTTAATTTCTTAAATAAAACATCGTTTTCGATATTTTTAGACAATTCATTAATTTGAAAAGAATCAAGATTACAAGATTTCATTTCATCGTAAATCTCAATCATTGATGAAACAAAGTTCAGCGAATCGAGTTTTTTATTGAAAAGCTGAAATTTATCTTTGCAGTTATCGATAGCTTTGCACATTAATATAACCTTGCCTCCTTTGGATAGAGCAGGCAAAGTATCACATCCGTATTTCTTTTTTACATCGTTTGAAATACGAGAAAAAGACGAGTTGTCAACACAGTTGACCATATCCTCGCCTAAATCAATTAAAAGTCTGCGTTCTGCAACAAGAGAATATTGCTCCGGAGTTAAGAGTATTATATTATTCTCTCCGCTTTCTACAAGCTTTTTTATTTCATTAAAAACAAAACTGCTTTTCCCGCAGCCACTTCTGCCAAATACAAATCTTAACAAAAAATCACCTATTATCTTATAGCGTCTTCCGGTTTAATTATACCTTTATCAAGCATATTATCATAAGCGTCAGCCCAAAAAGAGTACATTGGTCTTACCAAATCAAACGCAAGCTTTAATTCGTCAATAAGAGATGGAGAATTAATCCTGTTCATATCAAACGAACTATAGCTAAACTCCATATTTTTTGCGCTCAAATACGGTTTTATCTCTTTGGGTGCATCCGGATACATATCTTTTTTATAGTTATCTCTTGCATTATAAGTTAAACCTGCCTGCTTGCATGCGTCAACAGCATCTAACCACCTGCCCGGATGCTCAATAATGAGATTATGAACTTCTTTAAATGCCGATTGTTTCCACGTCCAAAAAGCCAAGCCGTATCCAAAACTGTTAGGATAAAATTCAAAGTAGAAAAACGGAGCTGAGGGGTATTCTTTTTTATATCTTCTAAGCATTAGCCACATATTTTCTCTGTATTTTATCTTACTTCTGTTGCCACGTGTGTCTCTGTATATTCTTGAAACGCTCCTTACAGGGTCAGTAAGCATTTTATCGTCAATATCATACATTAAGCCGCTTAAATCGAGAACAATTTGTCTCATAGGAACAGTTATTCCTTCTTTGAGTTCAAGCTTATGTTCTTCATAAAATTCCTTAGAGTCGTTAAATCTGTTTAAGCAAAGAAGCTCAATACTTTCAGGCTTTATTCCTTTGAAATTATATTCACTCATTTTAAAAGTCCTTTATCTTCCATTTGTTGTGCGGCTAAGAGTGCGCAAAGCTTGGCACTGTGAAAATTCAAACCACCCTGAATCCATGCATAATACGGTTCTCTGATTGGTGCGTCAGCAGAAAGTTCAATTGATGAACCAAGAGTAAATGCGCCTGCCGCCATAACCACCTTGCTGTCATATCCCGGCATATCCCAAGGCTCAGGTAAAAGATAACTGTCAATAGGGCTGCCGCTTTGAATCCCCTGGCAAAAAGCAACAAGGCTTTCAGCGTTTTCAAGCCCTAAGGATTGAACAATATCGTGCCTGATTTCATTATAGCGAGGAGTTACATCATATCCGAAGCTTTCATATAATGCCGATATGTAAACTGCACTCTTAAGTGCCTCACCGACTGTATGAGGGGCAAAAAACAAACCCATATAAAGTTGCCTGTTCATACCGATTGTTGCGCCAACCTCACTGCCAAGTCCCGGTGTTGTGAGCCTGTAAGCACATTTTTCAACAAGGTCTTTCCTGCCGGCGATATATCCGCCTGTAGTTGCAATTCCTCCGCCTGCATTTTTAATCATAGAACCTGCGATTAAATCAGCGCCAACCTGCGTCGGTTCACTTTTTTCTACAAATTCACCGTAGCAGTTATCAACCATTACAATTACATTAGGATTTCTTTTCTTGGCAATTTCGCAAACCTTACCAATCTCGTCAACAGAAAGGCTTGGTCTGAGTTCATAGCCTCTGCTTCTTTGAATATAAACCATTGTGGTATTTTCGTTTACTGCGTGTTCTATTGCCTCATAGTCAAGCCGTTCGTTTTTAAGTGCTACTTCTTGATATTTAATTCCAAAATCCTTAAGTGAACCCATTCCTTCACCGCTGATTCCGATAACATTGTGAATAGTGTCATAAGGTGTGCCCGAAACGCAAAGCATTGTGTCTCCCGGTCTGAGGACACCGAAAAGTGCAGTTGATAAAGTATGTGTGCCGCAAGTGAAGTTGTGGCGAACTAAAGCTGACTCAGCACCTAAAACCTGTGCCCATACCTTATCAAGAGCTTCTCGACCGATATCGCCGTAGCCATAGCCTGTACTTGTACAAAAATGGCTTTCTGAAATTCTGTTATCGATAAAGGCCTTTTGTACTTTTTGCTGATTATATTCTGTTATTTCGTCTATATATTCAAATTGTTTTTTGCAAAGCTTTAACGCATTATCTGAAGCATCCGTTATTCTTTTATCAATTTTAAAAAATTCGTTCATTTATACATTCTCCAATAGCCGATATTTTCAAATCCGAGTTTTTTGTAAAACTCTTCGTTTTTATTCTTGTCACGCATCAAATATACTTTACCCTTTATATCGCAAACCATTGCGCTGACAAGAGCACTTGCATACCCCATTCGTCTAAATTCAGATTGGGTGGACACAGCAGTCAATATTGCGTCATTATTATAAATCGACGAAAATATGCCACTTGAAATTATTTCGCCATTAATATTCAGTGTTACTGCTTTTGCCACACCGTGCCTGATTCTGTGGCTTACGTCAACATACCAACTTTCAAAATCAGCTGACGAATAATCCTCCAAATTAAATAAATCCATAAGTTTTGGGTATTCATCTATCTCGGCATAATTTATAGTTTTTTCAATTTTTTTATTTGTTGCCATTGTTATTCCGTAATCATAGGAAAAAGACAACTTTAAATCTTCATCGCATAGGATTGAATTAAATCCAAGCGTTTTGAAAAAATCGTCAAGTTCTTTTTGATTGAAGTTATCATTATGGCAAACGGTATAATCATTATCAAGACGAGAAATTATTGCCGTTATATTTTCGCTTTCATCAATTTGCTTGTAAAAAAGCGCAAAGTTATATTCAGTTGAATATGCTTTCAACAAGGACATAATGCGGATAAAAAATATATCGTCCTTATTAAAAGTATCAAATTCGTCGGGATTATCAATTAATTTAATCATATAGCTTAGGTAGTAATTTATTTAACAGCTTTCTTGTATTTTCAATATCCTCACTCTTTACAACGCTTGATGAGGAGTGAATATATCTGCTTGGAAGCGATATTGCAATAACTTTGCTTCCCTTACCGCTTGTTTGAATTGAACCTGCATCATTTCCGCCGGCAATTGCAGTTTTAGTCTGTGCAGGGATATTATTATCATCTGCTGTCTTTCGTGCAAGATTATATAAAGTCTTATCGTAAACAGTTCTGCCGTCCATAAAAGATATAACAGGACCGTCACCCAAAACGCAAACCCTATCCCCGCCGGTAACGCCGCATAAATCAGCTGCAGTTGTTGACTCCAAAATTACAGAAATATCGGGTTGAATATCAAATGAGGTACATTTCGAGCCTCTTAAGCCAACTTCCTCCTGAACGTTAAAGCAAAAATATGTGTCATATTCAAGACCACTGTTAATTAGCTCAATCATAAGCATACAGCCGATTCTATCATCAAGTGCTTTTGCTTTAATAAAGCCTTCGCCAAACTCATAATAATTACTCGAAAAATACGCAAAGTCGCCCAAAGATACAAATTTTTCGGCATCCGACTTATCCTTTGCGCCGATGTCTATAAAAAGATTTTTGAAGCTTACTGCCTTTTCTTTTTCATCAGATGAAAGTAGATGAATAGGTTTTAAACCTATTACGCCGTTAATATTATTAATTGTCACTTTTCTGTCAGCAACAATTCTCGCATCAATACCGCTAACGGGTGCAAATTTCAAATATCCGTCATCTGTAATATCGGTAATAATAAAACCGACTTCGTCCATATGAGCGCAAATCATTACCTTTTTATTTGTTCTTTTTTTGCCCTTTTTAAATGCGATAATTGAGCCTAATGCGTCAACCTTATATTCACAATTATCTTTTATTTTATAAATTATATAATCCCTTACAGCACTCTCATCACCCGATGTGCCGTTTAATAAGCATAAATCTTTAAGCATTCGGCTCACCTGCCTTTTCACTGATATAAGCGTAAATTAAATTGCTCACGCTTTCAATATCATTAACGTCAACAACCTCACAGGGCTGGTGCATATATTTTTCGGGAATTGATATAAGAGCGCCCTTTATACCGCTCTCGCAAAGAGAGATTACGTCGGCATTTGTTCCCGTACTGCCTGACATAATTTCGCATTGATACGGTATATTATTTTTCTTTGCAATATTAACGAGCTTTTTTGAAATATTCTTATCAAGAATAGGAGAAAAACCAATCATTGCTCCCTTGCCTATTTCTCCGCAATCCGCCTTGTCGCAATTAGGAGTGTAAGCAAACGAAACATCAACGCAAATAAATTCATCAACACCCTTTGAAAAAGCGCCTATTTTAGCACCTCTTGTACCAAGTTCCTCCTGAGAAGAAAACATAACGGTTACTTTACAAGGGAGATTTTTAAGCCGGTCAAGACATAATAAAATCGAAGCAATACCTGCTCTGTCATCAAGGCAGGAGGCAGACAATTGACTGTTTAAAAGCGGAGTGAAATTACGCTTAAATGTAACCTTATCTCCGAGAGATACAATTTTTTTAATTTTCTCTTTACTCATTCCGACGTCAATTGAAATATCTTTAAATTCGGGAACTTTCTTTTCATCATCTGCGTTTTGCAAATGAGGCGGTAAGGTTGAAATTATACCTTTAACTTCTTCCTTGCCCCAAACGGAGACCTCATAACCCAAAAGCATTCTTCTGTCAATTCCGCCGCAACGATTTACTTTAATAAATCCGTCGTCTGTTATATCGGTAACAATCATACCAATCTCATCAAGATGAGCATCAAGTAAAAAATGATAGCCTTGCCCAAAGGTACAATAAACATTGTTCATTGAATCAACACTTACATTACCGTACTTTTTGAGTATATCCTTTAAAAGAGTAACTATATTTTCTTCTTCACCCGATACGCCGACTGTTGACGTTAATTTTTTTAATAATTCAACTGTATTATCCATTAATCCTCAAATCCATTTACAAGTTCTTTAAATTTTCTGCCTCTGTATTCAAATGTTTTAAATTGGTCAAATGCCGGGCAAGCAGGACAAAGTGAAACGACATCACCCTTTTGAGCTGCTTTTTTTGCTTCAATAAGAGCATTTTCAAGAACATCTGTTTTAATTATTTTAAGTCCTGACTCATTATATCCGTCAAACGAAGTAACGGTATCATAAATCTTGTCGGCAGTTGCGCCGTTTAATACAAGAACTTTAACATACTTTAATATGTCGGGCACCATTTCGCTCATATCATTACCCTTGTCCGAGCCACCCATAATAACAATAATTTTCTTATTGAACGCCCTTAAGCCGCTGATAACACGTGAAGGAGAAGT
>OLXN01000328.1_pt1 | contig 39956 bp, 38 predicted proteins | sample 1674021 | NCBI WGS metagenome assembly OLXN01 (sample SAMEA103958137, study PRJEB25191) | human gut metagenome | biome: human-associated habitat [ENVO:00009003]; feature: intestine environment [ENVO:2100002]; material: feces | place: Germany | collected 2013/2015
CGGCAGTAGATTGTGATAATCAGATTGATATGGTCAATCGTGAAAAAGTAGAAGATTTTTGCAAAGCAGCAGAGAAAGAAGAACAGGCAGCAGTAGATATTGTTGTTGTATTTGATGAAGGGGAAATTATACAATATCATTTAGAGTCAATGAATGGAAAGATAAATGTTCGATTATGTCAGGTTAAATGGAAGGATAATAGTCCACAGGCTAATTATTATGATGAATATGAAGCATATGAGTGGAAATATACAGAAAAAGGATACTTGTTTCTGGAGGAATATCATCCACCGGGATTTGATGGAGCACCGGGTGAAACTGGATTCAGAGTGCAGCCATTAGATAAAACATGCCGGGAATTGAATCGAAAATATGTTATGCCGTTGGGGTATGCACTTAATAATCTGTTGATTACAAATTGGGATAACCAGAATTATACGGAACTTGATTTTTATGATCTTTATGAAAAAATGTATTATATGAAATATGGAAAGCAAGTTCCATATGAAGCAAATTATGGTGGAGCAGAATATGAAGTTCCAGAAGATGAGTTTGAAGAGGTTATAAAGACCTATTTACCATTTAGTAATACCGAGATTGAAAAAGGAACTTTTTATAACTCTGATAATAGAACTTTTAGATACAGACCGCGAGGGTTATATGATTGTGAATTCCCATATGAGCCATATCCGGAAGTTATATCATATGAAAAATTACAAGATGGAACATTAAAACTTACGATAGAAGCAGTATGGGAAATCAGAATGTTAGATCAGGCAATCACCAGTGAATTGATGATAAAACCTATGGAAGACGGAAGTTTCCAGTATTTATCAAATAAGGTAATCAGTTCAGATCAAAATGCAAATGCAGGGTGGTATATGCCAAGGTTAACAGAAGAAGAGTGGGAAGAGAATTACAGTAATAATTAGGGGGCAATATGAAAAGAAAAAGTATTTTGTTAGTACTTTGTATAGGAATGATTCTGACTTCCTGTGAAAGTAAGATATCGTTAAACAGCACAGATGTAAAAAATGAGAAGAATCAGAAAAACACTACCATGGAAAATCCGGATAAGGGATATAATCTACCAATCGATGAAGACAAGAAAAAGGAAGTTGTGAACGATTGTGAAGAAATTATGGGCATTGTCCGAGACATTTATTCTGAATATAATGGAATACAAGAAGCAGATCAGAACACTGCTGAGCAAATGATGAATCGGATGAAAGAAATTATCAAACAAAATGGGAATCCGGTCATTGGTTCCGATCATTATTCTGTTATGGATAATTATCAGAAGATGGAACAATTTTTAAAATCTGCAGAACAAGAAGAAAAAGGAAGTGTAATTTTATATGAAGCAGATACAGATGGTGGAATTACCAGAAAAGAATATAGTTATGATGGAAAAGAAATGAGTGTGATGTCCGCAAAAATGATCTGGAGTGAGGATACAGAGCCTGTACTTACATACATATCGCTATCAAAAATAAAAGAATGGGCATATACTGAAAATGGGAATTTCTGTTATGAATTATGCGTACCTGAACCACCGGAAGTGACAGAGATTGTAGATGGAAGTTGTATTATCCGGGTAAAGCCTTTGAGTGAGGAGTGTCGGGAATATTTAAAAAAATATGTGAGTACGTTCGGCTATCAAGGAAACAATCTGTTATGTTCAAACTGGAATGCGGAGGATATGCAGGGGTTGGATTATAATGGACTTTATGAATATTTTTATCAAATGAAATATGGAGAAAAATTTACTGCAGAAAAAGAGGTTGTGGGAATTCCAGCAGAAGAGTTCGAAAATGTAATTATGACATATCTTCCTGTTACAAAAGAAGAATTGAAAGAATGGGCGGTCTACGATGAACAAAGTAATAGGTTTATCTGGGAACGATTGGGATATGGTAATTATTCACCAACACATTTTGGCTTGTCTTTACCGGAAGTAACAGAAGTCAGGCACAATGAAGATGGAACCATTGTTTTGACAATTCATGCAGTATGTGATTCTGTTGTATGTAATGATGTTGTTATTACACACGAACTTACGATGAAAATTCAGGATGATGGAACGATTCAGTATGTTGGAAACAGGATTTTAGATAATGGTATTGATAATATACCGAGGTATCAGTACCGGTTAGGTAATTTGCAGAATTGATCAGTAGAGAAGAAATAAATAAAGAGAACTGATAACGGGAAATTATGCTATCAGTTCTCTTTATTTATTTCCAAATACCAAGATTAGAAAGTACAGATTCTGTTATTTCGGTAGCCTGACTTCCAGTTGCACCAGAAGAGGATTGAATATTTGTTGCGAAGTAGTAAGTATTATTCGATGTTTCAATGTATCCGATAAACCAGCCATTGACATCCTTACCATTGACACGCCCGGTTCCTGTTTTCCCGTAAAGAGAACCGGAAGAAGTAGTGGAAAGCAGCAGAGCTTTTTTTACTGCCTGGATATTTTTACTGTCAAAATGAAAATTATTTTGATAGAAATCCTGTAACAATTCCACCTGTTCTATGGGTGATATCTTCAGAGAGAAATCTGTCCAATAGAGATTTAGATTTGTTCCAGTATTCTGATTCCCATAGTTTATTGTCTGTAAAAATGTTCTTACGGCTTCAAAACCTGCCTGTGAATCAATTGCCTGAAAATACCAGTTTACGGAATTATGTATAGCCGAGGTTAAATCTTGATCGGCTTCCCATGAATTAAAAGGATATGGTTCTCCATTCCATGTGAAAGTGGAATGTTCTGGTGTAATAATTCCAGATTCCAAGCCAAGTAATGCATCATATATTTTATAAGTCGAATTCGGTGATACACGTGTGGAAGCATGCTCCATATTATAAATATTCCATTTATCAGCAGACTGATCATATAAAACAAAACTTCCAGTGTAGTCCCCAAAATTGGAAGAAAGATTTAGCTGAGTAATATTCTTTTCGGTTGTGTCAAAATGATAGCCAGTCTGATCAGAAGCATAAACAGAAAGTATGGGAATGCATCCAATGATGATAGTAGAGACGAATATGCATATAAGATATCCACGAATTTTTTGTTTAAAAGTAGGTTGGTGGAATGATGCAATATTTAAAATGCGTCCTTTTAACTGTTTTATATTTCCACTAATTCCCATAGTAAGAGGGAATGGAGACAGAGCTATTGTTTCGGCAAAGTTAATCAGTGTATTTCCATATGACTTGTATTCTGTTTCTTTCAATAATTGTAATACAGCACTGTCGCAGGCAAGTTCCCGTTCCTGTCGTATTCTTTTTAGAAAATACCAGATTAGGGGATTGAACCAGTAGAAAACATTTACTGTATTTATCAAATATCCAATTAGAATATCTTTATGCTTGTAGTGCTGCAGTTCATGAAGAAGCATATAGCGAATATCAGTTGCGCTTATAGTTCCAGCGTTAAAATCTGAAATCAAGTGAATTGGAAGATAAATGCGAGGATGCAGGAAACCAGCCAAAACAGGAGATTTCAAAAATGCTGTACTATAAATCGGAATGGTATGCTTGCTGTTCACTTCGTTTAAACATTCTATATAAAGAGCGTTTAGTTCTTCATTTTGAAGAGGTAAAGCAGAACTATGTAAGGCTTTTACTTGTTTTACTGAGCGGTAGAGAAGAAAAAACATTATGAATATACCGATACTCCAGAAAAATACAAGTAATGTGTGAATAAAAGTTGGTATTTGGGTGCTGACAGAGACAGCAAAATCATTTATTTTATCCAAATTATAACCATTACCAGAAAGAAAAGTGGTTTGAATGTCACCATTGGTACTTGAACTGGCTGTCAGCAAATGTCTCCACGATATAGAAGATGGGGCAGAGTTTATCGGTAAAAAGGGAACAATTAGAACGGCAAGAAATATAATCGAAAGATTATATTGCATACGTGCGGATAATTGCCTTTGCAATAAATTTTTTAATCCCAGTAAACTACCTAAAAAAATACAAATGATGGCATTACAGAGTAAAAATCGAAAACTAAAATATATCAAAATATGCTCCTCCCATGGTTAATGATTGGAAAGAAGATTCCGTAAGCTGGCAATGTCTTCTTCAGACAATTTATCATCCTCAATGTAAGAGGCAAGCATAGAAGTGATATTATCATTATAATATCGCTTTAAAAAAGAATTACTTTCCTGCCGAATATATTCGTCTTCCTTGACCAATGGAGTATAGACAAAAACCCGGCTTTGTTTTTCATAGGTTAGTGCTTTTTTAGAAACGAGACGTTTAATCAATGTCTGAATTGTTTTAGGACTCCAACTGGAAATTTGTGTTAATTTTTCAGTAATTTCATTGGTGCTGATTGGTGCGTATTTCCAAACGATATTCATAACTTCAAATTCAGCTTCTGAAATTTGAGGCAGATTGCTCATGTGATATTCCTCCAAATCTTACAAATGTAATAAAAATATTATATATCTTAAAAGGTTATTCTGTCAACGAAATAAAAACTTGACTTTAAATCTTACAGATGTAATAATAGATAAAAATTACACTTGTAAGATTTGAAATGTGAAAGGTTTTTATAAAAATGGGAAGGGTAGTTGTTGTAACATTTGATGAAAATGAGGAAGAAAAATTAAATGAATTATTACATTTTCTGTCTGCTAAAAAATACTCTGAGATGCCTGATAAACAAAATAGGGTACTTGATTACGGAGCATTAAAAATAAATGCGGAATATCGTTCTGTAGAAAGTAATGGTGAGCTGGTTCAATTGACGAATTATGAATTTGAAATATTATATTTGCTGGCAAAAAATCCAGGACGGATATTTTCAAAGGAACAAATATATACACAGGTGTGGAAAGAACCATATTATGGGGCAGAAGATAATGTTATGGGCATAATTCGGAGAATCAGAAAAAAGATTGAGCCAGATTCTGCAAAACCAAGATACATTTTAAATGTATGGGGAATGGGATATAAATTTAATGGTGAATTGATGAAATGATGGAATATAAAATTGGGCATAATTAAGTAAAGATACAAAAAATAGTAGGAGAAATTTTTATGGAAAATGATATTTGGAATGAAATATCCTCTTTTTTGAACCAGTTGCGTTGTGAGAATATAAACAGAGAAAGTTATATCTATTTCCAAGAACTTGCAAATATTCAGTTGAAGAAGAAAATGGAAAAAGAAAAGGTGAATAAACTTCTCGATCATATAAGTTATGAGGACAGGGAGAAGTTGAAGCAATATGGAGAAATTTTGGAAGAAGAAGCGTTTGTGTCAGAACAAAGGGCATATTGTCAAGGATATGTAGATTGTATTCAGTTATTGGCTGGTTTAGGACTCTTGAAAAAATCGACGGATATGGAAAAAATAATTAGCGAGATGAAAAGCAATTAAGTGTGTCGTGGAGGAAAATGTAGTATTTGATAGATAAAAGGATGTTCGTAAAGAAGAAACAGTTATGTTATATCAAGTTGTAATGATATAGCATAACTGTTTTTAACATATGGTAATAGTATTTATTCCACTAATTTTAAATATCGGTAATTATCAGCTATTTATCGGTATTTTACAAGTTTTATTTTGTATCATTAGTAGTGTCTACGTTAGAAATAAAAGGATTAGAATCTAGCAGAGCTGTCGTAGTTGCAAGAATTACCTGTAACTGATAATCATTGCACTGATTTAAGAGCCGAAGAATCTGATCATATGTAGAATTATTTTTATTTTGATTTGGATAAACGTAGTCATCAGCAGAAATATTTAAAGTCTGCATGGTTTTACAAAATAATTCCAGACTGGGACCGCCTTTATGGCGTTCGAGGTCTCCAAGATAAGCCGCCGATATTCCGAGTTTTTCAGCAAGAGCTTCTTGTGTTAAATGCATTTCCATACGCCCTTGTTTTACTAAAGTGGCAAATAATGTTTTTGGAATATCCATGTTTGTATACCTCCATAAACTTAGTGTATTACCCAAAATTTGAAAAGTGAAAAGGGTGTAACATTAGAAAAAACACAGGGTATTACCCGATGAATGAGAAAGCATACAAATCTCTTTCGGTTAAAAAAACAGATTCCGAAAGAGCAGTATTTGTATGCTTATTTTCTTTTCCGGAATCTAACCGGAGAAAATATGGTTCTTAGCAAGAGTTCAGCTAAAAAATTCTGTTCAACAGAAGGTATTCAATTAAAAAAATCTCAACAATTTCATTAGTAAATGTTGGAATTGAAACTAGGGTAAGAGCCAATAATGAATCCAGGGTAATAAAATATCGAATTAAATGCGTCCATAGGAGTGAAATCTGTCAGGGCGTTTTTTGTTACCTAAATATTGAGAATGAGCAATTCAAAATAAGGTCGATTGTTCGTATTCGTGCCCCGCCTACTGATCTGAATTCAAAAAAATTCAGATTGGAGGAAAGGACATGGAAGGCAGACAGCCAAAAAGAAGAAAAGATAAATATAACCCATATGAAATCTATGAGAAGGACGGAAAATATTATGTTTCATTTCGTAATGGTGAAAAAGAGTACAAGGATTTGGAAATAGGAAAGAATGTATATGAAGCTTTTAATACGTTTGAATTGCAGGATGTGTCGCATATGAATGTTGTGGACAGGCATTTGGAACAGTCAGAAATCTGGGATTCCAGTTTATATGAACGGGTATTTCAGAAAGAGGAAGGTGTAGAGGATACTGTTCTGAATAAACTGGAAGCGGAACGTTTACATAGTGCAATTCAGCAGTTGTCGGAAATTCAGAGAAGACGATTGATGAAGTATTATTTTGAAGATAAGAATTATGAGCAGATTGCACAGGAAGAAGGCTGCTCTTTTCAGATGGTAGCAAAGTCTGTAAAAGCAGCAATCAGAAATTTGAAAAAGATTTTGAGATAGTGGGTTGAAAAATAGCATTTAAGTGAGGAAACAGGTGGAAAGAGAAATATTTTGATCCACCTGTTTCTTCTTTTGTCACGAAAAGACTGGGGAGCGGGAAGAACCTTGACAAATTCATATACATTCATCAGGCACATTCCTGTTGTTATCGTGATGAGCGTAAGCCACATTAACAAATACGCCATAACACAGGCTGGGTAAAGACAGCGAAATCCCATCCGTATACTTCCTTTTGGTTTCAGTTTGTATTACCCGGACTGTTGAGCGAAAAATATCTGGTTATAACTGTCAGATTGCTTCTGGCAGGGCGATGACAGACAACAGGCATAATGATACTCCTGTCCGGTCATAAAGTCGTGTATACAAAATATTTCTTTGATGCCGCAACAAGTGAGGGCAGCTTCAGGAGATCCCTGGAGAGGAAAACTCCCAATCCCATATATTTATTTTAGATAAAATCCTGTGGAGCTGATTAGCAGTCAGCCGTCTGATGATTTCCCAATTACAAGTCGGGGCGTCGGGGACAAATAGGCTTGTATTTTACATATTTAGGGATAACAACAGTTAGAAAATCGAGAGGAGCTAAAGCAAAAATGGAAGATAGAAACGTCAGGCGTGGGGATATTTATCATGCCGACCTTGATCCTGTATTTGGAAGTGAACAGGGCGGTTATCGTCCGGTGCTGGTGATTCAGAATAATATAGGAAATCAATACAGTCCGACAGTGATCGTGGCAGCAATTACAAGTAAAGAAAAAATGAAACTGCCGACACACATTGCAGTCCCGGAAATGGAAGGTTTGGAAAAGGATTCTGTAGTGCTGTTGGAGCAGCTTAGAACTTTAGATAAAAGACGGTTGGAAAATTATGTGTGTACCTTAGATCGTACTGAAATGGAGAAAATCAATAAAGCAATCCGAAGAAGTACCGGGATACCGAAGATAATTGAAAAACCGTTAGTCGTGAGCTTGTGCAGAGTATGTGCAGGCAATTTTTATGAGGTGCCGGGACGTTATATCCGGCGGGTGAATCCGGAGCAGCGATATAGGGAATTATGTATGTTCTGCAATGTCCGGAATGGGTACGACTATTATATAGGAAGAAAGAACAAGTAACACGTAAAAGTCAAGTGTGCGATTTGAAAATTCGCACATTGGACGATGTAGACGAAAATGGATATCTTAGTGGTGTACCGTTTTTAGATGTTACACAGCTAAAAACTACCGGTAGTAAAGCGCAAAGATTAGGACGAGGAGGATAACGTCATGGCAATGATAGAGAATGAAATGGAAAAGAAAGTATATAAAGTAGAAGATGTTCAAAATTTGCTTGGGCTGGGACGCTCCAAGGCATATGAATTTATAGAAAATGTTTATTATGACAGAAAACCATTCCGGGTGTTGAAGATTGGCAGATCTTATCGTATCCCATGCAATTCTTTTGATAAGTGGCTGAATGGAGACGAGGAGAGAGAAAGAGTGAGAGCAGAATGAAACAGAAAGAAACGCAGCAGGAGACAATGGCAAAGGAAAAGAGAGTTGTCTTTTTTGAAGGAAAATCATGGTATCACAGAACCAAAGAGCTGCAGGACGATCTGACGACAAAATATGGGAAAAAAGGTGGCTTTGAAACGCCGGAAGAAGCAGAGAAAAGTTACTGGGAATATGAAAAAAGATACCAGAAGAAGCAGAGAGATCTCCAGATTGCAAAAATGCAAAAGACAGATGTGATGCTTGGGGATTATCTGGAATACTGGTTTGAAAATATTTTCAGTCCGAGAATTGAGACAACTACGAGAATGGTTGGAGCATATACCTTATATAATCTGATTCTTCCGAGTATGGAAGCGGATATCAAATTAAAATACATTTCAGTAGAGTATTTAGATGCTCTACTGGAACGTGTCGCGAAAATCTGTCCTTCAGCGGGAAATAAAGGGCGGGAGCTTTTGAGCATCGCCATGAAAGATGCAGCAGGAGATAAGTTCATAAGCTATAATCCAATGCCTGAGACAAAGCCATATCCGAGAGCAAAACCAAAGGTAAGGGTATTAGGCAAAGAAAAATTGAAGGTTTTTCTTGAAGCTGCCAGCAAGAATCCTTGGTATCTGGAAATTTTACTGGGACTGTTTTGTGGATTACGAAAAGGAGAAATTCTTGGATTGAAATTTCAGGATTTTGATTTTGAAAAACAGACCGTCAGAATTAGCAGACAGCTTGTTGGAAGCCTGAAACTGAAAGAAAAAGAATTTACGGTTACGGAATATGCTGTTATTGAAAGGAATCCAAAGACTGAGAATAGCTACCGGATATTGAGAGTGCCAAAAGTGGTGATGCAGGAAGTAAAACGCAGACAGCAGTTGATTGAATTACGAAAAACTGATTCAGGCATAGAATACAAGAATTTTGATTATGTATGTTGTCAGGAAAATGGCGAACCCCGATCATTAACGGCAATGAATCAGGCACTTACGAAAATCTGTAACAGAAATGGATTGCCAAATATCACCGTACATGGACTCAGACATATGTTTGCGACCATTTTAATTGAGCTTGGAGTTCCATTGTTTAAAATATCTGGTCTGTTAGGTCATAGTTCCGTTCATACGACTTACGAATATTATTGTGAGATTATGGACGAGCAGGATAAGATTATTGCGTTTGTAAATAATACATTTGTACCACAACGAACTGGAACGGAGGGATAGCCATGCATAAGACCTTTGACTTTAAGAAATATGTTGAATATAAGGTCTATTCGGTGACAACAATCAAAAATGGATATGGATTTCGTGTGTTGCTGACGTTTGCAGACGAAAGTACAAAGACACAGCAACATGCGGGATTCACAACCAAAAGAGAAGCTAATGCATTTCGTGATGAAGTAATCGGACAGCTACATACCGGAACCTATATTGTGTATGGAAAAATCCGGGTAGAGGAGTTTATGATCTTCTGGCTGGAAGATATTATGCGTCCCCGAATAACAGACGACACTTATACAACTTACAAAAGTGCCATTAAGAATTACATTGTTCCACAGATTGGAAAGATGTATATGTCTACAATAAATCAGGGGTATATCAGAAAATTATATAATGCAGTTGCAGAGAAGTATGAATCAGTTGCGAAAAATGTCAGGACGATCATGAAAACATCATTGGAGTATGCATTTAACAAAAATGTACTGGCAACAAATCCAGCGAATGGAATCAATTTACCGAAGAAAATAAAAAAGACAGAGTATCGTGTCCTGAAAATTGACGAGAAGAAAACATTGACACTTCCGCAGGTGCTTCGATTGATTGAGGCAAGCAAGGAGACACCGATTCATATGCAAATTCTGTTTGCGGTATTGATGGGACTCAGAAGAAGTGAAATAAATGGTCTGAAATACAGTGATGTCGATTACATTCACAGGACATTGAGAGTAGAGCGTCAGTTGGGAAAGAAGCCAAACAGTAAAGCAGAAGACTGTGCACCTAAGATGCTGACAAAGCAGGAAATTAAAACAAAAACACCTGCGGGTGTGCGTGAACTTCCAATACCGGATTATGTATTTGAAGCAATTCTGGAAGAACGGAAAACTTATGAGAAGAACCGCAGACGCAGACCAAAAGAGTTCCGGGACTGGAATTATATTTGTTGTTCTACATATGGGAATCCAAGGAGTAAAGGTTTTCATCAGAAATACTATAAAGACTTGTTGAAATCCTTGGATTTGCCCGATATTCATTTTCACCAGTTGAGAAATACCTATGCAACTATTTTGCCGAAGAATAGTTTTAATTCAAAAGGTGTTTCGCATTTATTGGGACATGCCAAGGAAATCATATCAGTAGATGTCTATGGAGATACGCAGGAAATCATAGAAGACTGTCTGGATGTATTGGAACCATTTATTGAAGAAGTTATTCCAAAAGAGCGGAAAGATCAGTATTATGATTATTCAGAAGTGATTGAAATAGACTTAATCCTGGAGGAATATTTCAACGCAGCATGATAAAAAATAGAATAGTAGTAAGATAGAAAAGTACAAATGAGAATCGAACATTTGTACTTTTTTCTTGCTTTCATCTATATACTTTCAAAAAAATGTTTGATATAATAGGGACTGTTACAAGAACAAACAGTAAAAATATGACAGAACCGGAGCCTAGTATCATCAGGTATTTCCGAGTGCTGTTTTATCCGCAAAAATCAGTTTTGTGACTTTTATTCGTAACGAGGTGAAAAGGACATCTATTCACCATAAAATAAGCTTTTCGTTACGAATCTGGATACGAATTTTTGGCTGATATTGGTCATAGTAAAAGTCACAAATGGAGGGATTTACCATGAATGAGTTCAAATTAAAAGCCCCATATAAGCCGACCGGAGACCAGCCACAGGCGATTGCAGAGCTTGTGAAAGGGTTCAAGGAAGGCAATCAATGCCAGACTTTACTAGGGGTTACGGGTTCTGGAAAGACTTTTACGATGGCAAATGTGATTCAGCAATTACAGAAGCCGACACTTGTCATCGCTCATAATAAGACGTTAGCGGCTCAGTTGTACGGAGAGTTCAAGGAGATGTTCCCCGATAACGCAGTGGAATATTTTGTCTCCTAGTAGACGGAGGCTGAAAAACAGGTGATATTTTGTGGTGAGTGGGTGGTTGAACATCCAGATGTTGTGGAAGTGGTAGTGGTGAGAGTATAGGTGAAAAGCGGGTGGATGAAGAGGTTTTGTGACTTTTTGTTGATTACGTTTTAAATAGCAAAGTAAAAAATTGCTAGGTATAGGTTGAATAATTCTTATAGCTGAAGGCTATAAGAATGGTCGAAATAAGAATGAGGTATATAGAATGATAAAAGAATTGATAGTACAAGGATATGAGGTAAAGCAAAAATGTGAAAAGGATACCCAACTGGGAATAATTATTTCGGGAGAAGAGTATGCTACTTGGTTAATGACTTGTTCACAAGTATTATTAAATAAATTTCCAGATAATCAGTTGACACATAATTTTGTTAATAAATCCAAAAATGCTAATGGTAATCTTGAAAAAACATTTAATGATTTAATGGGAATTTTAAAATCTTTTGAAGGACTTGAAAATAATGATGATCATGAAAAAAAAGATAAACTTCCAATAGATATGATATTAGATTCTATATTTATGCATTTTAGTAGGTTTGCGAAAAGTCTTGAATCGCGACATGATTCTAGAGAAACTATAAAAATTAAAGATGAATATGATGTACAAGATTTATTGGAAGGAGTATTATGGCTGTTTGTAGATGATGTTCGCCCAGAAGTATGTACACCTATGTATGCAGGAGGAAATTCAAGAATTGATTTTTATTTACCGGAATATAATATGTACATAGAAACAAAAATGACAAGAAAGGGGTTGAAGGATAAAAAGATTGGAGAAGAGTTGCTTGTAGATATTGGCAGGTATAAAGACTCATGTGATACATTAATATGTTTTATATATGATGCAGATAATCAATTGAGTAATCCGCATGGATTAATAAAAGATTTAGAAGCAATGTCACAGAATGATTTAAAGGTTAAAGTTTATATAAATCCGCTCTTGTAATATTGGATAAAGTAAATACATAGCCGATGGATTCAACTTACGAGTCAGTCGGCTTTTTTCATGCCCATTTTTGTACATAGCCAGTCCCATAAAACGAATTGGCTATTAAATTTTTCGAGGAAGGAGGAAACCATATGACTAAGTGTAAAGTAATCGCCCTTGCAAATCAGAAGGGAGGAACAGCAAAGACCACAACAACATTAAATCTGGGAATTGGTCTTGCACATCAGGGGCGAAAAGTATTATTGGTCGATGCTGATCCACAGGGGGATTTAACAACTGCATTGGGTTGGACAAATGCAGACAGTCTTCCTATTACATTGGAAACACAAATGAAGAAGATATTACAAGACGAACCGTTTGTGTATAATGAAGGCATTTTACACCATGAAGAAGGAGTAGATATTATTCCAACCAACATTGAGCTATCGGGCATGGAAATCTCACTGGTAAATGCCATGAGCAGAGAGCAGACTTTAAAGCTGTATCTGTCAGATTTGAAAAAGGATTATGATTATATCCTGATTGATTGTATGCCTAGTTTGGGAATGTTGACTATCAATGCGTTGGCTGCCGCAGACAGTGTAATTGTTCCAGTTCAGGCTCATTATCTGCCATTAAAGGGCATGACACAGTTAATGAAAACAATTGGTAAGGTACAAAGACAGCTAAATCCCAATCTGAAGATTGATGGAGTATTACTGACGCTTGCTGATATGCGGACAAAACTTGCAAAGACAACAGAGGATAGCCTTAGAGAGAATTATGGAAAGCATATCAGGATTTTCAAAACTGTTATTCCCGTGGCTATCACAGCAGCAGAAAGTAGTGCGGCAGGACAGAGCATTTATGAGTATGACAAGAATGGAACTGTTGCAAAGGCATATGCAGAATTTACGAGGGAGGTGATTCAGTGTGGCGAAAAGCAGAGAAATAAACATGAATCTTCCCTCAGCCGATGATCTTTTTACAACGCAAGAAGAAAGAGACCAGAAGAACCAGGAATATGTAAAAAATATTTCTATTTATGAAATTACAGACTTCCCGAATCATCCGTTTAAGGTAAAAATGGACGATAAGATGTTGGAAACAATTGAGAGTGTCCGTGCTCATGGTGTATTAGTGCCTGCACTTGTCAGGGAAAAGCCAACGGGTGGGTATGAAATGATTTCTGGACACCGCAGGAAAATGGCAAGTGAATTGGCAGGAAAAGAGACAATGCCATGTATTGTAAGAAATCTTAGTGATGACCAAGCAGTCATTGTTATGGTTGACAGCAATCTTCAGCGAGAAGAAATCTTACCATCCGAAAAGGCATTTGCATATAAGATGAAGTTAGAGGCTATGAAGAGACAAGCTGGACGTCCAAGAAAAAATTCTGTGCCAGTGGCACAGGAATTTCGAGGAAAGACTTCAAGAGAAATATTAGGTGAGCAAGTTGGAGAAAGCCAAGACCAAATCCGCCGTTATATCCGCCTTACAGAACTTATCCCAGAAATCCTAGAAATGGTCGATGATAAAAAGATTTCTATGCGTCCGGCGGTGGAGCTGTCTTATTTGCCGAAAGAGGAACAGGAGATATTGTACGACACCATGGAGTCGGAGGCTTGTACCCCAAGTCATGCACAGGCAATTAAAATTCGCAAATTTTCAGCAGAGGGCAGGTTGAATGAAGATGTTTTGCTGTCGATTATCTCAGAAGAGAAGCCAAATCAGGTAGAGCAGTGGAAAATCCCGAAGAACCGATTGAAAAAATACTTTCCATCGGGAACTACACAGCAGAAAATGGAAGAAACCATTATCAAAGCACTGGAATTATATCGGAAACGGGAAAAAAGCAGGGAACGATAGGCATTTGGACACCAAGGGAGAAGTCTATCTGTTGGTGGTCAATAAGAAATCAGCCTTTTTCTGTTTTCCCCTCCCCACACCCTACCCCTTTGGTTTACCAGCAGATTACCAGCCGAAAAGACAATAAGGAGCCGGGAACATCTTCTCTTTCGGCAGGTCAGAGATTCTCATACCCTGCATGACAGCAGGGAGCAAACAACATAAAGCAACAGCAGGCGTTCCAGACGGACGTCTTTTTTTGATTGAAAAGAAAGGAATTGTAGAAAATGAAGAAGATATGGAAACGAGTGTGTACAGGGATTCTTGCCCTGACCACGATTTTAACTGCAGTACCGATCACATCGGTTCAAGCAGCGGAAACACAGTATTGGACAGAATCCGCAGAGAGAGTTGGACATGTAGAACATTTGATGAATGACGGAACAATTAAAAGCACTTTCAACGAAGGACACATGAAAGTAGAAGGTGAAACCGCCTATTGTGTAGATATTAACACTGGATTCAAGAATGGGTATAAAACCAGACATGATGCAAGTGCCAGCATGAGTGCTGCACAGATCGAAGATGTGGCATTGTCACTGGAGTATGTAAAGCAGTATAGGGGCAGTCACAGTAACCTGAATGCAAACCAGGGATATCTATTGGAACAGTGTGTGGTATGGCAGAGACTGAGTGAGTATTTAGGCTGGCAGTGTGATAATGTCCGAGCTGCATATTCTGAGATTTCACAGGATATTCAGAATGAAGTGTATGCAGGAGCGAGAGCATTTGTACAGGCAAACAAAGGTCGCTATAAATGTGGCGGATATATCTATACTGGTGAAGGACAGGATCTTGGACAGTTTTGGGCAGAACTGAATGTCGGAAATGCGAAGGTAAAAAAGACAACTGCAAATGAGATTGTCACAAATGGAAATGCGATGTATTCCATTGTTGGAGCAACCTTTGGCATATTTTTAGACCAGAATTGTAGTAATCAGATTGGAACACTTACAACAAATGAAAATGGCGATACGAATGAAGTTGAAGTAACTGCAGGGACTGTTTACATCAAAGAGCTTTCTGCACCGAAAGGATATAAGCTGGATACGACAGTACGCAGTCTGAAAGTTGAAGCCGGAAAAACAGTTACATTAAATGTTTCAGATGTTCCGAAAGTAACAGAGACACTGGTAGACCTGTTCAAGATTGATATGGAGACAGGAAAAGCAACTGCACAGGGGAATGCAGCACTGGCAGGAGCAGAGTTTACCTGGCATTATTATGACGGACTTTATACAAAAGATAACTTACCAGAGAAAGCAACACGTACCTGGGTTACAAAAACGGTGGCAGAAAAGAGCAGTGACGGAAGTATTCATTATGTGACAAAACTGTCAGATGCTTACAAAGTATCCGGAGATGCATTTTACATTCAGAATGAAAAAAGTGTATTACCACTTGGAACACTGACTGTTGAAGAAACCAAAGCACCAGACGGATATTTACTTGATGGAGCTTATATGCAGGCAGGAGACAGTACAGAACAGATAAAAGGAATGTATCTGACACAGATCACAGAGGACGGAGAACTTGCAGTTCTTTCCGGAAGCAACCAGTATTCCGTATCTGACCAGGTAATCCGAGGTGGTGTGAAGATTCAAAAACGTGATTTAGAGACAAAAGATACCAAAGCACAGGGAAGTGCCACATTAAAAGATGCAGCATTTGCAATTATTTCTCTGAACGAGAATCCGGTTCTGGTAGAAGGAAAACTGTACAAGAAAAATGAGACAGTTAAGACAATTCAGACAGGGATTGACGGAGTAGCAACAACATCGGCAGATTTACTTCCATATGGTAAATACAAACTGGAAGAAACCAAAGCACCGGAAGGTTATCTGACTGACGGGGCAAAAGCGATTGAATTTTCGATTACGGAAAATGGAAAAATCGTGGATTTAACAGACGAAAGCCATTCCATTTACAACCAGATTAAACGTGGAGATTTAGAAGGAGTAAAGATTGGAGCAGGTACACATAAGAGACTTGCGAATGTTCCTTTTAAGATTACAAGTAAAACAACCGGAGAGAGCCATATCGTAGTGTCAGATAAAAATGGTCAGTTTTCAACCGCTTCCGATTGGGCGTCTCATAAGAAAAATACAAATGCAGGAACATCCAGTGAGGACGGTATCTGGTTCGGAAATTCTGAGCCGGACGATAGCAAAGGTGCATTACTTTATGACACTTATGAGATTGAGGAGTTATCTTGTGAATCCAACAAAGGCATGAAGCTGATTCCGGCATTTGAAGTTGTTGTCAGCAGAAATAAAGTAACCATCGATCTTGGAACGCTGACCGATGAGTATGAAAAAGAGATTACCATTCATACAACCGCAGCAGATAAAGTAACAGGTGAGAAGGTAATTGTTGCAGGAAAGAAAATAACAATTGTGGATACAGTTACTCTGGACGGTCTGGAAGAAGGCAGAAAGTATCAGTTAAAAGGCTGGCAGATGCTGAAAGAGGAAAATGTAGTACTGCTCATTGATGGAAAGCGTGTGGAGAGTGATTACACTTTTGTTGCTGACAGCGAGAAAATGAAAGTAGAAGTTTCTTATACGTTTGATACATCAGAACTTGGCGGACAGAATCTGGTTACATTTGAAGAATTATATGACCTGAAGAATCCGGAAGAACCTAAAAAAGTTGCAGAGCATAAGGACATTGACGATGAAGGTCAGACAGTCCTGATTACAGAGCGAAAGATTTCGATTCATACCACAGCAACGGATAAGAACGGTAAGAAAGAGATTGAAGCCGGAAAAGATCTGACGATCGTGGATACGGTTACTTTAGAAGGACTGGAAATTGGTACAAACTATAAGCTGTCTGGTTGGCAGATGGTTAAGGCAGAAAATGCAAAGCTGATCATTGATGGCAAAGAAGTTACCAATGATTATGAATTTACAGCGGACAAGGAAAACATGGAAGTGCAGATTGAGTTTACTTTCGATGGCAGCACTCTTGGAGGAAAACAGCTTGTAACCTTTGAAGAACTGTATGATATAACAAATCCGGAAGAACCGAAAAAGGTAACAGAGCATAAGGAAATCAACGATGAAGGTCAGACTGTAACCATCAAAGAAGTACCGGAAACACCAACCCCAGAGACACCGGGTACTACTACAAAAACCAGTAACCCTCCGAAAACAGGAGACACTGCAAATGCAATTTTATGGATAGCCATTCTGGTATTATCAGCAGCCGGAATCACAGGAGTTCGTATCTGGAATAAAAAGAAACAGGTTAAGAGATTAGGAATTGAAGAAAAGAAAGAAGAGGAGGAGTAAAACAGAGGGCGGCGATAAGCTGCCCTTTGATGATGAAATGGGAAAAAATCAGAAAGCAATAAAAGTATTACAGCGTTTATTTGATGCCGGATACGGAACGGAAAAAGAGATTGTCAATATGGCGATGGATGAAATGCTTGCTTTGCCGGGAGTGAATGTAGCAGATTTGTGCATTATCAGTGAGCTGCAGAAAAGCATTAAGGCAAACAAAGTGATAAGCTATTTGTCAGGAAATACAGAAGCAAAGGAAGAAATGAAAGGAGCAGATTATGGTGGAACAACCTAAATATTTGGAAATGACATTATCACAATTGAAATCATATGTGGAATCTTCAGAGAGTAATGTTCTTCTGGTTGTAGAATTTCCAAAAGGAGATCAGAAGGATGGAGAATGAATTGGAAGTTGTGAATATCCGTCTGGTAAAAGAGCCGTCTCTTTATAGTGAGCAGACGTTGGACAGTCCACAGGCTGTTGTAGAATTGATGGCGAAGGAGTTATCTCAATATGATAGAGAAGTATTTTGTATCCTGAATATGAAAAATAATGGACAGGTAATCAATATGAATCTGGTCAGTGTTGGAACAATCAATGCATCTTTGGTAATTCCCAGAGAAGTTTTTAAGAGCAGTATTCTGGCAAATGCTTCTGCAATCATTGGACTTCATAATCATCCCAGTGGCAATGTGAAACCGTCAAAAGAGGATATGATTGTTACGAGAAAGCTGCAGAAGTGCGGACAGCTACTGGGGATAGAATTGCTGGATCATATCATTGTCGGTGGAACTAATGGAAAGATGCTCAGCTTCCGAGAAGAAAAGATGTTGAATGTGACAGGAAGGATGGATTGGGAGAGATAGAAGAAAAAAGAATTAGAAGTTTTTATTTATTGTAATATTTCATGTAGCGGCATTAGTAAAATAGTGTCGCTACAAAAAGCTGACTTATACATTGATATTATATGCATAACTCAAAATAAAATTGTTAAAAATAGAAAAAGAAACAATATATAACGAAAAAATCTCTAAATAAGAAATTTACATTGACTGAGAGAAGAGTAAAACATATAATAAAGGTGGAGGTGTATAAGAATGTTAGTAAAAGTAAGTGTTGAAAATTTTAAATCTTTTGATAAAGCAGCAGAGCTGACAATGATTTCCTCAAATAAAATACGAACAAATGCAAATCACAGGTTAAAGATAAAAAGTACCCAGTTATTAAAATATGCAGTAGTTTATGGAGCAAATGCATCTGGAAAGACCAATTTGGCATTGTTCTTTAAATTTTTTAAAGATAGTGTCTGCAATGGTATTTCGATAGAAGCTACACAGATGTTTTGTAAGAATCGGCAGGAGAATAAGGAACGAGAAAGTAGTTTTGAAATTCAGATTACTGTAGGTGACAAATTTTATGCCTATGGTTTTTCTGCAGTTTTAAGCAGACGAAAAGTAACCGGAGAATGGTTATATGAATTATATCAGAATGGTTCAGCAAAATGTCTCTTTGAACGAGAAGGAAGCAAATGTCCGGTGTTAAATGATGGCATTACGCTGACAAACACAGAAAAAAATAAATTTGAAACCTATGCAGATGATTTTGAAGGAAATGAAACATCTTTGTTCCTGACAGAAATGAATCGCGGGAAAAAATATAGCACACGATCTAAATTATTGTTCTTCCGGGATGTATATGACTGGATTCAGAATCATATTTCAATCATTACACCGGATACGCCATTGATTGATCTGGAATATTATTATGATGATAATTCGCTGAAGCTGATTAACAAATTAATCAAAACATTTGATACGGGTATCAGCCAGGTGAAAATAGAAGAAATTACATTGGATGAGTTATCAAATGCATTGCCAAAATCAGTATTTGATAAGATGATGCAGCATGTAAAAAATAGAATGGAAGAGCAGGAAGAACCATCATTCAGAATGACGATGAGGTCGAAGGAAACTTTCTTTAATATCGAAGTTGAAGGACATTCTGAACCGAAGGTCACAACAATCCGGTTGCATCATAATAAGTCATTTTATGAGTTCGGTTTTGATGAAGAGTCTGATGGAACAAGAAGATTATTCGATTTGATGGATATGCTGTTGAATAAACGAGAAGATGTTCTTTATGTTGTGGATGAATTGGAGAGAAGCTTACATCCGAAGCTGACAGAACGATTTTTGCAATTGTTTATGCAGCTACATGATGAGCAGCGTATGCAGCTATTGTTCACTACACATGAATCATCCATTATGGATCAGGCTATTTTTAGAAGGGATGAAATCTGGTTTGTAGAACGTAACGCAGAAAATGCAAGCTCTATTTATTCCTTAGATCGTTTCAAGGAGAGGTATGATAAAGTGTTGAGCAAGGCATATTTGGAAGGAAGATATGGTGCGATACCGGTATTTTCAACATTCGACTTTAGAGAGGAGGAGTAGCCTTGGCTCCAGTAAGAAGTTATACGAATTGGAATAGCAGAACTACAGATGAAGAAGAACAGATTGAGCCTTATCGTAAGTATTTTTTCATATGTGAGGGTGCAAATACTGAAACATGGTATTTCAAAAAGTTAATTGATATCCGAAAAGAGTTAAATATTCATCCATTGATCGATATCCGGTTACTTGAAAAAACAGAGGGAGACAGGGACATTTCATTTCCAAGACGTTTGATTGAATTTGCAGAAAATCAGAAAGAAAATCCGGAAATAGCGTTTGATAAAGAACGGGATAAGATGATTGTTGTATTTGATGGAGATATTTTTGAAGAAAAAGTACTTGATTATGATGAACTAGTAGCAGAAGGTGAAAAGAATAATATATTAGCGGTTAGCAATCCAGCATTTGAATTGTTCCTGCTGTTACATTATGAAAATTCATATGAAGATGATATTGAGCCGAATGCTGAACAGATTATCCAGAATGAAAAAGATGGACATCAGACATTTATCTATAAGCTGTTACTTGCCAGAACAGGAATCAATCCCAAAAAGAATTCTGCAATTGGAGAACTGGCGAAGAATATAGGGATTGCTATTGAGCAGGAAAAGAAAATCAATGAGGATATTCATCAGTGTAAGGGACAGATTACATGTAATATTGGTCGGATTATTGATGATATTCGGAATGATGATGGAAAATAAGTTGTTAGATGAAAAATAGGGGTGGAAAGATACAGTATGAAAGCAGATAATATAAAAAATATAATCAGTGACATAGATCATCTACCGTATAGAGCAATTTTATTTGATGGAACATGGGGAATTGGAAAATCTTATGCGGTAAATGAGGCATTAGAAGCAAATCCCAATGTTTGTAAAATATCAATGTTTGGTTTGAAAGACACTAGGCAAATATATCATGAAGCTTTATTTCAATTGGCTTTAAAGAATAATATTGGTGGGAAAATAGGTGAAATAGCTAATAATATTTTAGATGGCGCATCAAAAATCTGGGATAAAGTTGGTCAGGCAAAGGAAGCAGTACAAAGTATAGTCAATGAAAGAGAAATGTTTCTATTATTGTCAAAAGAGTTTACTTCTGTTCATATTATTGTAATAGATGACTTGGAAAGAATGAGTGATGACATAAATTTGGAAGATATATTTGGAATTATAGAAGAACTCAAGCAATGTAATTATGTAAAAGTTATTGTGATTGCGAATACAGATGAAATACAATCGGACAAAAAAGTTGTATTTGAAAAGTATAATGAAAAGGTCATTGAAAGAATATATCATATTACAGAACGTGCAGAGAGAGTGACATGGAGTAAAATGAATATCCATGCAGACTTTGTTGAAAAATTCTTGGAAATCCATAAAGTCAAAAATTTACGGACGCTCGAAAAGGCGCAACGTTTTTTTGAAGATGTAAAATTGTTTTGTAATAGTGACATGAGTGAGCAATTTAAAGAAGAATTAAGGTTAATATGCTTTGCTGTTGTTGTGGAGAGTATAGAAAACTTGTACTATAAAGAAATTGATTCTGATAATACTGATTCTGTAGAAAAAATGACAAATACGATTGGAAATATGCTTCAGCATAGAATTGGCAGATATCTTTATGGAATAAAGTGTAGTACAAATTTGGTAGAAATGATACTGAAATATTATGAGGAAGGGGTACTAAATGAAGAACAATTGGAGGCTGAATACAAGTTATTTCTTAATTCAGGAGATAAGCCTAACTATTATAAGTCAGATGAGGAAATAAGGAGTGTATTACCTATTTTAAGAGAGAAAATGCTTGAAGCAAAGAGTTTAGCAGAATTAAATGAATTTGCAGATGCGTATGTTGTTTGGAGTGATGTTTTAGAGGAAAATAATGAAAGTGTTTTATCAGAATATAGAAATATTTTAGAAGAAATGCTGGAAAAAACTGTCTTAGATGGGAAAGAGGAAATGCTATCGTATTCATATGATTTGTTTCACATGTCATCGGAAAAGACAAAAAGAATATATCAAGAAGAAAATAAAGAAATGATGAAATTTTTAATAGAGACATATGTGGGATATTTGAAAAAAACAACTCATGGGAAAAAGGCTTATGAGTATTCATATAAACTTAGAAATAATTTTGATAGTAGTTATTATCATGATATTATCATATCAGAGATAGACAATTTGTATAATAAAATTTCTTTTCCAGTAGACAATGTGGATGAGGATAGATATCATACGTGTTATAATATTATGTATGTTTTGTATCATTCAGATGCTGAAAAATTCTTGCAGTATTGTGAAAAAATAAAAGAAGATTGTGATAATATGTCAAGACATAGAATAGAAGTTTTGGTCGAAGAAATAGTAAAAAAATAGAAATAAAATCTACATAGCTAGATGGTTCCAACTCAAGGAATCACCTGGCTATTTTCATGCCCGGATATTATCCCCAATAATATCAATCCAAGGCAGGAAAGGAGATGAAAATTATGCCATATATACCACCATCAGTTGTGCAAGAGGTCAAGCGGATGGACTTGCTCACATACCTGAAAAATTATGAACCATACGAATTGGTTCACTTTTCTGGTAACACCTACACTACCAGAACACACGATAGTTTGAAAATATCAAATGGGAAATGGATGTGGTGGAGTCAGAGAACCGGTGGCAGATCAGCACTGGATTATCTGATCAAAGTAAGAGGATACAGTTTTTTAGAGGCGGTTGAATTGCTTGCAGAACGGGCAAATATTCAGCCGCCTCTTTCTGTATCTGAGAATGTTCCGATGGAGAAACAGTTACTGTTGCCAAAGAAGAATCAAGATGATCAGAAAGTGATTGCGTATCTTTCAGGACGTGGGATTGATAAGGAAATCATTCAGTTTTGTTTAGAGTCCGGAAGAGTTTATGAAAGTGCATTTCATCACAACGCGGTGTTTGTAGGGATGGATGAGAAAGATAATCCGAAATATGCAGCCATTAGGGGAATCGGAACCAGTTTTATCGGAGAAGCAAATGGAAGTGATAAGAACTATTCTTTTTCCATTTTCACAGAAAAATCATGTGATACGGTACATCTATTTGAGTCAGCCATTGATTTGTTATCTTATGCGACAGTGTTGAAATTGGATGGGAAGGAGTGGAGAATAGAACATTTATTGTCACTGGCAGGTGTCTATCAGCCAGCAAAAGAAATTGAAAAAAGTAAAGTACCAGCAGCGTTGGCAAGAGCACTAAAAATGCATCCAGAGGTGAAGACAATCGTTCTGCATTTGGACAATGACCGTATTGGAAGACTTGCCACAAAAGCAATTTCTACAGTACTTTCGAAGCAATATCAGGTAAAAGATGTACCACCAAAACAAGGAAAAGATTACAATGATCAACTCTGCATCAAGCTAAATCTGGCAATTACAAAGCGAGAAAAAAACACAAAAAAGAGTATGTCTGGTCATGAAAAATATGAGAGATAGAAGGTGAAAAAAGATATGAAAATTGCAAGATATGAGCTGAATGTCGTATATAAGAAAGAGCTGATTTTGACGATGGAAGACGATGTGGACAGTGAAGATCTATTGGAAATTTTTCTGGAAACACAGTTGAAAGAAGAAAAAGAACAGAATGAATTACTTGGAATTATTGCGGAGAAAGTGTCAGAAGAAGACTGTACGGAGCAGTGTGAAAGTTGTCAAAAGTATTGCCCGGTGAGTGAAGAATGCATGGCAACTGATGAAAATGTACGATGCACAGAGTGTGAATACTTGTGTGAAGCTTGCGGGATTTGTGAACTGAAAGAATAAAAAACATTTGCTTTTCGGCAAGTAAATCTTCTGATACCCGGAACCGTGAGACGGGTGCAGAAGAATACAAAATACCAGCAAGCAACGCCTTTGGATTGCCACACAGGTTTCCTGTCTGGCAGTCCAAAGGCAGCTTGTCAGGGAGAAGCCCTGAAACCCTCAGAAAATGAAAAAGGAGAAAGTAACAATGTTGAAGTTTATTTGTGGAGTATTAGTAGGTGGCATTATAGGAGTAGTGTTGATGTGTCTGTTGCAGATTAACAAGATTCAGTAGACAAAAAGAAAGGAGATACAAGATGCAGGTTGAAGTATCAATGAAAGACAAGAAGAAAGCAGAAAGACGATATCAGGAATATTTAAAGAAAATGAACAAGAAGAAGGGAGAACAGAAGAAATGATTGCAAGAGAAATGATAGCAGAAAAAGTGTTTGCGGAAAGTGTAGCAAAGGACATCAGGAATTTTCTCCCAGAAAAATATGAGAATGCAGAATTTCAGGTAATGCAGATGAATAAAAATAATGGAGTCCAGATGGTAGGAGTACAGGTAAGACTGCAGGAAGAAAATGTGTGCCCAGTTGTTTATGTAGAGCCGTTCTTTAATGAAATACGTCTGGGCGAACCCGTTGAGAAAGTGATGAATGAAATTGCAAAATGCATGGAAGAAGCAGGCAATGCTCCGTTTGTGCACAACGGTATCAACCCAATGGATTATGATTCAGTGAAGGAACATCTGGCAGTGATGCTTGTAAACACCCAGGCAAACAAACGAATGTTACAGGAAATGCCTCATGAAAATATCGAAGATCTGTCGGCTATCTGTTATGTGGATTTTCCGGTAGAGTCTAACGATGGAAAAGCGACTATGAAGGTGAAAAATGAACATCTTAAGATGTGGAATGTGGATGCAAAAGAAATGTTCCATCAGGCCAGAGCAAATACCCAGCCTGTAAATACACCGATTCTTCAGTCAATGGACGAAATGATGTTGAGTATTTTTAATGAAGAAGGACATGCAACAAATTTATTAGATGAAAATGTTGATTTTGGATTTCGTTCACATGATATGTTGTATGCACTTACGAATGTAGAAAAGCAATATGGGGCATCTATGATCACGCAGCCAGAAGTTTTAAATAAATTGGAACAGCTTTTTCCAGAAGGATTTTATGTGTTACCGTCATCTGTGCATGAAGTTCTGATCGTTCCGGATAATGGAGAGATGGAACCGAAAATGCTTGGTGAAATGGTACGGGAAGTAAATAAAAATGAAGTGGAACGGCAGGAAGTCCTTTCAGACAGAGTTTACAGCTACGATAAAGAAAAACACCAGGTTCGCCAGGAACCAGATTCTATACAGAAAGTAAAGGAGATGGAGCGTTGAGAAAACGTAATGTAGCAATCCTTTTTCGATTGAACAAAAAAGAAGCAGAGGTATTGGATAAGAAAGTAAAGAAAAGTGGACTGAACCGGGAAGCTTACCTGAGACAGTTGATTTCCGGTGTTGTTCCAAGAGACGCACCGCCACCAGATTATTATTCCATGATGCGGGAACTTCATAAGATTGGAAATAACTTAAATCAGATTGCACAGAAAGCACATGTGTTAAATGTGATAGATGTGCAGCGTTACGATCAGGAAGTGTGGAAGTTCAATGAAGCGGTCCGTAAGATTACAGAAGCAGTAATACTTCCGGAGAAAAACGAATCATGGCAGTGACATCAATCTGGAGCATCAAAGGTTGGATTGGAAAAGTAATCAATTATGCGGAAAATCCAGATAAGACCAAAGAACAGACGAGCCAAGAACTGATTTCAGAAAGTGAAACCGGGCAATTACAAGGACTTAATGATGTGATTACCTATGCGGTGAATGCAGAAAAGACCAGATTGAGACAATCTAAATCAATGGAAATGGAAGTTGTCGGAGAATCGGAAGAACTGATGGAACAGTATGTATCGGGACTTAATTGTGCACCGACAACCGCCAGAGAAGAAATGATTGCAGTCAAAAAGCGTTTTGGAAAGGAGGACGGAATTGTTGCGTTTCATGGCTACCAGTCTTTTGCACCGGGAGAATGTAATCCGGCAATGGCACATGAGATTGGAAAGAAGCTGGCAGAAGAATTGTGGGGCAGTCAGTATCAGGTATTGATTGCGACTCATTTGGATAAGGCGAATCATCTGCACAACCATTTTGTGGTGAACTCAGTTTCATTCATTGATGGGAAAAGATACCACAGGACAAATCAGGATTACCGGGATATGCGGATGGTGTCAGACCGTTTATGTAAAGAATACCAGTTATCGGTTGTGAGGCAGCCAGAACAGGGAAAAGGAAAACATTATGCCGAGTGGCAGGCAGAACAGGATGGGAAGCCGAGTTATCACAGCATGGTAAAGGCAGATGTTGACGAGGCAATCCGAAAGGCGAGGACTGAAAAACAGTTCTTTTTTTATTTGCGGGAAAAAGGATATTCTTTTAAGTTCGGGAAAGACATTACCATTCGTCCGGAAGGACGGGAGCGTGGTCTGAAGTTAAAGCGGAATTTTGGAGAGAATTATTCACTGGAAGCAATCAGGGTTCGGACTCTGGAAGAAAATGAATTACCTGCCGAGAAGAAATTTCCGGTTCAGAGGCATTACCGGATTCGGGTGTCCGGCAACTTCAAGCAGACAAGAAAAATCGGAGGACTTCGGGGATTGTATCTGCATTACTGTTATCTTTTAGGAATCCTACCGAAGAATCGCCCGTCAATATCTGCTAAACAGGTGCATGTATTGTTCCGGGAGGATTTATTAAAACTGAATACCGTTTCTAAAGAAACGAAGCTGCTTTGCCATTATCACATTGATACTGCGGAGCAGCTTTTTTCATTGAAAGACCATTTACAGAAACAAATGGAGCAGTGTGCGGAGGAACGGAAGCACTTGCGTTATAAGATTCGGGCAGACAGACCGGAAGAAGAAATACAGGAAATGAAGGAGCAGATAAAAGTTCTGACAGAGAAAATTGGAACGCTCAGAAAGGAGGCAGCACTTTGTGATGGAATCGCCGCACGTTCCAAGGTAATCGAAGAAAAATTTAAGATGGTGCGGGAAGAAAAAGAGAAGAAGGAGGAACAAAGCCATGAACACATCAGGCGAAGCCGCTGATCAGGTGGTACGAATGTCATTGGAAGTCGGTGAAGCAGCATTGAAGATCAGTGGCACAGGAGCGAAGCATCTGGCAGTGATGCTGTATGCAGTCTTAAAAGAGAAGAAAAAGACAAAAGGCAGAGTAAGACTTGAAACATTGGTTAAATCAGGTAGACCACTGACGGTATTTTCAGTGAAAGAAAGTGATCTGAAACAATTTGTTCAGGAAGCAAAACGATATGGCGTGTTGTACTGTGCAGTCCGAAATCCAAGAGGAAGCAGTGACGGATTGGTAGATGTGATTGTAAAGGAAGAAGATGCACCAAGAATCAACCGTATCGTAGATAGATTCCAGTTTGCATCTGTAACAGAAGCAGCGAAGATTAAGACGGAAATTGAGCGGACACGTGCAGAAAAAGCAAAAGCCGGAAAATCAGAGAAGCAGGAAAAGAAGCCGGAAAAAGTACAGGTTCAGCAAGAAAAACAGGGACAGGCAGAGCCGGAAAAAGATTATCCGCAGAAATCCAAGGAGGATCAGCTTATGGACGAGTTGTTTGGAGAGTCGGTGAAGAAAGAGGGTAAGGAGCAAAACCCCTCTTTGGCAAAGACGACCAAATCCCGTCTGTCCGAGCCTACCTCAAAGAAGCAAGAGAAAACCGCAGAGGGTACTTCTAAGTTATTTACCCCGGAAAAACCAGAGAAACCATCGGTCAGAAAGGAACTTCGGAAAATACAGAATGCAAGGAAGAAAGAAGCGGAGCGGCGTGAGAATAGAAATGATCCGGTGAGAAATCAGGGAAATAAAGACCCGAATCAGATTCGCCACCAGCAGCCACAACAGAAACGAAAACCAAGGAAAGGGAAAGAGAGGTAAATTTTATGGATAATAGTTTTGATTCTTTATTAAATGCATCGGCTGTACCACAGGATGAAAAGGTACAGGCATTTATTGCGGAAAGCAAAAATAACAGGAATCGCTGCTATGAGTTGTCAGAGCAGGTAACCGCACAAGTGGCAACGGATGGGAAAATGCTGCAGAAGTATCTGGATGTACAGAGTACCTTTGATCGATATACTACCAATAATGCACTTCTGATTCTGGCACAAAGACCAGATGCACAGAAATTAGGTGACTATGGATACTGGAGGGATCATGGATTTTATTTAAAACGTATGGAACGACAGAATCCAGTTCTGATTTTAGAGCCAGGAAAAACATATAAGCGTGAAGATGGTACAGTTGGAAATTATTATAATGCGAAAAAGCTATATGATATTTCTCAGACAACAATGTCCGATACTACAATTCAAAAGTCAGAATATGAAGAACATGATTTAATCCGGGCGTTAGTCAGTACCCCTCCGGTAAATATTGTTGCAGCAGAACCAGAACAGATGCCGGATGAAAAAGGAGCATTTTTTAAACCGGAAGAAGGTTGTATTTATGTAAGAAAAGGGATGAGTGCACAGGAAATCTTTCAGAATCTTGTGCCGGAATTGGTATTTGCCGGATATGCGGATGGAAATCCACACTATGATAAAAATGAAGATGCATTTCATGTATCGTGTGCGTCTTATATGTTGTGTAAAAAATATGGAATGGATACCAGTCGATATAATTTTTTACATGCACCAGAGTTTTTTGAAAAAATGGAGACTCAGGAAGTGAGAGTGGAACTTTCCAGAGCCAGAGATGCAGCGAATACAATTTCTGCAAGAATGGCAAAGGTACTGGATCAGAATCGGAATGCAACTTACCGACAGTCAGAGGCTGAAAAAAACGGGCAAGACAGTTCTGAAAATGTGAAAGATAAGAAAGAAAATCCAGAGCCTGAAAAGAAAGAACAGAAATCCAGAGGACAACATAGAAAAGAAGCACGCTAAGAAAATCCGGAAAGGAGCATGAAAAATGAGCAGTGATACGATTACGTTAGAACTGGATAAATATGAGAGCGGTGTGGTGTTCCATTCCCTGAAGGACAAGCGGAATCAGATGCTGAAAGAGGGAAAGGATACGGAGCTTGTCGATGACGTCTTAATGAAAGTCATTGAGAAAATCGAAGTACCGCCGGATAAAGGAAAGAGAGGACGCAGAAGCCATGAAGAACGATGATGATCAGAGTAGTCTGATATTGGCGGTAATTGGAATTATCCCGGTTATCTGGTTTTCGTTACTTGTCGCACCTTATCTTTCGTCTGGTCTTATGGGGATTCTGGAAGGAGTACAGGAAGCGATGAACCATCCGTTTTCCATTCAGTTATGTGGGGACAGTGTAAAAACTGTCCTTATTTTTTTGCTGTCTTACGGCATGGGAATCGGGATTTATATATCCACAAAGAAACACTATCGGAGAGGGGAAGAACATGGTTCTGCTAAATGGGGAAATGTGAAGAAAATCAATCGCAGATACAGGGAGAAGCGATTTACAAAAAATAAGCTTCTAACCATGCATGTGCAGATTAGTTATAACATGAGAAAACATTTGCGAAATGTATTGACGGTTGTGATTGGTGGTTCTGGCTCAGGAAAGACCAGATTTTTTGCAAAGCCGAATCTGATGCAGGCGAATACCTCTTTTGTGGTTTTAGATCCAAAAGGGGAAAATCTGAGAGATACCGGGTATCTTCTAGAAGAAAAAGGTTATGAAGTAAGAGTGCTTGACCTGATAAATATGGAAAAGAGCCATTGCTATAACCCGTTTGTATATCTGAAGGACGATAACGATGTGCAGAGACTGGTAACGAACCTGTTCAAAGCGACTACACCAAAAGGCAGTCAGTCTAACGATCCATTCTGGGATACCGCAGCTTCTATGCTGTTGTTGGCACTGATTTTCTATCTGAGATATGAAGCACCGGAAGAAGAACAGAATTTCCCGATGGTAATGGAAATGTTACGTGCCGGAGAAGTCAGAGAGGACGATGACCAGTACCAATCCCCGCTTGATGAATTGTTTGAGCGATTGGAAATGAAGAACCCGGAACATATCGCAGTAAAGTATTACAAAGATTATCACTCTGGTAGTGCAAAGACATTAAAGTCCATTCAGATTACACTTGCAGCAAGACTTGAGAAATTTAACTTATCCAGTCTGGCAGCACTGACCGCAACGGACGATTTAGACCTGCCATCACTGGGAGAGCGAAAAGTGGCTTTATTTGCGTTAATCCCGGACAACGACACCAGTTATAACTTTCTGGTGTCGATTTTGTATACCCAGTTATTTCAGCAGTTGTTCTATCTGGCAGACCATAAATATGGCGGGAGACTTCCGGTTCATGTGCATTTCCTCATGGACGAATTTGCAAATGTTTCACTGCCTGATGATTTCGATAAGATTCTGTCTGTGATGCGTTCCAGAGAAGTGTCAGTCAGTATTATTTTGCAGAATCTGGCGCAGTTAAAAGCATTGTTTGAGAAGCAGTGGGAAAGCATTATGGGAAATTGTGACGAATTTTTATATTTGGGTGGCAACGAGCAGGGGACGCATAAATATGTCAGCGAACTTCTGGGAAAGGCAACGATTGATACGAACACCTATGGAAAATCAACAGGACATTCCGGAAACTATTCCACCAATTATCAGAATACAGGGCGGGAGTTGATGACACCCGATGAAGTTCGCATGTTGGATAATCGATATGCGATTCTTTTTATTCGTGGAGAAAGACCAATTTTAGACGAGAAATTTGATATTTTAAAGCATCCCAATGTGGGACTTACGACTGACGGAAACGGGAAACCATATCTGCATGGTACGGTTGGCCGGGCGGTGGCAAGTATCTCACTGGGAGACAGCTTAGAAGGTGAACTCACAGACGATTCACTGGAATCGGAAGATTACGAATTATTATCCGATGAAGATCTGGAAGAAATTATCCAGAAATATGTGTAAATCCAAGAAAAATATATAGGAGGCTATTAAAAAATGAAGTTAGATATGCGAAAGAAGCAGGAGAAGAAAGAAACAAGAAAATCAACGAAGAAGCTGCCAATGACAGCAAAAATGAAACGTGCCATTGCAGTGTATATTGCAATGGTACTGATTATGACAACAGGAGCAAGTACCGTATTTGCGGCAGATGATCCACTGACCGTTATCAATAATCTGTCTACATTTATCTTTGGACTGATTCGTGCCATCGGCATGATTTTACTGGGATTTGGAATTGTGCAGGTTGGTTTATCACTGAAGTCTCACGATCCAAGCCAGAGAGCCAATGGGTTCTTAACATTAGCAGGTGGTGTAATCATTACATTCGCAAAAGAAATCCTGAATCTGATTACAGGTTAAGCAGAACAGTAAAAAAGGAGTAAGAAAACGGGACTGTGCAGGGCCACATGGAACCGCACTGTCCCGACTAAGACAGGAGGTGTTTAGGACGTGTCAGATAACTGGGTAGTACAGAACTTGCAAAATGCTTTGGATACCTGGAACAGTAAACTTGCGGAAATATGGCAGATACTCACACAGTCACCGGAGACCTTTAAGGGTGGAGGTATCTGGCAGGTGATTGTGCAGATCCATGGAGCATTGCAGGCAATCGGCTATGCCTTGTTAGTGCTTTTCTTTGTAGTTGGAGTGGTCAAAACTTGTGGCAGTTTTACAGAGGTAAAAAGACCGGAACATGCATTGAAAATTTTTATACGTTTTGCGATTGCAAAAGGCGTAGTCACGTATGGACTGGAGCTGATGATGGCATTATTCAATATCATACAGGGAGTGACCAGTACGATTATGCAGACCGCAGGATTTGGAAGTACGGAAGATACCGTTTTACCGGACGAAATCATAGAAGCGGTAGAAGATTGTGGATTTTTTGAAAGTATTCCTCTATGGGCGGTGACGTTGATCGGTGGACTTTTTATTACAGTTCTGAGCTTCATTATGATTATGAGTGTATATGGAAGATTTTTTCGATTGTATCTTTACACAGCGATTGCACCGATTCCATTATCTTCATTTGCAGGAGAGCCGAGTCAGAATATCGGAAGAAGTTTTTTGAAGTCATACGCAGCAGTGTGTCTGGAGGGAGCAATCGTGGTACTTGCCTGCATTATATTTTCATTGTTTGCATCATCACCGCCAGTTGTCAATCCAGATGCAGCAGCAGTCACTATGGTGTGGAGCTATATTGGAGAGTTGATTTTCAATATGCTTGTACTGGTCGGAGCAGTGAAGATGTCAGACAGGGTAGTACGGGAAATGATGGGACTGTAAAAAGGACGCCCGAAAGCATCCTTAAAATTTATTCTACAATGTTGTTGCTGTTGTTATACCGCATATTCCCCTGAGAATCAAAATGAACAGAATCTAAAGGAATCCCTCTCTGTCTGGCACGAGAAATCTGGAAGGACATATCATCTTTCATAGCTTTGTAGTATTGATGTTCCTGCCACTTGCGTCGCAGAGCAAAAATCCAGCTGAGAACAGAAAAGGCAGTCAGCAGATAGAGGATTGCAAATGCAAGTTTCACATGAGTTGCTGCCCATGGATTCAGAATCGTGGAAACAGCAAGGAAGTATAACAGCGGTAAGGTCAGATTTAATCTGGCAGCAATCCGAAACAGCAGAGAAATCAGGAATAGAGCAACGGTAACAACAAGTGAAATCATAACAGTGATTGGCATAGGTCAGTCCCCCTTTCATTTACCCAAAGTGTAACAGAACAGGAAAAATATAACAAATGTGCGATTTGGAGGTGTATCGTTTTGGAAGTAAAAATTAACAAGGAAATCAGGAATTACACAGAGGCAATCTTTTTCGGGTTGTCCCTGAGACAGTTTATCTTTTCAGTATTAGCCTGCGGGATTGCCGTCGGGCTTTATTTTTTGCTTCATCCATACATGAGTATGGAAACAGTGAGCTGGATTTGTGTATTGGGAGCTGCCCCTTGTGTGGTGTTTGGATTTGTAAAATACCATGGAATGACAGCAGAGCAGTTTATCTGGGCATGGATTAAATCAGAAATCCTGATGCCGAAAAAACTGGTGTTCCGGTCAGAAAATCTTTATTTTGATGCAGTAGAACCAGTCATTAAAAAATATGAGAAAGAAAGTCTGAAGAAGGAGGGACGCAAGAAAAATGATAAAAACGCTGAGTAATATCTTCAAGCAGGATAAAGAAAAATTTGTAATTCCAAGAAGCGTACAGCAGGTAATTCCCATCGAGACTATCTGGTCAGAGGGGATTTTTAAAATCGGGAGAAATAAATTTGCACGTACTTATAAATTTACCGATATTAACTATGCAGTGGCGAGCAAAGTTGATAAGGAAACAATGTTCCTGGAATATATGGATTTATTAAATTCGTTCGATTGCGGTGGAACAACAAAAATAACGATCAATAATCGTCGCTTGAATAAAGTGGATTTTGAAAAAGCAATTCTGATTCCGATGCAGGAGGACGGACTGGATTTATACCGGAAAGAGTATAACAACATGCTTTTAGATAAGGCAACCAGTTCTAATAGTATGGTGCAGGAAAAATATGTGACAGTATCCTGCTATAAGAAAACGATCGAAGAAGCAAGAACTTATTTTGCGCGAGTGACAATAGAGCTGAACAGCCATTTTGCAAGACTGGGTTCCAAATGTGCAGAGGTAAATGGAGAAGATAAGTTACGGATTCTGCATGATTTTTACCGTACCGGAGAAGAATCGGGTTTCCATTTTGATATTCAGGAGAGTATGAGAAAAGGGCACAGCTTCAAAGATTATATCTGCCCGGATACTTTTGAGTTTGAAAAAGACTATTTCCGCATGGGAGATCGTTATGGAAGGGTACTTTTTCTTCGGGAATATGCTTCTTATATTAAAGACGATATGATAGCAGAACTGACCGACATGAACCGGAATCTGATGTTGAGCATTGATGTGATTCCTGTCCCGACTGATGAAGCAGTACAGGAAGTGGAAAAACGTCTGCTTGGCGTGGAGACAAATATCACAAACTGGCAGAGACGGCAGAATGCCAACAATAACTTTTCCGCAGTGATTCCTTATGACTTGGAACAGCAGAGAAAAGAAAGTAAAGAGTTCATGGACGATCTGACTACACGTGACCAGCGTATGATGTTCGGTGTACTGACTATGGTGCATACTGCAGAATCGAAAAAGCAGCTTGACGCAGATACGGAAACACTTCTGACCATTGGACGGAAAAAGTTATGCCAGTTTTCAGTTTTGAAATTTCAGCAAATGGACGGACTAAATACAGCACTTCCCATCGGACACCGAAAGATTCCGGCAGTCCGCACGCTGACATCGGAGAGCGTGGCAGTGTTGATGCCATTCCGGGTGCAGGAGATTATGGACGCAGGCGGCATCTATTGTGGAGAAAATGCAATCTCTCATAACTTAATCATGTGCAATAAAGAAAAACTCCTGAACCCGAACTCATTCCTTTTAGGTGTGCCGGGAAGTGGAAAATCCTTTAATGCAAAAATGCAGATTGTATTCCTGGCACTGGCAACGCAGGACGATATCCTGATTTGTGATCCAGAGCGAGAGTATGCATCGTTGGTTGAAGCAATGGGCGGAGAAGTGGTTCGTATTGCTGCAGGAAGCAGGGACCACATCAATGCAATGGATATGGTAGACGGATATGGAGATGGCGGTGATCCGGTAATTGAGAAGTCACAGTTTATCTTATCTTTGTTTGAGCAGTTGGATAAAAAAGGGATCAATGCGAAGGAACGTTCCATTATTGACCGATGTGTGGGAGAAGTTTATGAGGAATATCAGCATGGCGGAGCAGTGCCGACTTTGCGGGTGCTGCGTGAAAAATTTTTAGAACAGGAAGAACCGGAAGCACAGGATTTGGCACTGGTATCAGAATTATTTACCAAGGGAAGTCTGGACGCATTTGCACATGAAAGTAATGTTGATGTGAATAACCGTATCATGGTATACGACATTCTGGATTTAGGAAAACAGTTAAAGACCATGGGACTTCTGGTAATCACTGATGCAATGTTGAACCGGGTAACGGAGAACTGGAAACAGGGAAAGCGAACCCATATTTTCTTAGACGAGTTTCATGTAGTATTTGAAAATGAGTATTCCGGAGCATTTTTTAACTCTGCATGGCGAAGATTTCGTAAGCGTAATGCATTCCCGACAGCAATCACACAGAACGTGGAATATCTGTTAGATTCTGTTCTTGCAAGTACGATGATTTCCAACAGTGAGTATATCGTGATGCTTAATCAGGCAGAGCCGGACAGAGCAAAACTGGCAACACTACTAAATATCTCCACAGAACAGATGGAATATATCACAAATGCAGATGCCGGTTGTGGTCTGGTGAAATACGGAAGTTCGCTTGTACCGTTCGTCAATAGATTCCCAACCAATACAAGGTTGTATAAACTGATGACCACAAAGCCAGGAGAGGACAGTATCAACCGGGGAAGAATGTAAAATTAAAAATATTTTGAATAATGAAAAGCAAGGCACTGGAAATCGTCACAATTTGTGGCTTTTTTTTAGTGCCGGAAAAGGAGGCAACTATGTCAGAAATCAGATTTTCATCAAAGGAACACGAAAAGTTTTTTTATCAGATGTTAGCTAAATGCGGAAAGCACGACAGTTATTACAGTTCATTTTTCTATTGTGTGGGAATTTCTGAAGATACCAGAAATCATGTTGACCGCATGTTTGATTTTAAAGAGCGTTTGATTAAACCGGGAGCACTGCATGAAGGGTGGCAGACAGGTGGTTCGGCACGATTGACCAGACTGGCTTTCAACTTGTGGAATGGATATGTGGAGAAGGGAGAAGAAAGTCTGTCTACCCCATACGAGATGTTCGATTGTGGCTATGCACCATATTTTTATGAAGCAATCCGCATGAAGTATCCGGAATACTGCCGGGAACTGCCACAGGTGAGCAAAAAAGAAACTAATCATGAACGCTAGATAAAGATTCAAATGGAGAAAAGCGATGGATCGTAAGATAAAAACACGCCAAGGCCATAAGGATATTAAAGTATTAGATAAGACGGTTACAGTGACAGACCATATTAAGCAGTCCTATGTCAGAACAAAAGAAAATGTCATGCAATCGACAGAAAGACCTAATGACAGAGAGAATAATCCAGTGGGGTATGCAGAAGATGCGGCCAGCGAGTATGCTGACCGCATCTTTCACAAAACAGGGCATCAGGTACGCAGACAGGCAGGAAAGATTATTGAACGGAAGAAAGAGAAAGCTTCTGTTTCTTCGACAGGCGAAGAAACAGTTTACCAGCCGAAAGAACAAATGCGACCAGTACCGCCTTCAGGCGAAGAAAAGGCACAGGAGCAGGGAAAAGAACTTGCTGTCAAAAAAATCAAGACCATTGAACGGGATAAAAGAACCATCAAGACCGGGAGAGCATCGGAACAGGTAGTAAAGAATACCGGAAAAGGTACCATCAAGACTTCTGGGAAAGCGGTCAAGACTGCAGAACAAACAGCAAGGACCAGTATCAAAACATCGGAGCAGACAGCAAATGCTTCTGTCCGGGCAATGCATTATTCCATGAAAAAGGCAGAAAAAGCAATGCAGACAGCAAGACAGACAGCACGGGATACCACGATTGCAGTGAAAAAGACCGCAAAAGCGGTAACACATGCGATAAAAGCGTTGATTGAAGCTACAAAAGCATTACTGAGTGCATTGACTGCAGGTGGTTGGATTGCAGTTATGATTTTGATTATCGTCATTTTATTTGGTGGTTTTCTATGCATGACAGGTGGGGATAATTCCAGTACGGTTTCTTCCGTCAGTGCAGAAGTAGAAGCATACGAACCACTAATCCGACAGTATGCAAATCAATATGGCATTGGAGAGTATGTGGAACTGATCAAAGCCATTATGATGCAGGAATCCGGTGGGAGAGGACTTGATCCGATGCAGTGTTCAGAAGGGAGCTTTAATACAAAATATCCCAGACAGCCGAATGGAATCACGGATCCAGAGTATTCGATTTCCTGTGGTGTGCAAGAAATAAAAAGTTGTCTGGAACGTGCAGGAGTAAAAAATCCTCTGGATATGGAAAATATTAAACTGGCATTGCAAAGTTACAATTTTGGAAATGGATATCTGGAATGGGCGAAAGCCAGGGGTGGATACACCTTTGCAAATGCAGCAGAATTTTCTGATATGATGGCACAGAGAATGGGGTGGAGCAGTTATGGGGACAAGCAGTATGTACCACATGTGCTTCAGTATTATGCATTTGGAAGAATCCCGACAGGTATCGGCAATCAGGCAATCGTTCAGGTGGCAGCATCGCAGGAAGGGAAAAGTGGGACAACTTACTGGAGCTGGTATGGATTTGGAAGGCGGGTAGAGTGGTGTGCCTGCTTTGTGTCCTGGTGTGCAGACCAGAGCGGTTATATTCAGAGTGGAGTCATTCCGAAATTTTCTCTTTGTTCGGACGGTGTGAAGTGGTTTGAAAGTAAAGGTAGGTTCCGTGACGGAAGTTATACCCCGGCGGCAGGAGATATTATTTTCTTTGATTGGGGAAACAATGGAACGATTGACCACGTTGGAATTGTGGAGAGTGTCAGCGGTGGAACAGTGAATACCATTGAAGGAAACAGTGGAGATAAGGTGGCAAGACGGAGTTATAGTATTGGAAGCAGTAACATCTATGGATACGGTGTTCCGGCATATTAAAAGGCAGGAGAAAGAATATGATAGCCTAGTATTGAATCCGTTGTATACAATTCCTAAAAATAGACTTGACTTCTAAATATTACAGGTGTAAGATTTAGAAAAATAAAATAATTAGAAGAAAGGGGTATCTATGAAAAGAAAACGGAAAAAGCAAAGCACCCAAAAATCTTACACTTGTAAGATTTTTGGGCTGATAGTAGCTATAACAGTAATTGCTGTTTCAGGAGGTGTTTTATTAAAAAGGACGATAACGGAATCACCAGAAAATACACTTATGGAATATATGAACCATATTGAAAAAAAGGAATATGAAGTAATGTACACTATGATAGATTCAGATGAAAAAGTTTATCTGACAAAAGAAGAGTACATACAACGAAATTCTAAGATATACGAAGGAATAGAGGTCAGTGACATTAAAATCAGTCATATAGCTGTGAAAGAGAAAAAAGCAGATACAGTTACGCTTTCGTATGAAACATCATGTAATACAATTGCCGGAACAATACAATTTGACAATATGGCGGAACTGAAGAAGACGAAACAGGGATATAAATTAGTATGGCAGGATAGCCTGATTTTTCCAGATTTAGAGAGTGATGATAAAATAAGTGTTACTACATCAAAAGCGGAGAGAGGAGAAATATTAGACCGAGATGGTAAAATGCTTGCAGGAAAAGGAGTAGCAACATCAGTTGGCATTATACCGGGAAAGCTGGAAGACAGGAATGTATCTATTGAAAAAATAGCGGAGTTATTAGAGATAGATGTAGAAACAATAAATAACAAACTCACAGCAAAGTGGGTAAAAGAAGATTCTTTTGTACCAATTGAAACTATTCCGAAAGTAGAAGAAATAGATTTAATGAAAATACAGCCAGAAGAAAAGACACTTGAGGAGCAGGATTGTCAGAATAAACTTTTGGAAATTCCAGGGGTTATGCTATCAGATGTGGAAGTTAGAACCTATGAGTTAGGGGAAGCAGCAGCTCATTTAATTGGTTATGTACAGTCTGTAACAGCAGAAGATTTGGAAAATCATCCAGGGGAAGGATATTCAGCTGAAAGTGTAATCGGAAGATCTGGGTTGGAAAAGTTATACGAAAAGCAATTAAAAGGAAAAGATGGTTGTGATATAAAGATTTTGGATAGTGATGGGGAAGTAAAAGAGGTTCTTGCAAGTATTTTTAAAGAAGATGGTATGGATATAAGATTAACGATAGATTCCGATTTGCAAAAATCATTATACGAGCAGTTTAAAGAAGATCCGGGGTGTTCTGTCGCAATGAATCCTTATACAGGAGAAGTATTGGCTTTGGTAAGTACCCCATCTTATGATAATAATGAATTTATACGGGGCTTATCATCAGAGAAATGGACATCATTAAACGAAGATGAAAAGAAGCCATTATATAATCGTTTTCGTCAAGTATGGTGTCCTGGCTCAACATTTAAACCAGTTGTGGCAGGAATTGGGTTGAAAACGGGAAGCATAGATCCAAAAGAAGATTTTGGAAATGAAGGTTTGGCATGGCAGAAAGATTCGTCTTGGGGATCTTATCAAGTGACAACACTTCATGAATATGAACCGGTTATTATGAAAAATGCAATTATCTATTCTGATAATATTTATTTTGCAAAGGCAGCTCTTAAAATTGGTAGTGAGAATTTTATGAATACTTTAAATGAAATAGGATTTAATCAGAATATGCCGTTTGAGATTGCGATGCAGGAATCAACATATTCCAATACAAATAAAATAGAAACAGAAATACAACTGGCAGATAGTGGTTATGGGCAAGGGCAGATTCTTGTAAATCCATTACATCTGGCAAGTATTTATACTTCATTTTTAAATGAAGGGAATATGATAAAACCGTATTTGAAATACAAAGAAGAAGCATCCGGTGAAACATGGATAGAAAATGCGTTTAGTAAAGAAAATGTAGAAGAAATTATGCAAGGGGTGGAAGGTGTTGTAAATGATCCGGAAGGAACCGGATATGCTGCACATCGTGACGATATTTTGCTGGCTGGAAAAACAGGGACAGCCGAGTTGAAGGCAACGAAAGAAGATACTTCTGGCAAAGAAATCGGGTGGTTTTCGGTGTTTACGGTAGATAAAAGCGTGGACAAACCAATTCTTCTTATCAGTATGGTTGAGAATGTGAAAGGAATCGGTGGAAGTGGTTATGTTGTTAAAAAAGATGCAACAGTATTGGAT
>OLXN01000334.1_pt1 | contig 39361 bp, 26 predicted proteins | sample 1674021 | NCBI WGS metagenome assembly OLXN01 (sample SAMEA103958137, study PRJEB25191) | human gut metagenome | biome: human-associated habitat [ENVO:00009003]; feature: intestine environment [ENVO:2100002]; material: feces | place: Germany | collected 2013/2015
ACAGCCTGTTCTATGAAGGGGGACGGGTAGGTGAACTGATGTTCAACACTGTTTACCTGCCACTTAGCGACAAGGAGCATCAGGTCGACATGCACCTTTTCCGCGACCGTAACGAGGTTGCGGCGATCAATGCCTATTACAAAATGGGAAAAACGGATTATCTGGACGGAAATATGAACATCACCGCCTTGCCATTGGAGATGGTAAACCCGTTCATTCCGGACAAGATGGCCAAACTGACGGGAGCCTTGCAAGGGGAACTGGCGATAACCGGGACCACCTCGGCTCCTGCCGTCAACGGGTATGTGCGGATGGACAGCTCGGCGGTATATGTCACGGCAGTCGGTTCTTCCTTCCGTTTCGACAAGCAGGATATCAAGATCAAGAATAATCTGATCAGTTTCGACAAATACAACATCTATGCATCGGGGACCAATCCGTTCGTAGTCGACGGAACGATCGACATTCACAATCTTTCCCGAATGACGGCAAACTTGAAACTGACAGCCCACGACATGCAACTGCTGAATGTGAAACGCAATAAGGAAAGCATGGTGTACGGCAAGCTGCTTGTCAACCTCAACTCGACTGTCAAGGGACCGCTCGACGCCTTGATCATGAGAGGAGATTTACAACTGTTGGGCGGGACAAATGTCACTTACGTGATGCAGGAATCCCCGCTCACGGCTCAAGACCGCTTAGCAGACCTTGTGACCTTTACCGATTTCTCCGATACGCTGCTGACCCGCCGATACCGCCCGGAAGCCCCCCTGCCCATCGGCGGACTGGACATGCTGATGACCATCCGGATCGATCAGGCTGTGCGTCTGAACGCAGACATCACCCCCGACCAATCGAGCCGTGTGGAACTGGAGGGAGGGGGCGACTTGTCATTCCAATATACGACACAGGGTGAAATGATCCTGAACGGACGTTATACACTTTCGGGAGGCATGGTAAAATATGCCATGCCGATTATTCCGCTCAAGGAGTTCACGATACAGGACGGTAGTTACGTCCAGTGGAGCGGCAACCCGATGGACCCGATGCTGAACCTGACAGCAACCGAGCGGATGCGGGCATCCGTCACACAGGACGACGGCAGCTCACGTCTGGTCACCTTCAATGTCGGTGTGGCGATCAAACAGACATTGGAGAACCTGCAACTGCAATTTATCCTCTCCGCACCGGAAGACCAGTCCATGCAACAAGAACTGGACAAGATGGGCGAAGGCCAACGCTCGCAGATCGCCGTTACGATGCTTGTCACAGGGATGTACCTCAACATGAGCGATGTCGGCGGCGGCGGAAAGAAACCGAGCCTCGATATGGGAGCTGCCCTAAACAGCTTCTTGCAAAGCGAAATCAACAATATCGCGGGTAGCGCCTTGAAGTCTGTGGATATCACCTTGGGCATGGAGCAGTACGACCAGAACGGCACAGGATCAGGTGGGGAGCGGACAGATTTCTCTTTCCGTTTCGCCAAGCGGTTCTACAACGACCGGATCAGTATCATACTGGGCGGACGTGTTTCGACCGGACAGGATGTCAACGCCGGACAGTCGCAGCAGTTCATCGACAACGTTTCGATCGAATACCGTCTCGACGGCAGCGGAACCCGCTACATCAAGCTCTTCCACGACAAGAACTACGAGAGTCTACTGGAAGGCGAGATCACAGAAACCGGTGCCGGTATCGTCCTGCGTAAAAAGATGCTTCACCTCCGTGAACTCTTCATCTTTAAAAAAAACAAGCCCAAACCGGTAACGGATGACAAACAAACAGAAGAGAAAAAATGAAACACATCAAATATATTGCATATATTTCGTTATTCCTGCTTGCTTCCTGCTCAACAACGAAGAATTTGCCGGAGGGGGAAGTTTTATATACAGGAATCAAGAAGATTGAAGTGACGAACGAGGACAAAAGCAAGGAAGGGGAAGAGGCGCTGACGGAAATAGAGGCCGCTCTTGCCTATCCGCCCAATAACGCCCTGCTAGGGAGTTCGTCTATCCGTATCCCTTTGCCGTTCGGACTATGGATGTACAATGCATTCGTGAACAGAAAGGGAAAAGTGGGTAAATGGATATTCAATAAACTGGCATCCAAACCCGTCTTCATCAACACGGTCAATCCGGAAGTCCGGACAAAGGTTGCCTATAACCTGCTTCGCGAATACGGATACTTCAACGGAGCTACTTCCTACGAGGTGGAACCGGACCCCAAGAACCCCAAAAAGGCAAAGATCAGCTACAAGGTGGAGATGAACAATGCCTACACATACGACAGCATTGCTTACGTCCGGCTACGGCATCGCATCGACACACTCGTCCAGCGCAACATCGGCGACCGGCTTCTACGCGACGGAGATAATTTCAATGTCGTACAACTCGAAGCCGAACGCCAGCGTATCTCTTCCCTGCTTCGCAACAACGGGTATTACTATTTCCGTCCCGAATTTATCAGCTATCAGGCCGATACGATCATGAATCCCGGAAAGGTGGCACTCCGTATCTCCACAAAGCCGGGGTTGCCACGCACCGTACTGCGCCCCTGGAAGATAGGCGACATATCGGTATTCCTGAACGGCTACAACAACGAGCCACCGACAGATTCCATCCGGTATAAAGATATGACCATCTTTTACGAAGGGAAGTTGCGTGTCCGTCCGAAGGTGCTGTACGACCGACTGAAATTCCGCCCCGGCGATCTCTATTCGCAGCAACGGCAGGAAAAGACCCAGACCGGCTTCTCCCGTCTCGGCATTTTCCGTTATTCGGAAATGCAATATATCCCCAAAGATACCGCCCGCCGTTGCGATACGTTGAACTTGCAGATCAACACCGTTTACGACCTTCCTCTGGATGGCGAACTGGAACTGAACGTGACTACCAAGAGCAATGACCAGACAGGACCGGGCGCCATTTTCAGCGTTACCAAACGGAATATATTCGGAGGAGGGGAGACATTCGGCGTCAGTATGCGCGGTTCTTACGAATGGCAGACCGGCAAACGGGTTTCGGGCAGCAGCTCGGCGATCAACAGCTGGGAGTTCGGTATCAGCGGTACGCTGACTTTCCCGCAGGTACTTTTCCCCAGTTTGATAAAACATGATACGAAATACCCTTCCAGTACCTCTTTCCGTATCTATGCGGATCAGTTGAATCGTGCCAAATTTTTCAAGATGCTGGCATTCGGTGGAAGTGCCTCGTATGAGTTCCAGCCATCAGCGACCAGCCACCATTCGGTGACGCCGTTCAAGCTGACCTACTCGTTGTTGCAGCACAGAACACATGAATTCGACTCTATCGTAGGTGTCAACAAAGCGTTAGGGCGAAGCCTCGAAGACCAGTTCATTCCTTCCATGGGGTATACCTATACATATGACGATTCTCCCATCACCACCAAAAAGCACCATCTCTGGTGGCAGTCTTCCTTCACACAGGCAGGTCTTATCCTCGACGCGGCTTATGCGATTGCCGGGAAGGACTTTAACAAAAGAGAAAAGAAGTTGTTTGGGAATAAGTTCGCCCAGTTTGCCAAACTGACGAGCGAAATACGATACAACTATTATCTCGGAAAGAAGCAACACCTGGTCGGACGCCTGATGGCCGGAGTCGCATATAGCTACGGCAATTCGATCACGACACCTTACAGCGAACAATTTTATATAGGCGGTGCCAACAGTATCCGGGCTTTCACGATCCGAAGCATCGGACCGGGCAGTTATCGCCCAACCGACTCAAAATACGGCTATTTGGATCAGACCGGTGACATCAAATTTGAAGCCAATCTGGAATACCGTTTCCCGATTTTGGGCGATCTGCACGGAGCGACTTTCCTCGATGCCGGTAATGTTTGGCTGCTACGCTACGACAAAAGCCGCCCCGGCGGACAGTTGAAATGGGGCCGTTTCCTGAAAGACCTGGCTTTAGGAACCGGTATCGGACTACGCTACGACCTGACCTTCCTCGTTATCCGCCTGGATTGGGGAATCGGCTTGCACGTACCGTACGATACGGGGAAGAAAGGCTATTACAATATTCCGGACTTCAAAGACGGCATGGGCGTCCATCTGGCAATCGGTTATCCGTTCTAAAAAACGGTTTCGGATATGCTTACGCTTCAAGAACGGCTCTTGGAGTTTCAAGACAGTTTCTTCTACGAGGAACCCCAAGTCCCATTCTCTACAATAGAATCCGCTTACAAACGGGCTGTTATATAATCGATTATGTCCAAGCATAGATTGGTTGTCTGATCGTTCACATCCAGTTCGGGATTCAGCTCGACCAGATCCATCGACTTGATCAGATTGGTGAATAGTATATGTTCGACGAAATCCTTGAACTCGTTCGGCATCAACCCTTCGCACACGCGTGTCCCTGTACCGGGTGCAAAGCGGGGATCGATACTGTCCACGTCTATGCTGAAATGGACATTCCGTATCTTCCGTTCCTTTAGCTTCCGTTTGATATCTTCGGCAACAAAACCGATACCCTTCAGGTGGATCATGTCCATCGTGTAAACGCTTAACTGCTCACGCTCGATCAAAGCCTGCTCCCCTTCATCCAGGCTCCGGGTCCCGACCAGGAAAACATTCTGCGGGTTCACCTTATTGCCGGGCGCATAGATATTGACTAATTCTTCGCTCCCCATCCCCATCAAGGCGCTAAGCGGCATCCCATGAATATTGCCGCTGGGAGAAGTCTCGCTCGTATTGATGTCGCCATGCGCATCCAACCAGATGATACCGAAATCATCAAAGCTCTTTCCCACCCCTGACGCACTGCCCAACCCTAACGAATGATCTCCGCCTATCACCAAAGGGAAAGCCCCTCCGCGCAACGTGTCGTAGACCAGCTCTGCCAGGTTATTATTGACTTCGACAATCGCATCCAGATATTTCAAGCTCCGCCCTCTGGCAAACTTATCCGCCTCCGAAACCAAAGGGACATACAGATTACCCAGATCGAAGGCCCGATGTCCGTTTTTACGGATAATCCTCATCAGGCCCCGTTCACGCAGATGGTTCGGAGCGCGCTCCACACCTTCGCGGTCACACCCTAAATTGAGAGGTACTCCTATCACATTTATCTTCATAGGCAATCAAAATTGAGCGAATGCATCTTTAATAATGCCAATAGCCTCCATCATCTGATCCCGGTCAATGACCAACGGGGGAGTGAAACGGATGATATGGTCGTGCGTTGGCTTGGCGATCAATCCTTTTTCTTTCAGTGCCAAACAAATATCCCAGGCCGCTTTTCCACCTCGCGGCTCAGTGACAACAGCATTCAAAAGTCCTTTTCCGCGCACTTGGCGGATCATCGGATTGTCGATCTTCTCCATTTCACTGCGGAAAAGGATACCCATTTCGAAAGCATTCTCCGAAAGATGCTCGTCACGCACCACCTCAAGGGCAGCTATCGCTACACGGGCAGCCAACGGGTTACCGCCATAGGTGGAACCATGTTCACCCGGAGCGATCGTCAACATGATCTCATCGTCGGCAAAGACCGCCGAGACAGGAGTGACACCTCCGGATAAAGCCTTACCTAAAATCAGTATGTCAGGATGGACATTCTCATAATCACAGGCAAGCAGTTTACCGGTGCGTCCGATACCCGTCTGGATCTCGTCGGCGATAAAGAGAACGTTATGTTGCCGGCAGAGGTCATAACACTTACGCAAATACCCCTCGTCGGGGACGACCACGCCAGCCTCCCCTTGTATAGGTTCCAGCAAGAAACCGACTACGTCCGGATCGTTCAATGCCTCTTCCAATTCGGCCACATTATTATATTGCACTTTGATAAAACCAGGCGTATAAGGCCCGAAGTCCGCATACGAACTGGGATCGGTACTCATGGAAATGATTGTGATCGTTCGTCCGTGAAAGTTCTCGCTGCAGACGACGACCTTCGCATGTTCAGGGGTTATCCCCTTCACCCGGTATCCCCAGCGCCGCGCCAGCTTCAGAGCCGTTTCGACCGCCTCGGCTCCGGTGTTCATCGGCAACAGTTTGTCATACCCGAAGAACTTGCAGGCAAACTCCATGTACTCTCCTAAAATATCGGCATGGAAAGCACGCGACACTAGTGTCAACTGCTGTGCCTGGTCGGTAAGTGCCTTAATGATCTTCGGATGACAATGCCCTTGGCTCAGGGCGGAATAGCCGGACAGGAAATCAAAATATCGTTTTCCTTCCACGTCCCAAACATAAACACCTTCTCCCTTCTGGAGAACGACAGGCAGGGGATGATAGTTGTGCGCACCAAACTTCCCCTCACGGGTGATGTAATCTTCCGGTCTCATCTTTATTCAGATTTAAAATTAGCAGACTGTAAGCGTTTCTTACGTCCTTGTCCCAAAGATAAGAAATAAGGCTAACATTATGTCACCCAAAAGAGTATGTTAAGAAACATACGCCAGTGTCATTCCTTTCTGTCGGCATCGAACAGATGAATGCCGGTAGTAAAAGGAGTTTCACCGCTTACGTCTGTCTCCATCAGGGATAAAGTCGGGCTCCGGAAGGTTCTATTTAAATGACAATCGCCATGCTACTGTTGTCAAACAGCCTGCTCATAAACCTTTTGCCTTTAGTCGAAAACCTTTTCGCCCTTGGTCAAAAGCCCTTTCGACACAGGTCAAAAACCTTTTCGACTAAGGGCGAAAAGTAAAGGAGTGGTAGTAATGCTGTTAATACCTGTGTATTTGTTGATTAATTAATAATACAATATACATATTTGTAGATCACGTAACAAATAAAAAAACAGCAACTATGAAAAAGGAAAAATAAGTGCCCGGAGCTAATTCCCATCAATAAAAGCGGGCCATCCAAACTTGTTGGACAGCCCGCATTACATCTGGCGTGTGATAATATATTTGATCTTGAGAATTAAAAGGGTTTGATAAAATTATTACTTTACTACTCTTTACTATTTATTAGTCTTTAATGCTACCGGTTTGAATAAAAAGACAAAAAGGATCAACAAGACGAACGAGAACAGGGTCGAGATGGCAAAGACGACAGGCCAATCACATTTATCCCCGTCACGGAAAAGGCCGATCAGCCAGCCATTCCAAAGCGTCCCGATCAGGAAGCCGATGCCCCACACCAGGAAGAAGAGCAAACCCTGTGCCTGTGCTTTCATTTCTTTTGGAGCCACATTGTCCGTATAGACCTGGCCACCGACAAAGAAGAGGCCGAAGATCAACCCGTGTACGATAATCCCGATATAATAGAACCATTGCAGACCGGTCTCCGCACCGATATAGAACGAAGCATACCGGACCACGAGAGCGATCATACCGAAGATCAAGGTATTCTTAATCCCCGACTTTATCAGTATAGAAGTGGTGATGACCAAGAAAAACATTTCGGCCAACTGCCCGAGGTTCAGCGTCACCGTTATATTCTGCACATGCTCGTCGGCGAGAATCATCGAACCATATACATGGTACAAGTTGAACGGGATGATAGCCAAGAACGTCAGAATCATAAAAACCCGGTAATTCTTATCCTTCATCAGGGAGAAAGCGCTGAAGCCGGTTATATCCATCACCGAGATACCGGCACTCTTATCGACCGAAGGCGGGGTGTGCGGCAGTCGCAAGTTCAGAAGCGCAGCCACGAAACAGACAGCGGCGCCACAATACATCGGCAGGTTCGTATCATCGAAAGCGGATAAATGCATCACATGAAGGGCGATCACGCTGAAGATACCGGAAGCTACCCATCCTACCGAACCGAACATACGGATACGCGGGAACTGTTCCGAAGGCGTATGGCTCATGGCGATCGTACTGGTCAGGCTCTGTGTCGGCATATGGCAAAGCATGGCCAGCACGACACATGCCATAAGAGGAACAAATGATGTCTGCTGGGCAGCCAGAAGCAAAAAGGCACCTGTCAGTATATTCAATACAGCCAAGATCTTCTCTGCGGCAAAATAACGGTCGGCTATCGCTCCGATAAAAGAGGATGCCATCGCACCGATAGCCATCGCACTTAATACCAACGAGACTTGATACACTTCCAATTTAAGCGTATGGGAAAGGTAAGCGGCTAAAGGAACCCACCAGACTGCACTCAGCATATACTGCATAAACATCATTGTGCAGAGTTGAACCTTCGTTCCGATTCCTTGTTTTGTAGTAAGAGTATTCATATTATTAGAATAAAAGGTTTTTATTACCTGTGTTTCACATGGTACAAATGTATCGATTCCTCCACGGCCGGTTTGTTTGACCTTGTTGCAATCTTTTCCGTATTCATCTCATTCTCTGCCGTTATCACCCTTATTGAGATGATTTATGAAATCCGTGACACAATAAAAGGAAATCCATAATACATTTTTCAGTATCTTTCGCCCATAATAGCAAAGTCATATATGAAACATCTGAAGTTAATCTTATCCATCCTATTCATATTTTGTCTCACCCGGACATATGCAGACGACAGTAACTATCTTTTCCGCCATTATCAGGTCGAAAACGGACTTAGCGACAATATGGCCACTTGTTGCGTGCAGGACAGGAAAGGATATATCTGGATCGGGACACGCGACGGTCTGAACCGCTTCGACGGATATACGTTCAAAGTATTCCGTAACGACCCCGACGAAACCGAGACATTGGGAAGCAACTGGATCACATGCCTGGGGTGCGACATGAACGGCGACTTGTGGGTAGGGACGCTTTCGGGATTATATCAGTATGACGATGAAAAGGAATCGTTCCGGCACATTCCTTTCACAGCAGACAAAGGGATCGACATCTTCCAGTTCGACAAAGACAATAAACTATGGATACTGATGGACGGTAACCTGATCCGGTTCAATACGGAGGACAGCCAGTTCCGTATCTTCGCTCCGGAAGACAACCAAAGCTACACCACTTTTTGCATTACCCGCGAAAACAGTATCTGGATCGGGAGTTCGGACGGGTTGATTTCATTGTTGAATCCGGAAGACGAGACGATGGAGTCCTATAATGTATTCGCCCACTCATCCCCGAACACGCCACGGAAACTTTCCATGTTATATCCCTCTCCTACAACTGACCGCATTTACATAGCTTTCGAACATGATGACGTGAAGATATTCGATCCGGCCACACGTGACTACCAGGATCTGAACATTCAAAAGATCAACCAGCTTACGATCCTGATCAACAGCTTCCTCGAAAAAGACAAGGACGAATTGTGGATCGGGACAGACTCCGGCTTGTTTATCTATAAGATCAACACCGGCGAGTGTACCCGTATCCGCCAGGACCCGTTGGACCCATACGCCTTATCGAGCCATTTTATCTCTGCATTCTGCCGGGACCGGGAGAACGGCATCTGGATTTGTTTCCACCAAAATGGCCTCAACTACTATTCTCCTTTCCGTCCTTTCCATGTGCATTATCCTTGGGACGGGCAGTATTCGATGAAAGGAGAAGTGATCCGCGATATCTGTACCGATATATACGGTAATATATGGGTCGGGACGGAAGATGCGGGCATCAACTGCTTGGAAAAGAAAACCGGGACATTCACCAACTACCAGCCGGTTCCGGGAGGAAACGGCTTGTCGCACACCAATATCCGAGGCTTGGCTGCATCAGGCGACCGGCTCTGGATCGGGCACGTTATCCACGGCATCGACTTGATGGATATCAAGACGAGAAAGGTTATCAAGCATTACAACCTGCTGAAAGACTCGCTGACGGTAAAGAACAGCACCGTCCGCTGCATCAAAGTATTGCAGGAGGGACAAGTCTATGTCGGGACCGATGACGGTATCTATAAATATGACTTCCTGAACGACCGTTTCCTGTATGCCCCGCAATTTCCTCCTTTCGCAGTAAACTGCATCTACGAAGATCGCTTAGGAAGAATCTGGACCGGCATGTTCAACCGCAGTTTCTATTATAATCCGATCAGCAATACCGGCATGTATCTGCCGTACGACAAGCTGAACACCCAACGCCATAATTTTGTCAACGACGCTTGCGAGGACAAAGACGGCAATATGTGGTTTGCTACCGTAGAAGGGGTTATCAAATACGACTTCCAAACCGGCGAATCCCTACATTACACCGTCAAAAACGGTATGCCGAGCAATGTTGCCTTCCGCATCCTACCTGACGAAAACGAAACCTTATGGATCAGTACGGCCAACGGACTGGTCAGCCTGGAAACAGGAACCGGTAAGATCACGACCTACACGGAATCCCACGGACTCATCACTCGCCAATTCAACGATAACTCCGCCTTCAAAGACAACGAAGGGACTTTCTATTTCGGTTCGGTCAAAGGCTTTATCCATTTCAAGCCATCCGAAGTAATACCGGCAGCCGAGAAGATGAACGTCCACTTGGGAAGCCTCGAAATCCAGAATGAAGCCGGAGAGAAACGCATCATCAACTCTTCCGCCGAATCAGAGGCTAAGAAGATCACGCTGACCTACAAGCAATCCACATTCAGCATCAACTTCTCCGCACTCAACTTCATCGCCCCTAAATCCATCCAGTATGCATACAGGATGGGAAATATGGACAAGGAATGGATTCCGATCGGAGAGCGCAACACGGTCTATTTCGCAGAATTGCATCCGGGTGATTACACTTTCGAAGTACGGGCCGCCAACCTGTCGAACAACTGGAGCGACACTCCGACACGACTGAATATTACCGTTTTGCCCCCTTGGTGGGCATCGACTCCGGCATATGCTTCTTATATTGTCATCATTCTCGCCATCATCGTCGGCTTCTTCTGGTCTTGGCGCCGGAAAACCAAACGGGCAATGGCCTACAACATGCAGTTGTTCGAAGATCAGAAAGAGAAGGAGCTGTATCAGGCCAAGATCGATTTCTTCATCAATATCGCTCATGAGATCCGTACACCGCTCACCCTGATCAAGAACCCGCTCGAACGTCTCCTGAAATCCGACAAGATCGGGGAAAAAGAGAATAAGTCGCTCACGTTGATGGATAAAAATGTATCCCGCCTCCTGTCATTGGTCAACCAATTGTTGGACTTCCGCAAAACGGAGATAGAAGGATACCGCCTCAGTTTCGTCCGAACGGAGATCGTCTCGCTCCTAAACGATACAGCCAAGCGGTTCCAAGAATCGGCAACGGCACACAACCTGTTGCTGAACCTCGATTTATCTTTGCCGGAATTGTACGTGTTCGTGGATAAAGAAGCGATCACAAAGATATTCAGCAACCTGTTTACGAACGCAATCAAATACGCATCCGGCAGCATCATCATACGCCTGCAACTTTCTCCCGATTATGAGACATTCACGATAGACTTTATCAACGATGGCACTCCTATCCCTGCAGAATTAAAGGAAAAGATATTCGAACCTTTCTTCCGGGTGGAAGGAGGCGCTACGGATAAACCGGGGACAGGGCTTGGATTGCCCTTGGCACGTTCACTGGCAGAGATGCACCACGGTAGCTTGCAGTTGGAGACTTTTGCCGACAGCCCATCCATGACGATGTTCCGCCTGACCTTGCCCGTCAAGCTGCCCGAATCCATCAAGCAGACAGAAGAAGAGGCCATAACGCAAGCCGTACCTCAAAAAATAGAATTCGTCCACGACGAATCGCGCCCGACGATCCTGATCGTCGAAGACAACAAAGAAATGGCCGTTTTCATCGCCGATGAAGTCAACCAGTTATATAATGTAGAGATAGCCGAAAACGGAGCCGAAGCAATCACGTTATTAAAGAAACGCAGCATTCAACTGATCATCAGCGACGTGATGATGCCTGTCATGGATGGCTTCGCCCTTTTGAAAGAGGTAAAGACGGAGATCGAATTCAGCCATATCCCGGTCATCCTGCTGACAGCCAAAAACACCATACAGTCACGCCTGGAAGGTCTGGAATTAGGAGCCGACGCTTACCTGGACAAACCCTTCTCCACCAACCTGCTGATGGCGCAGATTTCCAATCTGATCTCCAACCGCGACAATATACGCAAATTCTATTTCAACTCTCCGATAGCGAATATGAAATCGATGGCCTATACCAAAGCGGACGAAAGTTTTCTGGAAAAGCTGAACGAGATCATCAACGAGCATATCGGCAATCCAGCCTTAGATGTAAATATGATCGCAGACCTGATGCACCTGAGCCGCCCGACCTTGTACCGGAAAATCCGTGCCATCTCCGACCTGACTCCTAACGAGTTGATCAAGATAAGCCGTCTGAAAAAGGCCGCTGAGCTGTTGATACAGGGGAATATGAAGATCTATGAGATTTCGGAAGCTACAGGCTTCAGCTCCCAGTCTTATTTCTGGTCCGCCTTTATCAAGCAATTCGGTATGAGCCCGTCGAATTACGCGAAAGAGAATAAATAGAAAAAGGTGTGCCTAAACAAAATCCAACTTACTAACAGAAATAATTCAGGCCCGGATCACACGATGTGAAATCCGGGCCTGAAAGATCGTGATGAAACACGTTTGGCCTTATTCCTGATTAGCAAAAAAATTCTTCAATGGATTCGTATACATTTCCAAGATTTTCATACGCAAAAAAGCTTCATCCTTGTTCGGTAATACGATCTTATCTAACTGACCTTGCAGATAATCTTCAAACTGCTTTTTATCTTTCAATCCATAGTGTTCGCTGAAACGGCGTGTGCCTGTCAGCATATCATAGGCAACATAGTTGCAAGGATAAAAACGATAGTGCTTGTAAATCTCCTTATCGATAATGGAGGCGATAGCGGCGATCAACTCGTTCTTTTCCATATTCGGGTCCAATTGCGCCAACTGATCGTTAATCGGCGACGTCAAGGTGAAATGAACACGTCCCTTGTTATTCAGTATACCGGTTTCCATGCTCAACAGGTCGTCACGCTGGCTCTTCACAAAGTCCGGATCATCGCGTTTCTGCTGAAACTCCTTTGCTTTCAGGAAATCGCACGGATCGAACTCGTACGAGATTGCAACCGGAAAAATATTCAATTCCATCAGGTTTGACAGGATATCCTTGTCGCCACTCATGTTCAGCATCTTCAAGATACTGCCCTGGGTACGATCATCCGAATCCTTGGCACGACCTTCACGTTGCGCGATCCAGATGGATTCTTTCGTCTCCGTGATCGTACGACGGATATAAGCGGAAAGGACTTTGCTCACTTCCAACATCTGCCGCACCGGGACATTGCGTTTCACGATGAAGCTATTGTTCAAACGGACCAACGTTTCGATCCACGGACGGATCAATAAGTTATTACCGATAGCAACCTGTGTCATTCCATACCCTACATCATACAGCATAATGTTCAAGAAAGAAGCATCCAGTACAATGTCGCGGTGATTAGAAATAAAGGTACAAGGCTTTTTGTCCTTCGGCAAACGGCTACGGCCGGAAATCGTCAGTGAGAAAGTGGTTTTATTTGCCACCATCATTACCGCTTCATATGCCAACTTCGCTTTGAAATCCTCCTTTGTCTTGAAGGAACGCATGGTTTCTGAAAACTCTTTCCAATTCACATCCGGATTTATATACCGAAAGGCCCGCTCAAAATCTTCGTTGGCTATCAGCGATTCGATCGCGTCTTTCACCTCGTCGTTATTCAGCGGACGGATATCGTCAAAATCATTAATAGGAACTTCCATATTTTTATAATTGACAATTGACAATGGACAATTGGCAATCGACAATTCGTTTCTCATATAATTGGCAATTGGCAATTGTTCATTGTCAATTAGTTAAACTCGTTTTCTATAATATCTGTCATCACATCTTTCATCTCCAGACCGGCAGCCCGTACCTGCTGTGGGATAAAACTGGTTGCCGTCATGCCAGGAGTCGTATTGACTTCGAGCAATTTTGGTTCACCGTCCGCCGGAATGATATAATCCACACGGATCAGACCTTTCGCCCCCAATATGTCGTAAATCCTCGATGTCTCGCGTTGCACCTTTTCCGTCAGTTCGGCTGAAACACGGGCGGGCGTGATTTCCTGTACCTGTCCGTTATACTTGGCGTCGAAATCGAAGAACTCGTTATCCGTTACGACTTCGGTGAGCGGGAACACCACCTCCTTATCGGCTGTCTTATAGCAACCGCATGTAACCTCGGTCCCGTCGATAAAACTTTCGATGACCACTTCCCGGCCTTCACTGAAAGCCTTGTCAATCGCCGGCTGGATAGCCGAGGCTTCTTTCACTTTCGTCACTCCGAAACTACTGCCGCCGTCGTTCGGCTTCACAAAGACCGGAAGCCCCAAACGACTGACCACTTCTTCGTCTGTCACAGTCTGTCCTTTAAACAAATGTATAGAACGGGCAATATCGACACCGAATCCCTTCAGATAATGATTGCAGGCAAACTTGTTGAACGTAAGTGCGCTTACAAACATACCACAAGAAGAATACGGCATTCCGATCATATCGAAATATCCTTGCAGACGTCCGTCTTCTCCCGGAGTTCCATGGATCGTAATATAGGCGAAATCAAAATGTCTGATCTCGCCGTTCTCACGGAAACTAAAATCATTCTTGTCTATTGGTGTGTGTTCCCCGCCGGGAAGTTTTACCGCCCATTCGTCTCTTTTTACGATGGCAATATATACATTATATTTGTCTTTATCAAGAAAAGAGAAGATTCCTTCCGCACTTTTTAATGAAATAACGATTTCGGAAGAATCGCCTCCGGCTACAATAGCAATGTTCCTTTTCATCATCTATAATTCTTTAGTATTTGCATATACACGCCATTTATCGATCAACGCAGTCATGTCGGCAGGTATTTCGGAATCAAAAAACATTTCCTCGCCTGTAGTCGGATGAACGAAACCCAGCGTCTTGGCATGGAGTGCCTGCCGCGGGCAAATGGCGAAACAGTTATCGACAAACTGTTTATATTTAGAAGAGGTTGTTCCTTTCAGGATCTCGTTTCCGCCATAACGTTCGTCGTTGAATAGCGTATGCCCGATATATTTCATGTGGACACGTATCTGATGCGTACGTCCGGTTTCGAGGCGGCATTTCACCAGCGTGACGTAGCCCAGACGTTCCAAAACGGAATAGTGTGTGACCGCCGTCTTCCCCTGGTCGCCTTCGGGAAAAACAGTCATCTGCATACGGTCACGCGGGTTTCGGCCGATATTGCCTTCGACCCGTCCTTCGTCATCGCGTACGATGCCCCATACGAGTGCACGGTATTCACGCTTGGTCGTCTTATGGAAAAACTGCATGCTCAGATGCGCCTTTGCTTCCGGCTTTTTGGCGACAACCAATAAGCCGGACGTATCTTTATCGATACGATGGACGAGTCCCAGGGCAGGATCATTGGGATCGTAGGTAGGATCGTCTTTCAAATACCAGGCAAGGGCATTCACCAGCGTGCCGGTATAGTTTCCGTGTCCGGGATGCACGACCAACCCTGCCGGTTTGTCGACCACCAGCAGATCGTCATCTTCGTACACGATTTTTATAGGAATATTTTCAGGGAGAATCTCGAAAGTCCGTGGAGGCCGTGTCATCATAATTGTCACGACATCCTCCGGCTTCACCCGGTAATTGCTTTTCACAGGTTTGCCGTTCGCCATAATACAACCGGCATCGGCAGCCGACTGTATCCTGTTACGCGTAGCACCGAACATCCGGTCTACCAGAAATTTATCCACACGCAACAACGACTGCCCGCGATCGGCCACGAAGCGGAAGTGTTCATACAGTTGAGGAGCCTTATCTTCACCCTCTTCCGGTTGTAACAGGTCATCTACCTGTTCATCATCCATTTCGTCTAAAAACTCATCCATAGTTAAAACCAGTTTTCTTCTTCACTATCCAACGATTCGACCGGCACGCTGTCATCCGGTAGTCCGAGCGAGTCGGCCGGCATCTCAGCATCCCCACTACTGACCTTCAACACCAACGGAGCGGTCAGCGGTACATGCTCGCCTTTCTGCAAAGCACGCCCGTGCAGCTCGACGCCAAGAGCTAAGTCTTTAAAATCACCGGGGACATATTCGATCTCGATCTTTTCAAATCCGCGGGCACGAAGAATGGCGTAAGCCTGCCGGAACGAAAGGTCTTCCACTTCCGGGATTGTCGCCATCTGCGAAGTGAGCGCATTTACGGTGACGAACACAATACGTCCTTCCTTCACCTTCGAACCGGCCATCGGGACCAGCTCGACAATCGCACCGGGCTTCACGTCTTTCGAAAAGACGGAGTCGATCACGTTATAGCGCAGATTACTATTCTTGAAAAATTCAGCGGCTTCTTCCATTCCTAATCCTTTGACATCCGGCACTACCACAGCCTCGTTATGCCGGGTGTACGAGTCGAGCCACTTCAATGTTCCGAACACCAGAGCACATGCCACGACCACAGCCAGCAACAGATTTAAGACGTACGGATTTTTTATCAGTTTAACCAAAAAGTCTTTCATTTCTATCTTGTATTTGTCGGCGGATCAAAAGTAGAAAACAAAGCCGTTAAAACAAAGAAAGTAAAGGCTTTTTAGTAAAAACCTCTACTTTCTTTATGAAAAATCTTCAAACGGAAAGAATTATCCGTTGTATTCGTCAGAAACTGTTAATTTAGCTCTTCCTTTAGCACGACGAGAAGCTAATACTCTGCGGCCATTAGCTGTAGCCATTCTTGAACGGAAGCCGTGCTTGTTCTTTCTTTTCCGGTTGGAAGGTTGAAATGTTCTTTTCATCTTTCTGTATATTATTTATTATTATCTTATTCTCATACCAATTTGGGCTGCAAAGATAGAGGCTTTTTTTTAATAAACAAAGAGTTGCAAGAAAAACTTTATCTATACAGAGTCTCTTTTAATCATAAATAGAATATTCAATCAAAGTCGCCCTTGTCTATTATCTTTTTTACTTCTTCCCGCATCTCCCAGATTGCGGTCGTTTCCACCTTCGGTTCTTTGGACAGCACAGCTCCGGCGGCAGCCCGCAATTTATCCGCCTGGTAGAATTCCGGCTCTGCATATAGCTTGGCTAACAAATAATATGGATACAATCTCTCCGGCAGTATCCCGATAGCCTGAAGCAATTCTTCTTCCGCCTCCCGGTAATCTCCGAGCGTCTGCCGGTTTTTGGCGATCATGTACCGGATCATCGGGTCTCCGCTCAGCCGCTTCGCCCGTTCCAGCACCCGTATCGCTTCGGCGTGTTGTCCCGTCTTGCTGAGGCATTGCGCCTCTTCGAACAAGAATTCAGGTTTATGCTTCAGCTTGTCATGCAAACCGTGATAATCTTCCGCAACCGATTCATACGCCTTGTTGTTGTAGATCATCTGCAACCGCCCCCATTGTTTATATGCCTCATATTGCCCTTTCTGCAAGATGAACAGGCAGACGGAGGCAAGCGACAACAGGCTGATTATAGGACACGCGGATGAAACAGACAGGACAGATGATCTTGTCCGCGTCCCATCTTCCGTCACGCATATCGCCCCCAAAAACACCAACGCCACCCAAAACGACGGCAACTGCAACGGATAGGACGAACACCGCTAACGCCAACACGCCACCGGCCGCTCCCTGCTGCCTGTTCCGGATTCCATAGTACGCCATGCTCCCCAGCCACGCCACGAACACGATCAAACCTCCGATCCCCTGTTCCAGCCCGATCTGCAGGTATTCGTTGAACGCATATTCGGGACATCCCGCCACCCGTTTCTCCCGGTCTGTTGCGTTCCCTGTTGCGAAATACTCGCCTTGCGCCTCCGCGTATGCCGCCGGGAATCCGCCTAACCCCGTTCCTGCAAGCGGCTGTCCGAGTATCGCTTTTCCTGTCACTTTCCACATCAGCAATCGCCCGTCCGCCGAATCCCGCTTCATCCCGTAACCCCCGGCAATAGCGCATCCTGCCAATATCGCAACAATCGCAACAAAAGGAATTGTAGCATTCTTATACCTTCTATATACAGCTTTCGTCTTCTCCCATCCGATCCGTTCCGTCCAGTACACCCATCCGCAAGCCACGACCGCCGCTATCCACGCCGACCGGCTCATTCCGGCAGGCAGGACAATCAGGATAGCTCCGGCGCATACCCAGCCGAAATAATGCATCCCCTTTTGAAACCGCAACGCCGTCCACAGGCAAACCGACAGGATGACCGCCAGATATCCGCAGTAAGGCCCCGGATTAAAGAAAGAACCCGTCAGCCGGAAAAGCGAATGGTTGGAATAGGCATAGCCATGCAATTGCTGCATTCCCCAGACGGCTTCGACCAGTCCGGTGAGCATCAGCACAAATAAGAAAAAGAACTTCAGACAAGGAGCCTCTGTAAGAAAATAGCGCAACAGAAACCACAACACGACCAATTGCCCGCCGAAAAGCAGTTTTTCGGGTTCGGGATCGAGCTGCCAGTCGTATGTCGCGAGCGTGATCCCGGCAAAGATGAGCAACAATCCGTCCGGCAATGCAAACGGGATGCTTTTCCTCCCGCCAGGCCATGCCGTCACAACCGTCCCGATCGCCATCAGCGCCATCGACAGGTGGAACCAGAAGACTTTTCCCATTACAATGCCGTTCGCCAATGCGCTGTCGCCGACGAGCGGCGTGGCGATCAGCATCGCCACGAAAACGGATGCCAGTGCAGTCCGGATTCCATGCCTATGCAATTTGAGTTCCATGCCGGTGTATTTTATTTCCATGCTTATCCGTTTTTTATTCGATTTTCTTCATGAACCGATCCCATCGGAACTGCCCGGTGTACGGATCGACCGATTTCCAGACAAATGCCGCCTTGCCGACGATATATTCTTCCGGCAACAAGCCCCAATAGCGCGAGTCTTGCGAGTTCAGGCCTTTGTCACCCGCCATGAAATAATAGTTTTTCAAGAAGCGGTATTCCCGTATCGGTTCGCCGTTCAGGAAAACGGTTAAATCATTATAGTTGATTTCCGCTTTTTGTTCCCATGCGATCAGCTTGCGGTATAACAGATAATTTTCCCGGTTCATTTTGACCTTGTCACCGGCTTTCGGGACATAGAGCGGTCCGAAATTCCGGATGTTCCAACTGATGACGGAGTCGAAGGGGAACGCCTTATAGACACCGTCCGGAAACTTTCCCGGCAACGTCCGCCCGATGCGTTCCTGCGAATCCATGTTTCCGAGCGGTTCGCTCATGCCGTTTATCCGGAACCTTCCGTTCCGGATGGAAAGCGTGTCGCCCGGCAATCCGATACACCGTTTGATGTAGTATTTCAGGATATGCATCTCGATCTTGTCCCAGCCGTTCGGATGCGGGAAGTTGAAGACCAGCACGTCGCCCCGCCTCACTCCCCGAAGCCCCGGCACGCGGTGAATCTCGGTCTGTTCCAGCCGCAGCGTCGCGTTGAGGTTGAACAGCCGTGCGCCGAGTGTCGGTTTCCAGACCGCCACGAAATCCCCTTCGACCAGCTCCGGTTCCATCGAGTCGCTGGGGATACGGAAGGAGGCAAGGAGGAAGACTTGCGAGAAAATCCAGATGCTGGCTACAATAGAAACAACCAAAATCGCATTCAGTAACCAATTGATGATTTTCTTTAGAAATCCCATGTCCTTTTCAGTTGGCCGTTTTCTATAAATCCTACTCGTTGTCCCAATGCCCGGTGAGGAGTTGCATACCATAAAAGGGCGTTATCCGGTATACGGGTATAAAGTTGCGTTGTGTCCGAAGTAATGCTGTCGCATGATAGAGGGATGAAATATTCTTTCTCGACATCCCAAAAATGTAGGTTACGAGGAGTTTTTCCTTTTTCTATCCAAAGTTCTTGCGTGACAAGTTTATTTTTGTCAGGTATGAATTTCCGGATGTGTCCCGACGAATCGACTAAAAACGGTGCGGTAATGTATCTCAACTCCTGTTCTTTGCCACCTTCAGCTATGATGAATATATTATTGCCGACAACATCTTTAAATTCACAGACAGCATCGGTCTGTATGCCAATAGCGACCGGTTTCCATTCGTAGTAATTATAAGCACATAAATAAACAAGGCTTTCTGCTGAGGATGGCTCTTTGTCAGCCTCGATCCTCAAATCCAAAACCGGATAACCGCTTTCTGCCGTGACATCTTTTTTTAATAAAGGGCTTTTTAAGTATGTGGTATAACCATCGTCCGTCCGTGATTTTTTGAAATCGGCATCAAACAAGTTGCGGTACACTTTTGCAGGTTTCAGATAACGGACAGTCATAAGTTTTTGCCTGTATTCGTCTGGTCCGGCATAAGCAGGACTGAAATCATAAAATTCGCCATCCTGTAGTACGGCACACCAACTATGGGCTAAGTCCATTTTCGTCCAGGTTGTGGTTTGCACGACTACCGGTATGCCGACAGCGCGCATGGCCATTGTCGCGAAATTGCATAAAGCGTCGCATTCTCCGATACCGGCCCGAAAAGTCTCTTCCACAGTCGGATAAAACGGCTGTCCGGTCTCTTTATATTTTAAATCGTTTATAAACTGTTTGTTTATGATCATACAGGCTTCGAAAGCATTTCGGGCTTTCCCGGAATCTATCAATGGCAGGTAATATTCCATTAATTCCTGTCTCATATCGGATGCCGGTTCCACTTCTGCCCGGTAGGGAAGTATGTAACGGCAAAATCCCTCAAACGAAATATCTTTAGCCCAAGGTTTTTGCCAAGCTTGAAAAGCCAAGTCTATATTTCGGATCAGATAATCACTATGTAAGGCCTTGATGTCGTAAACGATCTCTTTCCTGATCGTATATCCCTTTTCTTGTAAAGAGCCGCAATGCCTTTTTACGGCTTGGTTGTCCGTGAAATTCCGGATGTCGGGTACATATCGTTCGCCTTCGGGCGATACGAAATATTCCATCCGTGAAAAATGGAACGGCATATTCCGGATCAAAAACCGGGCTGCTTCCAACTTTAAGCTGTCATTTTTGTAATATTCGAGCACCTTTTCCAATTCCGACCGATTTTCTCCGGCCATAGACAAGGCTTGTTCCAAGCTGACACCTTTTGTCTTTTGTATAGCACAAGAGGTCAGAATACTTAATATCATGAATAAGAAGCATGTTTTCATAGGCAGAATGAACAATTTGTCAACATTATAGTTTTTTGATTGAAGTCCTTGTATGTAGAACGCATCTATCCATACTATTGACTGCTTTTTAGATTAAAGAAAAGAAGAATAGGATTATTTTCTTCAGCCCTTCTTGATATGATTTGTTGCAATTCATTATCCATATATTCAGTCTTGCAATCCGTATCTAATTTTAATACAGAAATGAAGTTCTCTTTATTCGTTCCGATAATTTGTAAATAGTCAACTTTTTCAATTGATTTAGGACTATTTTTTTCTGTTTTAAGATAATAATACCCTTCTTTTTTGTCCTTGTCATATATTCCGATATATCTCCTCTCTCCGACGCTAAACTGAGAAGTTACAAACTTCTTATTTTCAAATATTTGCACAGAATAAACATAATTGTCTGTATATAATTTTTTTATATAATTATCCCCTTGTTTATCTATAGATTTCAAATACTCTAACGATGGAAAAGATAGGTTCTCATATTTCACGTCATAATAACGGAAACATGAATCTGGTGTGATTTTGTAAATGTCAGAAGTAAAAGGCAAATAGATAAATAATTCACCTTCTGATCTATAGAATCGATGAATAGGCCGCATCGTATATCCACTTTCAAATTCAATCGGTAGAAACTTCTGCTCGATTTGTCCGTTTTTGTTGCATGTTAGAACATGATATTTATAGTCCTTGTTTCCAATATGCGTTGAAAGTGAATTATAACTGACAAAATTGTCTTTATCAGCCTTTTCAATCGAGGTGGTTTCTATATGTATATCGTCGATAAACACAAATGAATTTAGATCATAAGATAATATTTTTTGCCCTAAATCCACAAGTGATATCAGATTGCTTTCTTCATCGATTAACATAGATGTTATCATTGAATATTCTCCCGGCCCCTGTCCTGTTTTATGTATCTTTCTTAAGAATTTTCCGGTATAATCAAAAACATAAACGCTTTGTGTATAGATATCAAATATAAATAATTCTTTTGAAGTACAACTAAACTGTGTGATTTCTGAGAACAGACATTCATCAGTCGTTTCAAGCTGTACATATTTTTTGTTTTCTAATAGATTTGATTGGTTTAGAGAAGAACTTGTTTCAGAAAAAATAATTTTCGTTATAGCTTGTTCTTCCTTCTTTATAGAAGTACAAGCTGTTATGCCAAACAAGACCAATAATATAAATAATTTATTTTTCATTGTCAACTAAATTCATTAAGAAGAAGAAGGACTTATCTCCGGCACCAGAACACACGTAGTTTACACTTGAATCACTTCCTGGAATTACATATTTATATTTTGTACTTCCACCTTCTCTACGAGCCAATGCCTCAACATTCTCTAATGCTAAGTCAGAGAGTTCAACATTCTGTTTGTTCTGCTGGTAGTTCCAGCCTGCCGCTGCGGCGATTGCAGCAAAAGAGATGACGCCGATAATTTTCTTTCCCATTTTATTATTATTTTTAGGGATTTATAAACTTATGGTGATTGGTTCTACTGTTTGAAATCGAAGATCAAAAGCAATGGATTATCATCTTCCTTTGTTGTATTGATTATACTTCCGAATGGCTCAGACGGTGTGTATGTATTTCGCCATTCAACTACAGAATAGGCTTCCAATGGAACAACGATAGAACCATCCTTATTTGCATGATAAATAAATTGAGATATAGGGATCGTCAAACCCTTGAAATAAACATCATCTTTAATTGTACCGAAAGTATTCGATGATTTATTTTTATGGTCGAATAATGTCAATTTTTTATTTTTCTGATAGAAACTACCGAACATCGTGAATCGCTTATCCCTTATAAAACTATAAATACCATAGGCATAAGATCTTTTATTCAAATTGTCGAAAAAATCTTTAACGTTTTCATATTTCTTATCACTGAAAAAAGATGTAGGTATATTTTTCCCTTTAAAGTCGATATGAAGGAACGGATTCATATTTCCGCCTTCAACAGACTTGTAAATAGTATCATTGATCGGTTGAAAAAAATAAATAGAATCATGATCTTGATAAAAATTGTGATGAGCGAATATGAACAAGTATCCTGTTTGGTTTTTATCTACTTCTAAAAATGCGGAATCTTCTTTCCAATTTTTAATCCGATGCAATTTGTGACTTGTATCAAATCCGTTATATAAAAAAAATGTATTATTCACTATCGGCGAAATAGCTTGTGCATAGTACTTGAGATGAAATGTTGAAATACTATTTCCTGAATGATCATACGTTATTGTTTTTTGTTGATTCCTGTCCAATATTATAATATTTTCACCGTCTATCACAAAATCTGAAATCCCAGAATATTCATCTGGAGCTTCACCTCTTTTCTCTAAGCAAAGGGCTAATTCTCCTTCTTCGGAGAAAGCAAAAAGAGTTAGTCCATCAGAGATATAAATTTTATTATTTTCACACTTAATGTTCTCTATTTTCCCCATAAGAGTATCCGTCGGAAGCTTGAGCATTCGAAAATTCTCAAAGTATTCTGACAATTTCAACTCTGTATCTGAAGCTATGTCTACTTCTATGGCAGGAACGGATGTAAGCCTCTGTTCCTCAGGAAGGCAACCGAATGTGATAAAGACCCAACAAACAAGGAGCCAGACTCTCTGTTGATCATGAAAAAAAATAGACTTTCTCATTTGAAATAAATGCCTCGACATTCTCCAATGCCAAGTCCGACAATTCAACACTTTGTTTATTTTGCTGGTAGTTCCAGCCGGCGGCGGTGGCGATCGCAACAAAAGCGATTACGCCAAAAAATTTCTTTCCCATTTTCGTTTTGTTTTAGGAATTTATAGACTTATGTTTGTTTTTGAACCTTTCGCCCGGTATCATTTCCCGAGACGGGTGATTTCTAACCCTTTTGTCGTTTGTTTCAAATTTACTACTTTTGCCGTTACCTCCTTCTTTATTTGTTATTGAATGAGGGAAAGTCCGGGAGTTTCTGCTAACGTTTGTGAGGCTGTAGGCAGGAACTCCTTTCTTTTTCCTGTTAATTGCTTTATTTTACCGGATAAATCTCACCATCAGCGAGTTAATATGTCTATTCTGTTCGATAGAATTCTCTTGATTGTTCCATAATGTTTCATGATTATTGCTCATTTTATTAATGATGAACAAATTGATCCTTTAAATACATAATTTGCAACTGTACTGTTTCACTGTCTTCGGATTGTTGAGAGAGCCTACACCATGATTGATCATTAATACAGAATATCTTATTGTCAGCGAAAAGAATATCATCCATATCATTTATAAATTTTTTAAATATGATGGTTTCTTTTGTTTTCGAATTAATTAGAACATACCTATATGGATTCTCTTTTTCTCCAAACATAAAATAGCATAACAATACAGAATGAGGAGAGGGAACAAAATCAAACATCATTGATTTCATATTTAAATCTTTGGGATTTTGATTTGATGCAGTTCGTATGTCTAATGGCACTTTCTGCTTCAAATCTATTTTGTAAAGTCTGGAAATGGATTTATTGTTTATAAGATAGATGCAATCGTCGTTTCGATCGTAATAGTAAATTTTATTTTCTGATTGTTCGATATAGGTAGACATAAATTCAAAAGACTGATCATCTCCATCATGCTCTAACAGCAAAGATTCTTGTTTTTCGATCGGCTTGTAAAGCCAAACACCGTTTCTCTTATACACCTTATTTATACAAGGTTGTATGATTAATAACAGATTGTCCATCCATACAAAATCTCTCATAAAATATTCTATTTTATATGAATATGCATATTCTCCTTTATAGGTATAAACATTGACTTTGAAATTCATCATATCATAGATATGTATTAAATTCGAAGTAGAATCAACAGCTATTGCATTGTCTTTATGATATTCTTCTGGCCCTTGACCAATCCTATTGATGTGACTCACCAGTTTATGATCTTTTAAATTAAAAACGAAAACTCCCTCATTTTTAGAATCTTGAAAAATAAGTGTATCTGAATCAAAATAGATTTTTTTGATTCCTGATAATAAACATTCTTCTCCTGCATCTAAATTAATATATTCAACCCGTTCAAATATAGAAGAATAGTTTATGCTACTCTCTGCATGCTCTAAATTGATAAATATAGAATCGACTTTAGTGTCTATGCAAGATGAGCAAATTAATAATAGGACCAAGCTGATGTTATGTATTTGTTTTAAAATCATATCAATACCGTATGTAAATGTTTGATAATATGTTTTAACATACCAAGAGTCGTGATTAAGAGCCTGTTTAAATTTCTCTGAAATAAATTTTGCATAGCCCTCATCGGCCTGCTTTATTGCATTATAGGATTATTTTGAAAAACAACTGTCATACTATCACTAATTTCCTTTTATCAATTGAATATCAATAGACACAAGCAATGATAGTAGGTATGACGGATGCCTATTCCATCTATCATACTATCACTAACCGCCTGTCCAAGATTCTTCTTCACATGACTTATTTTCAATAACATAATAAGATAAACCCATTGACACCCGGGTCTCGATATCATTCACACTCGGGTGTCAAGACCGTTCACATCCGGGTGTAAAAAGCCTGTAAACGGGAATCTTCGGCACTTTTTCTGCCTGTTTGAAGCAAAATAAGTCACGTGTTTCAACAAAAAAGACGGCATCTCCTACAGAAAAACATCCTCAATACAACTCTCACAACCAACAAATGCAAAATTTAAACAGGCTCTAAAAGTTTTGCCAAAAGGCCTTTTTATCTTTCATCTTTCACCATAATCGTTTGATAATCAATGAAGGCTTATGATGGAGAAAATAACAAACGCTTTTTATTCACGTGGATATCCCACCGGATTGTTCATGATCGGCAATTGGCTGTCCGTTAGTTTCAAGATCCGTTTTAAAGCAGCCTGGTCCATCGTGGCACGGGGAACGGTTGCCAGACCGGTGGCTGCGCAGAAAATATTGATGTTTTGGCAAACGATGCCGGCATCGACAGCGGCCATCAGTTTGGTGTGGTCGGCAATGTTTCCGAAGCGTGAAAGATCGGAAACGAGTACCAAGCTGACTGGGGCTGATTTGACAAAATCCTGACTGCCGGCAACAGCGGCCCGGTGATCTCCTTTAGCAATAGGTTGCAGGCTGTTTGCCTTGGCATCGTACAGGTAAGCGCCCTCTTTCATAATGACATAAATGTCGATATCCTGTTTGTTCAACGCTGAGGGAGCCGTTCGTTTTCCGTCCGGGCGGTTAATCCCGTTTGCTGCCCATAACAAATCCGATAGATCCTGTAAACTGAGTTCCTTAGCTGCATATTCCCGGTCGGAGTGACGGTCGGATAACGCTTTCATAACGGAACTGCCTCTGTTTTTGTCCGGAGAGCTTAATTTGATTGCTTTCAGATCTTGTGCATACATGGTGACGACGAGTAATAATGATGCAAAAATGAATGATAATTTTCTCATAAACTTATCCTTTTTATGATTGGTTTCAACAAAAATAGGTGAAATATGCAGAAATCGAACACCAAAATACAACTTTTACAATTCTTTAAACTGTAAAATTACGAATGGCTCGTAGATAAAGTTACATTTGCAACTGTTTTTATGTGAATGTATAATCGATAATATCTAAATTCTCAAATTTAATGAAAGAAAAACTACTCTACTTAATGCTGATACTATTTGTGTCTGCGTCAGTGTTTGCGCAAACCGGAGGTGGATCAGCCGCCTTTACAATTAAGGGCCAAGTAGTCGACTCTCTATCCAATGAGTCCGTACCTTATGCCACGTTGAGGATCGCTTTGGCTTCCGCACCGCAGAATCCTGTGAAATTGTTGGCTTGCGATGATGATGGCAAGTTCACGGCAACGATGAACAAGCCGGGTAAGTATGTGATGACAATGGAATCTTTAGGGAAAGTGCCTGCCAAGAAAACATTTACATTGTCGGAGAGCAAGAAAGTCGTGAATTTCGGTAAGCTGTTTATGCATGACGATACGCAGCAGTTAAAAGAGGTTACCGTAACAGCCCAAAAGCCGTTGGTGAAGGTGGAAGTCGATAAATTGACTTATAGCCTGGAAGACGACCCGGAAGCTAAAACCAGCAATGCGTTGGAAATGTTCCGTAAGGTTCCGATGGTCACGGTGGATGGCGAGGATAAAATCCAGCTGAAAGGATCTTCCAATTATAAAATCTATATGAATGGCAAACCCTCCAATTTATTGAGTGGCGACAACGCATCCGATGTATTGAAAAGTATGCCGGCCAGCTCGATCAAGAACATCGAGGTCATTACCGATCCTGGCTCCAAGTATGATGCAGAAGGGGTTGGAGGTATTATCAATATCATTACGACCAAGAACGCATTGCAAGGATATACGGGAACGATTCGTGCCAATGCCAGTACGCTGGGTAGCTTTGGTGGCGGTGGTTATGTTTCGATGAAGGCAGGAAAGTTCGGTATTACTGCTAATTATGGCTATAACTACCGTAATTCCCCCTGGAATGATACCTATTCGATGCGAGATGAGGAAGAAGCGAAATACCAGCAGGGTGACGAGACTTTTACCCGTCCGTCTTCTTTGTTGAATGAACATGGACGCAGCAAAAACAAAGGGCCGTTCCAATACGGTTATTTGGAAGGTAGCTATGAGATCGATACGTTGAACTTATTAAGTGTAGGTGTCAATTTGTTCCGGGGAAAATCAACTAATCTCTCCGAATTGATTGCGGATAAGGTCAATCGGACCGATCTGACAAATGGGGAACCGACAACGATGTATTCTTATAAACGTTATTCGGATTCAAAAGGAACATTCGGCTCTACAGACGTCAATGTCGATTTCCAGCATTCAACCAGTAAGAAGGATGAATTGCTGACTTTGTCCTACCGCTTCAGCCAATCCCCCAATGACAATGAAGGGCATTCCCGGCTTGAAGATCTGGAAGGGGTTTATAGCCAGGCTTACCGCTATCCTAACTGGAATATTAATGATGCTTCAACGACGGAACACACGGCACAGGTCGATTATACGACTCCTTTGTTTAAAGATCAGACATTGGAAGCCGGTGTGAAATATATAAATCGCCAGAGCAAGAGTAATACATTGGAACAGGTGAAGGATTCTTTAAATGCCTGGCAGGATATTTCGCAGCGTAATAGTGACTTCCGTCATACTCAGCATATTTATTCCGCTTATTTGGGATATATGGTCAAGTTCAATAAATTCGGGGCTAAAGCTGGTGTCCGTGCGGAAGGAACCAGCTTGAATGCGGAGTTTGCCAAGGCGCCGGAAGAAAACTTCAAAACAAATTACTTTGACGTTGTCCCGAATGCGACATTGACTTACCAGTTAGACATGTCTTCACAGTTACGTTTAGGATACAATATGCGTATCCAGCGTCCGGGGATCTGGTATCTGAATCCGTATTTGAATAACATCGACCCGCAGCGTATCTCGCAAGGTAATCCGAATCTGGATTCGGAAAAGAGTAATAATGTGAACTTCAACTTTAGTAAGTTTGCACAGAAGTTCAGTATAAATGCAAGTTTGAGCTATACGTTCGTTAATAATGCAATTGAAAACTATACGGTAATAGCAAATTTCCCGGAATCCGATCCGCTTTCTCAATATAACGGGGCTTCGTATAGCACTTATAAAAATATGGGAAAGCGTCAACAAGTCGGATTGTTTTTGTATGGAAGTTGGAATCCAGTTCCCCTGTTCCGTATTTATATGAACGGTGGGGTGGATTATACGAACATTGACAGCAAGAAAACTTTAGGTTTGACAAAGGATGGTGTGGCAGGTCGAATCTTTGCAGGAACACAGTTTAATTTGCCGAAAGATTTTCGTATTAATTTGCATGGTGGTTATTTCAGTCCGTGGATTCAATTGCAGAGTGAACAATCTCCTTTCTACTTTGCAGGTTTGAATATCAGTAAGGATTTCCTGAAAAAGAAACTCTCTGTCTCTTTAGGGGCACAGAACCCGTTCTGGAAAACGATGAAGATGGAATCGACCAAAACAGGTGAAGGATTTGTAGACCGTTCTACTACTTGGCGCCATGCCCGTGAGTTCCGTCTGAGCGTCTCTTACCGTTTCGGTACGATGAAAGGCCAGATCAAGAAAGTACGCCGCGGTATCAGCAATGATGACTCCAAAGGCGGAGGAGAAGGCAATTCAGGTGGTGGAGAACAAGGAATGTAAGCAGTTGTCCTATATTTACGAAATTAGTAACAAAGAGGTCGTGTCGTGATGTTGACATGACCTCTTTTATTTAAAATAGCGCTCTTGGACAAATCTATCCATCCAATTAGACAAATTGTGCCTGTCCCTTTGCCGTCAATCACCTAATTTTGAGCCGTAAATAAAGAATTTTGTAAACATGAAACACACAATCTTTAGTCTGATACTCCTTTTTATCAGCACTTCAATCTTTGCGGCACGTAAGGAAATCCTGTTGAACGAAAACTGGATGTTCCGTTTTTCCCATCAGGTACAGTTTAAAAGTGAAGAACGGGTGAACTTGCCTCATACCTGGAACAGTGGCGATGCCCTTTCCGGCAAACAGGATTACTATCGTGGAATGGGCAACTATACTAAAACGCTGTTTGTAAAGCCTGAATGGAAAGGCAAACGTCTTTTCCTGCGTTTCGAAGGAGTCAATACAATTGCGAATGTTTTTATTAACGATGTTCATATTGGTGAACATCGTGGCGGATATGGAGCGTTTGTATTCGAGATTACAGATAAGGTGAAATATGATGCCGACAATCGGATATTAGTGAAGGTCAACAACGCTTTGCAGCAGGATGTTATGCCGTTGGTCGGTGATTTTAACTTCTATGGAGGAATCTACCGGGATGTGAATCTGATCATAACGGACCCGGTTAATATCTCATTGACCGATTATGCATCTCCCGGTGTCTATCTGATTCAGAATAAAGTGACGAAAGAGCAGGCCGATGTAAAGGCGAAAGTGCTCGTCTCTAACGGAAGTGCGACGGCGCAACCCGTAAAAGTGGACATCAAGATCTGGGAAGACGATAAGCTCGTCCAGCAGCAGGATATAAAGGTTACGGTGGATGCCAATGACTGGGCTACAACCGGAATGGATTTGACAATCCGAAATCCCCGTCTTTGGAATGGCCGTAAAGATCCGTTCATGTATAAGGCCGAAATATCTCTTCTTTCCGAGGGTCAAATAATAGATCGGATTGTACAGCCATTAGGCTTGCGCTATTATCATGTGGATGCCGAGGAAGGCTTTTTCCTGAATGGTGAACATCTGAAGCTGAAAGGAGTATGCCGCCATCAGGATCGGGCGGAAAGGGGAAACGCTCTTTATAAAATGCACCACGATGAAGATGCAGCCATTATGGTAGAAATGGGAGCTAATGCCGTTCGTCTGGCTCATTACCCGCAAGCTACTTACTTTTATGACCTGATGGATAAATACGGTATTGTCACTTGGGCTGAAATTCCTCAGATCGGGCCGGGTGGATACCAGGACCAGGGCTACATCAACCAACCTTCTTTCCGGGAGAACGGGAAAGAGCAGTTGAAAGAATTGATTCGCCAGCATTATAATCATCCGTCGATCTGTTTCTGGGGGTTGTTCAATGAGTTGAAGACCATCGGAGACAATCCGACCGAGTATATCGAGGAATTGAACGACCTGGCCCATCAGGAGGACCCGACTCGCCTGACAACATCTGCCAGCTTCCTTTCTTACGACGATGATATAAATAAGGTGACTGATGTGATAGCCTGGAACCAGTATTTCGGTTGGTATGGCGGTTCTCCTTCCGATATGGGGAAATGGCTGGATGCCAATCATAAGGCACATCCGGAGTATAAGATTGCCATCAGCGAATATGGGGCAGGGGCGAGCATCTACCATCAGCAGGATTCCGTGAAACGGGGGATTGCTTCCGGTTGGTGGCATCCGGAGAATTACCAGACTTATTATCATATCGGAAACTGGAAAGCATTGGCGGAACGTCCGTTCGTCTGGGGTTCTTTCATTTGGAACCTGTTTGATTTTGGTGCGGCTCATCGTGTGGAAGGCGATCGTCCCGGTATCAACGACAAAGGGCTGGTGACTTTCGACCGCAAGGTGAAAAAAGATGCTTTCTATTTCTATAAGGCAAACTGGAATACCGAGGAACCGTTTGTTTACATCACGAATCGCCGCCACCGCGACCGTTCCTTGGCTGTTACGGACATCATGATCTTCTCTAATCAACCGGAAGTCGAATTGTTTGTAAACGGGAAAAGCCTCGGCCGGCAGAAACCGGATGAATATGCAACATTCGAGTGGAAAGGGGTTGCTCTGCAGGATGGGGAGAATATGATAGAGGCTCGTTCCATCCAAAAGAAGAATCTAGTGAATGATAAGGTGGTCTGGACGGTGAAATAATAATAGTTAGAATTTTTAGGAAGGTGCCAAAATTCCTCTCTCTTGTCGGGGATTAATCCCCCGACAAGAGAGAGATTTCTTTTTTTGACATTCCCCTTTTTTATTCCTTCCCGTAAGGGATCAGCTCTTTCAGTATTTGTTCTTTATACCACGGATCGTCCGCTTCTTTCAGCAAGGGAACCATCTGTTTGCATAAGTCGGATACGATTCCCTTATTCTCCTGCCAGGGGAGATTCTGCATCTGATACGGATCTTCCAGGTCATTAAACAAAAGGATGTCCTTGAGTTCTTTTGTCTTCCGGTCGATTGTGAGTGACATGGTATATTGATGTGTTTTGATCCCTCTCGACACCGGAAAATAAGAAATGACTTTTCCATCGGCATCTTTTTCCCCATCGATATTTTTGATGTACAAGGCTCCCTGACGCAAAGGAACGGAAGAATCCTTTCCTGTAAAACGTCCCGCATAATTCCGCCCTTCCACAGTGGCCGGAATCTGTTTTTCCAGACCGCACAGTCCGAGTATGGTCGGCATGATATCAGGAGAAGACAACAATAGTTCGCTGTCGATCCGAGGTATTACTTTTCCAGGAAAACGAACCATGAACGGGACGTTCATGCTTTCAGCATAAGGTGAGTTTTTGGGATCGTCCGTATTTTGGCTGCACATGGTTTCTCCATGATCGGAAGAGAAAATAACGAGGGTGTTCTTGTCCAATCCCTGTTTTTCGAGTTCGTCCAGTATTCGTCCGAAAGCCCGGTCGACACCTGTCACCGATGCAAAGTAATAACGTACGGATGGTGCTTTTTTCATTTCCCGGTTTGCATTCGGGCGAATCAGTAGGCTGTCCAACGGAAGGTCTTTGTATAAGTTGTAATCTTCTTCCATGCAATCTTCCAATGAGGCATACGGACTGTGAGGCGGATTGAAACTGACCATCATAAAAAACGGTTTATTTGGGTCCCGCACGTTTCCTTCATTCCGTAAGTAGGAGATTGCTTTATCCGCCTCATGTGCGGGCGACCACTCGTTTATCTCGTGTTTGACGCCTTCGGTATCCCAATAGTGCGGATGCTTGTGCACGTCATAGGTCCCGTACGAATACCAATAGTCGAAACCGTGCCGACGTTCTGCCGGCGTATAAGCATCCCAGGCCGGAACACGGTCTTCTACATATTTTCCGGGACGTTCTGGGTCATTGGGAGTCGGGCAGTCGACATGCAGTTTCCCGATATAAGCACAGTTATATCCGGCTTGGCTGAATACGTCGCTAATGCAGGTCGCATCTTCGCGCAATGAACTGATCGGACGGTTGGCATTACAGTTCAGAGGTACTCCGCTATGTTCCGGATACATCCCCGTTAACAATATTCCCCGGTGCGGACTGCTCAGTGGGCAGTTGCTCATGGCCGAAGTCAGCACAACAGATTCTTTCGCAAACCGGTCCAGATTAGGCGTATGCACCGGATCTCCCTCGAAATTCACTGCTTCCCGGAATCCTGCCTCTCTCCAGAAACCCATCGCATGGTTACGCATTTGGTCCGGGAAAACATAAATTACGTTTGGAGTACTTGATAAATTCGGGGAGGTAACAGGCTTTTCTTTACATCCCTGAAAGGAGAAAAGAAGAATACTCCCTAAAAGATATGCCGTTTCGTGGTTGGAATGATTGAGTTGTTTATACATATGTTTATTGATTTATTGAACGTAATGATATTTTGCAATTCATTTTTCCTGGTCTTGATAAGATGGATATGAAATTCAATATTCACATTGCTGCCAGTATTGAAAGGTGTTCCTCTTTTTAATGGGAGCATATGGATTACAAATATAATGAAAAAGGACAGACATAGCAGTCTGCCCTTTTATTTGTTTATTGGTAGGTGATTACCATCCTGGGTTCTGATCTTCTTTCAGACTTGGGTTCTTCTGAATTTCATTATTCGGAATCGGCCATAAATAGTCCCGAGACTGAACGACACGGTTGTAATAGAATTGTCCGGTAAAGCCTTTGACTTCTCCGGCCAAAGTTTCCAGTAATCCCCAACGTTTCATATCACTGAAACTTAACCCTTCGCCAGCCAGTTCGACTGCACGCTCATGTCTGATTCGTTCGAATACTTGTTCTTTGGTAGTTGCCTGCAGATAACTTGGGCCGCTATTAAGTCCCGGCATGTCGACGCGTGCACGGACTTGGTTAATCAAGTCGACTGCTTTTGTCTGCTGGTCTGTCTGGTTGTAGCATTCAGCCAGCATTAACAATACATCGGCATAGCGGATCAGCGGGAAGTTGATCGGTGTATCTTCGCGGTTATTGATAGCACCATTCATGTCATATTCGGCTACAAATTTACGCCACAAATACATTTCGTAGTTTCCGTTAACACGAATAAAACCGTTCTTTTCGTTTGTCTGTCCGGATTTTTCTGTGATAACATATTCCGTATCCATCGGAGCGTTGGAATACCAACCTTTATAAGTCGTGTACGGCATAATGATGGAAGCCATCATACGCGGGTCACGCTTGTTGTACATTTCTAATAACTTGTCTTTTGCGGCGGGATAGGTGGCCACTTTGTTCAACCCTTCGTTTAATGTCGCATAGAATGTTTCTTTCTTGACTGCATCATTTTCATTGAATCCCGGAATAACTTCATTCCAATCGAAAGCACGTCCGTCTTTCCATTCGTAAGAATCAACGAAGTCAGTAGCTGCCATTACATTGTTCCAGCAACTTCCATAAGAGGCACGGCTTCCCATATAGAATGTCATCGGCATACCGAAATCAGTACCGACACCACCGATATTTTGAATTGCAAAGATCATTTCTGAGCTTTCATCTCCACCTGGTTTGAACAGGTTTTCATAATCTGAATACAAAGCATACTTACCGCTGTTGACAACATTCTCAAAACATGTGGCTGCTTCTTGGTATTGTTTATTGTAGAGAAAGACTTTTCCTTTCAATGCCATTGCAGCTCCGGATGTCGCACGTCCTTTATTTGATTCATCCCAATCTGCCGGTAAATGAGCAATCGCTTCATCCAGGTCTTTGATGATAAATGTACGGACTTCTTCTGCCGAGCTTCTTGGTTTCAACATATTGGAGAAGTCTTCCGCAACGATAGTTGTCTCATCATAAATCGGAACTCCACCCCAAAAATCAAGTAAGGTAAAATAGTAGAGGGCACGCATAAAACGGGCTTCCGATTTGTAGCGGGTTTTCAGTTCGTCGGACATATCACATTGGTCGACGTTCTGTAATACAATATTAGCACGTGTGACGCCTTCATACAGTTGTTTGAACTTATCGCCGACGGCTCCTTCCGTAGTGGTATAAGTACCACGGCCGATGTTTGGATACGAAGGTGCGTCATATCCGGCACCTACGCCACCTAAACAGTCAAAACCGAATTGACGGCCGAAAACATCGTTGTGTGTCATTTGACTGTAAACCCCCATCATTGCCTGATCGGCATGGTCTTGTGTCTGGAAGAATGTTCCGGCACTTAACTGATCTTCCGGATAACGGTCCAAGTCGTAGCAGCTACTCATTAACAGAAGTGATGCTGCACAAGTGAAAAATAATTTATACTTATTCATAATGCTTTTTCAATTAAAAAGTTACATTAACACCTAAAACCGCTGATTTCATTGCCGGATAAGCCAGCCCGCTGATTTCAGGATCAAATCCTCTGTAAGATGTAAATGTGAAGAAGTTTTCCAAACTGCCATAGAAACGAAGTCTTTCCAATTGCATCTTTTTCGTAATAGATTTAGGCAGTGAATAGCCTAATTGAATGTTACGAATCTTCAAGAAGGCTTTGTTCTCCAAGTAGAAATCACTCATTTGAGTGTTGATCTGATTCTGGGATTGTAACAAGCGCGGGTAGATAGCGTCTGTACGGCCTTCAACCCATCTTCCTTCTGCAACATCTTTGTTCAACTGGTAGCCGAAACGTACGGTTGAAGTGTTTGCCAATGCATTTTGCCAGTAAACTTTCACACCTGCCTGTCCTTGGAACAGAACGGAAAAGTCGAATCCTTTGTAGGCGGCATTCAGGTTCAAACCGAATTGGAATTTCGGGTTCGGGCCGTCGCTGACGATTTCGCGGTCATCCATGTCGATAATACCGTCTCCATTGATATCTTTGTACAGTAAATCTCCTTTTTGAGGCGTACCGAATGCGGCAAACGGATTCACCTTTTTACCAGTCTTCTCGTCAATCGGTGCGTTGTCGATCATTTGTTGTACAAGTGCTAGATCAGCATCTGTTTGGATTATGCGGTCTGCACGCAATAAATATTGAGAATTGATGGAATGACCTTCCCAGATAATATTAGCCCCGTCATAAGAGATACCGCCTTTATCTGTTCCCTTGAACTTATTGACTTTGTTTTTTACGAATGTAAAGTTACCGTTGACACCGTAGGAGAAATCTCCAATTTGGTCCTGCCAGCCGAGGGTCATCTCGATACCTTGGTTTGTAACAGTCGCACTGTTTTGTTTAGGAATGGATGCTGTTCCGTGTACGTCCGGTGCAGGCAAGTTGATCAAAATGTCTTTTGTTCTCTTATTGAAGTAATCGACAGTACCAGTTAATTTATTATTGACCAAACCGAAATCGAAACCGACATTTGTCATATAGGTAGATTCCCAAGTCAGAGCCGGATTGGCCAGTCTGGCTTGTGCAAGACCTAATATCAGTGCGTTGTTCAACGTGTAGTTGAATGCAGAACCGGAGCTTGGTTTATTAGCGTAAGTTGCGATCGCGTCGTAGTTCCCAACGGAATTGTTACCCAAAGAACCATAAGATAAACGGAACTTTAGGTTGCTCAACCCTTTCTCCACCCAATCTTCCATAAAGGCTTCCTGATCCATACGCCATGCAACGGAAGCAGAAGGGAAGTAACCGGTACGGTTATTTGAAAGGAAGCGGGATGATTGGTCTGCACGAAGATTGACTTCTAGTAAGTATTTGTTTTCCCAATCCAGATTGATACGTCCGAAGAAAGAACGCATAGCCCATTCGGTGCTTGAACCGGAAGCTGTTGCATCACCGATTGCAGCATCGATCACGTTCAAACTTAAATCGATCATGTCATATTTTGTAGCAGAGAAGTTCTTGCTGCGATACATTTCCTGGCTGGCTCCGACCATTGCGTTCAAACCTAAGCGGTCATTCATGAAACGTTTCTCGTAGCGTGCTACAACATCTCCGAAGAAGCGTTCGGTTTTACCGTCGTAATTCATGATGTTGGTTTTTCCTCTGTTGGAGTAAGTGATCACGTTATCACGGAAGTTCCAACCGTCGATGAAAACAGGTTTCCGGCTTCGTTGTTCATCCACGAACTCATAAGAATATGATGCTGTAACAGAAAAGCCTTCGAACGGTTTCAACGTTCCGACGAAACGAGAACGCATATTGGTTTTGCGGATATTACCAGCTTTGCTGTTCAAACGGATCAAAGGGTTGTTATTCGCCGATTGTGCGTCGTCTTCACTATTATTCATAGCTCCGTATCGTCCGTCCGGTGCACGGAATACCATACCGGGAGTCGTTGCTGATGCGTAGGTGAACACATCATCAACAGATGTGTCTTTCTTGTCACTTGCCGTATATTTGGCAGATGGTTCCATGTTTGAAACATATCCGCTGACTTGTGCCCCTAAATTCAACCACGGTTTTACATCGGCTGAAATGTTTACACGTCCGTTATATTTTTCGAAGCCGGTATTTTCCATTACCCCCGGATTCTTTTGATAACCGAATGATGAATAGAAGCGGATTTTGTCACTACCGCCACTCATGGAGATGACGTGGTTGTGAGAAGTCGAAGGTGTAAATGTCTCGTCAATCCAGTTCGTATTCGGATATTTTAACGGATCTCGTCCACCATCTGCCCGCCATTCGTCTATGACAGCTTGTGAGAACTGAGCTTTCAAATTAGAATTGAGGTAGCCTTCGTTGATCAATTCCATATAAGTGGCATAATCAGAAACGGGGTCCATAGAGCTGGGGATACTTGGTGATGTGAATGAAACATACCCGTTGTAGTCCAACTTAATAGAACCAGCTTTCCCTTGTTTGGTGGTAATCAAGATAACACCATTTGCAGCACGTGAACCATAAATTGCCGATGATGCGGCATCTTTTAATACGGTCATCGATTCGATGTCCTGTGGGTTAACAGTGTTGATACCCGCTTCTACACCGTCGATAATGACCAATGGGGAAGATTCATTCAGTGTTCCTTGACCGCGAACCTTGATCGACGCATTGTCGTTACCCGGCTGATTGGCCGTACCTTGTACGTTTACACCGGCTGCAAGACCTGCCAATGCATGGGATACGTTGGTAATAGGGCGGCTTTCTGTCAACTCTGCAACATTAATAGTTGATACGGACCCGGACAAGTTTACCTTTTTCTGTGTACCGTAGCCTACAACTACAACTTCGTCTAACGCCTGTGAGTCTTCGGCCAGCTTAATGTTGAACGAAGTCTGATTGTTTACGGGGATTTCCTGATCCTTATATCCGATATAAGAAACAACAAGGATGGAATTAGGAGATACTTCCAGAGAAAAATTACCGTCCATGTCGGTAATTGTACCGTTGGTAGTTCCTTTTTCTACGACATTAGCTCCAGCGATAGGGCCCAGGGCATCTTCTACTACACCTTTGATACTGTGTTTTGCCTGTTGAGGAGAAGCTACAACAGGATTCGGCTCATCTGAACCAAACGTATCGGTAGAAGGATTAGCGGAGGCCATCCCGATTGATGCCAGGAACATAGTAGCTCCTAAGGACATCGCTCTCGATACATAAAAGCGTTTAAAATCTTTTGTCATAATAACACCAGATTGATTAATAAATTGATAATAATTCTCATTTCTCTAAATTGGCACTTTGTGGTTTTTCACAAAAGTGTGTTTTGATCTGAGTTCTTCAAGAACTATGATCAGAACGCTGCAAATTTAGATGTTAATAAGGTGCAGGAATGTATAATTTTATCCATTTGATATGCACTAATCTTCCAGCGGTGAGTTTTTAGCAATATTATAACATGTTAAATATTAATGTGTTACAATATTCACATTTTGTATAACATATAAAATTGGCTTAATAAGTAATATATTTATTTAGAATTCATAATTGAATATTCGCATGAGTGTTCTCGATGTGTAAAAACGATGCTACTAAAGAAAGTTTTCATATTCTTGACGAATGTGAACCGTAGATAAATTTTATATGGAAAAATGTAGAAGAAACCGTCACTCCGTATCTTTTTGTTTTCCTGCAATTCGTTCAGAATCTGTCCGTTCACATGAAGCTACAGATCTGTAACATAGCATAAACTATTTCGAAAGTCATAGTAAACTAATTCAAGACATATTGCATATTATTTATATATAGTACTACATATCGTGAATACATAGTACTACATATCGCCAATTAGTAGTACTACATATAGGCAACAGGTAGTAACTACCAATAGATACTTTGTTATATGTTATCATTTAGTTCTTAAGATGTTTTGATTTAGTTAATGGCATGAACCGGATTAGTCAGCCGCTACCCAAGATCAGTTTCAAATAGTGTCGGTTCCAATACCTTACCGACACCTATTAACAAATTGCTTATTAGATATATATAGTAAAAAGTGTCGGATGTTTGTGTATTCTGCATTTTTCCATATAAAATCCGTTCACAATTCAAATATTACCAATATTGAATCATAAATGATGACAAAGCACCGCAGTTCTTGAAGAACTCAGATCAAAACCACTTTTGTGAAAAACACAATTGAAAAACACAAAGTGCCAATTTAGAGAAATGAGAGTTATTATCAATTGAGGAGTTCTATAAATTAAAATATTGTAGTACAGTTGTTTATATGGTTCCAAGA
>OLXN01000349.1_pt1 | contig 38025 bp, 37 predicted proteins | sample 1674021 | NCBI WGS metagenome assembly OLXN01 (sample SAMEA103958137, study PRJEB25191) | human gut metagenome | biome: human-associated habitat [ENVO:00009003]; feature: intestine environment [ENVO:2100002]; material: feces | place: Germany | collected 2013/2015
TGACTAAAAAAAACGTACGTTTTTTTTAGTCATTTATAAAAATGGATTTTTTGTAAGAGAATAGACATTATAGAAATTCATCAAACTCTATTTTTCAATAGCTATATATTTTTCATACAAATAGCTATTTACAGTAAGTCGGTCTGGGACTGACGAACATTGCTGTGTTCAATAGTAAAGTTTCTTGATTCTTATATATCTGAATATTAATCCTTTAACTTGCATCTAAAAATGACTTCTATGACCTCTATTTCACTATTCCGTTACTTTTCCAAAGTGAAATATTTTAATCAATGGTTAATATACCTGATTGATTTAATGTTTTCTTGCAGTTCAACACTGCTTTCATTGGGACTTGTTTCTTTTGTATTGGCTCAGAACTATACATTATATATATATGGTACAGCTTTGTTTGCGTCCATATTATGTAGTGCGGTCAGTTTTGTTTGCTTTAAAAGCTATAAAGGAGTAATCCGCCATTCTGCGTTTACTGAGGTTGGGCGTATTCTATTGGTTACTCTTTTAAAAATAGCGTTGTTGATACCGGTTATCGTTTATCTGCCTACCAATTTGATTTTTCGAGAGATTTTGTTGGTCAACTTAATCGATTTATTCCTGACTTTTTTCCTGTTGACTTTTTTTAGATTGACGCTGATCACTTTATATCATTTGGTCTTGAATGTATCCAATCGTGACAGACTGTTGATCTTCGGTAGTGAAAACCGAACGACAGCTCTGTTTGGAGCCTCCTTGAATGATAAGTTGATGTATCAGGTAGAAGGTTATTTGCGTTTTGGAAAGAAAAGATCGTTGCGTATAGGCGGATATAAAGTATATTCTGTCAAAGATCAGCTTGAATTCAACCGGTTAATCAATTCGAGGAATATAAAAGCTATTCTTTTCACAGACTATCAGGCAATCAGAGAAGAAAGCGAACGCCTGATCCGTTATTGTGAAAAGAAGAAAGTCCGTATGTTGATGCTTCCGACTATTGATGAACTTAGAGAAGGAACTAAAACACTACGTAATCTTCCGGACATACGTATCGAAGATCTGTTGGGGCGTGATGAAATCCATATTAATACGGGAGAGATTGCTAACTTTCTCAAAGGAAAAGTCGTTATGGTTACCGGAGCTGCCGGGTCGATCGGCAGTGAGCTTTGCCGTCAGCTTTGTCATTTTGGTTTGAAGCAATTGGTTTTGTTTGACAGTGCAGAGACGCCTATGCACAATATACGTCTGGAGTTGGAAGAGAAATTCCCTCAGGTAGAGTTTACGCCCGTAATGGGGGATGTCCGTATGATTGATCGTGTGGAAAGTGTATTCCGTCGTTTTCATCCTCAGATAGTCTTCCATGCGGCTGCTTACAAACATGTTCCTCTGATGGAAGAAAATCCTTGTGAAGCGGTTCATACGAATGTCTACGGCACTCACAATGTCGCTGATATGGCAGTGAAATACGATGTGGATAAATTCATAATGATATCTACAGATAAGGCTGTTAATCCAACGAATGTAATGGGAGCGTCCAAACGTCTGGCTGAGATCTATGTTCAGAGTCTGAGCATCGCGATCAGTAAAGGACTACATCCTGGAAAGACTCGTTTTATTACGACTCGTTTCGGGAATGTTTTGGGTAGTAACGGTTCTGTTATTCCGCGTTTTCGTGAACAACTGGCTAAAGGTGGTCCGTTGACAGTCACCCATCCTGATATTATCCGTTATTTTATGACTATTCCCGAAGCCTGCCGTTTGGTGTTGGAGGCAGCCTTTATGGGCAAAGGAAATGAAATCTTTGTCTTCGATATGGGGACTCCGGTGAAAATTGCCGACCTGGCACGTCGTATGATTGAGCTGGCCGGTCTTGTTCCTGATAAGGATATAGAAATTCAATACACGGGGCTTCGTCCGGGTGAAAAACTTTACGAAGAGCTTCTGGCAATAAAAGAGAACACGCTTCCCACATTAAATGAGAAAATCTATCGTGCCCAGGTTCGTGAATATGATTTCAAAGAAATTAATGAACTGATGGATCCTTTAGTGCACTTGGCTGTTTGTGTGGATAAGGTTCGGACGGTGAAGCTGATGAAAGAGATTGTGCCTGAGTTCAAGAGTAAGAATTCGGAATACGAGGCGCTGGACAAATAATAAAATCCCGAAGAACCTGCCGTATAAGGCGCAAGACCTCTTGCCGGCACATTCTTCGGAACCATCTGCTGTTTAATGGAGCAAGCTGCGATATGCGTGTCTGCCTTGAACTCAGCTGCACTCTCTGCTCCGGATAGCCGCAATGTCCGCACGGTTGTAGACGCTCCATGAGTAGCGATGTGTTCTATTCACGAAGACGAAATGGAAAACTATGGTTCCCTTGCTGGCGATCCTGCTTTATACGGATTATCTGTCAGCCGTTTATCAACTCCCATATTGCTCTAAACCGGCTGTATCCGAACAAGAAGGAACCCCTCTGACCGTAGTCACCTACAACGCCAGCCATTTCTATTGGAACAGAAAATACACCATGAACGAAGCCGCCGCTTATATCAAGCAGCTACAACCCGATATCATCTGCTTCCAGGAAGCTCCCGGTGACGGATATTACCATCGGGACAGCATCCGGTACGCTTTCGATTATGTACTGTATAAATATATCAGTCGGCGTACGGACCATTTACCGACTACGATCTACAGCCGTTATCCGATCTATTCGGTAAAAGCACTGTATTACGAGAATTCCAGTAATATGTCATTAATAGCCGATGTAAGAATAAACAACCAATACATCCGCGTGATCAACAACCACTTCGAGACAACAAGCGTCAATGCCTATCGCGGTATCATTACCGCTCCCGACAAGAGTTTGAAAGTCCGTGCAAAAGCAGTCAAAGATTTGGTATTGAAAATGAAAAATAATTATCTGAAACGAGCAGAACAAGCCGATTCAATCCATGCCGAGATCGAACGCTCACCTTATCCGGTATTGGTTTGTGGCGACTTCAACGATACGCCCGCTTCTTATACGTACCATCGGTTACAGGAAGGTTTGACAGATGGTTTCCGTGATTGCGGAAGCGGCTACCAATATACTTTCCGGCAGTTATACAAACTCTGGAGGATTGATTACGTTTTCTATTTGGAATCGTTGAAAGGTTATGAATGCTATTCGCCGGAAACATCTTATAGCGACCATAATATGGTGGTTTGGAAAGGAATAATAAATTAAATCTATTTTATAATGAAAATTGCAGTAGCAGGAACTGGTTATGTCGGTCTTAGTATAGCGACTCTTTTGGCACAACATCATCAAGTGACAGCAGTCGATGTTATTCCTGAGAAAGTGGATATGCTGAATCGTAAACAATCGCCTATCCAAGATGAATATATTGAGAAATATTTAGCAGAAAAGCCGTTGAATTTAATTGCTACACTTGATGGTGCAAAAGCCTATCAAGATGCCGAATTCGTGGTGATAGCTGCCCCTACCAATTACGATCCGGTCAAGAACTATTTCGATACACATCATATTGAAAATGTGATCGATTTGGTGTTAAGTGTCAATCCCAATGCGGTCATGGTGATTAAGTCCACTATTCCGGTTGGTTATTGTCGTAGTCTGTATGTTAAGTACGCACGTAAAGGCTTTAAGAAGTTTAATCTGCTGTTTTCACCGGAATTTCTTCGTGAAAGTAAAGCACTCTATGATAACCTTTATCCAAGTCGTATCATTGTAGGCTATCCAAAAATAATTAGTAATGATCAATTTGGAGAAGAAAACGAAGCGATCAAAGCCATTGCCGATATCCCTGCACTGGAAAAGGCTGCCCATACATTCGCTTCTCTTTTACAGGAAGGCGCTATCAAAGAAGATATCCCTACGCTTTTTATGGGAATGAAAGAAGCCGAAGCGGTAAAACTCTTTGCCAACACTTACCTCGCCCTGCGTGTTAGTTATTTCAATGAATTGGATACATATGCTGAAGTGAAAGGTTTGGATTCTCAAGCAATCATCGAAGGTGTAGGCCTTGATCCCCGTATCGGAACACATTACAACAATCCGTCTTTCGGTTACGGTGGCTACTGCTTACCAAAAGACACAAAACAATTGCTTGCCAATTATCAAGATGTTCCCCAGAATATGATGTCGGCCATTGTGGAATCCAACAAGACTCGTAAGGACTATATTGCAGATGCTGTGCTGCGCAAGGCTGGATATTATGCTGAAAATGGTCAGTGGGATGCAAGCAAGGAACAGAATTGTGTCATCGGCGTATACCGTTTGACAATGAAATCCAATTCGGATAACTTCCGTCAGTCTGCCATTCAAGGTATCATGAAGCGTCTCAAAGCAAAAGGTGCGGAAGTAATCATTTATGAGCCAACCCTTGAAAACGGTACTACATTCTTTGGTAGTAAAGTCATTAACAACCTTGATGAATTCAAGGTGCAAAGCAAGGCCATCATTGCCAATCGTTTTGACGATTACCTGAAAGATGTAGAAAGTAAAGTCTACACACGAGATATTTTCAGAAGAGATTGAGATATGGTAGAATATAATGTAAGTATTGAAGGCAAGACTGTTCTTGTGACAGGAGCCGCAGGTTTTATCGGTAGTAACCTGGTCAAGCGTCTTTTTCAGGATGTTCAGAACATTAAAGTTATCGGTATAGATTCTATCACCGACTACTATGATGTCAACATCAAATATGAGCGTCTGAAAGAAATCGAGGCATTGAATCGTGATTGGACATTTGTGCATGCTTCTATAGCTGGTAAAGACGCAGTAGAAAAGATATTCACAGAGAACGATATCGCTGTTGTTGTGAATCTTGCAGCTCAAGCAGGTGTCCGTTATAGCATAGCTAATCCCGATGCCTATATCCAAAGCAACCTCATTGGCTTCTACAACATACTTGAAGCCTGTCGTCACCACGAAGTGGAACATCTCGTCTATGCCTCTTCTTCATCTGTGTATGGTAGCAATAAGAAAGTGCCCTATTCAACAGACGATAAGGTCGATAACCCGGTGTCTCTTTATGCTGCCACCAAGAAAAGCAATGAACTTATGGCTCATGCCTACTCTAAGTTATACAACATACCATTAACAGGTCTGCGTTTCTTTACCGTTTACGGTCCGGCTGGCCGTCCCGATATGGCATATTTCAGTTTCACCGATAAACTTGTGAAAGGTGAAACTATCAAGATCTTCAACTACGGCAATTGCAAACGCGACTTCACCTATGTGGATGATATAGTAGAAGGTGTTGTTCGTATTATGCAGCATGCACCTGAAAAGCAGAATGGTGAAGATGGTCTGCCAATACCTCCGTACAAGATATATAACATCGGCAACAGTCATCCTGAAAACCTCCTTGAATTTGTAACCATCCTGCAAGAAGAGCTTGTCCGTGCAGGGATACTTCCCGAAAACTACGACTTTGAAGCACATAAAGAACTTGTACCAATGCAGCTAGGTGATGTACCGGTAACTTATGCAGATACAACACCTTTGGAGCAAGACTTTGGCTTCAAACCAAACACTAGCCTAAGGGAAGGATTGCGTCGCTTTACGGAATGGTATGTTAGGTATTACGGGGCAAACAGGTGAACTATTAAAATTTGATAAAACGTACAAGCGTTGAATGTTCAGAAACCATCGCAAATCCAACTCTTTTATCGTTGGTATCGAGCTTGCTTTAAGTAGTAAAATAGGACTTTGTAAGGATGGTTCGCATGGCCTTTTTATTTTGATTATGTGGATGAGAATGTCCATATGAAAATTATGCAGATAGGCATGTAAATAAAAAGGGGAGGGTGTTTAATTTTTAGAATATAGTAACTTTGATTTGATGAGAGGAACATATTTACTAGATGTACTAATAATGTCTAAAATATAGGGTGACAATGGACAATATTATAGTAAAAATGATAAATTCAATAAAACGCCGGTTCTACCGAATTTATAATAAATTTGGCGGGTAATAATATAAACGGAATCAGCTTATTACGAAGGTTTCGAAATTTTGTAATTAATGGAACTGGTAATGTGATAGAAATCCATAGTCCGATCTCTAATGATGTGCGTATCATGATATATGGCAATAATCATAAACTTATTATTGAAGAAGGGGTAGTTTTCAAAAATAGACAGATTTGGTTTGAGGATCATGATTGTGAAATACGAATTGGAGCAGGAACTACTATAGAAGAGGCAAATCTTGCAGTTGCTGCGAATAGTACAAAACTAATAATTGGAAAAGATTGTATGTTGTCTCGTGCGATTAATATAGTTACCACCGATTCTCACTCTATTATTTCATTAGAAACAGGAGAGCGTACGAATCCTGCAAAAGATGTTATTATAGAAAATCATGTGTGGTTGGGCAATGGTGTAAATGTCAACAAAGGTGTTACGGTCGGTTTCGATACTATTGTGGCAGGGCACTCTATTGTCACTAAATCAATATCTTCTAATTGTATTGCAGCAGGTATACCTGCAAAGGTGATTAAAACAGGTGTGACATGGGATAGGATATGTGTTTAGCTGTCTAAAATGCTGTAAAAATGGTAAGTTTATTGGAAAGTAAAAAAATAATTCAATGAGTAGAATAAAATTTTTTACATATCACGGATGTTTAGATTCTGGAAAGCGAAGAAATAATAGTCCAGCAGCAGATACCAAGACTGACTATATTGTCAGTGTGCTGAACAGACTTGGTTATGGGGTAGATATTATATCTCGAGCATCGAGTGCAGAATCTCATTTTATACCAGCATATGTTAAAACAGAAGGGAATAATATTCATCGATATTTTGCGAGTTTAAAAAAAAACAAATCTATATTGAGGATTTTTAATAGATGGTTGATGGAGTTTCAGTTTTTCTTTTGGTGTCTGTTTAATATTAAAAAAGGTGAGCAGATAATTGTGTATCATAGTCTTGGTTATGATTCATTATTTCTGAGATTGAAAAAAATAAAATCTGTTAAAATTATTGGAGATATCGAAGAAATATACCAAGATGTGAGTAAGCAGGACAAAAAGAAATGTAAAAACGAATATATGTTCATTGATAGCTGTGATAAGTATATTTTTCCTACTCAACTTTTAGATCAGAAAGTCAATAAGCAACAAAAACCATCATTAGTAATTCATGGCGTTTATACTACAGAAAAAAACATTGGAGAGAAGTTTTCTGATGGTAAGATACATGTCGTATATGGTGGTACTTTAGACCCTAATAAAGGTGGTGCAGCAGCAGCAGCAGCAGCAGAATTTTTACCTGGTAATTATTTTGTTCACATTTGTGGTTTTGGAGATCCATGTCAAATCAAATCGATTGTGGCGGACGTACAGAAAAGATCGAAGGCTAAGATTACTTTTGAAGGTGAATTCAAAGGAAACGATTATAAACATTTTATTCAAAAATGTCATATTGGTTTAAGTACCCAGAATCCCAACGCTGCCTTTAATGCAACCTCATTTCCTTCTAAAGTTTTGGTATATCTATCCAATGGACTTAAGGTGGTATCTATACACATTCCTGTTATTGCTCAATCTGCCGTAGCTGACAAACTGTTTTTTTATTATGAACAGACTCCGGAAAAGATTGCCGAGGCTATTATCCAAGCGAGCAAGAAGGAACAGAATGGGGATGAGATTCTAAATGATTTGGATATGAAGTTTAGTGATGAATTGAGTAGATTGGTAGAAGAATAAAGTTTTTTACACTCATGGGATAGTTGTGTGGTTTTGAAAGATATGAATAATCAAGGAAATAGTAATACAGTAAGGATTGATTGGGATAGACATGACAAAAGGACTAGTCATGATTTTGACAGTGTACTCATATCGTAACTTAAGTTCGGTTTCAATATTAAGAACATGGGTTTGCTTTCTATTACATACTTAGTTTGTGGATTTTTCTGCCGCATTAGGGGCTATATGTTATTTTGTGATGTATAATATTGGTCATCAATTGTAATAACTATTATTAACTTATTATGACTTCATCTCAACAGTTGAAATTAGGTGCATTGATGTCCTATATGGCTATTGGTATCAATATTTTAGCAGGATTGTTGTATACTCCTTGGATGATACATTCTATAGGACGTGAAAACTTCGGTCTTTATACCCTTGCGATGTCTGTTATTTCATTATTTGTATTTGATTTTGGACTAAGTTCTGCGGTAACACGTTTTATTGCAAAGTATTTAGCAGAAGGACGTCAAGATAAGGCTGATAATTGTATGGGACTTGTATATCGGTTATACATCCTTATTGATATTGTCATGATGTTAGTTTTAGTTGGAGTTTATTTTTTTATTCCACAATTATATAAGGAATTAACTTCAGAAGAGATTGAAAGTTTCAAGATTATATATGTTATTGCGGCTGTTTACTCTGTTATTTCATTTCCGTTTATTCCAATTAATGGAGTGCTTACGGCTCATGAAAAATTTATACAACTTAAGTTATGTGATGTTGCACATAAATTAATCATAGTTTTGACAATGTCTGTTTGTCTACTTTTGGGTGGAGGCTTGTATTCCCTTGTATCAGTAAATGCCATTGCAGGTTTGATAATGATAGTTTTAAAAGTATCTTGCATAAAAAAATTCACGTATCAAGGTATTAGTTGGAGGTATTTTGAAAAAAGAGAATTCGAGGAAATTGTAGGATTCTCGGGTTGGGTGACTATAATGTCTATTGCACAACGTTTTATATTTAATATAGCTCCAAGTATTTTGGGAGCATTATCTGGTTCTACATCTATTGCAATATTGGGTATTGCAACTACTTTAGAAGGTTACACATACACGTTTGCTAACGCTATAAATGGAATGTTTTTACCAAAGGTTTCGAGAATTGTTTCAAATGATAATGGTGATGTACTACCTTTGATGGTGAAAATTGGACGTATTCAAATATATATAACAGCACTTATTGTATTTGGAGTGATATGTTTAGGTGATCATTTTATTCAATTATGGGTTGGTACAGGATTCAAAGATAGCTATTTTTGTACTCTTTTTGTAATTGTTCCATGCCTACTACAGCTACCACAAGAAATTGGCAATCAAGCAATATTTGCTAAGAATAAAGTAAAGAAATTAGCAATAGTATATGTATTAATGGCTTTAGTCAATATCGTTATAGCTGTTTCTTTAGCCCCAACATTTGGTGCTTTAGGTATTTGTATGTCAGTATTTGTGGCTTATATGGTTAGGACTATTGGTATGGATGTTATTTTTTATAAAGATTTGCATATAGACGTGATGTCCTTTTTTAAGGATACATTTATTAAGCTTTTAATACCATTGATTTTATGTCTTGTTTTAGGTTTTATGATAAACGCTATGATAAGAATAGATTCGTGGCTAGGGTTTATAGTTAAAGGAATTTGTTTTGTTGGCTCATACGCCACAGTGATGTATTTTTTAGCAATGAACGATAGTGAAAAAGAACTTGTACTTTCACCGATCAAGAAAATAAATAGAAAGTTATAGTATTCTCAAATATTGACGATTTGATTAAAAAATAATGAAAATCATTCAAATTAACGCTTGTTACGGATATGGAAGTACTGGCATTATAGTTCGTGATTTGCAGGATATATGTATAAGTAATGGAATAGAGTGTGTAGTTGCTTTTCCACAGAGTAAAGGAGAAGTAAGAGATGGCTACAAGATGGGTAATATCTTATCGAATAAATTGCATGCAGTTTTAGCTCGTATTAGTGGTAAGCAAGGCTATTTCTCCATCCTCTCTACTTACCGGTTCTTATCTTTTCTTGATCAATACAAACCAGATATTATTCATATCCATAACCTTCATGGATGTTATATCAACTTGCCATTATTACTTAAATATGTAGCACAACGAAAAATTGCTGTAGTTGCCACATTTCACGATTGTTGGTTCTATACTGGCGGATGTTCACACTATACCAGTGTGAAGTGTGACAAATGGCAGAAGGAGTGTGGTGATTGTCCTCGTCGTTACCAGGAAACAGCTGCTTATCTATGGGATGGTTCTTCAAAGATACTTGTAGATCGCAAAAAACTGTTTGGTAGCATTGAAAACTTGGTAGGAGTAGGTGTATCCAACTGGATAGCCGAAGAAGCTCACAAAACAGTGTTTAAGAATGCGAAGTGTTTGGCTATTCATAATGGTATTGATATAGAATTCTTCCATCCTGTTGAGTCAGATTTTCGCAAGAAACATAACCTTGAAGGAAAAAAAATCATCCTTGCTCCTGCCAATAAATGGTTTATGGAGATCAATCGGGAAACTTTCGAATATTTTGCTTCTCATCTTACCGATGAAATGTGTATGGTGTTTATTGGGATTGGTTGTGATGATAGTCGATTGACGGACAGAATGCTGAACATTGGTTTTGTTTATTCTCGTGAGGCTATCCGTGAGATTTATAGTTCAGCTGATATGATGGTTAACTGTTCTCGAGAAGAGTCTCTATCATTGTTGAATGTGGAAGTTCAAGCTTGTGGAACTCCTGTTGTTACGTTCTCTAATACTGGAGTCAAGGAGACAGTAGATGGCAAGTGTGGTTTTGCTGTTGAAGATGGTAATCCTGAGACTATGTGGAATATGGCTGTTGATGTTTTATCGAAAGGGAAAGAGAGTTTCAAAGGGTATTGTATTTCTTGGGTGAAACAGGCTTTCGACAAGAATCAGAATTATTCAAAATATATAGAATTATATAATAATATTTTGAATTGATTATGGTTTATAAATTATTATTTGTTATCATATTGATTATAGGTAATTTGATTTGTAGTCAATACAAAACAGAAAAAAGCAGAAGGAAGTATATCACATTTTCTGCTATAGTTTTAGGACTCCAGTCTGCACTTAGAAATGTTGCTGTAGGTGCAGATACATACAACTATTATTTGAAATTTGAGGCTGTTAAAAGTACAACATGGCAAGAGGTATTTAAGAGTTTTCCTGATACTTATCTTTATGGTGATGGGAAAGATCCTGGATATTTGTTGCTCGAAAAAATCTTCCAGATTTTTTCGGGAGATTTTAGAGTATTTCTATTTTTAATATCCATCGTATTCTTTTACGCTTATGCGAAATTACTGTTAAGATATACTAACAATACATTGGAGGTTTTAACTGCCAATTTAGGGTATTTGGCATTGTTTTATGGATTCTATTCTATTACAGGTTTAAGGCAAACATTATCTGTGGCTTTGAGTATCCTTTTCCTATTCTCATTTATTGACAAGAATTATAAGAAATGCATACTACTATTTATCGTGGCATTCATAATTCACAAGTCATCTATATTTCTATTGTTAGTCCCTGTATTGTACTCTGTTAATAAAAGTAAATTATTATTATGTCTATATAGTATAGCATTTGTTGTTTTTTTGATTGGGAGAAATTACTTCGTTAATCTAGCTCTTGTTGCATCAGAATATGAGGCTGTAGAGATTCCATTACCGATATTGTTGGATGTTTTCTATTTTGTAATATCATTGTTTCTATGGAATAGGTTAAAATTTGAAAAGAATAGAGAGATATTGAGTTTATTCAATGTTTTTTGCTTAACTTTTGCTTGGATTCCATTACTTGGAAATGATAGTCCTCTTATGCGTGTTATTCTTTATTTCAATATTTATGTATTGGTTTTACTTCCAAGAGCTATTGCTCGTACATCATTTTATAGGAATGAATTGTTTTTTTGTATAAATATTTTCTTTATGTATTATGCTATTAAATCTCATAGTGAGTACAAATTTTTCTGGGAAAACATGCAGTTACTAGATCATTATTTATAATATCAATCGTTTGTTTAATGGAAAGAAAATTTGAAGTTCCTGTTTTGCTGATTTTTTTCTGTCGCGACGAAGTTCTGAGACAAGTATTCGAGTGCGTAAAAAAAGTCAAGCCTACAAAGCTCTATCTTTATCAAGATGGTGCACGTCGTGAATCAGATATGCCAGGAATTCAGGCATGTCGTGACATTGTTTCCCAAGTAGACTGGGAGTGTAAGGTACACACATTCTATCAGGACAAGAATGTTGGTTGCGATCCTTCAGAGTACATTGCCCAGAAATGGATGTTTGAAAAAGAAGATCGTGGAATTGTTCTTGAAGATGATGATGTTGTGTCAGATAGTTTCTTTTATTTCTGTGAGGAACTTCTTGAGAAATACAAGGATGATGAACGTATTAATATGATATGTGGAATGAATCATCTAGGCCATTATGACAAGTCTGGAACAAGTTACATTTTTACCAAGACTGGTGCTATTACAGGATGGGCTTCATGGAAGCGTGTGATTGATACATGGGATCCTAATTATTCATTCGTGGATGATGAGTATCAGAAATACTGTCTTAAGAATCTTTTGGGTAAATATTACGATAGAATATTCAATACTTGGAAGCAACAGAAAGAATCAGGTAAGGCACATTACGAAGGAATTCTCGGTTCAAGCATGTATTTAAATAATCGTCTTAATATTGTACCAATCTGTAATTTGGTTAAAAATATTGGATTAACCAATGATGCGACTCACTCAACAGGAACACTTAATACAATGCCACGTGCTCATAGATGTATTTTTTTCGCTCCTACCTATGAACTAGAGTTTCCTTTGAAGCATCCGAAGACTGTTACTGAGGATATTGGTTACCAAAAGTTAATATATGCTATTGTAGCTCCTAGTCCAATAGTAAAATTGTTCAGACGAATTGAGGGTCGATTATATAGAATGTTTCCTTTCTTGGGTAAATAATTAGATGTACCAAGACTGCTCACCAATTGTCAGTAGTTTTGGTATATAAAAATAATGTTAGATGGCTAATAGGATGTATGTAAAATAATCCAAGCAAGTTATTTCACGATGTACTTTTGTTGAAGAATTTAGTGTATGTGATTGGGAGTGGAAAATAATAAAAATGTAAATAAGCAAACTAGTTGTATATGAATATTCTTGTAATTACGAAAGCAGCATGGGATGACCGAATTGCAAGTGGTAATACTCTTTCAAACTTTTTTGAGGGATGGGAAGGTGTAAACTTCTCTTGTTTGTATTCAAGGGATGCTGAACCTAATAATAATGTATGCAAAGAATATTATTCCATATCCCCAATATCAATCATCAAGCATTTCTTCAATCCATCAGAAATTGGAAGGCGTTTTATATACGAGTTCCAAAATGGACATTCGATAGATAGTACGAATGAAGTAAAGATGATAAGCACAGCAAAGCGCAATAAATCGTTTTTTGAACTTGTCTATTATTTGGCGTATGCTACTAATTCGTGGAAAAATGGATCCTTCAAGAAATTCATTGCAGATAGTAACCCTGATATAGTCTTCTGTTTTTGCCAAAGTGATCCTCTTACATATAAAGCAGTAAAATATGTAAAGCAGAATACAACAGCTCGAATTGTATCCTATTTTGTTGACGATCTATATCGAACTAGGACTTCTACATTTAATATAATTCAAAAACAGAAGAATCGTTATCTCAAGGGAATTGTACAAATGTCGGACTTATGTTATGCAATCTCTCAAAGAATGTGTAATGAGTACAAAGATTTATTTGGCAAACCATTCCGACTTCTTCATAAAGGGTGTGAAATCAGTCAGACCAAAACAGTTGTAAATTCGCCTGTAAGGTTTGTTTATGCAGGTAATCTTTTTTATCACAGAGACAAAATTTTGGGAGTATTAGCTAAAGCCATTGAAAAAGTGAACAATGGTATTCAAAAAGCTTATCTTGATATTTATTCTGGTACCCCTGTTAATGAGGATATTCTATCGATGTTGAATATAGAAGGAGCCTCTACTCTTCATAAAGCAAGATCTTTTGAAGATATTAAACAAATTATGAGAGAGGCGGATATTGTTCTTCATGTTGAATCTTTTGATGAAGAACAAATGAAACTTGTAAGGTTATCATTCTCAACGAAGATTACTGATTGTATGCAGTCTGGTTCAATGATGATGGCTATTGGGCCTGAAATTGTAGCTTCTATTGATTATGCGACTAGGCTTCCTGGCTGTGTGGTAGTAAATAATCTGGATAATTTAGAGAAGACTATCCGAGGACTTTTAGACTGTAACAACACAATAATAGAGAATGCTGCAAAAACAAATAGATTTGCATTGAAAAATGTTGAGCTTAATCAACTCCGGAATAGATTGAAATCTGAGTTTGAATCATTATATAGACAACAATAATAATGGCTACAGGAAGAAAACTATATTCAAGATATAGTAAAATATTGAAGTGTAGTGCCAAGGCTATTGGACTTTTACCAAGAAGTGTGAGAAATAGCCTGTTGCGACTTTTTCAAAATACTGGAGGCAAAACAGGAATCGCTATCCGTTATATTCTCGTCAAGACTTTAGCCAAAAGTTGTGGAAATAATGTATCTATAAAGCAATATGTATTTTTGGAGAATATTCGTAATATTTCGTTTGGCGATAATGTATCTGTGCACCCATTTTGCTATTTAGAAGGCTCTGGTGGAATAGATATTGGTAATGATGTTTCTTTGGCTCATAACACATCCATCTTATCAGTCAATCACACATGGGAAAAATATGAGATTCCAATAAAATACAATCTAATAGAACATATGCCCGTTAAAATATGTGACGATGTATGGGTTGGATGTGGATGTAGGTTAATGGCAGGCATTACGATTAATTCAAGATCTATTATTGCAGCAGGAGCAGTAGTAACGCGAGATGTCGAATCAAATACAATTGTAGGTGGTGTGCCTGCAAAAAAAATCAAAAATATTTAATTTTATCATGAGTAAAAATGTCAATAATAATAATCCAACCCTTACCTATCGACTTTTGCACAAAATGAAGCTACTGAATGATGTGCAGAAACATGGGAATATCACGTTCTTTGGTTTCATTCGTTTCACAATTGATACGATAGTAAAAAGAGCATTATTTACGTATGCGTATAAAGGATATTTTCTTGAACCATTGAACAAGAAGTTCATACGTCCAGCAATCTGGCGGTTCTGTGGATGTGAGTTGGGGAAGAATGTACATATCGGCCATATGGTGAGGATGGATTTTGGTAATCCAAAGAGGATACATCTTGCAGATGATGTGATCCTAAGTAATGGTGTGACTATCCTCTGTCACAAGCGTGATGTGTCACAGTATTACAGGGGGGAGTCTGCTCTGAAACTACCATTCCTCTACGAGGATGTATATATTGAAAGAGGTTGTCAATTAGGACTCAATGTGACTGTCATGCCGGGAGTCCATATCGGTGAAGGTTCTATAATAGGAACAGGTGCTGTTGTGACAAAGGATATTCCAGCTTGGAGTGTTGCTGTGGGCTTTCCTGCAAAAGTGATTCGACAAATAGAATTGATTGATGATAATTGGCTGATTGTCAGTGAATTAAATAACAGGGGGGGGGTAAAATCGATATGTAGTCTCCTGCTTTTTGGGGAGGCTGCATAATGAATAAGCGAAAACTAAGAGATTGTTTGAGGCTTATAGAAGCCATACTTTTCTGTTGGCTTTATATTCCCCATATTTTGTTCTATCTCTGCAAGCCTAAGTTTCGTAATATTATCCATTCGGATCTTGACAGGCGCAAAGAAAAGTCAAAATTGAATATGAATCATGGTGTAATGTTCTTATACTACATTCATACCGATCGTTATTTTCGTAATTTGGTCTATCATAGAACCGGGGCTGTAGTGGGTATGTTAATTGGGTGGTGGAGACCAGGGGATAGGTATTTTGTTATCTCAAAGACCACGAAGATAGGTGAGGGGGCTTATTTTGTTCATCCTTTTTCAAGTGAGATAAATGCTAAGAGTATAGGTAAGAATTTCTCTTGTCGCCATCTGACCACTCTTGGAAACAAAGCGGATGGCGATAATGATAACCGTCCTATAATTGGGGATAATGTGACTCTTGGTGTGAATGTAACAGTTATAGGTGGTGTGACTATTGGTAACAATGTAATCATAGGCGCAGGATCTGTTGTTGTGAAGGATATACCAGATAATAGTATAGCAGTGGGAAATCCTTGTCGTGTAATCAAATCAATTTGAGTAATTAGGAAAAGTAGATAATGGGAAAAAAAAGAATTCTTTTTTTGGCAAATCATTTTATTACTCTTTACTCGTTCCGTAAAGAGATGATTAATGAGATGGTAAAACAAGGTCATGAGTTGTATTTGTCACTTCCAAAAAGTGATGAAAATAAGTATTTTGAAGATCTTGGATGTCATATTGTTGAGACTGAAATTGATCGTCGTGGGGTAAATCCTATAAAAGATTTGAAACTTATTTGCTTTTACAGAAAAATGATTCCTCAGGTAAATCCGGATATAATCTTTAGCTATACCATTAAACCCAATATCTATGGCACAATGGTTAGTAACGGAAAGTATAAGCAGGTGTGCAATATTACAGGAACTGGTGCTACATTCTTGAAGAGAACCTTTGTGAGTACGATTTGTGAAATTCTTTATAAGCTGAGTATAAAGAAATGTTACAAGGTATTCTTTCAGAATACAGGAGATAGAGATTTCTTCATCAAAGAGGGGCTTGTTAAGGATAATTATGCGATGCTTCCGGGTTCCGGATGTAATATTCAGCAACATTCATTTATGGCACTTCCTGATGATGATGAGATTCGCTTTCTCTTCATTGGTCGTGTGATGAAACTTAAAGGTATTGATCAGTATCTGCAGGCTGCAGAAATAATCACCAAGAAGTATCCTAAAACCAAGTTTTATATTGCTGGTTGGAATGAACAGCCGAAGTATATGGAGTTGGTTAAAGAAGCTCAGAAAGCTGGTTCTGTAGAATATATAGGGTTTCGCAAAGATATTGATCAATGGATAGAGAAGTGTCATTGTACTATTCTTCCATCTCATGGCGGAGAAGGTGTACCTAATGTTTTGCTTGAGTCTGCTGCTACAGGTAGAATCTGCATTGGTTCAAAGATTAATGGTACAATGGATGTGATTGAAGATGGTAAGACTGGTTATCTCTTCAACACTGGTGATGGTGAAGATCTTGCACTTCAGATAGAGAAGTTTATTTTGCTTTCTCCAGAAGCAAAAGCTACAATGGGTAAGGCTGGACGCGAGAAAGTAGAACGAGAATTTGATCGACAAATTGTTGTCAATAAGTATTTAGAAGAGGTAGAAAAGGCATAGTGGTATAATAAAGAATAAACGAGAAATTAAAAAAATTATATATGGTAGCATACATTGTTATTTTTGTTTTACTCCTCTTGGCTGAACTCCTTTATTTCCGTATCGCCGATAAGTGTAACATCATCGACAAGCCTAACGAACGTAGTTCGCATAAGCAAGTGGTCCTGCGTGGCGGTGGTATCATATTCTTGATTGGTGTTTGGATTTGGAGTGCTTTCTTTGGATTTCAATATCCGTGGTTTTTGATTGGGGTGACGTTGGTTGCTTTGATTAGTTTTATAGATGATATTCGTTCTCTACCGGATAGTGTACGTTTGGTCGTGCAGTTTGTGGCGATGTTCTTGATGTTTTATCAGTTTGGTATTCTCAATTGGCAAAGCTGGTGGATTATACTCTTGGCTCTTATCGTTTGTGTGGGCATCTCGAATGCTTATAATTTTATGGATGGGATTAATGGTATTACAGGGGGATATTCCATTGCGGTTTTATTGCCTCTAATATATCTTAACCATAAAATATCATTTATTGATGCGAATTTTCTGTGGGTAACGCTACTGAGTTTGCTGGTCTTTTGTTTTTTCAATTTCCGTAAACGGGCAAAGTGTTTTGCAGGAGATGTGGGTTCGTTGAGCATCGCCTTTATTATCGTATTTGCACTTGGGAAATTAATCTTGCAGACCGGGGATTTTACTTATCTCGTATTCCTTGCTTTGTATGGAGTGGATTCGGTATTAACGATCTGCCACCGCATCTTGTTGCATGAAAACCTGGGGAAAGCACATCGTAAACATGCCTATCAGTTGATGGCGAACGAATTGAGAATACCGCATGTCGTTGTCTCTTCATTCTATATGATGTTACAATTGCTTGTCTCCTTCGGTATGGTTTTGTTACCGATGAATCATTGGCTGTATCTGGTAACGATATTGGTTGTATTGTGTGGGAGCTATTTGCTTTTTATGAAACGATATTATCATTTGCATGAGTCTTATTTGAGATCATTAAATAATTAACAAATAACTATAATATGAGTATTTTCAAAGACAAAACCCTCCTGATCACCGGAGGTACCGGTTCTTTCGGTAACGCTGTACTTCGGCGTTTTTTGGATTCCGATATTAAGGAGATCCGTATCTTTAGCCGTGATGAGAAAAAACAGGATGATATGCGTCATCAGTTGCAGAATCCCAAAGTGAAGTTCTATATAGGGAATGTGCGTAATAAGACATCGGTGGATGTGGCGATGCGGGGTGTGGACTATGTGTTCTCGGCTGCGGCCTTGAAACAGGTTCCCAGTTGCGAGTTCTTTCCGATGGAAGCGACCCGTACGAATGTGGAAGGGACGGAGAACGTGCTGCTTTCCGCGATCGAGCATGGCGTGAAGAATGTGGTGGTCCTTTCTACGGATAAAGCCGCTTATCCGATCAATGCGATGGGGATCTCCAAGGCGTTGATGGAAAAGGTGGCGATCGCCAAAGGACGTGAGCTGGGCGAAGGGGCGCAAACGACGATCTGCTGCACGCGCTACGGCAATGTGATGGCGAGCCGGGGTTCCGTGATCCCTCTCTGGGTGGAACAGATGGAACAGGGTAAACCGATCACGATTACCGACCCGGAGATGACGCGTTTCATGATGACGCTGGATGATGCGGTCGACCTGGTGGTCTATGCGTTTACGCATGGGCATAACGGTGACCTGTTCGTGCAGAAAGCACCGGCAGCCACTCTGTCTGTCCTTGCACAGGCGTTGAAAGAGACCTACGCGCAGATCGATCCGAAGTACCAGGATACGGAGGTGAAGGTGATCGGCACACGTCATGGAGAAAAACTGTTTGAAACCCTTGTGACACGCGAGGAGATGGCGAAAGCGATCGATATGGGCGACTATTACCGCATCCCTTGCGATACGCGCGACTTGAACTACGACAAGTACTTTACCGAAGGAAGCGAATGCCTGTCCAAGATCGAGGACTATCATAGCCATAACACGACTCGTCTGGATGTCGAAGGAATGAAAAAACTGTTACTCCGCCTACGTTTTATTCAGGAAGACCTCGGATTGATCGAACGGGCAAAACCGAGAGAAATCAGAAGCGAATAATTTTAGATAGGAAGTGAGGGTATTGTTTGTCTGAAAAATAAATCTATCTTTGTATATAGATTTGTAATTGATAAAGAGTATAAGTATGGAAACTACGGCATTTAATCCTGTACAACAACATTTGTTGAAATTGTTCGCTTTTGATGGTTCGGAAGAGAAGCTGTTGGAAGTGAAAGAGGTCCTGACCAAGTATTTCTCACAAAAACTGGACAAGCGTCTGAATGAACTTTGGGACTCAGGGGTTTTGAATCAGGATAAGTTGGATGAATTAAGAACAAAACATCTTCGAACGGATTTGAAATGAGTAAAATCGTTTTGGATACAAACAGTTTGATTCAAAGTCTTCCAAGTAGAAGCCGTTATCATCGGATATGGCTATCCTTTCTGGATGGAACAAACGAATTGTGCGTATCGGGAGAGATCCTGAACGAATATGAAGAAATTTTAGAACGATTGGTCGGTAAAGAGGTTGCCAAGCTGACCTTAGACGTTATATTGAATAATCCGTATACTTGTTTCCTTACTCCTTACTATAAATTTAATTTAATAAAATCTGATCCGGATGATAATAAATTCGTAAATTGTGCAGTTATTGCAAATGCGAAGTTCATAGTGACGGAGGATCGGCATTTTGATGTATTGAAAGAATGCCCGTTTCCTAAAATAGAAGTCATCGGATTGGATCTCTTTCTACAATCTTTGTAAATAGAAATCAGAATGAACATATTAGTAACCGGTGCCAAAGGCTTCATCGGTCGGAATCTTGTATCCCAATTTCATAATATCCAGTCGGGAAAGGCTCGCAATTATCCTGTTTCAGGGACTGAACTGAAAGTCTTCGAATATGATACGGACAGCGACCCGGCCGAATTGGACGTCTATTGCAAGAATGCCGATTTTGTCTTTAACCTGGCCGGGGTGAACCGTCCGAAAGACCAGTCGGAGTTTATGAAGGGGAATTTCGGTTTCGCTTCTCTCTTGTTGGATACGCTGAAGAAACACGGTAATACCTGTCCGGTGATGATCTCATCGTCTACGCAGGCTGCGCTGGATAATCCGTATGGCGAGTCGAAGCGGGCGGGAGAGAACCTTCTGTTCGAGTATGCCGAAGAGACGGGTGCGAGAGTCCTGGTCTATCGTTTTCCGAATGTTTTTGGGAAATGGTGCCGTCCGAACTATAACAGTGCGGTGGCGACATTCTGCAACAATATAGCGAATGACCTGCCTATCCAAGTGAATGATCCTAAGGTGGTGATGAACCTTGTCTATGTAGATGACGTGGTGGACGAGCTGATCGCCGCCTTGTCGGGGGGCGAACACCGCGAAGGGAACTATTGTGCCGTTCCGGTGGTCCATACCATAACCTTGGGTGGGATTGTCGACTTGCTTTATTCTTTCAAGGAGATGCCGGGTAACCTCGCGGTTCCCGATTTGGGCGACCCTTTCACGAAGAAGCTCTATTCGACCTATCTGTCTTATTTACCGAAAGAGAAGTTCTTCTATCCGGTACAGATGAAGACGGACGACCGGGGTAGCTTCACGGAGATCATCCGTACGCCGGACAGGGGCCAGTTCTCGGTGAACATCTCCAAGCCCGGCGTCACCAAGGGACAGCATTGGCATCACACCAAGAATGAAAAGTTTGTGGTGGTGAGCGGTCACGGCCTGATCCGGTTGCGTAAGATCGGGACGGACGAGGTGATCGACTTCGAGGTCAGTGGAGGCAAGATCGAAGTGGTGGAAATGATCCCCGGGTACACCCACAACATCATCAACCTTTCGGACACCGAAGACCTGGTGACCTTCATGTGGGCCAACGAACCGTTCGATCCGAATCGCCCGGATACTTATTTTGAAGAAGTGTAAAAACAGGAAATCATGAGCAAACTAAAATTAATGACCATCATCGGTACGCGTCCGGAAATCATCCGGTTGGCTGCCGTGATAAAGCGTTGCGATCGATATTTCGATCAGATCCTGGTGCATACCGGGCAGAACTACGATTATACATTGAACCAGGTGTTTTTTGACGATCTGGGCCTTCGTGCTCCGAACTATTATCTGGATGCGGTAGGCAAGGACCTGGGAGAAACGATCGGCAATATCATCGCCAAGTCATACCAGTTGATGGTCGAGGTGAAGCCTGATGCGGTCCTGGTGCTTGGCGATACGAACTCCTGCCTTTCGGTGATCGGAGCGAAGCGCTTGCATATCCCGATCTTCCATATGGAAGCCGGTAACCGCTGCTTCGACGAATGTCTTCCGGAAGAGACCAACCGCCGTATCGTGGATGTGACGGCCGATGTCAACATGTGTTATTCCGAACATGCACGCCGGTATCTGAATGCCGCCGGAACGCCGAGAGAACGTACCTATGTGGTCGGTTCGCCGATGGCGGAGGTGTTGCACGAAAACCTGAAGCAGATCGAGGCAAGCGACATCCTCGAACGTTTGGGATTGGAGAAAGGCAAGTATATTCTGCTTTCCGCCCATCGTGAAGAGAATATCGATACGGAAACCAATTTCTTCAACCTGATGAACGCGGTGAACGCTATGGCGGAGAAGTACGACATGCCGATCCTTTATTCCTGCCATCCCCGCTCCAAGAAGTTCATCGAACAGCGTGGTTTCCGGTTCGATCCTCGTGTGATTCAGCATCAGCCTTTAGGTTTCCATGATTACAACCATCTTCAGATGAATGCATTTGCCGTCGTATCCGATTCGGGCACGCTTCCGGAGGAAAGCAGTTTCTTCCTTTCCGTCGGCAATCCTATTCCGGCTGTGTGTATCCGTACCAGTACGGAACGTCCGGAAGCATTGGACAAAGGCAACTTCATCCTGGCCGGTATCACGACCGAACAGGTGTTGCAGGCGGTGGATGTGGCAGTCGAGATGAATCGGGACGGTGCTCTGGGACTCCCCGTTCCCAACTACGTGGACGAGAATGTCTCGGTGAAGGTCGTCAAGCTGATCCAGAGCTACACGGGTGTTGTGAACAAGATGGTTTGGAGGAAATATTAAAACGAAGGACAAGATGCAACGAATCGACACAAATCTATTGAACGGAGTCACAGCGCAAGCGAAGGAATCGCCTCGCTTGCGTATGAATTATAATTTCCACGCCTCCTTAGAAGCGAAAGCGCAGCGCTTGCTGAACGCTTTGGAGCCGGGAACGGTATTACCGGTACACCGGCATCCGCATACGGCGGAAACCTACCTGCTGTTGCGAGGGAGGATACGGGTGATGTTCTACAACGAAGCCAAGGAAGAAACCGAATCGACTGTATTGGACCCTCTGACGGGTGACTACGGTGTGCATATCCCTGCAGGCCAATGGCATACGCTAGAAGTGCTGGAAAGCGGTTCCGTACTGTTCGAAGTGAAAGACGGCCCTTATACGCCACTGGGAGAGGACGATTTATTAATTTGAATTTGATTAAGTTAGCCGGAATAGCCTGGTAAAAGGCTGTTTCGGCCTAAGAAATTATCTAACATAAAACTAATAGTATGGTAAAAAAAGTAGTTTGTATTGGAGCACTCTTGCTCGCATTGCCGTATGCAATGAGGGCACAGGAGGTCAAAACAGACACCGTTCGGGTGGCCCAACTAGACAAGATTATCAGTGAACTGGGCGATTCGACAGACATTGTTGTGGCCGGTCGAAGTCGTTCTTCCAATTGGTTTATCAGTGGAGCGATTGGAATGAATGGCTTGGCAGCAGAGGCGAATCGAGAGTATGAAAGCTTTATTAAGCGTATGCAGCCGATGGGGCAGATTTCAGTAGGTAAATGGTTTTCTCCGTTGTGGGCATTCCGTTTTCAGGTAGGGGCAGGAAAGTTGTGCGGACATTCTCTTCCGTTTAATTTTTATAATATGTTCGATAAAGTTCCTGACCATACGCTTATTCCTGAAGAAGCTAAGCCTTATTTTTCAGAAAAGGACGGACGTACTTGGTTTCACCGCCAGTTCACCTACATGGACTTCCAGTTTAATTTGATGAGCAATGTAGTCCGTTGGTTCACCAGAGACGAGAAACCAGTCAACTTCTATCTCTTCGTGGGGCCCGGTTTTTCACACACATTCGAGAAACAGGGAATCACTCCGGATAACTCATTCTCATTGAATGCCGGTGCACAGTTGGATGTGAAGCTGAGCGACAAACTTTCATTGATAGCCGAATTGCAAGGAACTATCGTTGATGAATCTTTTGACGGGCAGATTGGTGGTCTTTCTTCTAAAAAGAACCGTACCGTAGAAGGCTACGGCGGTCTGAGTATCGGTATCACTTATAAGTTCGGAGGACAGAAATTCAACCGTTATACAAAGGTGAATCCGGTTGTGCTGGAAAGCGTTTATTACACGCCAGCCCCTATTGTGGTTGAAGTACCGGCGGCCGAACCGGAATTACTGGTAACTGAATTTCCTGTTCGTTTCCTGATTGACCAGTCTACGATTGAAGAAGATCAGATGACGAACATCCATCTGGTTGTCGATTATTTGAGAGAACATCCGAAGGCGAGACTGAAACTGAGCGGTTATGCCGATAAAGAAACAGCCTATCCGGCTTACAACATGAAGTTGAGTGAACGCCGTGTAAAAGCCGTGAAGGACTGTTTGGTGAAAGAGTTCAATATCGACCCTGACCGTTTGCAGACTTCTGCGAAAGGGGATATCGAACGAGCTTACGAAGAAGACTACCGTTGGAACCGTGCCGTAGTGATGGAAATAATCGAAGACGAAACAGAAAATAAGTAAAAGGATGAAAAAGATAATATTGATACTTCTCCTGGTAGCCGTGTCGGTAGGGGGATATGCACAAAAAAAACGCGTAGAGTCTACTATTATGATGGATACGCTTGAAGTGGACTATAAGACGAGATATGTTTCCCCTTTCTGGAGCAATTTCTATATACAGGGTTCGTTTGCCGGTCGTGTGATGTGTGGCGAAGAGGATAACCATCTATCTGTTGGCAAGCGTCTGTCTCCGGGATTTTTGCTCGGTATCGGAAAGGATTTGAATCCGAATCTGAGTCTCCGTTTGAGTTTCGGTGGTATGCGTCTGACGGGTTGGAATACTGGTATTCCGGGTATTTACAAGCAGTATGCTAACTGGAGTGATGGAAAAGATCCGGTACGTGAATATCTGGAATCGCAGGGAGTCGATACGAAGGATGGTTACAAGCAAAAGATGAAATATCTGGAAGTGAATCTGGATTTGATGCTCGACTTATATAACTTGTTCCATGAACAGAAGCGTTTCGACCGTCGTTGGGACTTCGAGGCTTATTCAGGTTTGGGTTACCTTTATAATATGCGTTGGCATGGTATGGGTAAAGAGAACAAGATTGCTTTGCGTCTGGGTGCTATTGCAGGATATAATATAACAGACCGTCTGGCTATCAATGCGGAAATCGGTACTTCTATTACTAGTGCGACATTCGATGGCGAGATTGGTAAAGGTAATCAGTTCGATACCTTCTTCTCCGGTTTGGTTGGCTTGAAGTGGCGCATTGGCAAGCAGGGATTCCGTGTAGTACGCCTTATTCCATCAGATCAGTATGCGGCATTGAACAATAGCGTGACGAAGATACGCCGTGAGTTTACTGAACATTCGAAGACTGTCCATCGTACTGTTGCACATGCCACTACAGGCAGTGAGTTGTTGATTCCGACTGTCGTCTTCTTCCCGGATAAAGATACTTATAATGAAGAGTTGCAGCAGGTGAATATTTTTGAGGTGGCCCATTTTATGGAAGAACATGCGGGTTATAAGATCGCGGTGATCGGTAACAGTTATCAGACTGATATCAAGACGGCCCGCAAGCGTGCCGAACGGGTGAGAAATATCTTGATTAACCGTTATTCGATAGAACCGTCGCGTCTGGTGGTACGTGTGAAGGATATGGGGGCTGTATCTGACAATATGGAAGAAAATCAGACAGTTAATTTCGCTATTGAAAAATAATCCGATAAAAATATGAGTACGGAATACAATCCCGAAAACAATATCAGAATAGAAGAAGAAAGTGCCTTGAATTTATGGGACCTATTCCAGATATTCAAGGCGAATTGGTACTGGTTTGTCCTCTCCGTCATCCTTTGTGTGGGAGCGGGTTATTTATACCTGCTTCAAGCTCCTCGGGTGTATACACGTACCGCTTCGGTTCTGGTAAAAGAAGAGCAGCGCAAGAGCCGTGCTGCCACGACTTATGGTTTTACCGATTTGGATATGTTCGGTTTGCAGCGAAATGTGGATAATGAGGTTATCGTCTTCAAGGCCTACCGGCTGATGGAGATGGTAGCCCGCCGCCTGCATCTGGATGTGAGCTACCAGGTAAAACGCGGCTTGCGCATGGTGGAGTTGTACACTCATTCTCCGGTGGTCTTGTCTTTTCCGGAAACGGAGGAGTCACAGTCGTTCGCTTTAAAGGTGACTCCGCTCTCCAAGGAGAAGGTACGGCTTTCGGATTTCATTATGGCTGACAGTAATGGTCAGCGAGTTGAAATCAAGAAAGCTCAGGATGTAGCTTTGAATGATACCGTACAGACTCCGGTGGGGCGTGTTGTAGTGGTACCAAGTCTCTATTACGCGGACAATTACTATAATATACCGATTCAGGTAACGAAATCGAGATTGAAATCGGTCGCTAAACGGTATCAGTCGGCTTTGCAAAGTACACTGGCGGATAAGACGTCTACCATCATTAATCTGAGCTTGTCGGATGTTTCGATTGCACGTGCGGAGGATGTCCTGAATACATTGATTGCCGTTTACAACGAGGATGCGATTGAAGATAAGAACCGGGTAACGGTCAGTACGTCGGAATTTATCGCCGACCGGTTGGTTATTATCGAACAAGAACTGGGAAGTGTCGATGCCAATATCGAAACATTCAAACGGGAAAACCAGTTGACCGACATCAAATCGGAAACCGGCATGTACTTGCAGAATACCAGCCAGTACAAACAAGAAGGTTTGAGTTTGGAAAACCAGGTAGCTGTTGCTAAATACATCCGCGATTACTTGTCAGATCCGCAGAAGGCACTTGAACTGATACCGGCCAATACGATTACCGATATGAAGGTGGAGCAGCAGATCTCGACTTATAATGAGATGTTGTTGAAGCGTGACAATTTTATCGCAAACAGCAGCGATAAAAACCCGGTGGTAATGGATTTGAACAATTCACTCAGTGCAATGAAGCAATCCATTATCCGTTCGGTAGATAATTTGATTAAAGGGCTGGAGATTAACATCAAGAACATACAGATGCAGGAGGCACAGACTGCCAAACGTATTGCGGCCGTTCCTTCACAGCAGAAATATGTATTGACTGTTGAACGCCAGCAGAAAATCAAAGAAGAGTTGTATCTCTATCTGTTGAACAAGCGGGAGGAGAATGCCTTGTCGCAGGCTATCACGGAAAGCAACACTCGTATCCTGGATTCGGCTATGGGAAGCAGTAGCCCTGTATCGCCTAAATCGCAAATGATATTGATGGCTTCTTTGGTGATAGGTTGTTGTATACCGGCAGGAATCCTATGGCTGTTGATGGCAATGGATACGAAGGTACATACCCGAAAGGAGATACAGGACGCCACTACGATACCGTTCTTGGGGGAAGTCCCGATGCAGAGCAAGAAGGACAAAGAGAAACTAGTGGTTCGGAGCGGTAGCCGCGATGCCGTGTCGGAGGCTTTCCGTATTATTCGTACGAATATGGACTTCATGCGGGTAAAAGAGAAAAAAACACAGGTGATTGTCTTTACTTCTTTGAATACGGGGGCCGGAAAGACCTATGTGTCGTCTAACTTGGCTGCCAGTCTTGTACTGATGTACAAGAAAGTAGTACTTGTCGACTTGGATATCCGTAAGGGAACGCTGAGCGGACGTACAGCACATACGGGCAAAGGGGTGACTCACTTCCTGTCCGGGAAGGTTGACTCTATATCCGAAATTATTCAGAAAGACGGCCTGATCGAAGGTCTGGATATGGTGAATGCCGGTCCTGTCCCGCCCAATCCAGCCGAGTTGTTGTTGAGTGATCGTCTGGATCTGCTGATTGACGAATTGCGTGCGCAATATGATTATGTAATCATCGACAATGTGCCGGCCGGTGTAGTGGCTGATGCTTCTATTGTGAACCGTGTGGCTGACCTGACAATTTGCGTAGTGCGTGCCGGCGTAATGGATCGTCGTCAGTTGCCGGAACTGGAACGTCTTTATCGAACCAAGCAGTTCCATAATATGTCGATTGTCCTGAACTGTATAGGGACCAAACGTTTGGGTGGCTATGGTTACGGCTATGGCTATGGTTACGGTTACGGCTATGGTTACGGAGCCGATGATAAAAAGAAGAAGCGGTAATCATCTACCTCTCTAAACTTAAACAAACTAAGAAATAACAACTGAAATAAGAACTGGCCCTTTTTCTGAAGAGCCGGATTTGATTTATTAATCTATTAAATTTTTAAAGTTTATGAACAAGGACAATGAAAAACAGTTGCTCACAACTGGGGTGTATGAAGCACCCAAATGTGAGGTGGTTGAGATGATGGGGGAAGGTAATCTTCTTATCGGAAGTGTAGAAGGAGGAGGCGGAGGAGAAGAATGGGGACGCTCCTCCAGGAGAAGAGATGACGATGAAGATGATTTTTAAAATTTTGAAAACAAAAAAGTTTTATGAAGTATCTTAATTTATTAAGCGCAGCACTGTTAATCGGTGCTGTCGCTTGTACGGAAGAAAAAATAGAATCTTCCAGTCCAACGTTGGGAGAGATGGGGAAAGTCTTTTTTGATGCGGAAACTATTGATATGGAAGATGCCGGAGAAATTGATGTGAAAAACACTCGTTCCATGATGCGCGAAGGTGGTGAGATTTATTGGAATGCCAATGATATGTTGGGGGTTTTTACTCAGAATGGTTCTCCGCAGAAATTTAAAACGGCGAACGGAGGTAAGGTAACTCGCTTTGAAGTAAATCCCGCAAAACGAAATGTGGCACTTTACAAAAACGACACGTGTAAATACATGCAAAAACGATACGTGTAAAAAAGGTGAGCATGTTTTTCTCTATATTCAACTATATATAGCCATCTATTTCTTTCAAATACCATTTGAGCACCATAAAAACACAGGATAAAAAGAACCTAAAATAATATAACCAAGAATATATTGTGAACCCTAAAAGGCGTTAGTCCGACTCTTAGGGTTTACTTTAATTACGATATAATTCCTTTCAGTAATTACAAACGATCCATTCTTCTTGTTTCCTCCTGGAGGTTCGGCTGGCAGAAATGGTTCGTTCGATGCGATGAACGGTCCATCTGTATAGAGTTGCATAGTCTTGCAAATGATCGTTTGGGAACATGGTTAACATGAACTTTCCTTTCAAGCTGGATATCATATCCAGTAATTCAATGAACATTTGTTCATTGAATATCCCATTATAATGGGCGCAGTTGGTGTTGATGTAAGGAGGATCGATAAAATGGAATGTCTCAGGACGATCATACCGCTTGATGACAGATATGGCATCTTGGCATTCGATAGTTACATGTTCTAAACGGCTACAAAGTTCTTCTGTGAATGTGTCTTTGGCATTCCTTAGACGTTTTGGCATTCCGCCTTTCAGGTCAAAACCGAATGTTCCATTGATTTTACTGGCAAACGATGTTTTTGTCAGAAACCAGAAGGCACAGGCTCGTTCAGCCGGTTTGAATAAGGCTGGATTATTATATATGTATGTCGCATGATCATGTTGATATCGGCTATGTAATGTCTTGTCGATTTCTGTTTTTAATTCCGGATAATAACATTTTGCCATCCAGTAAAAGTTGATGATCTCTGCATTGATGTCGTTTATTACTTCACATGGAACCGGTTCTTTTGCAAACAGGACGGACGCACCACCACAAAAAGCTTCTGTATAGACAGAGTGGTCCGGAATCAGAGGTAAAATATGTTTCAACATCGTCTGTTTACCTCCGTAGTAAGTTATCGGTGTCTTCATTTCCATTAATTTTATCGTTATACATTCAAATCAAATTTTACGTTTTCTTTTCCAGAAAGAAGTAGTTCGGTGTTTCTCTGATTATTTTCATAGATATGTACATTTCCTAAGTTCAAGGTGATAGACTTTAACGGCAGATCGATTTGCCTGGCCATCAGATACAGATGGTATATGTCTGCCGGCAAGCCCAGATTGGCATCGGAACTACGTTGGTAAGCTGATACTACCAACCGGCCATCATCTATCTGAAATTGCACCAAACTAAGGCATGGAGATTGATTACTTTCCATGCCGGTCTCTCCAAGAAAAAGGACATAGTTTTTACTGTTACGCTTTTCCCTGTTTATTTTAGAGATCAAGGGAGGTAGTTTCTCGAAATAGGTCGGATAACTATTCACTAAGATAGAACCACAATAATCCCACCAACTTATGCCTAATTCCCGATATTTCTCCACAGACCTTTCCCCTTGCATGAATAGTTGTAATTCATTTTTCAGTTTTTTACGGGCAATGTTATGACCCTCGAAAATATCCAATAGGTCTACCGGAGTTAAAGAGAGCTGTTCATTTAATAAGTATTTGATCTTGCCTTTCTTTTTGTTTTGTATTTTGCCTTCAGACAGAATTTTGCCTAAAAGACTATAGTATTTGTTTGTCATAATCTTAAATTTGATGTACATTTGTATTGTCTCACCTACATACGAAAAACGAGCTATCGCGACTGAAGGATTTTGCCCCCGGTCGTGCGGTAGCTCGCATTTTCGTTAATATGTAGGTGAGATGACTATTAACGGGCCGGGGGCTTTTTTATTCCCGGTAAATGATGACTGCAAAAAGTCTATTTTTTCAGTTTATAAACCATCTGACCAACAATAATTAAAGTCATAATAACTACAATTACAATAATATATTCGCAAAATTCAACCTTAAACTGCTGCCATCGGGTTAATTTTTTCTCTACTTCCACTATTTTAGGAACTTCTCTGGTACGAGTTATCGTCATGTATTGAGGTATTCTTGCCAATAAAAATGCATTTGGCCAAATACCCAACGAATGACGAAGATTTCCGTCACTATATGTAGCCCAACTATATCCATAGGGATTCGACAAAAAAGATATTGTGTCTTGAATTGAAATGGAGTCTTTATATGGCACTAACGTCTCCTTGATTATTGTATCATGAATTGAAATGGATTCCTCTGTTTTTATCTCAACCGGTACATATCGAACTTGTGTACGGCAGGATGTGGGCAGCGAAAACAGAACTACCACCAATATCCCGATCAAACCACCTATCAATTCGTCTTTCGTATCCTTGTCCATCATAACAAATTCCACCCCTCAATAACATCCGCCATATCCGCCTCTCTTCCGTTCTCTACCTTGCTCATGGCAGCCGCTATGGCAGTCATAGTCCCTTTGTCAAATTCTATCTCCCGGCCTGTGGGGATGCCTGTCTTGGAACAAACAGCCCTGACATAGGCAGCCGTGTTGTTCTTGTCTTGTGGCGGCGCCCATCTGCCAATCATCTTTTCAATTGTATTGAGCGAATATTTGTGGTAATAGTTGTAGAGAATACGGAATGCGGCACGGTAGCCGTAAGCCATCGATTCAAATTGTTTGAATTCACTATCCGTACTTTTCTTTTCACCTTGAAACACATCCGTGCTTTTGCGAATATTCAGCGGGTTATTGTTTGCCAGCCCGCGTGGCAATCCTTTACTTTTCATTTTATTTCATTCGGTTAATATCCGTTTTGCGGCTCACGGTCGCCGCATTTCTTTCTCTCGCACCGTTTCATAGCCAGTTCCAGCTTTACATCCGAATAGCTCTCTTTCAACGCAAAAAGCTCATCTTGCACCTGCCTGAGTCGTCCGGTTTGTTCTACAAACCGTTCTTCCTTGTCTGAGAGCTGTTTTTGCAAGAATTCATTGTATTCGCGTAAGGCCTTAAACTCTTCCGCATCCGCACGGGCATCTTCTATCCGTGCGTCAGTCTTACGATTTCGCCAAGCGGTCACACCCCATTTGATCGCTTCAACTCCACCCATAGCTCCTATTACACTCCCGATGACAGTCAGGATATCTGCCAATTCCACATTCATTAGATAAATCTCCCTATTTTTTTGTACATTTGCTATGTTGTTATTTCGCTTTATGACAAATTGTGTATCCGCCTCTCCTCTGTGATAGATAGGAGGCGAATTTTTATATCCAAGTCTTTTAATCAAGGTGAATAACTTCATCTTTCGCCTTAAATAAAGCTCCGATAGCCTTAACAACGTCATAAAATCCGCAACCGGACAGACCGACAGCTACGCCGTATATCAATACCTGCCACCATACATAACCGTCAAGCAGTGGTGTCAACTGCAACGCCCATGATACCATGCAGACGATCACGCCGACGGCAACCGATACGCCGATCTTTGCCAGCTTGTGCAACGAGATAGCCGGGATACGCTTTGCGATCTGTGTGACCAAAGAGGACGTGAGGGCGACAATACCGGTAAACGTGCCTAAGTCGATCATAAAAGAGGCTGTTGGATCGGTTACGATTCCTTGTGCGTAAGTGCGCCCGGTTACTAATGACACCATGCACATAATCAAAAATAAAATCTTTTTCATATTAAATAACGGTTGACCTGTACGCCGTAAGGTTTTTTATTCGTATATTTGAAGTGCATTAATACCGTCCTGATATATTATTTTTTGAAACCACCTTCTTGTCGTGATAGCCTTGAAGGTGGTTTTATTTTGTTTCCGATCGGGAAAAGGCCCGTTCTTTCCTTACGCAGGAGGTGTATAGTTTGTCAACGTCTGCTTTTTAATACGCATTCGGATAATGATTATTCCCTGATGGCCGGCTTTTCCTTTTCTTGACGTGTAGCCATTGCTTGCAGTTGTGCCCGCCGGGCCACCTCCAGCTCCATAGAAAGAACCTGCTGTAGCCTTATAAAAGCTATCCGTTGAGCCATAATCGCCTCCATTCCCTCCTCCGGTTATGCCTCCATCTTCGCATATTAAAGTTCCACTGTTACTAACAAAAACCTTGCCGCCACTTGCTCCAAATAGGTCTTCGTCTTTTATATCGTCAGATATACTACCAAAAGGACACGCTATTCCGTTAGTCACAGTAAAACCAGTAGCTTTTTTGCCGCCAGCCCCTCCTGCGGCAGCGTATGTCGAAAATGTAGTTTCTCCTCCAGGATTGCCAGTTGTTGAGCCTGATGTCGGTTCTGCGCCTCCAGCCCCGATTTTTATGCTTATAGTTGCCCCTGGAGATACTTCTATATTTTCTTTATAAAGGGTCTTACCGCCGCTTCCGCCAGCCGCTGCGCCTGTTCCATACTTTAAACCGGTAAGGCTAATGCCTCCACCACCGCCACCGACCAAGAATACGTCTAATAACTCGATGCCGCTCGGCACAGTCCACTGTGTCTGCGCCGTATCGGTTAATACCTCGAATTTATCCGTTGTCGGCAAATCCGATTCTTTGCATCTAACAACCACCCTTACAATGACAATACCCTGATAGCCATCTCCTGCATGGTGCACAGTTGCGCTGAAATAATTCCTGTAAACCTCACCACCACCGCCACCGGCTCCATAGAATGACCCGGCTTCTGCGTTTGTGCTCGTGTTTGCCCCTTTTCCTCCTCCCGTCATACCTCCTGCTAAAGCAGTAGCCGTCGTAGAGCCGTCCGCACCGCTTGCGCCGAACAGTGAACCGCTTGCGATTCCGTCCACGTTTTCAATCGGGCATGCCGTCCCATCCGTACCTACTGTAGAAGACGTCACAGCGGTGGAGGAACCTCCATTTCCGCCAGCAGCAGTATAACTTCCAAACGAGGATGCACCGCCATTTGTACCCGCGGCACTTTCTACCGTAGCGCCTACGCCTGCGGCACCCACTGTCACGGCAAACACTTGCCCATCTGTAAAAGGTATATTGGATTGATAAAGAGCTACACCTCCAAGTCCTTTTGCACCGGCTTTATAAGAATTTTTCACGCCTGTAGGCACGGCACCGCCACCGCCGCCTCCAACAATGAAGGCCTCCAGTTCTACAGAACCTGTGGGAACTATAAAATTGCCATCCTCTTTAAACGTCGTGATATCTTCGTAATACACGTATTTGTTGCTACTGCCCAGCAACATCCTTCTTCTTGTAATCATATCAACTTGGTCTTGTGAACGGTTCTGAATATCTGGCTATATACATCTTGGTCTGATAAGCTTGAGTGAACATTATGCTCAGTTCCACAATACTATTTGCAGGTATTGTTATAGGATTATCACCGACAACAGAAAATTTACCTTCAAGCGCACTATCCGCCGCAATGGTAACATTGGCGGCACTACTTGCGAGTGTAGATAACATTACCGTCGTGACACATCCGAGTTCTGGAGCAAAAGTGTCCGGTTTTACGGTAAGTGTTTTGTCACCGCTTAAACCATACAGCTCCTGTATACCGCCTCCTGCATTAATATCGAGTTGGAAGGGATATTGATAGCCATAACGGATGCCATAATTGGTAACAGATTTATCCGAATTAATTACAGTACGCAAATCGATGACATGAAATGCCTCTTTTGCCCATTGAGAAAAGAAAGTGGCAAGATTGGAAGTCCTATGCAGCACTTTTAACTCTGTCAGCGTCTTGGCCTCTGTATTCTTGATGTAGACCTTCTTACCGGCATCTACTGCCGCCAACAAATCATCGATGGGTCCTAAAAATGTTTCAGCTGCTGCTTGTGCTATCGTGTTTGCCCCAGCATTAAACAGCCTCTTGGCCGCAGAGGCTATAGTAACCACGTAATCATCAGAACCTGCGCCTGTTGTTATTTCGGCCCATGTTCCATTTTTACGCCCATATGATTTACCATCTGAAGGAGCTTCAGCAACATAATTGCCTTTAGGCTGATATGTATTTGAAGCATCGGCCTGAGTTAGATAAGCACTCAAATCAACAGTTTCGCTCAGCTTATCCCAGGCAATAGGATTTGTAGATGTAGCCACGTAATTAGCTCCTGTATCTTCTATATTGTAGACGTCTCCGATAGCGACATTGCTTGTGGGCAAAGAGCTATAACTGGCAACAGACCCTTTTACGCGATATACAGAAGCAACCGCGTTATTTATCTTTTGGTCTACCGTGCTTTCTGAGAGGATTGCAGGCTTATCACTCAAATCATTATAACTGCCGGAAGTGGCCACAGGGGATAAATTTGCCAACTTGTCCTTTTCGGCCGTTGTGTAATCATTGGTAGATAGACCTTTATCGGCCATTTTATCTACTTTGCCATCCAAGGCCGTATTTACCGAGCTTGTAGTAGCATAGCCTTTTTCTGAAAGGTCTGATTCGGTAATGAAATTGTCATCATTTTCCAAATCACTTATTTTAGTAGGAATCACCGGGGCGACATACTCCACAAATGATCCAGCCGTACTTCCATTTGAATCCGGAACAAATAGATATTTTTTAGTCGTAACAAGCCCAGAACCGGAAACAGATACATTTCCAGAACCTTCGCCGGGTAAACCCTGTTCGCCACGCGGAATAGTGATATTCAGCTTGTATTTCGGGTTACCAGATAGGTCTGTTCCGTTCGCTGTAATAGTAGCAGATGCATCCGTTCCCGCGTCACCGGTTGTGACTGTTCCTATTTCAAGTACCGGGGTTTTGCCATCGAGACCGTCAGCACCATCCGTGCCGTCCTCGCCAGGATTTCCTTCTGGCAATACCAAGTCGATTTTGTACTTTGGATTGCCCTCTGCGTCTGTTCCATTTGCCATGACTGCAGCAGAGGCGTTTGTGCCCTTTTCAACCGTCCCTATTTCAAGTACCGGGGTTTTACCATCGAGACCGTCAGCGCCTGTATTGCCTTTTGGCAAAGACAACGAAATAGTATATATCGGCGTCCCATCCGTATCGTTTTGTTTAAAGGCAATTTGAGCTGCGGCAGACTGCCCCGGTTCAAGTGTGGTAACTGTTCCGGTTTCAAATTTAGGTGTCTTGCCATCATCACCGGCATCTCCATTATTGCCGGCATCGCCTTTTGGCAATACCAAATCAAGTTTATACTTCGTATTACCAGACGTATCTGTCCCATTTGGTGTAATAGCAGCGGAAGCTTCCGTCCCTTTTTCTACGGTTCCAATTTCAAGTACCGGTGCGTCACCATCTGCTCCTCGGGGAATGGTCAAATTAAGCTTGTAACGTGGTTGCCCGGATTCAGTCGCGCCATTGCTTATAAGCTCAGATGATGCCTGGGTGCCTGGATTCCCCGTAGTCGTTGTACCACCTTCAAACACAGGTGTTTCTCCTGCGGCTTTAACCCCTGTGCTAACGCCGTTTACAACCCAATAGCCACTATCGTTAATGCTCGGAGCAGCATCGTTGGCCACCTGCTTTTTTAGATCGCCCACCTTTATGGACGCATCCGTACCGTTAAGGCTCGTTTTTGTGCCCAACAGGTAATCGTCATCCGATAACGACGCATATTTTGTAAAGTCTTTTATGTCTTTCGTGCCTGCCATATTGTTTGCTATTATATTATCCTAATGAAACTTTAACGTTGTTGCCATCCCTCCAAAGCATACCCTTGACTTTCGGGTCAATAGTCGGCATTGCTCCAAGAGTCGCCGTTCCTGCATTCAGAGAAGTTGCTGTGCCGTCAGCCCCTACAAGATATAAGCCTCCACTATGCAAGCTTATAGTTCTTATCAAGCTTCCATTTGTACTATAGAGATACATTTTCATTGCAGGTGCTGATTGCTGTCCGGATACATTCTCAAAAGAGAGTGATAAAACCTCTTTGCCTGAAGTATTAATCATGGTAAGTGATTGAGATTCCGGGTCGATCATTATCCGATTCCCTGAAAATGCACTAACAATTGTTCCTCCAAAAGTGCCTTTGCTAAAAAAGACAGATCCGTCATCATAAAGCCGCGTCGGTGCCGTATCTCGGTTTGCGTAACTCGCTCCAAGTGCAATACGAGGATGGTCGTCCGCATTACCATCGATGATACAATTCCTGTTCTGGCTCTCTATCCTCAAATCAGAGAACCACCAGCCGGCAATGTTAGCTTCCTCAATCAGTGCAAGCCCCGTCGCTATGGATTCAAACTCACCTTGGAATGTTTCCCAGTAATCGGAGGACGTGCGCGGGTATTCATTTGAAAAAGTCCCTGCCGTTGTTTTGGTAACCCAAAATGTTTTATTCCCGTTTGCATCTTCAGTATATACAGCTTCCACGTGGTCATCTGTTCCTGTATACTGCTTGGAAGAGCTGTACTTCCTTCTGAATGCCATAAACGGGCCATTTGGACCTTGTGCCCCGGTATCACCGGTTATGCGGATAGGTGTAGACCAACTACTATATACTGTGCCATTTCCATTCAATATGATTTTACTCATCCATAGCAATAGATTACTACTTCCTGTTGGGGGATCGAGAGCCCAACCGGAAGGCGGTATGCTTTCACTTGTAGGAGTAGACGGCTGGCTGCTTGCCCGTCTGTAGACTTGGTATGTAGTTTTACCGTCTTCACCGTCAAGGCTATATTTAGCCCACAACGACGGGGTACTCCAGCCTTGCCATACGTTATTTTTCTTTTCGCGTTTACACATCCATTCGTACAGGTATGTCGCATCCGGCCCTGTAGGATTAGCGGTCCATCCCCCATCAGGAATGTAACCGCCAGTTTGAGGAGATGGGGGTATTTCCGGGGTATTGCTTGTACGTGTACGTCCATAGATATATTCTATATCAGTGCCGTCCTTTCCCCATTTGGACCATAGAAAGACTGCAGAAAAAGCCCCCCATACGCCATCTTTCTTTTCGCGCTTGCAACTCCACTCAAATGGATTGTTGGGGTCCGGTCCTACAGGGTCGTCCGTCCAGCCATCAGGCACATAGTCATCTACATTTTCCGATGTTGCAGGCTTACTCGGCTTGCCGGTTTCGGTTGCGCTCCTCTTGAATATCCACTCAACATCTGTTCCATCTACGCCATCTGTGACGCGAACAATCGTGAAGACTTGCTCATACGTAGCCATACCTTCACAATTTACCTCCAGCCGTACTTCTGCTTTGTCGGCTGTAACGTTATGCACAACCACCAAACCGTCCGTAACAGTAAACGTACATCCTATTCCTGTAGCCGTAACAAGGTACTTGCCTGCGCCCAGTACCGTACTGTAGCGTAACGGCTCAGTCCCTTTTGTCGCCTGTATCCGGGTTGTGATCCTGAAATCCCTGGTGACAACTTGGGTCCCGCCGGTCACGACATGGTTGCTACCGGTCACCACGTCGACTTCATCCGACAATCCGTCTTTCGTGTTATATACCGCACTATACGTCGACAGGGTGACAGAATAGGCATCCATCCCTTTCAACCCGTTACCCAATCCTGGGACATTCCATACATTGCCGCCGAAATAGACGTTATTGAGGAACACGGAACCACCGGCAAGAGATTCTCCGTTTATCACCAAATTGGACAGATCGCCGTCTTGATAAGTGATATTCTTCGACGGGTTTATCTCCCAAGTGTCAACATTTATCAAGTACCGCTTGTATTTCCCTGTGCTGTATGCGGAAGCCTGTCGGTTTTTATCGGTTGCATTGCCATACACAGCAAATTTCATAGACGCTGCAGGATGGGTAGAAGTTCCGGGTTTCAACTCATACTTAAAATGCGCA
>OLXN01000360.1_pt1 | contig 37524 bp, 45 predicted proteins | sample 1674021 | NCBI WGS metagenome assembly OLXN01 (sample SAMEA103958137, study PRJEB25191) | human gut metagenome | biome: human-associated habitat [ENVO:00009003]; feature: intestine environment [ENVO:2100002]; material: feces | place: Germany | collected 2013/2015
AGGTAACGTTCAAACAGGTCGCCATAGCGCTTCTCTGTTTTCTGGGTGCCATTCACGCCAAACCGTACCTTGTTTACCTCGCCCTTCTTTTCTTTGGGCGGAACATAACTGAACTCAGCGGCCTTCTTGCCCAACAGCTTGTAGCAAGCATCCTCCAAAACGGTAAACTCCATCGTCTTGTTATCTCGCAGCTTGGCATAATCAGCATCGCCATCCAGCTTCTGATCCATAACGGCAAACAGCTGTTCGCGTTTAGCGCTCTCTTCTTCTTTGGCAGCAGCAGCCTCGGCCGCAACGTAAGCATCATATTTCGGCTTCATCTCGTCATACTCTGCTTTCAGTTCGCTGTACTGCTTGTTGGCAGCCTCCAGTTTTTCGGTCTGCTCTTTGGCCTTGTCGCCCATGGTGCTGTATAGCGCGGGCACGCCAATATCGGCACTGCCTTCATCCCAGGCTTCGTACTTTACCTTCATGCGTTTCTTGCTGGCAAAATCAACTTTCACGTTGTCGCCATCCATGGTAAAGGTAAAGCTGTAGATCTTCCAATCCTGGCAATCCATCACAACGGCAAGGTCATCCTGCACATCCTGCAGCCAATAGCGGCTCACTTCATAGCCCCACGGGTCAATCATGGTTTCAGCGCTAATGGCCTCGTTTACTTCGTTCAGCTTGTCGCACAGGTTCAGGCTGTAATCCGCAGCAGGTTCGCCGCCTTCCGGTTCCGCAGCGCCTTCCGGTTCTGCCGGGGTTTCGGGTTCTGCGGGTTCAGCAGCAGGCTCTGCGGCCGGCTCACTTTCCGGTTCACCCTGCGGCTCTTCCGGCTCGGCAGATTTTGCCGCGGTCATCTCTTCACACTTCGCTTTTAGTTCCTCAATGGTAATTTCCTCCAAAGAGAACTCCAGCGTAGAAGCGTCAATGCCGTAAGAAGCCAGAATTTCTTCTTTTTCTTTCAAGCAATCGTCTCCTTTCGCAAAATTATCTATCTGAGCCTCCTTGGAGGATTCAGATCTCTGTAAAGCTGTGTATTCCGCCAGCATATCCTTAACCTGGCTCGCAATCGTCGCGGCGGTAAAATTCGCCGTAACTGTGCTGCCCGTCATTGCTGGTCGGATTTGCGGGTCAGTGGTGGAAAGCACGCAGCAGCCATCAAAATCAAAATTCTGCACAACATAGTAGCCGTCTTTATCCACATAGCCTTCCATGTTGGTGATCTCCATGCTCTGCCCTTTCACCACATCCCGCTCAAAAATCCCACAGGAATCGTCAAACTTGGTCCACAGCAACCCGTCAACGCGCAAATATTCCCGTGTTTTTCCTGTGCCGTCATCCCGGCTTACCCAGCGCGGGTTGCAGCTCTCCGGTATCACACCGTAAGCGCTGCCGGCATATACATATCGAATCCCGTCCTCGTCCACAATCAGCTCATGTTCGTGGCCCTTAAAATCAAGCTCATCATCGTCATTCTGCTCAATGTATCCAAGGATCGGGGTATTCGCAATACTCTTTGCTGCCCGGTCAACTACCTCTTTTTCAAACCGCGATCCGTTCAGGTTGCCGCCAGTATGCAGCACATCAATCGTCACGTTAATAAAACGTGTATCTTTACCCATCACTTCTCCGGTTTTTTCAAAGGTAATTGGCAGGCGGTTTAACCGCTCACTCACATCCAATCACCCCGTAAACTAAAAAAGGCCGCTTGCATAGCGGTCTCTCAAAAGTAATTTCGTTTTTTCTGCTGTGCGGCAAACTCCTGCACAGCCTTCAAATCATCGTCGTCAAGTTCAAAAATATATACTGTATGGCCGCCACTGTCGTGCTCTTCCCGCACCAGCTTCTTTTTCTGGCGCAGCAAATATAGTACCACGTCACGGCCGCGTACTTTAACTTCGCGCTTCATCGTTCACTCAGCCTCCTGTCGCCAGGTCTTCCTCGCTGCTGTTCTCGCCTGCGTCTGTCAGCGTCTTACCCTCACTTGCATTGGTGGGGCGTCCGCCTTCATCTGTCGCGGCATTACTGTCAGCAGCGCTCTGCGTGTTGGAGCTTATCAGCGGCACCTCATTGGCCGACAGGTTCAATACCGTGTTCTCCAGGTACTGCATGTTCTCCACGTCGCTTGGGCTGTATCCGCTTGTCGCCATAATGGCACTGCGTACCGGCATTCCGTACTGGCCATCTTTTACAAGGCGGTCATGCACTTCCTGCCGGTTAAAATACGTCACATCTAAAATATTTACCTTAAACTTAACTGCCGTCGAAACACTCTTTAATTTACGGTTGATCCAGCGTTCAATCTGCCGCATCATCGCAAACACAATCATCTGGTCATTCACAGTAGAAAGGCTCAGCGTTGAACTGCTGGGGTCTTCACCGCCACCAAACAAGATGTTGTTTACACCCGCCTGTTTCCACATCGAATTTTCGGCTTTTGCCACATCGTCACTGCCGCTTACAGCTCCACTTTTTTCAAAGTCCCAGCTGCTGATCTTCATCGGACTCATAATCGCGCCAATGTTCTCCGGCAGCACGTTGCACAGCATGTCGTAAAACTCTTTGCACAGGTCGTAGTCAATCAAAAATGTACCGTCATCCCCCACCGGGATCTCCAGCGCCAACGCCTTGTAATTATTCACTTCGCTGGCATCCTTGCTGATCGCCCGGTAGTCTTCAATATCCGCCAGTGCGCTGAACAAGCTCACAAACGGCGGAATCGGCACATACGTCTGCTCGTTTACTTTCAAACAGATAGAATTTTCACTTGACAACTCTTGCCACTTCAAGCCGGAATCCTTCTGGTACGCACTGTACATCGTAGTAAATTCCGGTGGAAAATTTGGCAATCGCTCACTGTGGGAATCAAAGTAAGAAAAATTGAACGCAAAGTTGTATACACCATCCTCAATGCTGCTGATCTTGCAATAGTCTGCATCCAGCTGCTGGAATGTGTAGCTGTCGTTCGTTTCCCATGCGTATCCGTAATACACATCATCACGGAACGCCACCATCAACGCCCGGCTGAACTCGTGCCGCAGGTTCATCTTTTCCAACTGTGCCGTCACCGCATAGTAACCTTTTTTGAATTTTTGCAGGTTCACATTCTTGGAATAATCAACGCCATACGGCACCACAATGTAACTGAACGTGCTCATGTTGGCAAAATACTGGATCAGCCGCCTGTAATAGTTCGAAATATTGAACAGGTATTGGCTCATCTGCCGCAGCTGCACTTCATAGTTGGCCGGGTTCGCCAAATAGGTAACAATCTGGCTCTTGGTGTACTTTTTATAAGTAGGGTTGTAGTCGCGGTTATTTTCCAGGTCGCGGATCTTCACGTTTGCCAGGTTCGCATATCGCACCTTACTCATAAATTCCGTCAATGGCACAAAGCTTTTCTTGCCGTCCGGGCTGATCATGGCGACCTTTTTCTGCTGTATTTCTTCCATATAGCCGCCTCCTTAATGCCGCAGTCTGGGCGCTCTAAAGTTTATTTCAATCTTCTTATTGCGCATAAAGTTTTTACTCATCATGCGTTCAACCTGCAGCGCAATGTAATAGTTGTAGCTCAGGCTGCTGTAACGGTCCTTGCGTGCGCCGGGCTTCTCATGCACACGGATCAAATTATTCGTTGCTTCATATTCCAGGTTCACCAACTCATTTACAGCCAATCCGGTATTGATATACGGCATCTGCAGCGCCATCTTCTCCATTGGTGAAAGCTTGTCGTAACCTTTAATGTTAGCCCGCAAAATCTCTTCGCAGTCATATTCGGATTCCAAAAACCGGATTCTCCCCTGTTGGATTCCGCTTCGCAACGCAATTGTCACGTCATTATTAAACTGGCTACTGCCCATGATCGCCCAAATCACCTTGGGTGCCGTCTTATCGGGGCACCGCTCCTGAAAATCCGGGTTATTGCAGCAGTTCAGCGGTGGGTATGTCTCGCCCGTCTCTGGGTCATAGCACTCGTGCATCAGCAGATCCATAATGGGAGCACCAAGGCCCTTTGCGTCAATGCCAATGTAGTCACACTCAAAATACTTAAAGTAACGGCGTAGCTTCAGCACCAAATCCTGCGTAATAATACCCTCGCAGTTTTCGGTATACACCATATTGCTGGTACACTTGCCTGTACTGTCGGGTACCAAACTGTTCAAAAAGATACTGGTGGCATCATTGTCGCGGCGCTTGGAACTCATCAGGGCAATATCGACCGTCAAAATCCGCTTCTCGCCGGTCTTCTTGGCCGGCAACTGGCAAGCTGCCTTATTGTTCAAAATCATGTTTGGCGCATAGAACGCTTTTATGATCTTGCGCTGCTTGTTAATGTCGTCAAAGCTAAATAACCCACCGTCTGTCGTACCAATAAACAGCGCCTCATTTTCCATGCGGAACCGTATGTCAGAAAACGTCGATTCTGTCATCTCGTCTTCTACCTGGCTCTTCAGTAGCAGGTTTTCCTTAATACTCATCTGGTATGGGAATCGGAAACAATAGTAATTTTTTGTGGTGTCAAACATGTTCACAAAGTAATCCTTGCACAAATCCCATGACCAGTGCTGTTCAAACCATGCAGAGCTTAGGTACATCTGCTGGTTGCGCTCTGCCAAATGGGCATACTTGGGGTTATCCATGTAGCCGGGGTGGCGGATGTAGTTCAAAAACTTCTTCAAAACCAGATCCAGCACTTCCTTGTCAACCATGCGGTACTCGTCAATGATCAGCAAACTCGCACGGCCGCCACGGGCAGTATCTGCGGCGGTCACAACCTCAATCACACTGTCATTGCGGAAGGTTATCTTCGCCACACTCTGGTTTATCGTTATATCTTTTATCTCACTGCGCAGTAATGGGCTTCGCGGCACCAACTCCTGCTCAATCTTTTTCAGTACCAAGCTGCCCTGGTTTCGCGTTTTGCTCGCAATCACAATCAAGCTGCCTGGGTACAAGATCGCTTTCCAACAGCAGAAAATTGCACATAGGAACGTTTTGCCTAGACCACGCGCCGCTATAAAACAAAAATTTGTGCATAGCGCCATGCAATAAATCAAAATCTGTTGGAACATCTTCAGGTTTACGTTCAAATAATCCTTGCAAAACCTCTGCGGGTTCGCCCGGTAAAAGCTGGCCCACAGCGCCACGGCATTCATGATCCGGCTTGTCTTATCTTCCGTAACCTCTCTTGCAGTTTTCTTCACCATTTAACGCACCACCTCACTCACCGGGGGTGCCAAAAATGGCGTTGCGAATGCTCTCGTTCTCTTCCTCTTCTCCGCCGGTGTATTCAGGTCGGTGCGCCGTATAAGGTGCCATGCCTTCCTCGTATTCTTTCTGCCACGGGTTCTTGATTTTGAACAGTTCCATCATTGGCCCTGTCACCCAAGTACGGAAATATTTACCAATCCCATCCACATCCCGCCATTCGGGCGCAGCTTCCGGGATCGGCTTTTTGTCTTCCCACTTTTTAATCAAGGTGCCAAAGGTATTTGCCTCTGCCAGCGCATTATCGTTCGTCTGGTTCGGCTTAATATTGGCGCTGCCCAGCAGGTTTTGCAAAGTATCGCTGGCCTCTTTTACCTTCTTGGTGTCACCCGTCTGGTATGCCTTGGTCAGCATAATCTGCGCCATACTGATTGCTTTGAACAATTCTTCCTGCGCCTTGGTGGAGCACTCATACCTGGTAATCCAGTCCTTGTATTCATTGTCCAGCCGCACATACTCGGCCTCGTTGAACCCTGGCCCCCAAAACCCAACCATACGCTGGCTTACCTTGCCGCCGTTTGGTCGTGTCTCGCTGATATCGCTTACATCATTGATCACCCGCCCGTTGATTTCTTCCAGGTAAGTATCAAAGGTTTTGCCATGGTTCTGGGTCATGTTGCAATGCCTGATCCAAGCTGTCATCCGGCTTGTGTTCGGGGCGTGCTTTGCCGTGCTTTTCAGCAGGCCCTCGCTGTAATAAATGTCAAACAGCATGCACACCCGTTTCATGGCCTCATCCTCATTGCCCAGCGCCTGGGTGTAATGGTCAACCAGCTTGTCCATGCAGCTCTTGCATACCGGGAAGTAATGGTTGTTCCCTCGCCACAGTTCGCTTTGCGCAGGGGAAAAATTATCCTTCTGGTGCATAAACCGCTTGCCGCAACAGGCGCAAACAAAATACGCAGGCCCATCGTCCTCTGCCATCATGCGGCGGATCTTGGCCTGCGCTTCTGCGTTTTCTCGTAAAATTGTAGCTTTATTTTTAGAGCCTTTCGGTCTTCCGGCCATGTTCAGTCACCCGCCTTATCGGCGCGGTTCCCGTTCTCATCATAATCACGGAAGTTGTTCCGGCACTCGTTCCAAAACTCCACCACATCCATCAATTTCTGGCTACGCTTAAACACACAGTAGCTTGTTTGGGTAATGGGGTTTATCTGCCGGCTTTCATAGCTCAAACCAAACGCCTTCAAAAAATTCGTAAGCCGCGCCGAATAACTGCAAAAGTATTCGGGCTGCTTCTTCTCATACTCACCCACTCTAAACCATCCCCTCTCATCAAAAAATCCCACGCTCTAATCCAGCGTAATATCGTAACAGCAGTCCACGCCGTAAGCATTCACCACCAGCACGTTCTGCTCCGGTTTATTTCGCAATCTCTTATCCATGCAGTAGCTGTCCGCGCCATCCACACAGCCGCTTTCGTATACTTTCGTATCGTATACAGTCGTCAGGGCATTGGTGTGGCGGTGTCCCATCAGCACAATGTTAGGCTTATCACCTGTCATCATAGTCAAGGTTTGTACCACGCTGCCCGGTGTGTCTTTGTCACCATGCACTGCATACACCAGTCGGCCGCGTACCATAAAGTCCGCAATTGTCTCGTCAATCGTATTCTGGTAGGTTTCTACATTGCCAAGTGCCGCACAGCGTGCGTCCACAATATAAGTTACAAGCTTGTCCAGGTATTCACCGTGCTGGTTATCTTCCTTGGCGGGGAACACCCGGCTATGGTTGCCCGGCACACTATAAATGTATACATGTTCAAACATGCGGCTCAGTTCAGCCACAAACCAACTCACGGCTTCCCCGGCACTGATTACCTGGTCCACTACATTCTCGTTGTTTTCCAGCCGGTTGTTCAGGTGGATCTCACCGTTTATCAGGTCTCCGCCCAGCACCAAAAAACAATTCTGGCCATTGTGGCGCTGCTGGATCACATATACCTTTTCCGCATAGCGCTTCAGCCGGGCACGCAGCACCTGTTGGTCAAAACTATTGTAAAGGTTCTCAATCTTGACTCCCGCATGCAGGTCGGTCAGGTGAACAATCAGGTCGGTCGTCAGTGCCTCTGTACTAACCACCCCAATGTGTTCGAAAGTCTCCGGCTTATAAGCGCTGAATCGCCGTTCAATCAGCTCTCGCATGCTCTCTCCACGGGCTTGTACCCGCATCAGACGGCTCACTTCATTGCGCTCATCTCGCAGCTTAACCTTTTCTTTCTCCAGCTCGCGGCGCTGTTCTTTAATCTCGCCCAAAATCTGCTGGGCGTCACTCAGGTTGGTTTCACTGGCGTGCGCCAGCATGCTGAACGCCTTCCAGTTCTTACGATATACGCACTCATCCTTGTCCTGGCCCAGCTCTTTATTGATCACATCCGCCACATCGTCCCAGGTGCCAATCTGGTCCTTGGCAGCACAAATGCGGTAGATGTATTCATTGTCAGTTTCCTTGGCAAGCTTGTGCAGTTCAAGCATTCACGTCACCCCGTGTATTCGCAATTCCGGTGCGGCGCTGGTCACGCTCCATCTCAGCCAAAGCTTCCTGCGCAAAATAGTTGTTGGGCAAAGCCTGCAGCACATACGGCAGCTCATCCACCATCGTCTTGTTCACGGTCGTAACCATATGCACACCGGGGAACTTCTTGCGCAACATTTTTGCTTCTTCCTTAGAAATAACAATCATCTTCAAAAATCTCCTTATAAAAAATAATCTGAGAATAAAAAGAACCCCCGGCCATAATGGTCAGGGGCACTCTACCCTCTATAATCATATATAGGGGGTTTTCAGCTTCAAGCGTTACAAGGTACTATTTCTGTTTCTGTAGCGGGTCACGCGGGCCAATGTCTTGGCATTTTTTTCCAATTCCGCGCAGGTCTTGCAGTAGTGTGCCTTGGCATTCCACGCGATCTCTTCCCCACACTTTTCGCAGTATCGGTTGTCAAACAGCCCGATCTTTGCGCACAATTTATCCATATCCAACCGGTTGTTCTCTGCCGTCACATCCCAGCAGTAAACACCTTCGCTTTTGTGATCATAAAACGGATACTCATACAAACAGCCAATCCGCCCCGGACCCGGCTTGCAAGTAATTCGGTTCAATATTCCGCACTTATCACTCAGCACATCCAGCTCCACCGGCGCTTCATAACCGTCCCACCAGTTCGCGCCATCAATGTGTATCGCCGTCACATCTCGCCCAAAGCAAGAGCAGAACTGTTTGATCCTGTATCGGTTCATCAGATCCAGCGTGTCACTACCATTCAGCCGGCACATAACAATCACGCCAAGCAAAACCTTCACCTGTCGTTGCGTCAGCCCATAAGTACGGATCGCCAGCCGGATGTAAGTCAGGTCGCTCTCATAAAGGCAAATCTTGTCAACCTGCCGCAGTCCACACTTCTTCAGCTGTTTTTTCTTGTACTGCTGGATTAGGTCCAACCGGTCATACTGCCTTATGTACTTGGGGTCTGTATGGGCCAGCTGCATATCTGCACAAAAATCTGGCTCATACCCACTCTGCGCCAACAACCGCCGTAACAGCCGCGGGCTTTCATTGTAATCGTCAAAGTTATCCAGCAGCATCTTTTCATTGCAATAATAGCTGTAATACATTACCCCTCTCCTCCTTCAATCGGTTCAATGTTCAGTTCGTTGCCAACCGGCACCAGGGCATAACGCTTGCCCAGGTACTCGTATTCACCGTCATCGCACAGCTGCGGCAGGCAAATGTTCACCTGCTGGATGTTCTCCACAATGCCGGTGCCGGCCACCACCCACATAAACTTCTTGCTGCGGCGGGGGTATTTCTGGTAGCAAAGCATCACGGCAATGTTGGCCAGTTCTTTGGGGTCAAGGCAAATCTCTGCACACCGGGCACGGAACTTGTTATAGTACAGCTGCCAGTCAACCTCAAAGTTGGCGGCAAACTCCTTTGTAACGCCCTCAGCCTCCAGCTCATCTTTGAACCGGTCAAAGTAACGGCAATGGTATTCAGTCTCTGCCAGCTCGGCTACCGTTTTATTAAACTCAAAGTAGATTTTTTCAATTGCATCAAAATGCTCCTGGCTAAATCCCACCTCCGCGTCAATCATAATTGTGTAATCAAACCCGTCACTCCTTTTGTGGCGCAGCCCGTCCGCCCACTTTTCAATAACCCAACACATCTTATTCATGTTGCTGTGGGCGCAGCTCAGGCGCTTCATCCGCTTATAGTACGGGCTTGCATACTTCATAAAATACGGCAAAGGTCTGCCATACTTGGCAATCTGCCGCGGCACCGGGTACAGCACACCCGTCTTTGCAAAATCGCATTCTTGCTTGTGGACTATATCATCATCTCACACTCTTGGCGTGTATGAGAGGCTGGCACTTCCACGCCGGATTTTCACCGGATCGCGTACATCCCTTGCGGGCTAGTCTCTTGACCTTCCTTATTATATGTATAAGGCTTGGCACAGGATTGTATCAAACCATGATAGTTTCCCTGTTAGCACACAGACAAAACGCCATTTCCTGCGTTTCCACATTTGTCCTGTGTACACCCTGCTCTTGCAGGTTCACCAGCTGTTTCCACTGCGCGTCACCGCACAGGGCCACCGATTCTTGATGGCTTTCGTTTTTCAATTACCCCGTATGTCACCATACAGGCCAGACTATCTCTTCCATGTTTCCATGGCCACGCGCTTGGCGTCCGGGCTATCATCTCCCGGCCTACAGGGCTACACTCATCACCCCTAGTCTTTACACCTTCAGTAATTACCAGTAACTGGCAATCAAAGCTTGGCACGGTATTGTCTTTACGCTGTATTGTAAAGAGTTTCACCGTTAGCCGCCCTTTAGGCGACACTGCTGATAAGGCATTCACGCGGTTTTACAACGGCGAAGCCACCGTTGGTTATGGAGAGCAGGTCAACATACCGGGCGTATGTTTCTTTCTGCTTCTCGGTTTTTGGTGTTTTGTTGTGGTAGCAGCTCGCGTAATTGGAAATCTCACCAATCAAACTCTTCAAGCTGCGCATAATGCACGCCGTGCGGTTCTGGATCGTGTCCTTCTCCGCCAGCGCAGTTACTTTATCTTCAATGTCAATTACAATTTTTGCGTTCCTGTCCACACCCTTCATCATCAAAGGGCTGTCAAGGAGCAAGGTAAGATCCCCGTCATACACACCTACGTTGTTTTTTTGCAGGTGTAGACTATATCTTCTACCGGTCTCCCGGCAGCGGTGCGCTCCAAACTGCGTGTCAATAGCAGCCTTACCCTGGTACACTCATCCCAGATAGTCGTTGCAGCCGTTTCCAGCCACAGGATTCTCCTGCCGTCTCTCAGGCAGGCATTCCCTGTTAGCAGCCCATATGGGCCACACCCCTGACGAGGGGTTCACACCGTTCCAAATGCTGTGTTACCACAGCCCCGGACCATCATCCGATCCGCGCCATTTAATCTCTGCGGGGTAATACTCTTGCAATTAACAATCAACGTGTTCACCAACTGGCCGCAATATTTTTCCAGCAGCGGGTTGGTCACACCCTTCAGGATCACATGCTCGCTCTTGCAAATGTGCGGGTTGCGTTCAATTAGCCGTTCGCCAAGCGTTGTTCCTGTTCTGTCAAAACTGTAAAACTCATCCGCCTCCAGCGCCCCCTTCAAGGGTAGGCCGGCAATGTGTTCCATCAGCATAATCAGGTCAGGTACTAAGAACTTAAAGCTACCGCGCAGCCACAACTTGCCGCACTTCATGTCGTCCTTATATTTTCCAAGCAGATTGGTTATGTACTTTCGCACCCCCTCCTCTTTCAGCATCTCCGGGTTCTTCAAAATCGCCGCGCAATAATTATTCAGCGGTTTGTGCCGGTCAGCCAGCATGCCCAAAAAGCAGTAGGTGTATACCGGGTCACCGTTCTCAATCTTTTCAACCCAATCAATGCTGTAATCTGCCAGGTGCTCAAACTCGTCTACCGGCAAATCCAGGTCCTGCAAAATCTGGTAGTTGCCGCGGGTGTATAGCGGTTCTGTGTCAATATCAAACTGCCACTTTGCAATGCCAATGCAGTGCTTGTTCTTCTTGAACTGGTACCAGTATTCCTCCCAGTCCGCAATCGTGCCGGTCTTCTTAAAATACTTGTACCCCTTGTACATGCTCTCGCAGGCAATAATCTTGGGTTCAGCCCCTGGGCTGACATCGTGTTCCACTCCCCAAATGTCTTTGATGAATCGTACCCCGCGTTCTGCAAAAAACGTCTCATAATCCATCTGATTCAGCACACCCTTAAAGTACGGCATACGCCACACAACGCTAGTTACGGGTGTTTCGCTGCCCAACCGCCGCTGTATCTCCTGCATAATCTTGGGGTGTGCAATCCCGCAGCCGTCAAAGGCATTTATCTCAATGTCGCGGGTAGTTTCTGCAATGTCTTTCTGCACCCACTCGCGGTCAGCCCCGGTCTTGCGGTCTTTGAACTGGATCTTGCGGTCATATACATATTTAATGTTCTGGTTTGGTATCGTCACAAAGCAGTCCGGCACTACCACAATGGTCGGATACCAGTTCTCAATGCAGTGGCAGCTGGAATACATCAGGCCGCGATAAGCGTAAAATTTACTCAATACTGTTTCCTGGATTTGTATCCCCATCGTGACTCTCACGTCAAGGTCGTGGGCCAACCGCCTGTCCACAAAGCTCAAGATACCCTGCCGCACCATACTGGCGCTGCGTTCACTCAGCACAAACTCTTGCTTTCCAATCTTAAACCCGTGCTGGATCAACCGCTTCATCGCCGCCTTTTTGTTCTGGCCACCCACGCAGTCCACAAACACAACAAACCGGTTGTACTCGTTGCTTTCATATGTAAGCAGCCGGATCTGCCGGAACAGCATGTTATCACCCTGCTTTACATAAAAGCGCTCTTCCTCCTCCTGGCTGATCTGGATGTTATAGTCATGGTTGATAATGTAGGTCAGGTTCAACTTTCGCACAATATATAGTGGTGGTGCGAACATTACTCGTCCTCCTTGTTATTCTGGTCATCCTCTTTGTCCTCGGCTTTTTCCAGGTTGTAAATCTTTTCAATGCTAACCCGCCCGCTATCAAACGCCTCACGGGAAAGTGCCGCCCACAGCAGCGCGTACAAAACCGGCAGCGCCACAAAAATTCCAACCGTGGCCACAGTGCCCAATATCTGCAACGCCAGCCGGATCACCACAATGCAGCTTCCAACCAGCACCATGGCCTTAAATCCCTGCCACAGGTCATGCAGAAAATTTGTCAGTATCAACAAAGTTTCGGCTTCTTTCTTGTTCAAAGTTTTATACCTCCAAAAAAATATTTTTATTGTTAGTTAAATCGCTGAATTAAAAAAGATACTAGAGATTAAATGTGGCTTGTTTTCATCTGGCACAACAATATTGGGACCGTCATTATTCAATACTTTAATCTCCGGCGTTGTCATCTCTTCTGTCATCTCAGCACCTTCACCTTTTCCCTTTGACGGCTTACAGCTGCCAACGGGATACCACCGGGAATGCTCTTTTCCTGGTTTTTTACGGTACCTGTCTTGTGCATTCCAGATGGCCTTAGTAGGGCCTTCTTCATCGCACAGCAGATTCAAAGCAACCATCATATCGGGTTTGCCTTTCACACCAATTCCTTCAGGAATCACTCCGTAACAAGGCGTAACCAACCCCAAACTATGAAGATCTTTAACTGCGTTCGTTAGCGTTCCAGTATGATAACGTAGTTCTGTAGCCACACCGCTTAAAACTCCCACCCACACAGGGAGTGTGCCTGAGCTTTCGTTGATGTAAGTTTTCTGCCACAATGTACGGCGGTAGTTAAAGTAAAGATACACCCTAAACAAGGTTTCCGCCCCACGCCCATCCGGGCATTCAGCTAGAACTAGCTTGCGCAAAACGTGGTACTCTTTACATCCAAGAAGAGCAAAACTGAACGTTCCATTTCCCGTCATAAACACATCTTTCATATCCGGGCAGAAACGGTATCGAAACAGCTCTGAAGGTTTACTAGGATCAAAATCCTCTGTATGCACTACTCCACCCTCTTCAAGATACTGTATCGCCTTAATCACTCGATTGTGTTGTTCTCTTCTCTTCTTGCCAACCCCAAACGTGCCTGTTGTGTTTGTAATCTCAGCGATTGTAGCAATGGTCCAGATGTCTTCTTCATCCTCGTAAACTGGCACTGCCCGCATATAAAGCGCCAAATAAACGGGTAGGATTTCTTTTACATCTTTCAAAAAAATCAGATCAGCGGGCACCTGGATGTAAAAATCATTGATCCGATCCTCCTTAATAAACATTCTTACTTATCGCTCCTAATCATTAAAATCGCCCTGAAAATTGCGTGTCATTGCTTGCGTTAAAAAGCTCTGAGACCCTGTTTTTGAAGGATTTATTCAGAAAACGGCCTAAAAATTGCGTGTCATTGATAGCATTAAGGTTCAAAACCACCCCCTAAAACTGCGTGAAAATAGGATGTAATTATAAATCTCTCGTTAATGTTATAAGCGGCTCGTTTCCCCGGCGTTTGTTCTTGTGTGGGCGCATGAGGTCGTTCTCTTGGTTGTTACTGCGTTCCTGCAAGTTACTGCGTTCCGCTTTCGTAGTTGCGTAAAGGTTGTTATGGTGCAAAGGGTTTGGTTCAATCGCGTCCTTGAGTTCTTCGCGTTTTTTTGTTTGTGTAACCGCACCTCATGACTGTGTGGGCGCATGGGTTTTGGTGGGATCGCGTCCTTGGTTCTTTTCGTTCCTGGTTTTATACAATCGCCCAGGCCGTAACGTGTCGCTTCAAAAATAGTCCCAGGTCATAGCGCTGCCCGTTTATGTCAAGCCATTGGTGTATTCCTCTGGTTTTTTTAGCCCGCTACAAACAACCGCTTTCTTGTCCAGTCCTAGCTGATCCGGCGCTGATAAAATCACGCTCTTTCCTTTTGCGTTAAATAGTTCTTTCAGGCTCATCTCCCAGCGCTTTTAACGCATCCTGTTGGTTTATGTATCGCATGTCGTATCTCCTTGTGTCGTGGCTCATAGCGCGTCCCTGCGCGTCTCAGGCCATGTTATACCGTGTGGTATCGCAGGTTATGAATAAATCGCTGGTTCCGGCATTACCGGTTCATCAAAACAGCCAAGTCCAAAATCTCCCGGCCAATATTCGCCCTGCAGCCATTCGCTCTGGCTCTGAATAATTTCGTCCAGGTTATCTGGGTTTTTCACCAGGTTCATTGGCATCAGCAGCGGAAGGTACTCGCCGTCGTCATCCATGATAGTGAACAAACTGGCCAGATCGTCTGCCGTTGCGCTTTGTAACTTTTCAAGCCTTGTCATATGCTTTATCCACCTCCTTAGCCTGCCGTACAGGCGTTTCCAGCTCGTATCTTAGCTGGGCTGAATAATTTGCTTCTGCGATCAAAGGCTCGTCATAGGGGCTTGCAGGGCCATGTCCGCCAATGGGGTTAATTTTATCCATCGTTGCCCACACATCCCGCGCCAGCATTAGCTTAATCGTATCCATAACTTCATCCAGCGTTTTCTCGCCGCACAGGTGCGCACAAAGCAGTTTGCCAAGCTCCCAATGACTTTTATTTGATATGCCCTTCATTACAAAATCCCTCCTTTGTTGTTGGGCAGTCATGCAGTGTGCAGTAGTATAAATCTGGGCGTATAATGGAATGTACCACCTTGTCACAGTCCTCACACCGCACATATTTTGTCATGGTGGGTGCCGCATCAATTGCCTCCAAAACCCGCTGCACACCATCCAGGTAAGCTTGCCATTCGGCCTCTGAATACTTCAGGTCGCGCTCAATGCAGTACGCCTCAAATTCCTCCGCATCAATCAGTCGTGCCATAAAAATTTTTCACCTTATTTTTCGTTTTTATTGTTCACTGAATTTTTACATGTGAACTTTTTGTAACATTTGTTGGCAATGTGTTGTGCTGTTGTTGTTATCTTCCACGCGCCAAAAATCAACAGCGTACATACAACCCCCAATGCCAACAGCATCAGCGGTCCCCATATGTAGATCATCAGTATGGCGTCCACCGTAGATTCCCACGCCTCGTTCATATGCTGCCTCCAGTACCCAGGTCCCGCATCATCTCGTCGGTCAGGTAGTACACCGTGCTGGTATACCGATCTTTGAACGATCCGTTGTCGTATGTGGTGCGGTCGTAAAAGTCGGCCTTGTAGCTGTAATCTTCATTAGAATATTTTATGGTGACGTAATCTACATCATTGGTTTCTTCTTTTACGTTCCCATCATCCTGTGTTACACCACAGTGCAGGTATGTGTCAGCGCCGCAAATGCCGCCATACCGGTTTGTATACGGCCGCGTTTCAAGGAATGCGTAGGAGATCTTGTGCGTGGTATATACAGCAGTTGTGTCTACAGCTTTTGGCGCTTTAGCTTCTAAGTAAAGGGCAAAGTGTATAGCGGCTCCAACAGCCAATACCGCAGTGGCCACAACGCAAGCGTAAGTTATAGCACTAGCGATTTTTAACTTTGACATAAAGTTTCTCCTTATTAGTTGCAGTCTAGGATCTCGAAACTGTCAAGTAGAGCACCGAACGAATTCTCCCAGTCCTTATAGTTTTCGGGTGTAATATCTGTTACTGGGTTAAGCACAATCCAGTCGTGTAGTTGCCGCATCTCGTCAAGCAATAATTGCAGGTTACTGGCAATCTCTTTCTTGCGGGTTTCAAATTTTTCATTGGTCATTAGTGTATTCCTCCTAGATCTGGGAAGTATTTGCGGCGCTTTTCATAGTTAATACAGGTAATTTCGGCTTTATCACGCAACCCGCTTATATCGCAACGAACAAAAGCTTTGCCATAGTTTTTGCAGTGTTTGCAGTATAAACATAAGCTGGACGTGTAGTCTTCAGGCCATTCTGTAAATAGCGTGCAATGGACAGGTTGTTCTATCGGCTTCTCCTCTAGTTCGCAGACAATCCGGCTATCAGTCATAATCATCCGACAGTAACAGCAATTCTTGCATGTAGTTTTTTCTGCCTGTTCTTTAGCTGTCTCAGCTTTGCGTTCCTGCTGTACTCTCAGCCAGCCATAGGCGCACACACTAGCCAAAGCGCAAATCTTTATACCCGTATAAATTGTTTCAACCAGCATCGGCCATGTCCTCAGCGTCGTCCGGCATATCAATCAGTCCTTCGGCTTCTATCAGCAGCCGGAACGTCTCGCGTCCCTTGGGTGTGATCAGGGTCTGGGTTCCGGCATGCCCGTTGCCACGGTTCACAAACTCCTTGATATCAAATACCTGCAAATTTCCCATAAAAAATCTCCTTGTAAAAATATGGGTGTCACTGTCCTTGACCCCATTATTCAAAATCAAATTGCTTGCGGACGTTCAGCTGCCTCGCCATAATTCAATCGTCATGCCGCACCTTTTTTATTCCGGCAACGGCCGGTATTTATTCATGTCGCAATAGCCGCTCATAGCGTTCATGTCGTGCAGCATCTCGCTTACTACCTCGTTCCGGTCAAGGCCATTGCGGTCTGCATAATCTACCATGTCTTCAAACATTACGGCGATTGTATGTGTGTAATCCTTAATGTGTTCCGTCTGTGGCTGTACGGAATATCTAAAGCATGTCTGTTCCATTATCAAAAAATCTCCAAAGTTATTATTTAAGAATGAGGATTGGTAGCAGCCATAGCGCTTGGCTCCATATGGTCGCCAAAATAAAATTTATGTACGCCCTTGGCCCCTACCCAGTGGTCAAAATTTTCATCAAAGCTGTCACTATGTACTGCAGCCGGCACCTGAATAATGCAGGGCACTTTCTGCGCCACCATATCATCTTTGCACCAACCGCTGTTGCAGGTCCCGCAGTAAGGTTCCAGTACCAGGTCGTCAAACGGGAACATCACATCGCAGTAGCCTTTGATATATTCGTCATAGACTCGTTCTGCGTTGTGTTCATACGGCGTATCATCCCAGTCATCGCCGTACCATTCCACCAGGTCATCATCACCTAGGTAGAACCGTACCAGGTTGCCCTTGCGTTCAAAGTCAATAATTTTCATGCCTGAGTTTCCTCCTTGGTGGCTTCATGTTCAGCATCAAACATCTTGGTCATATCTGCCGGAAATTCATGCCTGCTGTACATAGCCGCCGTCCGCCGCACCAACTCGCACGGATCAGGATTATTTGCCCCAAACTCCGCGTTCAGCTCGTCTTGCGTCACCGGCCACTTAAAGCCAAAGTCTTTGCGCTTGATTTTGCACAGTGGCGCTCCTTCATGCCAGAACACGATGCCCTCCATGGCGGCCAACTCCAACCCGCGCCGGATTTTCTCAAAGCTTAGGTCTGGGATATCAATACTGATCGTGCCATGCCGCACCAGCACGTCCTTGTCCAGCCCGTAGGGATTCTTCTGGAAGTGCGGTCCAATCGCCTCATAGGTTGCATCCGGCAGGTCATCCCAGCTGTTGTTTCGTGCCGCCACAAACCATTTGTCCGCGGGGTTATCTGCCGCCACTTTCACCCAGTGGGGCCAGTGGCCAGTTACTGGGTCTGGCTCGTCACACGGAATCGCGCCCTCCGGTACTGCTCTGCCCGGCTTGGCATCAAAGCGCTTGTAGAATTCGCCGTTAATAATCGCGCAGCAGGCACCGTCAATCTTCAATGTGGCAATGCTCTCATCCGTCAGCGCCGCCTCACAGCCCGGCGTAATCTCGTCATGGATTCCGGTAATCTTGTGGTCACTGAACTCGCGCTTATATAAGGTTGGAATTTTCTTCATTAAGCAGGGCAAGGATACCCGTGACTTCAGTCATGGGAGGAATTGCCCATTCACCTTCTTTTCTGTAATATAATTTGTTGCGACTTCTAATATCCGCAATTTTTTGTAGGACGCGCCATTAGAAACAATAGTACCGTCCAATTTTTTAAGAGCGAAGTATCCAGAAGTTCGTCTGCCTGTGATAAAGCATTCTGAGCCATTATAGGATACTTTGTCCCAAAGGCGGTAACCTTTTACGGTGTACGGAGCTTGATTAGCTTTGCGTATACCACCTTTAAGGATAGTCGCTTTGTGCAGCTGTCTATTATGGTGGCGTATAGCCTTCATGTAATAGCAAGTATCGCAAGGTATGGCCAATGGGTTCTTGGTAATGCAGCGTGCATCGTTGGTGTGATTTTTAGGAATACTATGCCTCTCACGCAAGCACTTGGTTATGTAGCCATAAGTTTCTTGTACAGGAATCTTCAGCTCTTTAAGCAAGCGTTCCATAAGTGTCTTACGCATAATCCCCATAAAAGCTGCATCTTTGAGAGGCTTGCCACGTTTTTTGCCGTCAAGTGTTACTTTTCCAACGTGTAGAGCTTTATGACAAACTGTGCAAAGCGTAATCAGGTTATTGGGAGCATTGCCGCCTGTTCTACGGGTCTCGATATGATGCACATGCAGTTTTACAGCTTTTGTTTTTGTTGGATGCGCACCGCAGCACTGGCACGTATAATTGTCACGCTTTAACACATACTGGCGTACATTGTACTCGTCGTACATCTCACCATGTTGGTAATCTGTGCCTACCGGCAGAGGTTTACCTTCCAGCATTGCTTTTAGACGTTGTGTGTCAAACTCTGCTGTTTCTACTCTGACGAGCGTAACAGGCAAGATACGACATACTCGCTTGATAAGCGTAATGTGTTCTTGAATCTTGACCTCCACAGATGGCGCTAACCAACCCTTATGTTTGCTATGCACTCTGTTGTTGAAACGCGGCGCACGGTAACGGGTCTTGCGGTTACGTCTGCTGCGTCTGAAAGCACGGCGTGCAGAAAGCAAATCAACCACATCATTGCGTGGAATTGCCTCTTCGCGATAGAGTTCACACTTTTCAGTGGTAGCAGATATGCCAATATGTTTGCTACCTGCATCTACGCCCAAAATAATAGGTTGTTTGTATCCTGTACTTCCATACAGGAGCTTGATTGTAAACGGTGTGCGTTTTACAACGCATGCTTTCTTCTGATTTAACAATAAGCGAGCCTTGCGTGGAGAGCACGGCATCAAAGGCTCGCCGTGCTTGTTAAGTACATACACATATTGCATAATGCCATGCTCCTTTTGATAAATTAGCAGCTAATAAAAAGCTGCTCTCTCCTCCGAAGAGGAGTTACTTCCGAAGAAGCTAATCCTTCCCCAAAGTTATAAGCGGTTTAACGCAGCCACACCTGTTGTCTTTACCTCAGATTTCTTTGATGTGTTGTCTTAGAGCGCACAGCTAGGATTTACACTATGCGGTAACTATCTATTCGCTTATAACGGGGCGCAACTTAATGCGCACAGGGTAGTCAACACACCCTTTCGGGCACAGCTGAAATTACAGACTTATGTTTCCACAAGCCCGTGACTTTAGTCGTGGGTTATTGACTCTTCGGGCGCTCAGTATTGCGCTGCATGTCTCTGCCGTGCTCCAGTGGATCGTCCGGCTGGCTTGGTACTCTGCGCACGCATCATCCACGGCTTTATGTGCTGCCTTTGGGTCGCTCACATCAATCGTCACACTGCGCAGCGTGATTGGCTCTGGCGTAGCAGCCGGTGTCTCACATTCCTCCGGCGTAAGCAACGTGCAACAGTTTGGGTCAAGCTTCAGCTCACTGGCCGCCAGCACACCGCTCGGCTGCAGCCACCGCCCATAGGGGATCTGGTTGTCCGTCACTTTGGTAATAACAAACGTATCGCCCTCGCAGGCCGCATATTGGTGTATGCCCGCCCGGTGTGTTTTGGTAATTCGCACTTTGTCGCCCGGCTTTGCCAAACAATACCTAGCGGAGCTATTGATGGTGCTTGTGTTGTGGGTTTCCATGAATTATTTGCCTCCTTCGTTTGCGAAAACTTGTATTTAGTAAAGGTAAAAAAGTGGGTGCTTGCCAGGCACCCAAATTTAATGGGCATTGCTATATAGTAGCCAACGGCGGCGCCCCCAACACTGTATCTACCGCCATTGCCGTTGCATCAATCTGCTCTTGGCTCAAGCCAATGTAGCGCATCGTAATGCTCTGGCTGCTGTGGTGGAACTTGTTTTGCAGCGTTTCCATCACCTGGCCAGCCGGCAGTCCGGCCTCTGTCATGGCGTGGTTTGCAGCATAGCCATAGGTCTTGCGCAGGCTGTGGGTACTAATATGCTCTTTAATGCCGCACTCTTTTGCCGCTTGGTTCAAGATCCGCCACACCTGGGTTTCATCCAGCGGCTGCGGCACTCCCTTGGGGCTGCGCATACTCTGGAACAATGGCCAGCCTGGCTTCAGCACATTCATGGTTCGGCCCCGCATCTCTTCAATCAGGGCGGTAATCGCGCCTGCTGCCAGCGGGGTAATCAGGTCATTGGTGCGCTTGCCGGTCTTTTCATTGATGATAATTACGCGGTGGCGCGGGCAGTTGTGCTCACAATCCCATACATCATCCACGGTAAGGCGTAAAAGATCGCCCACACGCAGGCCCAGTGTCACACCACATATAAATAAGGTATAGTTCCGCTGCCTGTTATACGGGCGTCCCTGGGTGTGCAGATAGGTGGCTATGGCGTTAAAGTCTTCGCGGCTGCGGATCGGCTCTGCCGGCGTTGGTTTTGCCACACCATTGGTTTTTACCAGGCTCAGTTTGGGCTGGGCATAGCGGGCGGCACGGGCTTTCTTACTGCGGCTCCGCTGGCGCGGCTGTGGTGTTTCGCGTACCAGCTTATAACCCATGGCGGATGCCAGCTGTTCCATCAGGGCGTTGTGGCCGTCAGTATCGGCGCTTGCCTGCATCATCGCCATCAGTAAGCTTGTAGCACCTTGTAGGTCCAGCCCACCCTTGGCCTCTGTGGCTTCCTGCATAGTAACAGTGCGGGGAATAAAGTGAGCTACGCTGTTTCTTTTTTTCATAGTGGGCTTCCCTCCTGTGTGGTGTGTCCTGCGGAGCTTTATCCTGCGGAGCTTTATCTTATGGTTCTATTATAGCACTGCTAATTACAAGAAGTCAACAGTGGCAAAAAATAAATTTCAGGAGAAAGCGTAACACAGGCTCCGCCTGTATGGGGCGGGAGTTAGCTGCGCTTGAGGCATTGTAGGTTCCACCTGTAGGGGGGGCGAGAGATTTCAGGTCGCGCCTGACCATGTTACGGTGCCGTTATACTCCTGCGGGAGTACCCACTCAAGGGGACCCACCCAAAGGGACCCGATCGGTGTTGTAATGGAAACTATCCCCCCCCCCACCACCTGCGGTGGCGGGACCTAACTTCTCCACCGCCTGCGGCAGTGGGACCTCAATTCGTCCCCGTAGGGTGCCTTCCTTTATATATGGCACGCTAGAGGCCCAAACAGCGCTCACAGAGCTTGCAGCCGTCTTATAGTGGCGCCTATTGCCAGGATTTGCCATGGAATTGCCGGGATTTAACCTCCGGTGGGGCCAATGTTGGGGCGTTTCGGGGTTGTAAAGCGGCGTTTCGGACTGCTCCGAGGCGTTTTCGAGCGGAAATAATGCGTTTTTTAGCGTTTTGGCGCTGTTTTTGTGCGTTTTAGTGGCCAAATTGTGCGTTTTTATGGCGTTTTTGAGTAAAAAAATAAGGCCCCAAAGGAGCCTGGAAAGCGGATTGTTATGCGGTTTTCTCCGAGAAAGGGAACGATTAAGGAAACAGGGATCTAGAGGGAGGAAAGTGGAGGAAAGGAGGGGTTTGGAGAAAGGAGGAGATGAGGTGGGGAGATGGAAGAAGGAGAAGCAACGTAGGTACGCTGGTTTGTGTTTTGTGAGCCGGGAGTGAGATTGGATAACTAACCCGTTTTCCACGCTCACACGTCATTTTTTCTTTTTAACCTGCCCCCCCTATGCAAACTATTGAAGGTGGTTTGCAAGTAGTGGATTTTTAGCGGTATACCGCTATTTTACGGCCTTTTCACTTGCTGATTTTTGGCGCTTTTCTTGCTTTACAGAGGGTATACCAGGCGCTGTTTTATAGTCCCGTTTATAGTACTATATACCGTGCCGTGCCGTCGGGTCAGCTGACCTATACTATATAGCATATAATATTTATACCCCGCTATATCTTTGATTTTTGCCGCCTTCTATTTGCAGCGCCGCACCGCACTTTATTTATATACTTTTGTTTCATATATTTATAATTTTATTGCAAGTATCTTGCTTCGGGGCAAAGAGCTACTTATTATATATGTGTAGGCCGCACGTGCGGCCTATATACCACATACCCCGAAGCACACAAAAAACAATACACACAAAAAAATGGAGGCACAAAAAATGTTGAACGAAAAAAAGAGTGACAAAAATCAAAATGTAATTTTACACTTTGAGTTTTCCGCGCCGGCGCAAAAGTGGAAACTTGCAGATAGTATCACTCCAATATACCGCGCGGCTATTGGAGCCGCCGCCGCCGCCGCAAAAGTCGCCTATGATAAACAGTATAGCGATACCCTTCGGGACCTATATCAAGCTATTAACAGATATGCCACTAGTGGAATATGGCCCGATAACAGTACGGCCGCCGCTGATTTAATCCAAACTATTGCCTTGCACTATGTTAACCTTGCAGCCGCCGCAAAACAGCCGCTTGATAATTGGGTACAAGGCGGGGATAGTAACTTTACTGTTATACGTATATATAAAAAGAGAAGCTCAAAAGAGCTTGTACTATTGCAAGGCCCCCGCGCTGTTTTGTCGTACGGTATTAACGCGGCGAACAAATGGATTAACAGTCAGCGCGCGGCGCGTATAACCGGCCGTGTTACCTATATAGATAGTACCGGCAAAACATGCACCAAAACAGTACCACTCGAGAGTGTAGAAAAGTTAACCGAAGGCAATAATGACGCAATACAGGGTAAAGGTACCGGATTAACAGAGCCGCGTTATAGTAACCCCGATACAATTCAATCGCGCGCGCTGTTTTGGGAAGATATCGGTTATATTCTGCGTGATATTAAACGGGGTCAGGATATATGCTATTATACCGCCGCTGGATATACGCAGCAAGAAATCTCAAAATTATTAGATTGGAGTCAATCAAAAGTTTCAAAAACCCTTGCGACATGCCGTAAAGCTCTGTTAAATAATGGCTTTACACCTTCCACCTTCTAATACTCCATAATACCCCGCTATACCCCGTTATGTTATCCCGAAGCTGGATAGTATAACGGGGTATTTTTTTGTTATGTTTTAATTGCGGATTATTATTTTAGAATTTTCTAAAAATTTTTTGAAAAGTTGGAATAATATCCCTGTTTTTTTTACGTTATAGGTGTAAGCACTTACACAGCGCGGCGCGATACACAGCGCGGCGCGGTACACAGCGCTTACACCTTCCCACGCGGTCTAGTTCTGACCTAAAAATAAACAGTACATTTTGCTAAAAATGCGGGGCCTGTTATCCTAGTGAAAATGGCAGGGCGAACAAAAAACCGATTGGCTATTCGCAAGTTCGGCTTGAACGAAGCATAAATCGGGCTGGAGTCGAAAACTAGGTAAAGTTTGGGAAAGCTATGCCCTGGAAACTGTTACTTCAGACCTCCCCATGCGTTTGATGAACCTGATTCTGCAAACGGATTCTAAAGCGACTGGCATTTACACTGGCAATATCTCCGATGTTATCAGTGTGCCTTTTTGTCCTATCTCCGATGGGGCATTGACTGCTTAAAACCGTTGGCACCGCAAAACCCCGCCGTGCAAATGAAGCGGATTCAATCACACAAGGAGTATAAACTTGACTCGGAAATCGAATTCCGCCCCGCAAGGGGTTATTCATAAAACCGAAACAGACCGCCTTTTCGCAAGAAAGGGCGGTTTTGTCGTGTAAGGACTGGCTCTTATACCTGATGAGGGAAAGCATCCCCCACGGAATTGCCAAAATGAAAGGAATTTGACTATGAAAACCGAACTGAAAACCACCGATATGGCCGAACTGAAAACCCTGATTGCCACCGCTGAAAACGAAATTAAGCTGAAAACCGTGGCATATAAGGACCTTCTGGCCGCCGATGACGCAACCCAAAAGGATCTCGCAACCGCTGAAACGGCATTGACCGACGTGATTGACGAGTACAACGAACTGAAGAAGAACGAAATTTACCTGACCTGCTATCAGGCAGAATCCCCCATGCTGGCCGCCTGCAAGTACGGCGAAATGACCAAAAAGGTGCTGAAGAAAAAGCAGAATGAAAACGGCACCGTAACCATCAGTGTCGATGACCGCAAGGCCCGCAATGCAATCGACCTGGTTGACTTTGAGCATTGCAACCCCGAAAAGGGCACTTTGGCCGTCAATGGCCAGTGGCCCTTCTATCTTGAATCCTGGCTGAAAAGCCTGGCTCTGAACCTTGGCACCGAAATTGAACTCGATGCCAAAGCACAGAATGAACTCGCCGCAAAATATAAGGATGCTGACGGCGAATTCGCAAACCTGTCCCGCAAATCGTGCAGCATGAAGAGCATGGTTCGTGACTTGCAAGCTATCGTTGATTGCATCGTGTTCATTGATTACGTTCCCAAAGAGGAACCGACCGATGAATTCGATTCCAAAAAGCCGGTCAAACCGGCCAAAAAGCTGAACGCTTTGAAGGTCACTTCCAAGGATATCAACTACATCAAAAACCGCATGACCAAAGCGGGCAAAACCGCTTTGGCAATCCGAATGGCAAGCCCGAAGGAAATGCGAATCATTGTTGGCAACGTCATGTACCACCTGACCACTGGCAAGCCGTACACGATTGAAGCGTAAAGCGTAACCCAACCGCTGGCAGACCGGTCAAAGTCTGCCCTTGTTAATGCAGCCCAAAAGGGAAATGAATTGAAAAAATGAATTTCCTTCTGGATGGTCACAAGCCCATAAAAATGCAGAGTGGCAAGCCGCCCGTTGTTGATTCTTTTGCGAATAGGTAGTAAAATGAAATTACATAGGGTTTGCCGTTTCGCAAGCCCAATTCCCTCGCAAAATTCAAAACGCAAAGGAGTTTTACAATGGACCCAACTTTTGAATTCGATTTTGAAAACGTTGATCTCGGCCCTGACGCTGACCCGCACGATTCTGTTATTTACGCAATCGGGAAAGCAGTTGAAAAAGAACTCAAACGGCCTAAAACCCTAATCGTGAATCCCGTTCAGCTACAAAAAATGAATCAGCTGCAAAAAGCTATCACAAAATACATCGAGTATGCCAAAACCTATCCGCTGAATGATAAGGTAACTTTCAAGCTAATTCCCTATGTAAACCAACATGACGTTGAACTTGTTTTGGTGCTTGATGAATTTTTGCATTTCAAAGATCTGATGCTGCTTGCATTTAATTTGGATATTGATGTTAGAATCGAAACTTCAAATGAAGATCGCGTCAGAGTCGGCTTTACGATTGAAAACCTTTACGTTGAACCGTAACCGTAACTAATTTCAAAATCGAATCCCAAACCGGAACCGCTTTTCACAAGGCGGTTCCTTTTTTATTGCTTGTTTTCATCTCTAAGATGAATTTCATATTCCCCACTAATCAACCGCCGTATCATCTGCGGAAACGTGCAATCAAGTTTTGCAAGTATAGCAGAAAGCGCTTCATCATCCTCTTTTACTAAAACAATTTTCCTTTCATTGCGATTTCCCGCAAGTTTTGCGCGCTTTACACGATCTCTATTAAGCTGTCTGATATGTTCCAGCTGTTCCTCGGCTGTCTTAAATTGCTTTTCCATTCTAAAACCTCTTTTACAACTTGATTTTTATTACATTATACCAGAATAAAACTATTTTTACAAATCCAAACCATAAAACGAAAGGAAGCCCCCATCATGAAAAAGCTAACAAAACTTCTCGCCCGCTTCATCCTGTTCAGCGCCGCCGAGTGTGCCATTCTCTTTGGCCTTCCCGCCCTGGCCACTCGCCACCCCTTCATTCTGTTGGCCGTTTCCCTGCCCGTTTTGATCCAGTGGCTAACCCCAAAGCGGCAAAGCACCGCACCACCACCCACCGCAAAGCGGCCTGACCCCATCATCCCATCATGAATAAGTTCTTTGCGCTCTGACTTCACCGCCAGGGCGTTTTTTATTGCATCATAAATTGAATCGGCTTTGCCAATGAAAGGAAGTCCCCCAAATGAAACCTCGCCGCATTTTCTCCGCACTCCTCCTCTCCCTCGGCCTTATCCTCTTAACCTTCGCCGCCACCCGCCGCCTGTCAAGCCCGCCAGAGTGCCCACGCCTGGCTGAAAGGTGAATCCCAGTCGGTCGAAAGCCTCAAATGCTTTTCCAACGCCGCAATGAACATCCTTGACCAGTGCCGCACCGCAATTGAAAAGAACCCCGCGCACTATGTAGACCTGCGCGTTAAGCCTGCCGATGACCTCTCTGACCCCGAAACAACCCCGTTCCGCGTCTATTATGAAACCGCAGCCGGTGACCGTTACTTCACCGTTATGGAAACCGTCACGGACCTTTGCGCTTCCCGTATCGTTTCCCACACCATTCCCAACTGCACAGTTATCGTAACGGCCTTCCCGGATGAACATGTTGAAACCGTTGGCTACACGGAAGTCAAGCCGGAAATGCTGGATGCCCTCGCCCTTCATCAGCCCAAGCCCACCGCCGATTCCCTCGCTGAATTCGCTAAGCTGGCCGAATCCGGCACCATCACCCGCAGCCAGTTTGAAAACTTTGTCTATCACGCCGTCAACTCTCCCCTGCCCAATGAAAACTTTACGGACCTCAACGCGCTTGCCGATACCCTCCGCAAAGCCCTGGATGAAGGCACCCAGATTATTCTCTGATGGAAAGGAGTTCCGCAATGAAACTGCAATACCACAAAATCCGTGGCGTGAATAAGTCCGTCTGCACCGCAGAGCAGAAAATCGCCTATAACATGGCCTCCCGCATCTATGGCGATATCCGTTTTGCCAAAGTCTGGCAGCAGTATGATTCCGGCAAAGTTCCCGCCTTCCTCCAAAATGATTGGGAATCCAAAGCAATCCGAGAATACTTTACCACCTGGCAGCGCGATTATAACAAAGCTTCCGCCCATTACAACGAAGACGCAATCTTCAGTGCCCTGCGTGCCGGCCTGCATGATTTTATCTGCCACCACGGCCCCATCTTCACCACCTATAAAGAAGTCGGCCAGGCGTTTCCCGCCCACTATCTCTAAGCTCCGATGAAAGGAAGTATCAAAATGATTGTCTTAAAAGAGAACGAACGTCATCACGCAACCTCCTGGCAGTATAACTCTGCCCGCATCCTCACCCGCCTGGCCCAGCTCATCACTGCCCAGGGCGGCAAAGTGAAACCCCTGCCTCCCGCCGTCCTCTCTGACCGCAACCTGGAAGAAGCCTGCACCGCAACACAGCGCCGCCTTGAATCCTCTTACAATGCCGGCCCAACCTCCCACCCCAAAGAGCGGGAAACGCAAATCTCCACCTCCAAAAGGAACTCGCCCGCTTCCAGGCCATCCCCAACGCCCCCATCACCGTCACCCACACCAGCTATATCAGCTTCGCAATGAACGGCGTTTACTATTACTATGAACTGGACGATAACCCCTTCTTTCCCTTCCATTACATCAAAGCCCCTATTGATCCCAAAAGCGAAACCTACTCCGGCGATGCCTGTGTGGAAGAAAGCTCCAAGTCCTGGTTTACTGACCCGCTTATCGGCTTTGGCTGCCCTGATTCCGAGATTGAATCCGCTGCCGGGGCTATCCTCTCCCTGCTCCTTGCCGCCCCACTCTCCACCATTCGCCACGATACCAAGCGCACCCGCATCCCCAACACTTACGATGACGGCTACCATTTTGAAAACATCCCTGTCAAAGAGCGCCGCCTCAAGATTGATTTTTGAACGTCAAAACGCCGCTCCCCCATTCATAACAACACAGTTTGCTAAAGAAAGGTCGAACCCAAAATGAAAACCAAAACCCGCCACCCCTTCAACCTCCAATCCGAACTCGCCCGCCTGGAACTCAACGGTGCCTGTTCTTATGATGGCAAACCTCTCATCCTCCTGGAGCAAGCCTACTGCGCCTATGATTGTTACCACGGCATCGCCCAGTACGTCGCCACCGCCATCTGCCCCAACGAAATCGCCAAGGACTTCACCGCCCCGTGCTATGTCGTCACCTGGCCCATCATCCGCCCCTCTGCCGAAAATGAAGAGGACGCCTGCGATTGGTCCGCCCCAGACGGCCTCACCCCCAACGGCGAATATGATTTGGAACGCCGCTATTATTATTGATGTCCAACATCTTGTACTGGCGCATCACAACGTTTGGTTGTATAATTCAATCATAAGCCAAACCGCAAAACAAAATTTTTTCTCCATTTCCACCAAACTTTTCAAGCCAAAATCCGCATAAATTCTACCATCCTAACAAATATCATGAACAAATTGTAAATTCAGAAACGAATCCGCAAGCCACAAAGCTGCGCAGCATGAAAGGAAGTACCGTCCCATGTCTACCCAAATTCTCAACCTCACCCCGCACGAAATCAACATTGGCACCGCCTCCATCAAGCCCTTCGGCGTGGTTGCCCGCGTCTATGTTGAATCCATTTCTGACGGCGAATTCACCACCGCTTCCGGTACAACCATCCCCATCTCCCACTCTTACTATGGCGATGTCGAAAGCCTGCCAAACCCCATGCCCAATACGATTTACATTGTCAGTGCCCTTGTTGCCTCTCGCGTTCCCACCCGCTCCGATGTTTTTTACCCCTGTTGCATGGTCCGCGATACCCAAGGCCGCGTCATCGGCTGCAAAACCCTCTGCTGTGCCGCCGCCCCCGTCCTCGCTGCTGTCCACTAAACGATAATATGGAGGACTAACCATGATTCATCACATCACCCTCTCCCAGCTCCGTACCTTCACCTCTCCGGTCACACAATTCGGCGCCGACAATGAACCCTATATGGTCATCCAGGTCAACCGCGATCCTATGGATTTTCAGCAGCTCACCTCTTTCCTCTATGAATTCGCTTACCCCATCCCCGCTTCCCGTGAGGACCTTCTCATGACCTCCGCTTATCTTTCCAACATCAACAACGGCAGCCGTGAAGGTTTTTCCTCCAGTCATCCCCGCCTGCTTCTCATCTCAAAACTTTCCGGCCAGAGCATTTATAATCTCGACCCTGCCCCTGATAAGATTGATGCTGTCCAGAATGATATTGATACCAACTTGGAGTACAGTACCGCCCGCCTTTTCATCCTTGAATGTGCCGGCAAGGAAAAATGGACCGTTCATCATGTGACCGACCGCTATAATCCTATCAACTTCCGTGACACCCCTGTCATCTCTGCCCTTGCCCGTACCCGCATCCTTGCCGATACCGCAACAGCCTACCACGTCGAAAACGATTCTCTTCTTCTCAGCTCTTATGTTGACTATCTCAATTCCCACTTTGAAGCCTTTACCTGCACCAGCGATACCGAGATCTTAAAGTTGCTGGCTCTCACCAATAAAGCCATCTCCAATATTCTCTATCGCGCCCTTCAAATCGCCGATGAAAACCCGACCAAGCTCAGCCTCTAAACCGTATTCCAGTTTGAATCATATCCATAAAAGCCCTACCTACTCGTAAGGAGCGTTGCATTATGGTTTATAAAGTAACCACCTTGAAAGACCTTCCTGGTATTCCCGCAGGTTCCCAGTTTCGGTATGATAAGTCCTGGGGCGAAGAACCAAAGCTTTCTAATCTTAATGAGGATTCCCCCGATGTCCTGACTCCTGGTAACATTATGTTTCTCATCTGGGATGTTATTGTTAGCAACCCGGACGGCTGGGTGACATTCGAACCTCTCTGTGATGAATTTACCGACTTCAAATGCCCCGATTGCGGTAAAACACAGGGCATTCTTCATATCTATAAACCCGAAACCCCGCAAAGCAGACCTGTTGTAACAATGGAATGTATCTGCGGTCGTAATTATGATCTGGATTTTCAGTATCATAAAAAAACTCCTTTGGGAGAAACTTAAAAATCAATCACCTCCAAAGCCCTGCCTACCCGCAAGGCTTTTTTCTTTTGCCTATTAAACTCTAAGCCAAGAAAGGAATTACTTACCATGACTGACTTTGAAAGAAAAATCACTTCCGAAAAAGCTCTTGACGCCGCCATCCGCCAGCTCAAAACCCAGGACGACTGGTTCCTCACCACCAAAACCGGCCTGGCAAAGCGTATCGTCACCCTCTACGATGAAATTATTGCCGCTGCTGATTTCCCCGTCTCTCTTCCCGTCCGCGATGTCCTCAACTACAGCTCTGCCGCCTTCATGAATTATGTCAAGCTCGGCTGCAACTACATCACCCGCAAATTCAATGTCCGCCACAGCCCCACCACCGTTTACTCTTACGGCTACAACTACAGCAACGAAGCCATTCACGAAAAAGCTTCTTATCCTTACACCATTGATGATTTCTTCGCTGACCCTCTTCGCAAGTCTCTGTTCGTCATCGGCTGCTATAACTACCTGCACGATGTTATTGACGGCAAAATCAAACCTACCAAGATGACGGAAGCCAAAGCCGAAACGAAACCTCTCACTCTCCAGTCCGCCACCACCCTTGCCGCTCCTCCTATCGCACCCACCATTCCCATCACCAAAACGAACACCGTTTCCTGTTCCGCCACCAAAACCTGCGCTGCCTACAAACCCGTGCCCCAGAGTCCCGCAAAACCGTAACACAAGCGCAAAACCCGTGCCCATTCCAAACGCCGGACGCACCGCCCTCTTATATATCTATCTTTATCTTTATATATAAACGCTATTGACGTGCTGTTTTCAGCCCGATTTTGAACCTTCCTAGTCGTATTGACACGCAGTTTTTAGGCCGTTTTGGAACATTGCTTTTACTAACCCACCACCTCACCGGGTTTGTACCGCCAAAAAGCGAACATATTTTGTCATCGGCCATGCAACATTCTCACCGCATCAAGCAACATTTTTACGGCTTGAACATTTGCGAAAACTTGTATATAATCAAAATCACAAAGTCACCCGCCAGCATGAAACCGCATCCCTCTCAGCACCCCACACAGCCCCTACAGATCGTGTTTCCTTGTGGCCATGCAGTTTCTCGCCCGTTTTCTTCTCGTTTCTCACAGCGCATCCCAGCCTTATTATAATTTGTTCCCCGCCCTGCCCCGTCTGGCAGGTTTTATTTCGCCCTGTTATTTACAAGTTTTCACAAACAAAAGGAGTTGACCCTCATGTACATCATCATCCCCACCCACGGCCATTACGAGATCCGTGACGGCCCCACCTTCATCCAGTCCGCCGATACCTACCGCGAAGCCTGGCATGAACTCGCTTCCCTCACCAATTCCCCAACCTAGGCAATCGTGCATTCCGCACTTGCAAATATTTTTTACATTGGCTACACGCCAAAGAAAGGACACACATTATGTCTACTGTCAAAATCAACGAAACCACCTTCTCCATCACCTCCACCCTGACCATGGCCCAGCTGAAAACCCTCCACACCAAGGCTCCCCAGGCCCTGCAGCTGACCAACGATGACGATGAAATCATCTTTGCCATTGCCCCGTCCGCCAAGCAGAGCATGTCCACCTACGGCATCTGCTTCGCCAAGTCCGCCTTCGGCACCGACAATGCCATCTACGTTGAGGACCTGCCCGCCGACCTCGAAAACATCACCAAGGCCAAGGAGCATGTCGCCGAGCGCATCGGCTTCGCCAAGAGGCCCCTGGATGAAATCGAAACCCAGGCCGCTGCAACCCTGGCTCAGCTCAAGGCCGACCACGATGCCATCATCGCCGGCATTGAAGTTTCCACCCCTGGCACCCCGGCAAACGACACCGCCGCCCAGTAACCAAAACGGCCGGTGCTCACCCCCACAACAAGCAGCCCGGCCATGATTCTTCTTCCCCAATCCACAATCCAACATAAAAATATTTCATCATAAGGAGATTTTTTACCATGATTAACGTTACTATCGTCGATAACCTGCACCGCAACACTTACCCCGTTGACCCCAACACCACCCTGCGCTCCGTTCTGGAAGCTCATGATGTCGATTACACCACCGGCCAGACCAAGCTGGATGGCTCCTCTCTGGCCGCAGGCGATCTGGATAAGACCTTCGCGGACTTCGGTATCGCGGAAAAGTGCTACCTGGTCAACATTGCCAAGCAGGATAACGCCTGATTGATTCCTCTCCGGTGGTGTCTCTTCCCCCACCGGGGTGCTGCCTTACAGGAACAGCCTCCACGCGGCGGGCAGCGGGCAACGCAAACGCGGCCAATCGTTCCAAATCTAATCAGAAAGGAAAAATGAATCACCATGCCACTCCCCAACTACACCGATATTCTCAATTACATGTCGCCCACCATCACATGGCAGGACAACACCCCCTGCCGCACCACTTTCAAAGTAATTTTCACCAAGGCTCTGGCCTGCACGGTTTATCCCCGCCTCACCGCAGGCAATACCCTTGCCATCCTTGGCGATGATTCCGGCCTCCAGCCTTCCCCTAACCCGAATGAATCCCTTCTGTTCTTCGTCACCGATAAAGCCACCATCCCCGATTTCATCCAGGAAGTCAAGGATATCGGCGCTTATCTCTCTGATAAGTACAAAGTTTATCAGGATGCAGCCGCCCGTATCACCATCGTCCAGTTCCAGCGCGACGGCGGCCTCTACAGCAGTGTTTTTTACCAGCGTGTTGCCTCAGCCATGCCCCGCCTGCTGCCCTGGCTCTTCAAGGATCACCCCCTCACCTCCGATGAGCTCGCTTACCTCCGCGCCCTCTCCACCCCGGATACTGGCTCGGAAACCCTCGCCCGGATGGCGGAGCCTCTTTATAACAAAACCGATCTGCCCTCCAGAGCCGTAGATAAAGCGATTGAATCCCTCTTCAAAGGTACCATTGACCGCCGTAAAGCGGATCTCAAGCGCTCTATTGAAAACCTTTACCGTGAGCTGAAAGAAACCCGCGCCCGTATCTCTGGAATTTTTACCAACATCACCAGCATCAACTGTAAGCTGACCGGCCTTGACTCCAAAGATGAATCCACCTTTATCACGGAACTCAAGGATTACCTCCACACTCAAAAAGGTATTTCCGTCGATACTGACGATGGAGCGCTTCTCCTCACCATCACCACATTCCTCTCCAACTATGACCCGGATGATGTCGAAACCTTTATCTTCAACAGTGACCGCCCCTATGAGGATCTTACCGGTGAAGAAGAACACGATGTCCGCATCCTTTTCCGGGCTGTGTTCATTGACCATATCTTCAAAATCAAACTCGCTGCCACCTATAAGCTTAATTACAACTGCCATGTCACAGCCATGTCTGACGCGATCAATATGAACGTTGTTCAGGCTGTTCCCAACCCTCACATCAATCATCACTCCTGCCTCGGTAACTATGAACCCATGCTGGAGGATGCCGAGGATCGCCGAGATTTTATTGCCGCCATTGCCATCTGTCAGCAGAGCGCCAGCAGCATGAACCTCGTCGAAACAATCTCCACCAAATATTTCTTTGATGATTTCGCCGCCGCCTATCACACGGATATCCCCGTCATCCTGACCGCCGCCGGTGAATCCATCACCCCCAAGCAGGCCATTGAACAGCTCAAATCCGCAAACGATTCCGTTAAGGAAGGAGAATAACCATGCAAGTTATCCACATTGATCAGACCGCTCTGGATGCCGCCATCGAACTCTATCGCCAGCAGCTCCTCACCGGCTCTGTCAAGCTCGCCAAAACCAAGGCAAAAGATAAAATCAACATCAATTTTACCGCCGATGCCTGGGCCAAACAGTCCCGCCTCATTGATGATTTCACTTCCGAGGTCGCCTGGCACGGCCTCATGCGCCAGCTTTCCCCCACCGAGTATGAAATCTATGATATCCTCGTCTACCCCCAGCAGGTTACTGGCGTCACCGTCGAAACCGACCAGGATAAATACAACGACTGGCTGCTCTCCCAGCCCGATGAAATTTTCAACAACATCCGCTACCAGGCCCACAGCCACGTCAACATGTCCACTTCCCCTTCCGGCGTCGATGACGAAAACGAGTCCAAAATTGTCAATAAGCTCAAGGGCAATGATTTCTACCTCTTCATGATCTGGAACAAGCGCGGCGAGTTCACCGCCCGCCTGTATGACTACGCCGCCAACAAAATCTACGATAAAGACGATATCTCTGTTACCTACACCGATACCCTCTCCGATTTTGCCGCCACCGCTCAGTCCCTTGTCACCAAAGCCCTGCCCGTCTATTCCGCAGCGCACCCTCCCGTCAAGCCCACCGGCGGCACCGTACCCCACGTCGTCTGGGATAACGCCGCCCGCTGCTGGATGGACGATGACGGCAATTATTATGACCACTACCCCACCTATTACGATTATCACACCAACGGAGGTGCCTTATGAATCTTGCCAAAAGCCTGGATGTCTTCTCCCCGCATGATGTCAAAGGCCGCATCCACATCATTGGCTGCGGTTCGGTCGGCTCCACCATCGCGGAGCTTCTTGCCCGCTATGGCCTGACCAACTTCACCCTCTACGATTTTGATACGGTGGAAAAGAAAAACATCGTCAACCAGATGTTCTTTGATCCTCAGGTCGGCCAGCCCAAAGTGGAAGCCCTCCGCGATATTCTCTGTGCCATCAACCCGGAAGCCAAAAATGATATCCGTCTGGAACCCTCCGGCTGGAACGGCCAGCCCCTCTCCGGTTACGTTTTTCTCGCCGTGGATAACATCGAGATCAGACAGAAAATCGTGGATGCCAACCGCTTTAACACCTTCATTAAAGCCATGTTTGATGTCCGTACCGCCCTCTTTGACGCCCAGCTCTATGCCGCCGATTGGTCGGACCCCAAACAGGTCGCGGAATTTCGCGCCACAATGAACTTCACCCACGCCGAAGCCACCGCCCAGGTTCCTGTTTCGGCCTGCGGCACTACCCTCGGTGTTGCCCCCACGGTTCGCGTTGCCGCCTGCTATACCGTCACCAACTTCCAAAACTTCATCAAAAAAGGCGAGCTGATCCACACCGGTCTCTCCGCCCCCTTCAACCTCCAGGGTGAATCCGCATTCCTCGGTCTGTAACCCTGTCATCTTAGCGTTCCATTAAATTTCGTTTGTGTTGTATACTGTAAGCTTTTTCCGCTTCAGGCTCTTCGGTCATATCCAAGAGCACGAATTTGTTACCCTGACCCACCCCGCCACCAGATCCCGGCAGGCGGACCTGACGGTGACTCCCGAACACATATCGCATCATCCGAACCTTTGTCAAGCACCGATTGGTAGAAAATTACAAAAAGCCAACCAATGAAATTCGACGATCAGTGTCTAATGCTAGCACAAAGGCCCATCTGAATCAATTCAGAAGCTCAACAACTCAAGGACATTCTCATCGGAATCCACGACGATGGCGTTCGCGGCAGCTTCCATCTCCCATCAGAACACAAACATAACCCTCACATAAGGAGCACTCACATGGTTTACATCACTTATAACTGCCCGGAACGTTTCCGGGAAATGACGTTTGAAGAACTCCTCCGCGGGGATTTCAACCTCGCCAACCTTTCCACCGGCGGCCACGGTGCTACCCGTACCGTCATCTGCAACAAAGTTCCTCCCCGCATCATGCGCATCACCAAGGTGGAGCAAATGATCCTCCAGCTTCAGGCGTTCAACCAGCAGTATGAATCTCTTCGCCTCACCACTCCCCGTTCCAGCCTGTACAACCATTTTTCCATCCCCAAAGCTTCCGGCGGCCTCCGCTGGATCGATGCCCCCAACTCCGACTTAATGAAAGCCCTCAAGGAACTCAAAACCCTCTTTCAGTCCTGGATGTTTGCCGACCACCACACCTGCGCCTTCGCCTATGTCGAGGACCGCAGCGTCCTTTCCGCCGCCAAACGTCACCAAAAGTTCAATGCCTGGTGGTACGCCCATTTTGATTTCCATGGCTTCTTCCCCTCCACCACGCCGGCGTTTGTCCTCTCCCAGTTTGAACTCATTTATCCTTTCAACCTCATCCTTGCCAGCCCCACCGGCCGCGCGGAACTGCTCAAAGCCCTTGACCTCTGCTTCCTTAACGGCGCACTGCCGCAGGGCACCCCCATCTCCCCGCTCATCACCAACATCATGATGATCCCCTTTGACCACGCCTTCGCCAAGGCCGTCAATCATTTTGAATCTGGCAAGCATAACCCGGACGGAACCCCCATCACCGACCGCCTCTGCTACACCCGCTACGCCGATGATATCATCGTCTCCTGCAAAGTTATCTTCAATTTCCATGCTGTCGAGCGCCTCATCGTCCAGCTTCTCTCCCAAATGAACGCTCCTTTCACTCTCAATGAAACCAAAACCCAGTTCCACTCCCGCGCCGGTCGCAACTGGATTCTTGGCGTCATGCTCAATAAGGATAACCAAATCACAGTCGGCTACCGCAAAAATAAAATCTTCAAAGCCACCATTGATACCTACTTCCGCGATAAACAAAAGGGCAAAAAGTGGCCGGATGAAGACCTTCAGTCCTTCCAGGGCAACATTACCTGGTTCAAGGATGTCCAGCCCGATACCACCAAATACATCATCCAAAAGTATAACGCCAAGTACGGCCTTGACCTTGAAACCTGTATCAAGGCCGATCTCGCCCCACTCAACGTAACCGCATAATCTCAAAAAAATCAATTTGTTTCAAAGGTAAAGTTTCGTTTTGATTTTATTTCAAGTCAAAGCCAAACACCCTCCGGTGATATCCGAGGGTTTGAATTTGTCCCCCTGTCCCACCCCTGGCCAGGACTCACTCACGTCGCAGCAGCGACTGCATCGAGTCATCGTACTCCCAGACACACGATGGGTCGCCTCACAGCGCATCAGAAGGGGCGGGCCAATGCCCCAGTCTTTAACAAAATAAGCGAGCAACATCGGAGGCCGCCCCAATCAAACTCAGAAGATCAGTCATCACCAACATCCGATTCCGGTGGCTGCCTCTCATCAGCTTTCACAAATTGATTTTTATTTTCTCCATTCCGCCCCATGGTTCCGGGGCATTCCCAGGCGCTTCAGTTGTTTCTTCCTTTCTTAGCAGCTCGTTGCGCCCCCTGTTCGTGCGCCTGGTAAACGCACGGTCATGGTTTTACTTTCCTTTCGCTGGGCCTCCGGCCATCCCAATGGTTGGAGCGCCTGGTAATACCCCGGAACCCTCCCCCTCAAATGAATTCAGGTGATTTTTATGAAACTTATCTCCCCCGGCTCACGGGTCAAATTCTTTACCGTA
>OLXN01000435.1_pt1 | contig 33775 bp, 27 predicted proteins | sample 1674021 | NCBI WGS metagenome assembly OLXN01 (sample SAMEA103958137, study PRJEB25191) | human gut metagenome | biome: human-associated habitat [ENVO:00009003]; feature: intestine environment [ENVO:2100002]; material: feces | place: Germany | collected 2013/2015
ATGAATTCATATTATCTTGATATAACGTTAGTTGATTCACTTAAAAGAGGGCAGGTCCGGAAATCCAAGCCGCATCGAAATCTTTGAAAACATCCAAGCATCCAAGCCAGTCTCGTTAAAATACCGCTCCAGTTCGTCGACACCACGAAACATACTCTCTTTATCTCCATTCGCAACCGCCTTGTTAAGAGCATCCACTAGTTGTATCATCGTCGCTCTATTCATCATTAGCAAACAATTACGGTAGTAGGGGGGATTCTTTTACCTTTTTCAAAGTAATGAAATTTCTATCACTTTATCAATCAACTTGTTACGTAATTATCGGGCATTTCACGACAACCCCTACTTTATGAACTTCAAGTTGAAGGCGTTATGAAGAAAAAATGGGGTTCTCCTAAAGCTTACATTCAAACTAACATCAGTGTTTTTATGCAAAAAACTTATACAGACAATTTTTTACAATCCTTGTATAATTTAGTCAAATGATAAATGGACATATCTATCAGTGGCTCATACATAAAACTATTGAGATGTATTAACTCAGGAGTCATCATATTAACTCTTTCTATTATAGATCTATTATTGTCTTTAGGGCATTGGTTTTTATAGATTTCTGTCCATCGTCCAGTCTGCGTCCCCTTAACGTCCAAATCTTCTTTTGAAACTCCTAAGGCAAGAAGTTTTTCTTTCAAGTATTTTTCCGCCATTAAGCGAATAGCGATAGATAGGACTATCTTGTTCTGTAATAGCACAAGATTTGGATTTGACTCGTTTGCCACTGATTCAGCAGTATCCATTATTATATCATACATTTTCTTTCCTGAATCGATACGTTTCATGCCTTTCCCTCTAGTGTAGTCCTTCATAACAGCTATTACTTGAGATTCTGTAATAGTTAATGTATCATCTTTATGATGAAGACAACTCGTCAATAAAAGGTACTTATTATCAGTTTCTCCGTTAGAATATTCAATAAGGTTTCTGACATACGGAATCATACTTATAAATATTTTGTTATCTTGGTCTTTACCCACAAAAGCATTTGCAAAAACGTCACCTTTATACTGCCCTTGTTCGACAGATATGTTACCATCTGATTTACGTTCAACCATCCATAATTTACTTAATGATGAACTCAATCGAGAAGCGATTGTCCGATAAAAGTCATAATTATGTGTCATAACAAGCATATAGAACTTATTATTCCCTCGTACAGCTAAATCCTTAATATACTCGACTATTGCATATTTGTTCTGGTAATCAAAAGAATCGGCAATATCATCCATTACGACTACGGAGTCGCTTGCAGAGTTTTTGCGTGATTCCATCTCAAACAAGAACTGCAAAATAACAAAGGCGCGTCTTTCACCTCTACTAAGAATTGTCTCTAACACCTTTTGTGAACTTACTATGGGATCTTTTCCATCTTCTACATAAGAGAATTCTAGTTTTGCGGCTTCTTGTTTAAGAATAATGTCTTTTTGATTAGAGATGGATACCTGAAAAGGAACATGGAAGCGATCTTTATATAGATTAACGATGCTTTCCCACTTCTCTTGCTGTTGTCCCGCCTTTTCTAAGACAGAAAGCAACTCTATCTTATTTTCATTATACGCTCGAATATATGAATCAAACAATGGCTTTATATCGTCTTTAGCTAAATATCCGAGCCATACCTTTTTCTTAAATTCGTCATAATCAAGCATATCAACAATCCACTCGGGATGAGATTCTATGACAGTCTTGAAAGAGCGAAGTTCAGAGCTTTTATCAATTGCTTTAGTTATTTTGTCAAATGATTTTTTTAGCTTTACATCATTAAGAACTTTTTCTTGTTCTTGGATCATAATCTGGTTTAATTGTTCATGCGAAGTTACTTCTACATTGTTCTGCAGCACCATCTTATGTTTTACTCCAAAAAAATTACCGTCGGAAACATTCTGGAGCAATTGGGATGCTTGATATGTTCCAAATGAAAAGCCATCTGTTGAACGATATAGTGAAGATTCTGATAATAGTTTTTCATAATTGGCAATGTATTCTTTTAGATTATCTTTGTTTGCTTCCAAAAAGTGTTTTACTGCCTCTTTTGGGTCGAACACATCATTGTATTTGAATTCATACAATGGCAAACCTATCTTAACTTTATCACTTAGGCTTTCTAGAATGTTGAAGATTGTTGTATCATTGCTTGACGAGAATGCCTCAAGTAGTTCCTTTTCGCAGTCAGAACTTGCAGATGCACTTTTCAACTTCGTCATTAGTGCATCTTTTTCTTTTGTGAGTCTCTTATAGATTGCATCATACTTTGATTTGAGTTCTGAACTGGCTAAAAAATTTACAAATGAAGCCGAACTATCAATATCATCATCTCCGTTTACGACAAATATGGCATCTTTAGATATTATTTTATCATCTACGAATACGTCGCATTTACTTTCTTCATATGGACGTAGTTTGTCGCATGGCTTTTCTTTACTTTGACCTGACAAGAATTTCATGGTCTTAGCAAATGAGGTTTTCATTGAGCCGTTCGGAGCATAAATCAGGTGAATAGGTTTACCCTTCTCAAACTTAAACTCATGCTCTAATTGCTTTATTCCAAAACAATTTTTCCAATCGATTTTGATGATTTCCATCATAAGACTTTAATATTGGGATTGTCGTTTAATGTTTTCAATCTGAGCGAGGCAGCGGCCAATCCCTTCAATTTCTGCATCTGACTCATCAAAATTTCAATTTAATATCTCTCTTCGGTCGTTTCGACCGGATTTTTTTGTCTGTTTCTCATGGCGTACCCAGCCACCATATAAACCGATAGTTGAAGGTGTCAACTCTCGGTTCATTCTTTGAAGTCCGTGGTCGGCTACTCCTCCTACTTCGTAATCTCTCTGATTATATCAAACAACTTATACATCTGCGTGTATGACTTGTACACCTCCGGCTCTGTCGCGTGCAACTTATCCAATTCGCGAGATAGCTCAATAGCCTGCGGTAAATCACCCTTTTCCTTCAGTTCACGATAGATATGGGTTTTGTTGAAGAACGTCTCCGTCTTTTCATAGTCTGGAATGTGCTTCTTAAGTTCCTGTGCCACTGCATTATAATCGGCATATTCTTTACTGGATGGGCCTGGCATATAATGCATCAGGAACCAGTATTCCGTACAGGGACTCGACTCCACAAAGATAATCTTAGGATTATCCTTCTTCAACGAACGGTAATGCGCCATCTTGTCGTGGCTACTTTCAATCACATCCATGTCTATCAGGCACAATACATAATCATATCCTGCGTTCACTCGTTCTTTTGCCAGATTTACAATGTCATCAATGTCCGAATGCTTTGGGATACCGGGCACTAGACTGAACCTGTAGCGTTCAGTTGTGCGCATATCATCCACATATCTATACTCCGTCAAGCCTTCACCGATGATAGCGATGCTCTTACGTACTCTTCTATTCACCTGTCTCATGTTCATAGTATTCATCCATATCCATATAAATACTGTCCAGGAAAGGCAGATTAACAAGCTTTTCCTGCCTGTACGCATTATAAACCGACAGCGTCTTGTGCAGACCAAGGGTCGAAAGCCTTATCAGTTGCGTTTCTCCGCAATCGTTCTTGTCTGTAAACCATATCACATCCCTGCGGATATAATCCTCATCAAGAAGGTTGATGTCATGTGTTGAGACTATCAGTTGTCCGCCTCGCTTGCTATTCACCAGAAATACCTTTATAAAATAAGACAGCAATTCATAGTGAATACTTGTCTCTATCTCGTCAATCGGAAGAATGACTCCGTGAACCAACAGGTCATAAAGAATCGTAGCAAGCCCCATGTATCTCTTGGTTCCTCGCGACTCCAGTTCCTCGTCAAGTTCTTTATCCCCGTTACTGGTATGATGCACAAAGAACATCTCGTCCGAATGCAACGTGCCTTTTTTCAGGATCTCTTCCTTTGCCTTTTCCGGCATTCCCGAAGTGTTTTTTATCACCAGTTCCATTTCAGGGGTAATGCTCACATCCTCTTCATGGATAGCAATATCTGAGATGTTGAAGTCAGATGCTTTCAAGAAATGAAGGATGAATCTTTTTAACCGCCCATCTCTATCTCTAGTTATACGGCGTTTGGTAAAACCCATCAGACTGCTCTGTGGATACATAATAGGAGCAATCTTTTGGGAGAAGAAATCATATACCAGATTCAACCTTGATTTCTCAACATTTGACTTTCCAAATGCAGCAATAACTGTACGTTTATTAAAGGTATTACCCTCAATAGCCTCTCTGCTTTTCTTTACCAATCCCACTTTGCCGCCAAAAACGATGTCTGTTGCATCTTTTTCAGGATTATACGTGCGCTTGTACAACAAAGTTGGCTGAACAGACGAATAAACCTGTAGGGTTTCCTCATAAATGACCTTGTTATCCAACACTAGATTAAGCTTATACTTCTCCCGGTTCAGATAGAAAGACATTTCAAACTGCGTCCGTTCCTTGTCCGACACATCATCAAGCAAGAAAGGCACAACTCCAATCTCGTCGCCTTTGTTCAAACCATCATTGACCATGAACTGAGAAAAGAAATCGAGTGCTTTCAAGATGTTTGTCTTACCTGAAGCATTAGACCCATAGATGAAGCCTATCTTCAAAAGCGAGACACCGTCAGCAACCTCTTCGGTATAGATATCACGAGAAGTATCATCATTCGTCGGAATAAAACTCAGCGTCTGCTCATCCCTCAACGAATAGAAATTCCTGATTTTGAATTCCGCTATCATAATTGTTCAATATTAAACGACGGTTCAAAGATACAACAAATTTTTGAAACCAACGATTTTATTTCAATTATCAGTTCTGTTTTCACGAAATATCAATATAAACTCTGCTAATTTGTTGTTTTCTTATCTTCTGACAGCGTATTTGCCGTAGAGAATAATGAAGGGATAGTCCGAATCCCTTGTCTAACCAGAGTACCTTGGACAAGTTCTCACAGTGCCTGAAAAGGAACAGGCGTTAAGCAACCAAAACCAATGGCAAAGAAGGATACTTACAAGTATGAACTGCACAATGGCCATAAGACGGTTTACGTGGGTACAATAAAAGTGTTGTCAGGCGGCCGCCAAACGCGCCCTCTGTTCTATCCTGTCCGTCTGCAATAATTTCGTGAATTGTCAAGCCGGCACTTGTCTGTCATCTACAAATTCTTTTCAATGAAATCCTGAACAAGTTGGCAGATGTTGACGTACTTGTTTAGGATTGTAATCTCCTGAAAGATAGGTGATTATGGTGTTAAGGGCCTGAATCGGCCCATGCCAACTCTCATGAAAAAATAGGGGAGTGGGCACGCTGCTGATGTTGCAATGCGCTGTTCATCAATTGCTTCCTGGATATTAGGCCTGCCAACTTGTTCAATAAAGCCTGTTCCTCATAATTATTGAAAACAGGTTTACGAAGATAAATAGATAAACCTATGCTTTGATTGATTCTGTATACTTTTGACAGCCGCGCGATTAGAAAAAGAATTTTGCCCGCAGTGCAATCAACAATGAGGAACTGAAACCGGCAAGATTCTATAATTATGCTTAATGTAAACAATAAAATTTTTCATCGCTTCACGGCCTCCTTCAAAAGACTCACAGCCAAAGCCTTTCACATCTATGCTAACCACGGTCAGGAGATTTATCAACTCTTGAAATCAGCAAAACTCATCTACGACTTTCTCAAACTTTGGAACCCTCATTGGCCAGATCTCCCCGAGTTGCCATAGACAACATCCTTCCCTCTTCTTCCAAGACTCCTCCCGTCATGTCAATGATGCATCTGCTTATCGTACAGCAATTGTATATTTGCATAAGCACATGCAAGACTGCCAATGTAGCCCCGAACATTGATGGAGGATATCCTGAGAAAGAACCCATACTACCAGCGCGACCAGCGTAATCTGGCAGAACTCCTGCCCCATTGCTCCCAAATACCAAAAGTCGCTCGAATCCTGTATAATCCCACTGATTACACCAAAATTCGAGCGACTAATTCATCTCTCAACTACATCCCCTTCACAATCTCCGCGAAATTCTCTATCACGTACACTGCGTCCTCCATTGACATTTTGGTGTTCAGAGGGAGCAGTTCGCGGAAATTCCCTTACCGAATCGCCTCTTTGATGCAATCTACAATGTAGCGGACATCATCGTCGGTTACGTATGGGCCGGCAGGGAGACAGAAGCCTATTTTGAAGAGAGCGGTTTCCACGTCGTTGGTGTAGGCTGTGTCACCTGCGTAGACCGGTTGCTTGTGCATTGGCTTCCAGACCGGACGGCACTCGATTTTCTTGGCGAGCATGAAGACGCGGAGAGCCTCCACATTATCGTTCGGCTGACAATCGGTCGTCGCACAATCTACGGCGTGAATCACACCTGCAGCGCCGCCCACTGCGGTCTTGATGACCTCCTTGTAGGCATTTTCCTGACCTTGAACATGAACAGAAGGGTCCAATGTTGCTGCGCAGAGCCAGAAATTCGCATCATAGCGCGGATCCGCAGGCTGCTTATGGATATGAACGCCAGGCACATCGGCCAGCAGTTCCTCATAAAGCTTCTGCACATGCTGATGATGCTTGATATGCGAATCGAGAACAGTCATCTGGCCGCGACCGATACCTGCGCAAACATTGGACATACGATAGTTGTAGCCGATGGCAGTATGCTGGTAGTAAGGATAGGCGTCACGAGCCTGAGTGGCATACCACATTACCTCATTGGCATCCTCGGCATTGCGGCAAACAAGAGCGCCGCCGCCGGAAGTCGTGATCATCTTGTTGCCGTTGAAGGACAGCACGCCGTACTTGCCGAAAGTTCCGAGAACCTGTCCGTTGAAGCGCGAACCCATGCCCTCAGCGGCATCCTCGACAATCGGAATGCCGTATTTGTCGGCAATAGCCATGATCTCGTCAATCTTGTACGGCATACCATAGAGAGCCACCGGGACAATCGCCTTCGGATATTTGCCCGTTTTTTCTTTTCGGTCAATGATTGCCTTCTCAAGAAGCGCAGGATCCATATTCCACGTCTCCGGCTCCGAACCGATAAACACTGGTTTTGCGCCGAGATAGGTTATCGGATGAGAAGATGCGCAGAATGTGAAAGACTGTACACAAACCTCGTCACCGGGGCCCACTCCGCAAGCCAAGAGAGCGAGATGAACTGCAGCAGTGCCGGCAGACAAGCATACCACATTCCTGTCAAGCGGCTCAGTTTCATTTGTTTTGCTATTCACGAACGCCTCCAAATCCTTCTCGAAAGCATTCACATTAGGGCCCATCGGCACCACCCAATTTGTGTCAAACGCTTCTTTGACATATTTCTGTTCCCAGCCCTCTTCTGACATATGCGCCAGACAAAGGTAAATTGTTTTTCTTTCCTCTGCCATAGTATTAATTTACTTTAGAATTCTCAAAATCAATTCCCCACAAAAATACTCCTAAAATTTTAGACATGATACAATTTTCGACATATTTACACCTCTTCTCCCGCAAACTTCACCCTAAAGTGCAGCACAGTCGCAAAGATCATCTCAATATCCTTAACAAACGAATAGTGCCTGTAATAGTAGCAGTTAAGCCGCACCTTATCAGGATAAATTACAGTATCATTGTACTCTGTAGCAATCTCCTGCATTGACCGGGAATCTCCTTCAGCCTGCTTCTTCGCCACATACTCTGAAATCATCTCATCTTCGAGTCGATATTTCAATGTCGCCGGACCTGTAATGCCTGGACGAAGCTTCAGCACATCCCTGTCATCACCGACGAGTTTGTCAGCATAACCAGGAACGTCCGGGCGAGGGCCCACGAAAGACATGTTGCCTATCAATACATCCCACAATCCAGGAAGTTCATCCAGTTTATAATGACGCAGAACAGCTCCGAAAGGAGTAATCCTCGAATCACCTGCGACAGAAACCGTCGAACCATTATGCTTGACCGTCATCGTCCTAAACTTATGACAATTAAAGAGCTTGCCATCCTTGCCCACACGTTTCTGCACGAAGAACGCAGGCCCTCCAGACATCTTCACTTTCACCATAATTGCCACGACCACCAATACCGGCCACAAAACGAGCAAGCCCAACAAGGCCACCACTCTATCAAAAATCCATTTTAAAACCATAAGTCATTCGCAATATTATTATAACAAGCCGCTGCTTATTTTGTATACCTCTTCATGCACTCTCTCCACTCTTCTTTATTTCTCACAAATTTAGCATATTCGTCGGCATTTCGGGTCATCGCGTCGACAAGATATTGTGCCATTTCATGCATCTGCGTTGCATATAATACAGGCACCATGCAGTCGTCTTCAGCATAATGGGCAATACTATGTTCTATTCCATCCAACATATTCTCAAATGCCAAACAAGGATTCAGCCCGCCATTGACTAGAGCGTTACCCATTGCTTTCATTTTTTTGCTCCTAGTAGCGGCAGGTTCTGCTTTCAGGCATTCCAAATCTTTTTCGGGATTATTCAAATAGCAATAATATAGCCAAATCTCAAAGCAAGGATTGCTGATTATCCATTTACCTTGTGTCTCATTTTGAATGCCTTTAAAAATTTTAACCAACTGATCATGGAATTCATCTACATCCGAAAGGAGAAACACCTTATCCATGGCATCTAAATGGAACAATTGTGATTCTATTTTAATATCACCTGTCAATTGTATTTGCTCCCACTTCTCTTGCATCTGATATGGTTGCAGCCCTTGTCCTTTCTCAGACATAAATACAACTCTCAAAGAGCGTAGTTCGCGTTTTAAAATCAGTTCCCGAAGAAAATCCTTTTCCTTTTTCTCTCCTCCAGAGAGTACGAATATAAGACTAGTGGATAGGACTCCTTCAGACTTTTGGTATGCCGGGGCCACGCCTGACGATTCATGCACCAGACCATCCTCTTCATTTTTGGCTATAGGTTGAAGTACTGGTGATTCCGGAGTTAATCTTGAGTCGTTTTTTGAATAGGTCAGTTTAGATAAATCCATAACATCTTACATATTCAATTGACCAATAAATGGGATAGCGCCATAACGGCCTTCCATGTATCCGTTCTCAATGTTGATCGTGTTGTGAATCTTGAAGTCGTTTAATGAATACATGTGGCTTCCGCCATCTTTTTTTTCCACCATCCAAGCTTCATCGGTACGCAAAAAATCCTGGTTTAGCAGACATGTCTGATGCGTTGTGAAAATGAGCTGTCCATTTGTGTTCTGCGCGGAAAAAAAACGGACAAGTTCCCTGACCAAATGTGGATGTATGCTATGGTCAAGTTCATCAATGACTACAGTCTTGGCAGATTTCATCGCATCATACAATGCCGGAACAAGCGACAATAATCTTACAGTGCCGTCAGACTGTGCCTGGATATCCATGTCTTTTGAGAATCCGTCTTTTCCAAATTGCCGGAATAGCATCTGACTTATCTTCTGCACGCCATTTTCCACACTGATGGATCTAGTATTTCTGAAATCAACGACCTCCGACAGTACCCCGGAACGCATTTCTTTAAGTTTCTCCACTGGCAGACTACTGATGTCATGAGTACTCATCCAATCTTCAAAATTCTCAGTCTCGACATTTACGCTGTCAATACCAAGTCCAAGCACCTTAAACAGGTCCGAAGCAAATTGATTGATGTCTTTGTTGTTTTTGAAAATTCCAATCAATGCGGGATTGAAAGAATGCAGACCGATTATTGTAAGTTCGTCTTCAAACCATTTTTGTGCAATGCTGATGTTTTCATCGGTCAATACCGGCATGTCATTGTTTATGGTCAAAAGACTGGAAAACGGATTTTTCTCTATCCATCCCTGAACGATATTGCCCACTTCTTCAGAAGGCGTTACTGCGTATACGATTTTTCCCTCTTTGCGTGTGAAAATATTGCGGTTTTCCTCTGAACCCAAACCTGAGATCTGTAATGTCTCGAAGACAATCCCGGTATTCATGATATCTACCGAGTATATATATGGAATACCAGTTTTTGTCACGAATTCTATAGTCAGCTCCATAGGCTCTGATCCTGCATGCTCCTTAAGAGCAAAGACGTACTTGTTAAAAGTCTCCTTGTCAAGAAAACTTTTGTCCAATGCCATTGCTTTCAGGAAATTGATACCCTTCAACAAATTGGATTTCCCAGCGCCATTGGCTCCGTATATGGCAGCCATTTTCAATACAGGCAGTTTTCCATTAAGCATCGAAATATGGCCGGACAATGATGTCCTCTTCATATTAGGAAACATGTCAAACTGAACCTCATCATTGAAAGACAGGAAATTCTTCAATATAACACGCAGTATCATATAATTGTATTGAATTAATAATCAAACAGTAATCCACACGAGGCAACAGCCAATAACAATGCAAATATAATAAAAAAAGTCAAGCGTGAAAATATCACGTGAAAAAATCACGCTTAGGAATCAAAAAAACTGGCAAATATCATAATCTAGGGATTGTCGTTTAATCTTTTCAATCTAAGCAAAGCAGCGACCAATTTCTTCAATTTCTGCGTCCGATTCATCAAAATTTCAATTTTATATCTGTTTCCAGTCGCTTCGGCCTCCTGCTTTTCTTAACCAGACAGAAGTTCTCTGCCATCTCGCGGAGAGGGAGCAGCTTCTTTATCCTGCCCAATTCGCTCTTCTCGAAAGTTGAATAGTAGAGCTCGTAAAAATTGAACACCGGAAACGCAATGTCTGGCGCTATCTCAGAAAAATTTAGTACTTTCGACATGCAGATTGATTTTGCGATTCCCCAATTTTTCACTTTAGCCGGTGGTTGGGGGGAATTCTTTTCCCTTTTTCAAGGTTATGAAATTTCTATCACTTTATCAATCAGCTCGTTAGAAAAGTCTAAAACTTTTTAGGCATTTCACGACAGTCCCTACCTAAATACTTTATGCCTATAGTTTGATATGAAACGGACAATGTAAATATGGTTGATGTGTATTACTCTATTCGTTCCCCTTTTTCAATGTAGTAGTACAATGTATCCGGCACCTCAGCATATTGTGAAAATGTGGAAATCATAGTATCTCGATGAAATGGTAAAGAACAAGGTGCAACAGAATATTTTCGATTTTTATGGGGTTCATTTTTAATAAAACTTAAAAAAGCGAATAAAAATTGTATTTCATACTTTCCTCTTGCGCGAAGTGGCCCTAAGCCTTTTAGTTCATTCATCCTCTTTAAAATAATATCATGTTCTATTTTAGGTGCTTTATCAAATTTAGATTCTATATCATCCAAATTGTAATTGAAGGTAATGTTTCCGATGTTTAAATTTAGCCAATCGCTTGGGAAGCTAGAACCAAGTGACACATCAGTCCTATTCCACTCAGAGTTATGATACAGGCTACAATACCATGCATTTAGTAATAGTGTGCCTTCAAAAAACTTTTGATGTTCTTGATTGAATAAATTCATACACTTACTATGATTATCTACGTTTGTGATCTTAAACTCAGTTTCAAGTATACTGCTAACGCATTCATTTGAAAGATAATAGTTTTCTATAGAATATCCATCAGTTATAAATATTGTTTCCGGGACTTCATCGTTATTATCAAAGTCACGGTCAATAAAATATCTTTTCAAGTACTTTTTGCAGTCTTCTTTAGATTCAATATAACTATTAGTTGCTATAACAGAGCCTTTACCCTTACATTTTATCTCGATAGGTTCTTTTCTACACACATTTTTTACAATAGATCTATAGTAAGGCATATCATAGCCTTCTACAAAACAATACACTGCATCTTCTCCATACCTAGATACAAGCAATGTGAATTTAGTATATATTGCAGCAGCTTCTACTGATTTTTTTTCTAAAGCATCTGGGGTATAATTGTAATCTGCCATTATCTCTTTATAAATTCATGCATACCAACAGTATATTTTTTCAGCTTATCACCGAATATAAATGGAGAATGGGTTACTGCCATTAAAAATTTACAGTTTTCCGATGCTATTATATCAGGTAATAAATTCTCCTGCCAATATATAGACAATGACAATTCAGGCTCGTCAAACAAAACAACATACTTCTTATCAAATTCTAAATAAATCTGAGAAAATATTGATACTATTTGTTTTTCTCCTGAACTTAATTGATTTAACCTTACAGAATGATTTTCATCTATAATTGGATTATCGTTAATACATCGATAGATTGCAAGAGAAACATGACTTGCATCATAAACAAACTTCTTGTCATTTAGATATTTATTACATATTTCACAATACTTATTTATTGCTGAATCATATTTTTCTTGACTTCTATATATCATTAGCAGTTGTTGTAAATAAAACAATAAAAAATCATTACTTAATAGGGCTTGATCATGATTTTTAAATTGATTAAGTATTACTGCCTTATCTGTTTCATTTAATCGATGCCCTGTTCTGTCAAGGACAATTCTCAACTCTTCCTCAGTGCAATTCAATTCATGTTTAGTTCCGGAATTTTTATCCAGCATTTGATGAATCACATCGCCTGACACATTTGTAAAACCTTCCAATGATGATTTTCTAATAATATCAGTGATAGTCTCAATTCGTCTAGCAACATCTCTCATACCAAAGCGGATATTCATATCCTGATGTTCAATATTTCTATCTTCTTCATAACGCATTAATCTACGTCGTTCCTCTTGAGGAAAAAGACTTTGATAATCTACTTCTACTCTTCGGTAAGTTGGAAAAAATAGAACTGTATATCCATAGCTATCAATTAACTTCTCCATGTTATTGAATGCCTTAAACACCTTTGTCTGTTCATTCCAGGTAAAAAGTTCTTGATATAATACATTTCCTGGAATTGTTTTCATAAAATCATCATTATTTATATAATTGTAGAATTCTTTTCGCTTCCCTTCATTTATTAAGTCAACTGCAGTAAAAAAAACCTTATCATCAATGTTTCTCCTTACGAAATCAATAATTGAATGATCTTCGTTGTCTTTTCGCTCAATATAAGAGGCATATTGCTCAATTAGACTTCTATCATAGACAAATTCTTCATCATCAATGATAAGAGAAAGTGCTTTGAATTTAATTTCCAAAAGTCGTTTGTATTCATGGGAAATCAAGAAATTTAGTGCATTTAAGATGCTTGTTTTACCAAATCCATTTTCACCAATAACGATCAATGTAGAATGATTAAATGTTATACTTACATCTTTGTAACCAAAAAGGCCGATAATCTCAAATTTCCGAATAAAAGTATTCTCCATAATTAAATTAGGGATTGTCGTTTAATGTTTTCAATATGAGCGAAGCAGCGACCAGTCCCTTCAATTTCTGCGTCCGACTCATCAAAATTTCAATTTTATATCTGTTTCCGGTCGTTTCGGCCGGATTTTTTGTCTGTTTATCATGGCGAGGATGCAATTCCCCCGCATGAGCTACGCATTGACTGCAAGTTTTCGTGTCTGGCAGCCGCCAAACGCGCCATTTATTCTAGCCTGTCAGCCAATGGCACCTGTTTACCATGTGGATGCCGAAGAAGATGTAATGGATTTTCGTCTGCTTCGTTCTGGCCTTGCCCCTTCAGAGATTGTAGTGTTCTTTCTGTGTCCCGAACGAGCCTTTCATTACAGTCTCTATCAATCTGGCAAGTTCCATCATTATGTCGTCCAACAGCTTGTAGTTCGTCAATGTCCGTATCGGATCTATTATCACGTCGCAGAATATCTGGTAGTGGATGTTGGCGTTCAGCTGTTTCAGCAGTTTCGGACAGCTAAGTCCCATGTACATCAGGAACATCAGGGCCACTTTCCCTTCAGGAGTGAAGAACGACTTGCGTCCCAGCTTCGGCCTCATGCTTTTCCTTACCAGACCGAAGTTCTCTGCCATCTCGCGGAGAGGAAGCAACTTCTTTATCCTGCCTAATTCGCTCTTTTCGAACGTCGAATAGTAGAGCTCGTAAAAATTGAACTCCGGAAACGCAATGTTTGGCGCTATTTCAGAAAATTTCGTGCTTTCGGTATGCAGATTAATTTTGCGATTCCCCCAATTTTTCACTTTCGTCGGTGGTTGGGGGGAGTTCTTTTCGGACAAAATGCTTCTTCTCACCGGACAAACGCTCCTTCTCCACAAACAATGTCTGTATTCCATTCTCTCGCTGTAGTCCCAATCTTCGGTTTCTACGTAGCACTTACCCCATCCGATCGTTTTCTTATCGACTCCAAACAGTCTCTTGCAACTTCCCAGAACTAACAGAGTCTTTTACCCTTCAAACGTAAAGAAAGACTGCAATACAGTTTCAGCCTTATCTACACTATCAGTCGCTTTTTCACTTTTGCAGGAACACCTGCTGCCATGCAATTGTCCGGAATATCAGAGCAAACAACAGAGCCTGCTGCAATCACACTGTTATTACCGATTCGACATCCAGGAAGAACTATTACTCCAGCACCTACCCAGACATTATCGCCGATTCGTATCTCCTTATGAATTGGAGGATATATTTTACACAACTCATTATATGGAGCATTCGGATTTGCATTCGTTGTGAGTAATGTGCGATACGCCAGTGTACTGTTCTTTCCAATGGTAATATCCGAGGAAGCCACAAGCATACACTCTGCGTTAATATTCACATTATCAGCACAATATATCTTACCCCCCCCCTATCTTTCTCACTCCATGGATTGAGATCATCACATTATCCGAAAGTACCCAACCACGCTTCTTCAGCATCATTATTTGAATCCACCGTACAAAACTATATATAAGTCTGCCCATAATTCTATGGATTTAGTTTCCCGTTCTTTAATAATTTTCCGAAGTAGTAACTGAACTCCCCAAGAATAGCCCTTTTATCATCTTTGCAGAAATCATCATATGCATCAAACCCGCTAAAAGAGAAAACTCGTCTTAACTCAGATATATTCCATTTAAACTTAAGAATACGGCCAACAAGCGTAATAATGTCCCCCAATATCCACTTCGTTCTAGTGCCTATACGAACATTGATGGGTTCAGTATATTTGCCTTCCGTTGCCAATTTATAGACTATCCATGGGATATCAAATCCGGCTGCAACTGGTGTAGCCAAACCGCCCGTAAAGCGTGCATTGGTCTCAATATATGCAATCTTATTGTTTTCCGCATCATAACGAAAATCCAAACCGCACACACCATGAAAATCTACAGCATCCATCAATTTCAGAGCAGCCGCTTCCAACTGAGGCATATACACTATCTCACGTTGAGTCGTGGTTCCACCTCCATCTGTTTTAGTTACCAATGCATGATATACTGAAGTCTTGCAGAAGCCATCCCATCGGACACAATCCACACTATAATCTGTACCGCCAATCCATTCTTCCAAAAGGGTTTCCTCATCCTTATGTTTATCCATAAGTTTCACCAACTCTTCTCTATCCTTTGGGAAAAACACACCTTTAGCAGAATTGCCAATGACAGTTTTGAATACAACCGGATAGCTTTTAACTTCATCTATGGACTTATAAACTTCAGGCACAGGTACGCCTGCTTTACGAGCTATTTCTGTACTTTTAGCTTTATTTGCAAGCAATAACAACTTCTCTTCCCCTTCGTAAGGAATAATCAAATCTACAGGGAATTCGTCACGATGACGCATGATCACCACACTCTCATCATGAGTTGGCATCAAAACACGCGGCCTAAGTTCAGCCACCTTATCCTTCAAAACCTGTATAAAAGCATCTTCCTCTGTAAAAGGATCCGGATAAGTAAAACTACCCGTACAGAATTTAGACATGGAGCATATGTTTCTTTTGCTCGTATCCGCCGCCCATACTTTCAGCCCCTTCTGATGAAGTGACTTAAGTATTGTATAACCTACACGATTCCAACAGTAGGTGAGAATCACATCACATTGTTTATTCATAAATGTTTTATTATCGAATTGTATGTATTATCAACTGAATAATTGGCTTTTAGAAACTCGAATCCCTTTTCTCCCATACGTTTCATATCTGAAGCTAGCATCTTATCAACTGAAGCAGTGAACGCATCGACTGAGTTACTAGGGACATGGTACCCAAAGTGATTATCTTCGGCTATTGTGCCCATATCACAATTTGGATCAGTAGCACAAATCACAGGCATTTTGTTCTCCAGATAAGAGAGTAATCTGCTCGGAAAATTAGGAATAGTAAAGCGATAGTCTAGGAAAATAAGTCCCACTTGACAGGCTCTTACTAGTTGATCGTATTCTACCTTAGGCAAACCATTCAAAACTGTCACCGAATCTGGAGTCCGCAATTTATACCAATCTTCTAATGTCTGATAATAAGTCCCGGATCCAACAACTAAAAAATGACAATCTTTTCTATTGGAATTCGCCTCTAAGCATTCAATCAAATAAGGAATTCCCTGTGGGAGGCCCAAATTTCCGCCATAGATAAATATTGGTTTATCTGCCGGTAATCCATATTTCTCTAGAATTTTACGACAGGAGCCCTTAAGATTGATATCTGAAGGGATAATCTCAATACTATTTGGTGCAAGTTCTACCTTAGTTGAATCAATTTCAGGATTGTGTTCAATGATATACCTTACATTAGCGGGACTCATGCATCCTATCCAATCAGAGATACTATAAAGTTCTTTCTCTTTATTTCGAAATACCTTATAGAGTACTCCTCGTAAGCCAGTTGTCCTCATCATACCGAGATCAACAGCATTTTGAGGGAAAATATCCTTTAGTAGCAAATAGGTCAATGACCGATCTCCTGAAATCGCCTTTGCATACTTAATCACTTTATTGAATGTTATAGGAGGAGTACTATAAAGGATAATATCAAATCTTACAGAACCAAAATATTTCTTTAGAGCACTTTTAAATAGCCTCTCCAGCAATAATTGACCAATACCCTTCTCAATGATATTTGTCTTGGTCACATTAAGTGTACGGACGCCGAGACAATGTATTTTTCCCGTTACGTTTAGCTCTGTATGCTTACCCGTTCTCCGTTCATTTGGGTATATGATATAGACATCGTGTCCCTCATTACGGAATTTTCTCATTAAATCAGTATAAATTCCGCTGGTCTCGATGTCTGTAAAACCCGTTGACATTGTTAGAAAAAGTATGTTCATAACACTTTTAGTCCTGGGGACTGTCGTATGTTGTCTCCAATTTGAGCGAAAGCGACGACAGTTCCATCTTTATTTTCTGCTTTCGTCTCATAATATTCATATTCTGGTATTGTAAGCCTTCGGAAATACTTCATTCCAAATTGCATTGTGAAATTCTTTTGTGTAAACTATCAACGATTTGTATATCTTTCACTTTCAGGTATTAAATAGAGAGCAGTTACCAAGAGCTCCTAACTATTATTAAATTTTGCAAATAGAATCTCTAATTGTTCGCGTGTAAACCTTTCTTTTTCAGAATATAGCTTTGATTCGTGTTCTAAAATCTGATCAATTGTCCAATAGAATTTTATGAACTTCGCTGGGACGCCACCACAGATGCAATATGGAGGCATTGATTTAGCAACTACAGCACCAGCCGCCACAGTAGTTCCACGTCCTATTGTAACACCGGAAAGAAGTGTCACATTGCAGCCAATCCATACATCTTCCTCCACTATGACATCTCTGTCATATCCTTTGGGTTTATTGGCTTCAGTGATATCTGTTACATACAAACCGATTATGCGTGCATGATTACCAGTGTGGACTGTCAACCCTTCGGCTATGGCACAATGCCCCTTGCAAATAAACTTGGCATTCGGAGTCGAAATGTTCGCTTTTGGCCCTAGGCATACATTCTGCCCAAAACAAATGTTTTTGGCATTATTAAAAGTATAGGGGGGGGTAATTATCACATTATCAGCACATTTCGCAAATTGCTTCTTGCCTCTGAACCAGTTTTTGGCGCGTGTTACAATCATCCAGCAATTGCGCACGAAGAGATTATTTTTAATACGTCGTATCATACTCATTGTTTCCAGATATTTATCAATTGCTCCCAAACTCTAGGCATAGTATACATATTGTTTACACGCGATTTTGATCTAATCGCAAATTCTTGCTTTAGTTTTTCATTATCAATAAGTAAACTGACAGCGTTATATACGTCATCAGAATTCTTGGGCTCGAAGCAGATACCGCATGGGGATCCCTCAATATCAAGCATCTCTGGTATGGCACCCACATTTGATGATACAATCGGGCATCCACATGCCATAGCTTCCAGTATCACATTAGGAAACCCTTCTGAATAAGAAGGAAATACGAACATATCTGCTTGAAAGAATTCTCGGATTACATCTTCATGAGACACTTCTCCGACAAAGTTCACCCAAGAGATATCATAACTCGAGTTCTTGGCTAAGATTAGCATTTCCTCTTTAAATTCGGGAAGGTACTTGCCTACAATTCGCAGTTCAATATCAGGAATGCGGCCACAACCTTCAACCAACTCCACCATACCTTTTGTCTTAAGCACATGACCACAATAAAGCAAGCGGCGCGGTATGCGTTCATACTTGTTCTCTGTTTGTTGAATTAAGTTCATTATACCTAATCCCAGTGGATTGGGCAGGTAGGTCACGTTTTCGAATCCGTTTTCGTTGAGCGTCTTTTCCGACGGACGATTCATTACCACGGGCACGTCGCACCTATGGAGTACTTTAGAGAGAATTCTCCACTCCCAGTTGCGTTGTTGTGCGAGTGTAGGAATGCGGCCAAAATGCAAGTGAACAACTGATTTAATACCTCTATTTTTTGCAGCACGTACGAGTAATAAATCTCGTATGGAACCTAATCCTCCACTTGTGCATATATGAACTACTGATGGCTTTTCAGAGTCCATTAACCGGATGGCACGACGAACAGGTTTCATCTGATCATGGCAGCCATTGAAAACTCGCCTAATTAGAGTTTTTGATGTTGCCGCAAAGACAGATCTATCAAGTGAAACCGGTATCAATTCCACTTGATTTTTCCCAAACTGTTTGTAATAATCCACAATATAACGCCCCCACGTGTTGATTCCGCCTTTTATCGCTTCAGGCGCGTCAGAGTATGGGGAACAAAATAGAACTTTCATTTATTATTAATAATCTTGATGTACTTATCTACAAATTCATTTTCATTGAGTAGGAGTTCCGCTTTTCTTCGTGAATTCTTGCAGAGAAACTTATACTCATCACTAGTTACATTCAAGGCTCGTTCAATAGCATCGGCAATAGATGAAGGATTCGTTGGGTCGAATAAGAAACCATTTTCACCTTCTGCAACATAGATTGGGTTATCACAAACGTCACTACAAATTACAGGTCGGCCACAGGACATCGCTTCACAAATTACGTTTGGAGTTCCCTCATAAAAGGACGGTAAACAGAAAAAGTCACAATTCCTATATTGCTCTTGAATCTGTTTTGACTTCGGCAGAAGTCGAATATAGTTTTCCAGTCCCATTTGTGCAATCAAACCATTGCATTCTGATAGATAATCAGAAGAAGCATCTGTAATACCATACCATTCGATGTTGAACTTACGATTTTTATCTTTCAATAGCTTAACAGCTTGAATAAGCCCAAGTGCGTTTTTTGGCTGCCAAATGCTGGCAGCGATGACGATTAATGGGATTTCTCGCTTTACTTTCATGGTGAAATTGAATCTATCCAGATCGACAAAATTGCTGATCGCGTACAGCTTCGTCTTCATCCATGGATAATGCGAAGACAAAAAGTTTTCTTGTGCATAACTATTTGGAACAATATAATCAGCCCATCGATAAAAAAAGAATCTAATCCGCTCCTTCACACCTACACTTTGAGTAGTGTTACGTTCGCTAACGATAAGGCGGAATTTACAACCAAGTGATTTCGCAACACAAGATATTAACGATGGGGTTTCCTGATAGGCAATTACACAATCAGGACACTCTTTTTTTAAGTATGTGATAACTGCCAGAATCCGTTTTTTTTCGTTGGCAGCTCCTGGAATCAGTTCATTCTCTATTTTATTCTCGTCAAGGAAAGACTTGTAAAAGTCAAGATGATGATAAGTGCATACTTTAATATTGTATCCTTTTTGTTGAAGGAGAAGTGCCAATCCCACTAACTGCCGTTGTGCTCCGCCTGCACCTAGGCTATCCGTAAAAAGAAGTATTCTTTTCATATTATGCTAGTTCTTCTTTAGCTCGTTCTATTTGAGAACGCCCTTTCCAATAAGTTAAATAGGGATTGTCGTTTAATGTTTTCAATCTGAGCGAAGCAGCGACCAATCCCTTCAACTTCTGCGTACGACTCATCAAAATTTCAATTTTATATCTGTTTCCGGTCGTTTCGGCCGGATTTTTTGTCTGTTTTTCATGGCGAGGATACAGTTCCCCCACAAGAGCTCCGCATTGACCGCATATTTCAGTGTCAGGCAGCCGCCAAACGCGCCCTTTGTTCTATCCTGTCCGCCAACTGAACCACATTTGCCGTGTGGATGCCGAAGAAGATGTAAAGGATTTCCGTCCGCTTCGTCCTGGCCTTGACCCTCCGGAGATCGTAGTGCTCCTTCTGTGTCCCGAACGAGCCTTCCATCGCAGTCGCCCTCACTCTGGCAAGTTCCTTTCGGACAAGGTCTTTCTCCTTTTTCTTCTCACCGAACGGTCGGCCTCTTTTTACGAAAGATGTCTGTATTCCGTTCGCCTTGCAGTAGTCCCTGTTTTCAGTTCCCGCGTAGCCGGTGTCTCCTCCGACCTTTTTCGCTTCGACCCCAAACAGTCTCTTGTGCATCTTCAGGCAGTGCACCAGGCGGGTCCCTTCATTGAACGCATTGAATGACAGCTTCTCAATGAACGATATCCCGTCGACCAATATGTTGTTGACCTTCGCTCCGAACTCGACGCTCTTCACCTCCTTGCCTCTCACTATCGGTCTCAAATGTGGCTTGCTGAGACTCACTATCCTGTTGGGGATGCTTTCCCTGCTGTCATTGTTCCGGAAGTGGTTCTTCTGCTGGCGGTACATCCTCGTGATGATTTCCAGATCACTTTTCTCTCTGACAGTCAACAAGTTCTCTGCATTCTCATGGCCCCTCTCAATCTCACGTATCTCCTTCAGTATCTTGCCGAGCAGGTCAAGCAGCCTGCGTGTAATCTTCCTTGTCTGGCTCCTGCTGTGCTTGCGCTGTTTCCTGTATGTCAGGTTCGCCTTCTGCACGTCAAGGTACTTTGTTCGGGGACGATGGATTCCCAGTCTGCTGCTCAACTCGCACATCGTCGCATAGCTCTTCTCAATCCCTTCCCACAGCAGCTTCGCGTCAGTCGGATAACGCATCTCGCTCTCATAGCACGTAGCATCTGTGCACATCGTGTCCAGATTCTCCATGTACGGTCTCCACTTGTCGGCGAGTATGCCCTGAAGTTGTTGTATCTTCAACTTCCCTGCAAGTTCCATCATTATGTCGTCCAACAACTTGTAGTTTGTCAATGGGCGTGTCGGATCTATTATCACGTCGCAGAATATCTGGTAGTGGATGTTGCCGTTCAGCTGTTCCAGCAGTTTCGGACAGCTGAGTCCAGTGTACATCTTCAGGAACATCAGGGCCACTTTTCCTTCAGGCGTGAAGAACGACTTGCGCCCAAGCTTCGGCCTCATGCTTTTCCTTACCAGACCGAAGTTCTCTGCCATCTCGCGGAGAGGAAGCAACTTCTTTATCCTGCCTAATTCGCTCTTTTCGAACGTCGAATAGTAGAGCTCGTAAAAATTGAACTCCGGAAACGCAATGTTTGGCGCTATTTCAGAAAAATTTCGTACCTTTGACATGCAGATTAATTTTGCGATTCCCCCAATTTCTCACTTTCGACGGTGGTTGGGGGAATTCTTTTCCCTTTTTCAAAGTTACGAAATTCCTATCACTTTATCAATCAATTCGTTAGAAAAGCTAAAAAACTTTTTGAACATTTCACGACAGTCCCCAATTATATCGTTTCCGGCCCTTTCAGCCGAATTTTATTTCTGCTTTTCATGAAAAGGGGAGTTTTTTTATCCCTCCACACAAACAAGAGAAATCTAATCTACATTGACTGCATGGTTCCGTGTCAAGCCGCCACTAACGAGCTCTCTGTTAGTGCATGTCTGCCAACTGCACCGCGTTGCCGTGTGGGTGTCGAAGAAGATGTACAGGATTTCTGTCCGCATTGTCCTGCGACCTGGCCGTAGTCTTCTTTCTATGTTCCGAACTGGCGTTCCATCGAGCTAGACTCCACTTAGGCAAGATCTATCATTGCAGCCCAGCAGCTTATAGTTTGTCAACTAGGCCGTCGCATAATATTTGGTAGTGGATGTTGCCGTTCAACTGTTCCAGCAGTTTAGGGCAACTGCGTCCCGTTTACATCTTCGGGAACATCAGAACTACTTTTCATTCAGGAGAGAAGAATGACTTGAGTCCAAACTTCTGCCTCAGGACTTTCCTTACCAGATCGAAGCTCTCAGCCATCTTACGGCAGTCTGTATCATGCCCAATTTGCTCTTCTCAAACGTCGACATGTTGATGTCATAAAAACTGAATTCTGGAAACGCAATGTTTGGCGCTATTTTAGAAAAATTTCGTATTTTTTACATGCAAATTAATTTTTTGCAATGCCCAAATTTCTCACTTTCGACGGCGGTAGTGGGGATTATTTCTTTTTTTAGCGTTACGAAATCTTTATTACATTATCAATCAATTTGTTTGAAGAGTTGAAAACTTTTTTAGGCATTTCCCGACAGTCTAGATTGTCAATTTTTTTTGGGCAGTTTGATTAAATCTCCTATTATGTAATTCCATTCATCCGGATATATCTTGGTGCTTCCTGCATTATGAAAAAAGGTCATCTCCCCAAAATAAACCACATGGTTAATAATATAGAAATCGACTCTTACGTGAGGAATGCCTTTTGATAGAATTCGAGCAAAATTTTTCATTTCTTCAAATTTTTCCGGCTTAGAAGGAATCGTCTCACTGTTCGGGTCTTTCATCCGTATGGGAAGCCTATTGAAGTTCATGTCAAAAAAATCAGTAGTCGCATGCTCTGCATTATCTTGAGATACATACATCATAAAAGGTTCTCCATCGAAACAAAAGAATTTGTAGTCTGTGAGGTCCGTGTTAAGTCCATCTGTCATGAATTTTTCAGCGAAGATTAGATGGGGTATATCCTTATAAGGCCATTCTCGCGCATGTAGAAAGTAATTTTGTTTTACACCTTTCCTTAATTCCTTTTTTACTGCTTTAATGTTAAGATTTCTCTTGTCTTTACAAATACACATGCCCAGACCGGAGTTGTGATTACACTTAAGAACAAATTTATCCGGCAAAGCATTAAAGTCAATTTCGTCAGGTGTTTTCCAAACGCCTATTGTTGGAATTATATGTTCCCATCCAATTTTACCAGCAACCCATTCTTTTGCTTTTACCTTATCAGCCATAATAGTATATTCCGGATTGCGATTATATAACTTGAGCCACTGTAGTTTCTCTTGGTATGTTCTGGGATGTTTTAGATTTAGCGGGTATCCTAAATGTAAACGGTGAAATATCTTTAGATACAATTTGTCGGGGAAAAGTGGAGATAGAAAATCTAGAACTATTTGTCCAACTACAATTGGGTTTTTGAAAAGTCTAACCGCTTTTCTTATTATTTGAGTATTCATTATTAGTAAAAATGTAGAATAAAATAAGCTACCATAATAGACCCTTACCAATCAAATACGGTAAAGGCATGAAAAATATATCGATAGGGGTGTTAACGGACAAAGCGCCACCTATAACATATCCGTATCTATTAAAGAAAAACCATGAACTTGCTAGCATTAGAAATTTAATAGAAGATAAGTATTTTGTATTTAAGCCAAATGTCTTGAACCAGACATAAACACAAAAAACTCTGAGGAAGTTATAGTATCTGGTACTAAATTCCGGCACGAACTGAGTAAAATTGACAAACGTAAATAGTAAAAGATAAAAAGAGATGATGCTGGATGATTCTGAGTTGCTCTCAACTTTATCCCAGTGTCTGATAATTTGAAGAGTCATCCAGATATATGCGAATTTCAGAAGCATTTGGAATCCAGCGTCTACCCACCAAAAGCCAGCTTTTCCTTCTTTAAGTATAAATTGAGCATAGGCTTCGTCGCTCATATATATGGCTACCCATCGATTTAGTGTGCCTGGTAAAAAGTCAAAAGAGATGTTGGCAAATATTCCAGCATCAAAAAAACTAAATGGTATTGAAGCTAATGCAACATACTTTAATAATTTTAGATCTTTAGGTACAAATACGGATACAAACAACAAAAATACAAAGGGCATTAACCCTGCATGGCAAAGTGGTGCCATTAGGGCTAGTAATAAATACCACCAATTTCTGCATCTATTTCCATAAAAATATATCGCCGATACGACACATATCCAAAAGCCAGTTGCAAAGCGAGGATTTTGAGTTGTTATTATGTCTCTAGGGAAAATTAACATAATTACTATAAAGATGCCCCATATCGTAGGCCTGAAATTAGTGTCGCCAGTTATTCGTTTTATGGATTTTAACTGGCATAGTGCTATTGGTATCGCCGCAAGAAGAAAGAAAAAATGGTAATTATTAGTAAAAGATTTAACGAACCAGGTCAAGATGTCTTCATATATCTCTTTTGGAGAATCATCTGCCATTGTGAAAAAAGCATGGAGTTCATATAATAAACTTGAAGTCGTAATACTTGCGGATTCAAATCTATCTTTAATTCCTAAGAAATCATCGTAACTACTATTCGATATTGGTGACATATGCCAGCACAACAATAAACTGAACAGAAAAAAGATCACATACGATGATTTGTATTGAGGATGTCTAAGACTATATAACCAAGTTCCAAAAGGCCATATCAAATATAAAAGAATTTTTGAAGCTGCGGATTTTTTATTCTCTTTCGGATAACATTGCCATCGAGAGTTAAAAGTTTCTTTCATACGTTATAATGATTTCAATAATTGTTCCCATTGATTTACGATACTTTCAACATTATACTTTTTTATAGAATTATACGTTGCCTTAGACATTTTTTCCAATTCGCTCGGTTTGTTCATTAAAAAATCGAGTTTTGCGGCCATTACTTTAGGATTCGGGATAGAAACAAAACCGTTACTACCATTAATTATATCATGTACAGTTTCGTAAGTATCATAAGCACAAACTACGCACCCATGGGCAAGGCCTTCTGTGAGTACCATACACCAACTTTCGGAGAAAGATGTAACAGCGACTATTTTTGCTCGTTGATACAATGACTCCACGTCAGAACATCTGCCAATAAACTGAATATTTGCTATTTGGTGCTTATACGCATACTTCTTCACTACATCTAAATCATTACCGTCTCCTGCAACTATAGCGTTCCAAGAAGGATGATTATTGTATAGTCTTTCCCATATTTTAACAAAGTCAATGGTGTTTTTTATTTCATTTTCTACTCTGCCTACCCATACAATCAAATTCTCTTTTTTTGATACAGATCCATTAGGAACAAATGTGTTAGGATTGTTTATAGCGGCAAGTTTTTCCTTCGGGAAATCAGGGATATGATGTAAGACTCTAGGGAAAAATCGTTCTGATATAAAACAGACTTTATCGGACACTGATAAAGTATTAAGAATAGTTTGCTTTTCATATAATCCAAAGACTAATGATCTTATATAAGGAAATATAAACGACAAATATTTAAAAGAACGCTGTTTAAGATTATAAGTGGGCGTGTTAAGAATTTGACGTCTGGTAATATCATCGTCCAAGAAAGGCTGTGTATGAAAAACACTTACTATTTTTGCTTTTGTTTTTAATAACTTCAACACGTGATATGTCAAAGTATTCGGCGATTGGTTAATAATGTATTCAATATTTCGTTCATTAATAAGATCCTCAATATGATTTTTCCAATCAGTGTCCTGCTCCACATTAATATAATACTGTGGAGCTGTTGTCAAATCTGTCGCTAAAGGACCTAATTGTAGGCTCAGACAACTTACATCATGCCCTCTGCGCACTAATTCTTTGACTAAAATATCTGTAACCCTCTGAATACCACCAACAGATGGTTCCATAGGAAAATATGCCAAAAACAAGATGTTCATGAGTTTAATGCTAGTTTTAATTCTGATATTGAATAGGCTCTAAGCTGTGCCACTTTCTTGTCCACTTCATCATATATAATCTGTTCTTCCCATGGTTTAGCACTATATAGAGTTTCAAAATTATTATAGAAACGTTCGGAAAGACCTAATAGCTGAAGAAGATCGGTTATTCTACTATTCCTTCCATTGGGACTTGCAACAATAGCAAATTGGCGATGAAATAATATCGAGAAAACAAGTCCGTGAAAACTGCGCGTAACGACAAACTTAGCCTCTGCAATGTTTCGAACCCATTCTTCAATTCCTGTGCGATTCCACTCTAAGCCCCCTGGTAGAATGGTTCTAGCATTATTTTTTATGGGTGTCAACGACAATTCTTTGGCCAATTTCATGGCAAAGATTTCTAATGATTCATCCGCTCCAAGAGGATAGTAAACAAGAGTACTCTTTTGTTTATAGCTAGCTACTAAATCAACATAATCTCCTAGGACAAGTGTTGGATCTGCAACATTCGTCGAATGTATATCAAATACTTCTTTTAATAATGTTACACCAGACATTTCCCGACAAGTTATATAACTAAATCTATTGAGTAACTGTTGTATTTGATTCCTTAATTCTGGATATTTCCATGTCGTTGTGCCAAAACTTGACGCAAAACTAACCCTTTTTATATTATTGTCACCAAAATTAAGAAAATACAATAGGGAGAACTCTTTAGTGAGTTCCGGATTCCATACTTGATCTGAACCAACCAAATATACGTCTGCTACGGGTGGCCTTTTTTGTAATTTATCAATACTATTATATCTACGTGTGACCGGGATATATTTCTTCCAGAAATTAATGAACTTTCTATAACCAGGTGTGATTCCACAAACTATATTAAAAATTTTTTGATTGATATTCCCCTTCCGACAGTCACTTAATCGAATGTCTATCATCTCCACTTTATGTCCAAGATTCTGAAGAATCTTTACCGTTGCGTATGCCTGTAATTCCGCTCCGTAATTACACTCATGCCATATTGTAAGTAATGCAATCTTCATATGTTATTTTCTTATCAGTGGTCTAATAATATCTTTTATTCGCGATATAAAACATTTCCATTCGTATCTCCATCCTAGGTCTCCATACTTTTTAGCAACATAAAGAAATCCTTTAGTCTCATAGTCTCTAACAAATTTTTGATGAGCAGGATTTAGGCTTGACGGATGGCAAAGCTGCGGTTGTATACAATCTTGTAAAGATATCTTTTGAGCGTTTTTTTCGATACATTCGAAAATTTGTTTTCCTTTTTCAGAATTAACTAAGACAAGTGATAGTCCTTTATCATCCTCGTATGGAGAATCCTTTGATAACCCCCATTGATCTCCAACAGAAATGTCACCAACACGTTTGAGGTTAGTGAAATGGCATTGTGAGCAACTTTCTCGCATTGATAGGCCGGAAAAATATAAATAATTGTTTGTTTTACGAAAATCTTCCTTACCATTTTCATAGAGAAAACTCTCTCTTGCACCATGCCATCCGAAACGTTTATCTCTAAAACACGCTCTTACGATATGAGAACCTCTTAAATCTTGAAGATAGGCAAGATAATCTTCCCATATCTTGGGCGATGGAACCCCATGACATATGATGTCAATACAGAAGAGCTTTTCATGTAGTTGTTTAGGAACAGAGGACTTTAACCCGGCAACCTGGCATGCTGTTCCTGAAAATAAAACGCTGTTTCCATTTTTAAGTTCTTTTTTTATCTGAGAAAAAATGCCTCTTACATCACTTTGGACGTACTTGGACATTCGAAGTCCTGAGAGAGATTGATTGTCTACAGCTTTTTGATGTGTCACTCTCCAAGTATCCGTAAAGGCCGCACCATAGACAATGCCTCCCGAGGCAATAAATCTATCAGCAATTGCAAAAAAAGCTCCTCCGCTTTGACTCTTTTTAAGTTGGTCTTCTTGTAAAAGACGAAACTGAAAAGCGTAAGGCGTATCGTAGTTATCATATCTTTCATATTTTTCATGAAATTGGCATACTCTATCACACAATCCGCAATTCATGCATAATTCAGCATTAGTTTTCGGATATAAAAAACCTAGACTGTCAGGTACCATAGTGATAGCTCCATGCGAACAAATGCTAGAGCAAGCAGTACAGCCACAGCAATTAAATTTATTGTCAATTGATATCATTTAGTTGGCATAATTATCAATCATATAGTGATTATAGTCGAGCATTACATCCCGCGATATTATTTCAATTGGATTGCCGCCGTGCACACAATATGATTCAAAATGGCTTGACTTTATAATCTCTGTCCCAAGAGCAAAGATGCATCGCTCCGGCGTTGTAACCGAGTGCAATACTTTACATTTCGCCGCAAACCAATTATCGTTTCCAATTTTAATCGGTCCGTATCCCTTTCTAAATTCTTGTTTCTTTATATCGAACAATGGATGAAAATTTGTGTCCATAACTATACAATCCCATCCAAAGATAGTATTCTTTCCAAATTCAATAGATTTAAAAGAAATCAATTTGAGACTAGTGGTAGCCATAAAACCATCACCAAGTATAATGGTAGATTCGTTCCCTTGACAAATAAATGAATTGTTGCCTATCATACATGAACCGTTGAAGATGATTTCACCTCCATATTGAGTAATATGTATTCCGTTATCAGGATACATGTGGCCTCCAAATCCGCCTAGTTTAATCATACCTGGCCTAATCGGAGCGTTTATTCTAATTTTGCCTTTCATGCTATAGATGTGCGGCTTCCTTAACCAAATAGGTAATTTCCACGCTTGTCGGAAAGGAAGATGACGAATGTTAAATACCACACTACGCAAAATTGAATAATCCCAAAACGACAGGACTTTCGACAACAATGATTTCATGACTGTTTATTAATAAAAGCGTTAACTTTTTCGAAGATGAATTTTTTTTCACCCGTATTGAGACCTATTGTTAACAGTAATATGCCTAATGTTAATTCAGTAACGCTGAAATTAAGAATAAATCTTGAAAGTCCATTGTCCATCTTTTGTGAAATGGTGAGTGAAACGATAAAGCATATTGTTACAATGAACAAACATCTAGACACTGTGCTTACCATGAAATCACGAACGGGAAAATGTGTCAATGGACGAAGCATCGAAATCCTCAAGATAAGTGCCCCAAGTGAGAAAAAGATGATAGATAACTGAGCTAGTTCTGGACTTCCACCACAATACAGAATAATCCAAGCTACGGGGAAATTTATAAAATTGAACAAACCAACTACAATCTGATATCGCTTAATGTTTCCCGTTGCCAGCATAAGGTAGATAAGAGGCGTAGAAAGAGAATCTATGAGTGTGCATAATAGTATAATCTGAACAAAAGCTGTTGTATGAGCCGGTACCTCTTTGAGCCAAAGTTGTAAAATGAAATCCGTCTCTGTTATCAATGGGACTATCAATGCTGTCAATAGTAGAAAAGCAAAACGACTACTTCTCAAGACTAAATCATGAGATTCGTCGACATTATCGCTGGCGTACGATTTTGTTATTTGAGGTTGTACAGCTACGTAAAAGTTGCTGGAGAACTTAAATACTGCCGTCTGAACTTGTATTGCTAATCCTCTTGCTGCATTAATGATGGGACCGCAAAAGACATTAAACAGAATGTTTATGCCTTGATCGCGAAGAAGACCAGAGATACTACCAATAAAATTCCATCCTGCAAAGCTAAACATCTCTTTAAAGAGATTGTAGTCAAATGTCCATTTGAATATACACTCATCGAAATGTTTTTTACAATAACCATTATAAATCATTCGTGTGATGAGAGCAATTAGGCAGATGAAAGCGCCATATACGATGAGTCTATCAAATGGAGAATACATCACCATAAATGCAATAATTAAATTTGCAACGCCTTCAAATATCCCAATATATGCAAATGCTGCCATTTTTTCATGCGCAATAAGTGCTGCATTATAAGGCGTACTCCATAAGTTTAGAACAAATGTAACTAATGCAAATTGAAGTACCCAATTTGCAGCAACCTCTCTTCTATCTGGAATAGTCATATGGGTATTAAGAAACCAAACACCCACGACTTCGACAAGAACTACAACAATTGCTGCAAGAGTTAGCTGTATGATGATAGCTGTGCTAAATACTTTTTTTAATTTATCTTTATCACCTTGGCCAAGAACAAACGTTATAAAGCGACTGATAGCGCCTGCAATGGCGGACGAAACCATGGAGAACATAGCAATAAAACCAGCGATGGCATTGTAGACTCCATAATCTTCTACTCCTAGAGCTTGAAGTATGACTCGTGATGTATATAAATTTACTACCATCAAGAAAAGCATCCTGATGTAGAGCATAAAAGTATTCTTTGCTATCCGCTTTTTGTTTGTCGAATGGGTTAACATTGAATTTGAGCTTGTCGTTTAATGTTTTAAATTTGAATCAAGTCGTGATAGGCTTTCTGCGTTCGACTCATTAAAACCTCTAGTTTTATATCTATTTTTAAGTATTTGCCAACTGCGTTCGTGTCGAATTAATGACAAATCGTGGGGTAATATAAACTACATTTGCTTTTCAGATTAATTCTCTGGAGTGCATCTATTGTGTGATATTGAGATGTTAAAAAAGCTTGCAACTCCGTCTACAACAATGACGTCATCACCTCCGATACAATAGATTCTACCGCAGCTTTACATGACGTTGAGGCCACACTATATGCAAGCGACCTGAATGATTTCTTCAGCATGTTGCGTTTTGGTTTAGTTTCTGAAAGTTCAGATCTAATGTCGATTATATCTTGAGCAATCTCATCATGTTCTTCATCATTTTCTCTTATAATCCTGTCAATGTTATCGGTCAGTGACAGTAGCTTAGCAATCACTTCTGGCGACAAGGAATTGTTTGCGTTCGCGGCAATCGTAGAATGTTGGGTGTCTATAACACCTGAACCTGTCTGGATTATTCCGGCTGTAAAATTATTTGTTATCACTTGATGGATTTCTTCTTTTGTTGCTGGAGACTTTAGGTCTATTTCACCATCGAATACGGTATTATTCAAGTTTATAAACAGGTCGATGATTTTGCTTTGGACATTGTCTATGATAATTTGAAATGCAGAAGGTGGTATTACTTTATGGGCGTTTTGTATTTGTGCTTCACCAAGTATCTTTTGCACTTGTATTCGCTCGTATGGAGAGAGCGATACGACTACTTCTTCCGGTTTTGGATGCTTGGAATAGTTTATGATCGCCGGTATGGTGTCATCAAACTTAATTGTCATTATCTTCTCATACTCTTCAGCGCCTAAATTTAATACAGGTACACTTTGTCCAGGTACTTGCAAGACACCAAATCCCTGCGGTAAGAGATAGGTTGCCTTGATGTCTGCTGCTTGCGTAATACGATAATCAGGATGTTCTTTCCCTTTATATCCAGTGATGAACTCATTGTTGTACCATTCTTTAAGTTTATCATCGCCTAAAAGTCTGACGATTATCTGAATCTTTGTAGATACATCCTTCAATGACTTGTTGTTGCCCAAGTCCAATAATACTTCTTCTATGAGTTTCTTGGTGTCCATTTATGTTTGATTCAGGAAAGCCATTTAATGTTTTCTGTGCCAGCAAAGCAGAGAGCGCTCTCTTTACAAGAGCTTCATTTCATCCTACGACTTTGGCACAATCAATTAGAGCTGTCCATACATCGCCCGTTGCATATCACTAGCTGAGTGAACCATATGTGTCAAATCCTGTGGTAGCAAATTGCACTTGGAAGTTTTCTTATATAGATAGTAAGGATAAGGCACTTACACCTCGGAAAACACAAAGTCGAAGCGATCTGGACGCATACAATTGGTGCAACACCATCGTCACATCAGAATGCTTAAAATAATATTATTTCTCCTGATCTTTTGATTTCTCTTTCAGATCTTTTTTCATAATATTTTTGCCTGTGACAAACAGCCCGACCAAAACAACCATAGTGATGGAAAGGAAACTTGCCGCAAATGTCGTCATGTCAAAACTTGCCGCAAAAAATATCGCTACTCCTATACACAAGAGTATTGCAATAAATCCAAATATTTGGCCTCTTTTGCTTTGGTCAATTTGGCCGCCAATGGCTTTTTTCTCAAGTGACATTCTATGATCTTGCTGTTTTTCAGCCATCTTAATGATTCTGTCTGCAGCGCCAGACTGGATTTCTTCGTAACGCGCAAGCGCTTCTGGCGGTGGAATCGGGCCTGAAAACACCTCGCTGCGAATTACCATTAATGCTTCTTTGACTTCCTTCTTCTTGTTTTCTGGAACGGCATTAAGGATTACTTCATCCGGACAATCACTGTCGTGCAGTTCTTCTATATGTGTTACTTTGTTTGGAATAGTTTCACTCATAGCACCAGTATGTTTATTATTTATATGAACTTAAAGCAGAATAAATGTCCTGACCAATAACTCCAAAGTCAGATTCAATGGCCGTCTTATCTGCTTGCATTTCAGAGTTGGAGCCATTAAAGGTATAGTACGGCGCGAAGATACTCATGATGCTTCCCATTCCCAAGAGATATGATCCCTTAGAGAAAAGATAGTCTGTTCTATAAAATGACTTTTTCATTTTCATGTGTGTTTGTTGCAAATATACAAATTTTATGCAATTCTCGCGAAGTCTTTGAATATAGTTGGATTACGTTCTTGCAAAAATAGTAAAAACCAGTTCCAAGCCTAATACTTCCTCCAAACCATCTTGTTCACCACTCCCACGTAGCTCTGAATTATCTTCACGACTTTCGTGCTGACGTTTTCGTCGGTGTAGTCTGGAACAGGTGTGCCGTAGTCACCATTCTTTACTAATTCCACTGCAGTCTCCACTGACTGGAGCAGTCCATTGATATCGATGCCTGAGAGAATGAATCCGGCTTTGTCGAGTGATTCCGGACGCTCTGTGGAGGTGCGGATGCAGATGGCAGGGAACGGATGGCCTACGCTGGTGAAGAATGAACTTTCTTCAGGGAGAGTGCCGGAGTCGCTGACCACTGCAAATGCATTCATCTGGAGGCAGTTATAGTCATGGAATCCTAGAGGTTCGTGTTGGATGACACGCGGGTCCAGCTTGAATCCACTGGATGCCAGCCTGTTGCGGCTGCGCGGATGACAGCTGTAGAGTATAGGCATGTCATATTTCTCGGCCAATTTGTTGATGGCATTGAAAAGGCTGAGGAAGTTCTTTTCCGTGTCGATGTTTTCCTCACGGTGAGCACTTAACAGGATATATTTGCCCTTCTCCAGACAGAGACGTTTGTGGACATCACTTGCCTCGATTTCGGCGAGATTGTTATGAAGTACCTCGGCCATAGGTGAACCTGTGACATAGGTGCGCTCCTTTGGAAGTCCGCAGTCGGCAAGATAGCGTCGTGCATGCTCGGAATATGCCAGATTTACATCGGAGATGATATCTACGATGCGGCGGTTGGTCTCCTCCGGAAGGCACTCGTCCTTGCAGCGATTGCCAGCCTCCATGTGGAAGATCGGGATGTGAAGACGTTTCGCGCCAATGACTGAGAGACAGCTGTTCGTGTCACCGAGAA
>OLXN01000500.1_pt1 | contig 31672 bp, 28 predicted proteins | sample 1674021 | NCBI WGS metagenome assembly OLXN01 (sample SAMEA103958137, study PRJEB25191) | human gut metagenome | biome: human-associated habitat [ENVO:00009003]; feature: intestine environment [ENVO:2100002]; material: feces | place: Germany | collected 2013/2015
GCACCCGGTCGCCGTCGATGCGCTCTGGGGCGTGGACGATGATTTTCTCAATAAATTCGTTGATCATGGGCGTGGTCAGCTCGGAGAAATCCGTGTACTTTCTTGCCAGCTCCAAAAACTGCTTGGCACGGTCGGTGTCCTCCGCAAAGGCGGACATTTGCATTTCCATTTCGGAGACGGACGCTGTCAGCGTTTTCTGCTCCGCCTCATATTCCGCCAGCAGGCTGTCGAACCGCTCGCCGGTAATGCGCCCGACGGCAAAGGATTCATAGAGCTTCTTGATGATGGTATCCAGCTCAGAAATCCGCTTTTTCTCCTTGTTCAGCTTCCGCTTGGTTTCCTTGGCGGCTTCCGCCTGCCGCAGCTGGGAGGCAGAGCGTACCTTTTCCATGAACGCCTCCTGATTGGAAATTGCGAAGGTGCTGACCGTGCGGATGGTGTCCAGAATCAGTGTGCGCAGAGCCTTGGTACTGATATGATGTCCACAGCAAGCGGCAGAACGCTTTTGACCTGCCAACTTGTATGTGGAGCATTCAAACGCATCGTAGGGATAAGGTTTACTTTCTGTCCCTCGTGACCGATGGTTATACATCTTTGCGCCGCAGTCCGCACAGAACACAAGTCCCGTCAGCGGATTGGCCTCACCCAGCGTGTCATGCCGCCGTGGCGTTTTCCGCAGCTTCTGCGCCAGCTCCCATGTTTCTGCATCCACGATGGCTTCATGGGTGTTCTCGAAAATCAGCCAATCCTCCTTGGGATTCATGACGGCATTTTTATCCTTGTAGGACTGCTTGTGGGAACGGAAATTCACCGTATGCCCCATATACTCCGGCTTGGACAAAATCTGCCCGACGATGTAGCCGCTCCAGTTATAGGGGTTGGGGAACTCCTCTTTGCTTTTCCAGACGCCTTTGTTCTGCTTGCCGAAGTAGACCGCAGGCGTATCGATCTTATCGTCAAACAGGATACGGGCAATATCATAAGGGCCTTTGCCCTCGATGGTCAGTTGAAAGATGCGGCGCACCACGGCAGCCGCTTCCTCGTCGATCAGCCAGTGGTATTTGTTTTCCGGGTCTTTCCTGTAGCCATAGATAGCGCAGTTGGTGGTGGGCTTGCCGGATTCCCCTTTGACGCGAATGGCCGTTTTCTGCTTGCGGCTCAGATCGCGAAGATACCACTCATTCATGATATTGAGGAAGGGGGCAAACTCGTTGCTGTTCTGATCGTCGCTGTCCACGCCGTTGGCGATAGCCACAAAGTGGACACTGTGCTGCCGGAAGAAAACCTCCGTGTAAAAGCCGGTTTGCAGGTAATCACGACCCGCCCGACTCATGTCCTTGACAATGACATGGGCCACCTTTCCGGCCTCAATGTCCGCCACCAGCCGCTTCCATGCGGGCCGCTCAAAATTGCCGCCGCTCCAGCCGTCATCCGTATAGTGCCGACAGTTGGTGTAGCCTCTCTGCTGGGCATAGCTTTCGAGGTATTTTTTCTGATTGACGATGGAGTTGCTGTCGCCAGCATTGTCATCGTCACGGCTCAGCCGCTCATAGAGAGCTGTAATTCTGCTTTCAGTCTGTTTCACGCTCATGATGCGCTTCTTTCAGACTGTCGGCTCATTTGTGGTGTCTCCATTATACTATAGGTTCCATCACTTGTAACCATATTATTGCGTACAATCCTCAAAATTTTATCCTCCATGGTCTCGTAGCCGCTTTCATTGAATACGACTTTGACCTTGTAGGTGGTGCCGCCGATGCGCCGGATGATGAACTGCTCCTGTTTCGTTTGCTCCATAGGCTTCCTCCTTGCGTTATTTGTTGGTTTTTGGTATAATAAGTCCGGTTCCGCTGGCTGTAAGCCAACTGTGTCTTTCTGTTGGTTTTCCATGCTCCATATCCTCCTTTTCTTTGCTGATGGCTCGGAAAGTAATCTATGTAACTTGTGCTAAGATTACTTTCTCTACTAATGGGAGAAATACGGGGTGTAAATCGGAACCGTTTTTTGAGAAAAAGAAAAAATATTTTTCGAGGAGGTGAAGCCGTCGTGGATTTATGGGAGGATGATCTGCTTGACGATGATTTTTCGGATGGGGAAGAAAAATTAGATGAGCTGCCCGAAGATGAAGCTCTGGGACTGTCCGAGGATGGCTTTGCCGATTGGGCGGACGCTTCTGACGGTGCGCCGGAGGATGAGCGCTTAGAGGAAGCGCTGGCAGAGGAACGCACGCTGGAGCTGGAAAGCGAGCTGGAGCAGGACGAGCATCCCAGAGACTATCATGCCGAGCTGGAGGACGAGGAGGAAGAAGCCGCGCCCACCAGTGAAAAACGACTCAAGCGGGAGATTCGTGCAGAGGCGTTGAAGCGTTTAGAGGAAGCAGCCCGGACAGAATCGGATTTTCTGACTGTGGTAGACGAGTGGAACAAACTGGACAGAAATCGGGAACGCCGGGAGCGTGACCACGAAAACCTGCGGGGCGATGTGCCACTGGAATTTCAGGCCGTGCCAGAGCCGAGAATCGCCCCGCTATGGATGAATCTGCCAAGGTTTCGCCAACTCTGTCAGGGAAACTTTCTCGACATCATCTTCTCCTGTCCCTACGAGCTGCATGAGCTGACAGCAAACCATTTTCTCTCCAAGCTCTTTTTCACCCTCAGTGATGAGCAGAAGGAGGTGCTGTACTACCTGTTCGTCAAGCAATACAGCACCGCAAGGCTTGCTGCCATCCGTGGGCAGTCCGACCGGAATATCCGAAAGCTGCGGATGACCATTCAGAAAAAGCTGCAAAGGCGAATGTATGAGCATCTGAGCGAAAAGCTGGAAAACGATCATGGACTTACGCTGCGGGAGCGCGAGTTCATGGAAGAATATGAATCGCTATTGCAAGCCATGGGCAAGGATGCCGTGATCCGCCGGGAAAACAAAACCAAACCGAGAAAAAAGAAAACCGTCCTTGACGAGGTCGAGGACGGTTGATACAATAGTAATATGGTTAATATATAGTTGGATTACGAGTAGAGAGGAACAGTGCCATGAAGAATCTCTTTGAGCAGTCCCGTTCCCATTGGGTGCGGTATGACCGCTATGAACTGAAAACTGCCGCAGACGGAAAGCGGTATATCACGCCGGGGAAGAATGCCAAACCCGACATCTATAATCCCTTGAAGGAAGCGCCGGGAATCGTGCTGGATGCGCTGAATGTGGGAATGCTGATGATGAACCGCAGTCCGGAGGACGAGGTGCAGAAGGCTATTCTGGAGTTTGTGACCCATTACGGTTTGCTGGGTCTGATGACGGCGCTGCCCACCACGCCGTCCTTTATGGACTATGAGAAGGTGTATCTGCCGAAAAACCATTTCATCAAGGCAGAATCCATGGAAACCGAGGACTATCTGGCGTTGTTCTATCCCTTTGACCAGCTGGATGTGGTGAAACGAGGCGTTGAGTCCAGTTGGAGTGTGTCCGGCGACCGAACAATGGTGGCGCTGACCATGACCTTTGCGGATGAGCCTATGGCGAAAACCATGAGCTTCCAGCGGGAGTATGCTGAAGCCTATGACTGGGTGGCGCAGCAGTTCAAGGACTGGGCTTTCACTCTGACCACTTCCATTCTGTATTATAACGATTATGACCTGATCGATGAGGACACCCGGAATCTATACCGCAAGGGCATGGCTGCCTTCGGCGGCATTGCACCCAGCTATCATATTGAGCTGCTGGACAAGCCGACCATCTATTGGGATTTTCATTCCCTGCTGCTGGGCGTCCAGATGATGTTCAGCTTCCTACTGGTGGACGGAGAGAAACCCCTGCGGCTGTGCAAGCACTGCCAGAAGGTGTTCCTGAGCAGCCGCTCCAATTCCGCTTTTTGCAGTCCCCGGTGCAAGAATCAGTATAATGTTTATAAAACACGGGCTAAGAGCCGGGAGGATAAAGAGAATGGATGAGAATATGGCACTTACCCCACACGAGACAAGAGAAATTTTGTTTTATAAGACCGATAACGGCGACGTTAAGGTTGAAATCCTGCTATATCAGGAAAATTTATGGCTGACGCAGGCAAAGATGGCGGAGCTGTTTGAGGTGCAGAAAGCTGCCATCTCAAAGCACCTGAAGAATATCTTTACCTCTGGTGAATTGATGGAGGATTCAGTTGTTTCCGTTTTGGAAACAACTGCGGCAGATGGGAAAAACTATCCCACACGGTACTATAATCTGGACGCGATCATTGCGGTCGGCTATCGGGTGAACTCCAAAAAGGCCACCATGTTCCGCATCTGGGCGAACAGGATACTGAAGGAGTACATCATCAAGGGCTATGTCATGGACGATGAGCGCCTGAAAGAGCCGCAGAACTTCTTCGGGAAGGATTATTTTGAAGAACAGCTGGAGCGCATCCGTGACATTCGTGCCAGTGAACGGCGCTTTTATCAGAAAATCACGGACATATACTCCCAGTGTAGCGCAGACTATGATGTGGACAGTCCTGTTACAAAAGAGTTTTTCGCCACCGTACAAAACAAACTGCATTACGCCATTACAAAGCACACCGCAGCGGAGATCATCTATGACCGGGCAGACAGCACGAAACCGAATATGGGCCTGACAACATGGAGAAATGCACCGAGCGGCAGAATCCGAAAATCTGATGTTGTGATAGCAAAGAACTATCTGGATGAAACTGAGATGGGAAGCCTGAACGAAATCGTCACAATGTATCTGGATTATGCCGAGCGGCAGGCACGTCGTGGAAACATCATGTATATGAAGGATTGGGTCGCACGGCTGGATGCGTTTTTGCAGTTTAACGAGGAAGAAGTGCTGCATCATAAAGGAAAAGTGACAGCAGCCATTGCAAAAGCCTTTGCCGAGAGTGAGTTTGAGAAATACCGTGTCATTCAGGATCGGCAGTATCAGAGCGATTTTGACCGGTTGGTAGCCAGCACAGAGCAAAAGGACTGATACGCAAAAATGCCCGTTATCGGCCAAACAGCCAATAACGGGCGTTTTATCAGGCATATACAAGCTCGGTCAAAACGACTTCCTCCGCACGATTGCGGATGCTGTTCATACGGCGCACCCATTCCATTTGGTTGGCGGCTTTCAGGGTTTCCGTCACATCTTCCCGCTTCGCCATTGCAGAAACGATGATTTCCATACGCTCGTTGCAGGCTTGGTCAATCTCCGCAAGATGCCGGTGCAGCGTTCCGCTCGTGAGATAGTTTGCGTAGAGAACAGGGCGATGTTCTTTCAGATAGCTACGGCGCATACGCCCATACTTGCCAATCTGATATTCTGGCTCATCCGGCAGGGTAAGGTTTGGGATAAGGTAATCGCCCTCCTGATGATAAGTGCCGCCCAGTTGCTCAAATAGCGATTTCATAAAAATTAGCTCCTTCGTGTGTTGATTTCCAGCGGTTATAAGAACTTTTCTTCTCCTTTCCTACAACTGCTTTTCAATTCACCACAAATGAGCCGCAGTCATATGTATTAGGTGGGAGAAACCACCCTTTACATAGTAACTCTTGATTGACAATGCTGTTGCTCTCTCCTGCAAGTTCGTCATCACGACTCAGCCTACAGTAGATTGCAGTAATTTTGTCAGACTGCCTGTTCATGTCTTGTTCCTCCTTAATCGGCGAGCAGTCTGCCAATACAGGATTGCTTGTATATATTATATCACACATTCGTGAATAAATCCACCCTTTCGTTATAATATTTTTTGAGCATTTTTAATTATCTTTTGCCATGTGGTCGAGCAGTTTACCGGAAAGACTTCGTGTTCCATCGTAACTTCCGTTAAAGCGGTAAGTAGTCTGACCGGAGTGAATGGTCACGGTGATTTTCGGCAACGCTGCCGCACAGTAGTTGTGAACAACTATGTTGCCATTTTCTTTGACTGTGTAATTTCTGTTTTTCTTTTCGTTCATATAAAAATTGTCCTTTCTGTTTTGTGGTGGCAAGTTCCCAATTTGAGAACTTGCCGGATGGGAATGAAAACGAATCGAAGGGAATGATTAACGCTCCTGTTCCTGTTTGTGTTCGATTTTTCTGCCAAGGGTCTGCTCGATATTGTGGCGAATGGTATCAAGTCGCTGTGCTTCTTCCTTGGCGGTCTGGTACTGGTTGTAAAGCTCGTTTTTCTCTTTGATGAGCTGCTCTATATCACTCTGCAACGCCTTATGGCTCGGCAGCTTCTTCAATCCCTTGGAATCAAAGTAGCATTTGGCGGCGTTAAGAATGATGAAGTCGCCGTCATGTTCATCACGATATTTCTGGCGAGCTTTCTCATTTTTGCAGGCTTTCATTTCGTAGATTACATATCGGGTCTTGTGATAGTTCAGCACATGATTACGAAGCTCTTTCTTTTCTGCGATTGTAGCTTCCACTGATTTCATTTCTGTGCGAATATCACTCAGCTTTTCGTGGGCGGCATCACAGGCGGCAGCCAATGCTTCGAGCGAGTCAAAGCCCATTTCTTGATACAGCACATGGGCTCGGCTTGCGTTTTTGAGGTTGTGTATCTTTGCCCAATACTCATAACCTTTGCCCTTGGCTTTCGCCGCTTCCATATCCACCGTACGGCTGACAGAGTTTTGCTGTTTGATAAAGTCCTGTATGGTCGGGACGGAATGAATAACGGGTGTTTTCGTTCTAACCTGTTTTGCGTTCCTGACAAAGGCGGCGAACACAGCCGTTTTATCGAAATCGTCACCCAGCTTTCGTGCTGTGATAGGTCTTGTCCTGTCAGGCGTGAGGTAGGACAATCTCCCTCGGCTCTCCTTGACGGTGATACCACGGCGGAGAAGTTTTTCTGCGAAGTCCTCAAAGTTTGTTGCATCGGAAAGCGCCATGCGGATTTCTTCACGGAGATTGTCTTTGTCCGTTTCAAACTTGGTCTGTTTGACCGGCAAACCCTGTTCGGCAAGAACAGCGTTTTCTTCATCCAGCGCAATCTGTCCTTTCTTCTTCGCCCAATACTCACGCTCGGTCACTCTTGTCTTACTGCCGTTCAGCAGATCAATCTGATATAGACCCGCATCGTGGCACATCTCCATGACTTCGGAGCGGAAATACTCCATGGCGGCGTTGGTGCATCGGTGTTTCATGCCCGGTTGGGTGTCGCACGGTCTATCCATATACGGCATGAACGGAACTTCCATAATTCGCAGAGAATTGATAACGATGTGTACATGAACATTGCCGCTGCCGTTGTGTCCGTCGGGATGGGTACAGACAATCGCTTGGTGTCCGGGAAAATGATTTTTACAATATTCCTCGCCTAACTGCTGCGCTCGGTCAACGGTCAGTCCGTGGTCAGGAACATCCTTCGGGTCGAAGCTGATGATATAGTGATGGCTTTTGACATCTTCCCTTTTTTGATTTTTGCCGTAGCGGAGATTTGCACGGAGACAAGCAATCGCAAAATCTTCGTCACCGCAATTCAGTGTTGAAATGCGGTAATCCTGTCTTGGAATGAGCCTGCCGTTTTCATCCAGAGTAGGCTTCATGGTGAACTCATCATGCTCAAAAGTGAGATAGGCTTCGGCGGCAGAGTAATCGGCATTTTTAGAGCTTATATGCTTGAATGTTGCCAACAGCATCACCTACCTTTTTCATCACTTCAAATTTCAGAATGGCGAGATCAGCGACGGCATTTTGCAATTCCTTTGCCATGGCGGGATAGGGACTGTGCCATTCATTGAGATGTCGGGCAATCTGATTTAGGTTATTACCGATTCTGCCGTACTCAGCAATTAGCTTGCCGACAGCAGCCAACAGATCATCACTGACCAATGTTGCCACGATGGTTGGTTTGATGGTTGCGCCGGAGATCGCTTCACGGATAAACTCCGATTGATTCATGTCGTAAATCTCCAATCTGCGGAGAAAGTCGGCGTGTTCTTCATCGTCCAGACGGGTTTTTACGATGTGTGTGCGTTTCGGTGTGTTGTAGGTTTTGGTCATTCAGTTCCTCCTTCATTTGTGAAAATGGTTGGTCGGCGGATGCCGTTGCTTCTGCGAAAGCAGAACAGATGCAGGGTTTGGGGAAGGCACTCCCCAACAAGATTCCATGGGGGGGCAAATTGAGCGATAGGCGAAATTTGGACCCATGGTAGAATCTTGCTCTACGCTACCCAGCCTTTTCGTTTTCGCCGATTTTTCAGGTTTACGCATTTGGCACTGAACGGTGTTTTGGAAAAATGACAAAACAAAAAGAGCCGATTACACAAAACATCAGAAATCGGCGGGAGCATAGCTCTCGCTTCAAAGTGATGTTCTATGTAATCGGCTCTGAAAAATCAAAGTCGAGTTCTGCTTTATACAACTCCCGCCGGCAGAACCAAAGGCATGGTGGAGCAGTTCGGCACTTCCGGTGTACCGATACCGTGTCGGACAAATCCGACTTTCACAAAATGTGTTTGAACATTCTTATTCAGTTTTTATGTGTGGACAAACTTCCACGACATCATTATACAAATAGCGACACCGATTGTCAATATTTGCACAGGAGATGTTTGGTATCGTAATTGCAACTTTTTTATGAACAGGGGCGGCAGCACTTTTTGCTGTCGCCCCCTTGATTACCATACAGCGGAGACGGGAGAACTTGTCAACGGCGGGCGAAGCCCGTTCATCTCGACCGTTGACATGGGCGCTCGGCTTTGCTATGTAATAACAAAACAAGGCGACCAACTTTTTACGGTTGATCGCCTTTGGCTTAGCTATTCAGTTGATTGTTTTTTGAAACCAATTCTTTTGTTGCTGCGATCTTTCGATCACTATAAAGTACAACTTCCTTGATTGCCAGTTTTTTGATGGCGGATATGAAAGTATCCATAAAAGCAAAATCAATTTTGCCATTCTTTTCGGGCAATCTAATCTCTTTGGTTTTTACAACATTCCAGCCGCCGAGCTTGTTCTTATAAGAATAAATCGGCAGGTCGGTCACTTTGTTAATGCACATGACCATGAACAGATATTGATTCGGGGAGAGTTCAATTTCCTTGGATTTCCAGCGAATAGCATAAGCATCGGACAAAACAGTAAAATCTCTTGTCTGATAATATGCTCTGTAGACATCACTATTAGAAGGAATAGAAATCACATTGTTCAATACAGTTGCTCCGGCTTTGGGTGCATAATAGTTCAATCCTTGATTTTGGAAACTTGATGTGAGACAAGGAAGAACATAATCGTCTGTGGGCTGCTTGGGTAATTCCTTCGCCTTGTACGGCAATTTTTTTGTTGCTATTTTTTCAAAAAGATTACCTACGGTATATGTGCCCCAATTATCATCGTCGAGCTCAGTAAATCTTTGAAGAGCGTTAAGCTCTTCAGCCGACAATTCATAATTGTCGTATCCGCTTACTGTTAAGTAAGCGGATAGCTCAGCTACCCGCTGAATTTCCAGCTCAGCTACAAATGATTCCATAAAATCAAAGTCGATTTCGCCGTCTTTGGTGGGAAGTTCTACGATGCAGTTTTTTGCTATTTTCCAATGTCGTGCATATCCAAGATTAGGAATTTGCTTTTGCCAAGCTGTAATAATCCACAATAAGCAACGGATGTTATGAATACTTGGCAACAACACCTTCACATTATCAAGAACCGAAAAACTTTTGGTAGCAATATTGAAAGAACATGTGTGATCTCCGAATGTAACAAAAACAGGGTGTTCATCGTCGCATATAAATTCAGGCGAATCAGTATATCCAATTATTCCATTATTGGTAGACTCGGAAGAATATGCCGGGAAGTTGAATTTTTCTGATAAATCTTCCTTGGATAACATATTGGTAATCTTTTGCGGCTGAAATAATTCACTTGTTTTGTATTTGCCCCACTTAACTGTCCGCAATTTCTCATTAAGTGAGGCTGTCATTTTCCCAGGCGCTCATTCTCCGAAGGCTGATTCTTCAAAAGTGTAGATACTTCCCAAGCAAGGTAATCACTAACAGTTTTCTTAAAATCTTCTACCGTCGGTTTTGTATCAATAGGTGAAGTTTGATTCCAATCGGCTCCGTTTTCCGGATCAATAACTCCTTCATAATAGTCCTGTTCAGTGAAGATACTCATCTTACTTTTCCCGAAACGGACTAAATTGACGAGCTCTTGGTATCTTTCCTTAGCATTATCAGTATCTCTTAAATTGTTTGTTGACTTCTTTCTTGAAGATCTTGTGTATCCATCATTGGAGAAATCAATAAATTTTACAATGTCATCTTTTTGATGCGCTTCGCCAATCCTAAAAACATAGATATGTGTCTGAACACTTGACTTACCAACAAACAAGTCGATAGGCATTCTAACACTGGCAAGAAGAGTTGAATGCGTTAAAACGCTTTTATTATATTCAACTGCATTACCAGAACCTGCGGAGTTCTGAATAATGATAGCAGCATAGCCCTTATCCATCATAGAAAGAGCCTTTTCCACGAAGATCATTCCGTTGCCCTCCGCAGAGTAAGGCGGATTCAAAATAAATGCGTCTGCCGGGAACTTCTCATCAGTTTTGCCAAAACCATAATGACCATCAAATTTCAGAGAGTCCTTGTTCAAAATATTGGAGCTACCGTCGCCCATCATAATCATGTTGAGAACAGCAAGCATATAAACATTGGACAGGATTTCCAGACCCAATAACTGGTTTGCTTTAATTTCCGCTGACTTGCGTGCTAACTCTTCGGGCGACTTAATTTTCTTCTTGGCATCAGCCAACATTTCATTCATGGCTGCTACCAGCAGACCTGCCGATCCAGTGGCAAAGTCCCATACGAAAGAGTCTTTATTTACTCTTGCGAGGCGGCACAGAAGGGTCGCAACATAGGGCGGTGTTAAAACCACATCGTTGAGCTGATCCTGTGTGAAGCCAAGCCATGAATACATTTCGTTGAACAGCTTCCCAGTAAAATCTGTATTTAAGCCAATTTTGTAGTAAACGCCAAGGTCGTCAACAATCTTGATAAATACTCGTTTCAACTGGCTTTCGCCATCTTCTGCTCTGTTGATGTTGTCGGTAGTCAGTGTGTTTTGTAGTGTTCGCACAATCAGGTCTTTCTTGTCTTTAGGGAGCTTTTTGGCATCCAGAAAGGACTCGATTTTACGAATCATAATATCGCCGTCCGTATTATTTCTTTCGTTGGACGATTTCAGATCAGCTTTGGTAAGCGGGTATACATTGTTCTCCACATCGCCAAGGGTAGCCATAATAGAAGCAACAACAAGATAAACACGGTCATTCTCACTCAGACCCTTTTCGCTCTTGAAAATGTCGTTGTTCAGCTTAACAAGGCTTGCAGTAATTTCCTGTTCTCTGCGTTCCTTTAGTTTTTCAATTTCGTCCTGAGGGAGCGATAATTGTTTGACCTTTTCGATAAATGCAGAGAAGTGTTCTTTTTTCAAAAAAGAAAGATCGGTATATTCATCAACCTTTTGACCAACGCCAAAATTGCTCTTGGCAATGTAGTAAACGCCGATCAAATGTTTTAGCTTCCCGCTAGCATCCTTGTAGCCCGTAACGCCAATGGCGATAACATCCGTATAACTTGTGTAGTGCAGAACCGCATTAGAATAATGAACTGCACCGTTCACCGCATAAGAGTTGATATTTGTATAATCAGGTTGGTTCTTTGCGTTTCTGTTTGCAACATTTCCTTCAGCATCCAGCTTTACAAGTTTATCTTTGTATCCTTTGTATTCAATCAAAATCGGATAGTATTTCCCATCATTGGCTTGTAGGAGTAGCTTTGCATCAGGGCGATTGCCGCCCTTGCCGCCGTTCTTGGAAAAATAATCATTTAGGGCTTGATCGATTTCCGTGTTCAAGGACTCCTGCTCCAATTTATAATCCACTTTATATGATTTGAGCCAGCCATTCACCAAGTCGGCAATATTCGGTTCAACGGATTGTACTGTGTTTTTAGCCATTTTTATTTCTCCTCATCCGTAAATTCTAAAATATCGTCAACCCCACAACCAAGAGTTTTGCAAATCTTCTCAATACTATCGAGAGAAATATAATTGTCACGCTTGATACGGGTAATGATATTGGCACTAAAGCCGGCTTTCTCCATCAGCTCGGCATTGGTCATACCCTTGTCGATCAGCAAGTGAAATAACTTTTTGTATGTTACAGCCATAGCGAGTCCCTCCTTACATTAAGAATTATCATATCACGAAAGCGTGAGGAAATCAACAAAATGATACATTAGTAGTTGTTGAATGCTTCACATATATGCTATAATAAAATCATCCATTGGGTAATTTATAAATGATATTCTGCGTTATTGACGTACTTTCAGTATGTATACTGCGTTTGCGAATAGAAAGAAGGAAGATTATGAGCATTTATCCTTGGATAGAGAAAATTGATTTTCAAAAATTTGCAATGCCGCTTGTTGTTAAAATAGATAATGAATATTACCCTGGAATAGTCGAAAAACTTGCTGACCTTGTTTTTGAATTAGAAAGATGCGGAGCTTCCGATAAAATTGTCCTTGCCGTTAAAGAATACCGTAAAAAGATTATTTCATCTATCATTCTGTACTATCAGGGAGATCTGGTTGATGCACAACTTATCGTGAACGAAATGCTTGATGAGTTTAATGATGCAGCTCCGGCAATTACGGATATTAACAGTAGTATTGCGTTCCCTGGCGGGGGACCAGATTATTCTGAGGTACAGTTTTTCCGAGCAAGATTGTCTGAGAATGTTGTTGAGTTCTCGTCAGAAGATATGCTGCATATTCCTTTCAACAAGCGTCACATTGTCAAAAGTGAACGATTTAGTATACCGGGATTGCCTTGTTTGTATTTGGGTAATTCATCTTACGCTTGTTGGGTGGAGATGGGATGTCCAGCGGATCATCGTTTCAATGTCGCACCTATTCTTTTGGATAATACCCAAAAAGTATTAAACTTGACTGTTTCGATAAGCGCCTTATATGCATTTAACGAAAGTGAAAATACTTTGAGTGAGTCAGAAAATGAGAATTATGTTATTAGTCTCTTGAAACTTTTTGTACTGACTCTTTGTACTTCGTATAAAGTTGAGGAAACAAATCGTAATTTTAAGTCTGAGTACATCTTGCCACAGATGCTTATGCTTGCCTGCAAGAGAAGAAAACTGGATGGTATAACCTATTACTCAAAACAAATACCAAGTGAATTGCTCGCCTGCAATGTTGGTGTAAATTTAGTTTTGTTTGCAAAATATAATGGAGAAGAAAGTCTCTCTGAGATATGCCAACACTTAGAAGTAGGCACATCATTCAATTTTGCCTTGTTCAAACAATTACTGCCTTGCCAACTCTATAAAACATATGAGCTTAGAGCTTTATCGACTCCTTACATAAACAATGTAGGAACGAAAAACCACTTCTTCCCGTACACCGAAACGCAGTTCTTTGAATTTGATAAGTACTTGTTTGCCAATTGGCACCGTGATTGGACGATTCCTACTCTCTAAAATAAGTGTAGAATTAAAGCGGGACTTGCACCCCATTGGAGCGCAAGTCCCGCTTGCAATATTCGGTTATTCTTCCATGACCTCTAACATCATTCGTGCGCCCAGCTTAAAGCTGTTCTGGAAGATTAGACAATCCGTGATGGTTTGATATTCTCGCACACAGTCTGCGTACTTCTCGAATAAATCTTTCTGTTCGTCTGTCATGGTTGCTTGGAGTTTTTCTTCATTCCTGCAAATCAGCTCCAACAGTTTCTTGTATTCTTTGCAAGAGGATGTGTCATACTCGGTTGGCTCGATGTTGCCGTACCAAAATTCTTCAAGGATTCTCATACGGCATCCTCCTCGTAGATCATTTCACGAAGGACGATTTCCTCAGCTCGGTTGCGTATGCTGTTCATAGCTCTAACCCATGTCATCTGATTGTGCTGCTTCATGCCCTCTGTCACGCCCTCAGATGCCTTCATCTGCTCGATGATAAGTTCAAGGCGGCTCTGTGCCTGCTCGTTCAAATCAGCCAGATAAGTCCACACTTCACCGCTAAGACACAGATCATTGAAGCGGATGGGGTTGTGCTCCTTGATATAATCTCTGTGCATACGCCCCCAACGACCAATAGGTCTGGTTTCCTTCGGTAAGCGAATATCGGGAATATAGTAATCGCCGCAACGAATATAGTTCAGTTCCTGCATCATATGTACCTCCAATAAGATTCAAACATTCTGTTAAAGATAGAAAAAGGCGATACCTGGTTATGAAAACCAAGTATCGCCAATTTTTCTTGTCGCACTCCTGTACGGCAGCTACCCTATGTCAGTAATGTTCTCGTACTGTCTTATTGGAAACTACCCTTCGGCGGTCTTTTTTTTGCATAATGTGATCTCCGTTAAAGTAGTGTCTTGTTATTGACAAAACTCTTGCGTTAGCGTAAACTAACATAAGTTAGAGCAGCCTAACACGCGCTGCCCGGAGGTTATATATGACGCTTGATAATCTGCCTATTGGCAAACCTGCAATAATTCTTACGGTTGGCGGAGAAGGAGATCTTCGCTGCCACCTGCTTGATATGGGACTTATACCGCATACGGAGGTCACGGTGCGCAAGGTCGCGCCGCTCGGCGATCCGCTGGAGCTGTATTTGCGCGGCTACACGATGACACTGCGCAAGGAAGACGCAGCGCGCATCGAAGTAAGACCCAAGGAGGAGATATAATATGCTTCTTGCGCTTGTCGGAAACCAGAACTGCGGTAAAACAACGCTTTTCAACCAGCTCACCGGATCAAACCAGCACGTCGGAAATTTTCCCGGCGTTACGATCGAGCACAAGATCGGCCAGATCATCGGATGGAAGAACTACGACCTTGTCGATCTTCCCGGCATATACTCCATCCGCCCGTACTCCGGCGAGGAGAAGGTATCGCGCGATTTTATAATCGAGCGCAAGCCGGACGCGATAATAAACATCGTTGACGCGACGAATATAGAGCGCAACCTTTATCTCACGCTGCAGCTTATCGAGATGGGCAAGCCCATGGTTCTGGCGCTGAATATGATGGATGAGCTTTTGGGCAACCACGGCAGCGTGGACATTCAAAAGCTGTCCGACCGCCTTGGCATACCTGTTGTACCGATCGCAGCGGCCAAAAACGACGGCGTTGACGAGCTTATGCGCGTCGTTGCCGAAACGGCGGAAAATACGGTAAAGCCGCGCAGAATAGATTTCTGTTCGGCAGGCCCCGTGCACCGCTGCATACATACGGTCAGCCATGTTGTCGAGGACCACGCCGATAAGATCGGCGTTCCGTCGCGCTTTGCCGCGACGCGCGTTATCGAGGAGGATGCGGAGATAATCTCGGCGCTCAAGCTCAGCGATAACGAGCTTGAGCTGATCGGCCACGCCGTTCTGGAAATGGAAAACGAGGGCGGCCTTGACCGCAACGCAGCGCTTGCGGAGATGCGCTATCGCTTTATCGAAGCCGTGTGCTCGGAATGCGTTATCAAAGCGCAGGAGAGCAAGGAGATGCTGCGCAGCGTCAAAATAGACAAGGTGCTGACGAATAAATACCTTGCGATACCGATGTTTATCGCCATTATGGGCTTCATATTCTGGATGACCTTCAGCGTGCTGGGCAAGTGGCTGTCCGACCTGCTCGCACTGGGCATTGACGAGGTGACGGCGCTTGTAGATAACGCGCTTACGGCCTACGGTTTAAACCCGGTCGTCCACAGCCTTGTCATTGACGGCGTGTTCGCCGGCGTCGGCAGCATGCTGAGCTTTTTGCCGATAATCGTGGTGCTGTTCTTCTTCCTTGCAATTTTGGAGGACACGGGCTACATGTCGCGCGTTGCGTTTGTCATGGATAAGCTGCTGCGCCGCATCGGCCTGTCGGGCCGCAGCTTTGTTCCGATGCTCATCGGCTTCGGCTGCTCTGTTCCGGCCATCATGGCAACGCGCACGCTCTCGTCCGAGCGCGACCGCAAGATGACGATGCTGCTCATTCCGTTTATGAGCTGCTCTGCGAAGATACCTATCTATGCCGTGTTCACGGCGGCGTTCTTCCCGGATCACGGCGGCCTTGTCATGACCTGCCTGTATGTTTTCGGCATGCTCGTGGGCATAATAGCGGCAAAGGTGCTCAGCAAAACGGCGTTCACAGGCAAGCCCGTGCCGTTTGTCATGGAGCTTCCGAACTACCGCATGCCGTCGCTCAAAAGCGTTCTGCTGCTCATGTGGGAAAAGGCGTGGGACTTCATCCGCCGCGCGTTCACCGTCATTTTCGCGGCGACCATTGTCATATGGTTTTTGCAGCACTTCGACGTGCGCCTCAACGTTGTCGGCGAGGGCAGCACCGACAGTCTGCTTGCCATCATCGGCACATGGATAGCGCCTGTGTTCGCGCCCCTCGGCTTTGGCGACTGGCGCGTTGCAACGGCACTCCTTACAGGCCTCATGGCAAAGGAAGCCGTCATAAGCACGCTCGGCGTTTTGATGAACGTCGGCGCAAACCTCGGCTCGGCCGCGCTGGGAGGACTGTTCACTCTGCCCTCGGCCGTGAGCTTCCTTGTGTTCTGCCTGCTGTACACGCCCTGCGTGGCGGCTCTGGCGGCGCTCAGGCGCGAGCTTGGCAGCGGAGTGAAAACGGTGCTCGTCATGATCTCGCAGTGCTGCGTGGCATGGCTGGCGGCCTTCTGCGTGTATGCGCTTATTGGGGTGATTTTTTGAAATGGAGATTGTTATAATCGCCGTTCTTGCCGTGTGGCTCGTGCTTGCCGTGCGCAGCATGAAAAAGGGCAGGGGCTGCTGCGGCGGCAAATGCTCCGGCTGCTCGCAAAGCTGCAAGGACTGCCGCGACTGCAAAAAATGATTTAATATACAAAAAGGTCAGGATAAAGCTCCTGACCTTTTTTTGGGGTTTATTTCTGCGCGTCGATTATGATGTCGAACGTTTCTTTTTCGCCGGCGGCGTTCGAGCCCTCGCCGGTCATGATGTAAACGGGGAAAAGATAGGTCTTGCCGTTGTGCGCAACTCCGTCGGCGTAGTAGCCAAGCTCACAGTCGTTTAATTTGGCGGCAGTGAGGTTTTCGGAAAAGCTCGCCGAGTAGTTTTCCGAACGCACATCTGAGGATAATTCGTTGCGGCTTTTAACAGCCACGTTTTTTGCCTCGCCGATGGGGGTGGCAAGGTAATAGATCGACTGTATCTCGCCATCAAGGCTCAGGTCGATGCTTATTCTGTATATGCCCAGCACGGTTTTTCCGTCAACTCTGGGATATAAATAAACCGTTTTAAAGCTGAGCGCGTAAGTGCCGTTTTCGTCCAGACCGAATTGGTCGGCTACCTGAAAGTTTTCCATGCCGTACGGCCACAATTCATTTTCCTCCATGAAACTTTTCGCGATCTCTATAGCCTTGTCGTCGGACATCGCTGCACCGGCCTTGGCAGGCGGAATATCATTAAGAGAATAAATCCAGTACCCGTTCTCACTGTCGATATCGACGGTGTATTCCTTGGTTATGTATTGAGTCCCGAGAGAATAGGTGCTTCTTTCGGCGGTCGATAAGTCTATTCCAAGGCAGCGCTCAATTTGCTCAACGGCTGCTGCTTCGTCTGTTTTCAGCTCGTATATCGGAGCGGTCTCACCGGCAGACTCCACTTTGATTTCTATAGGCAGAGACAAAAATGCGTGAGCCTCAGTTCCGAGCTGAGCAATATCTGGATGCACAGCAGTCAGCGTTGACCCGTTTCCACAAGCACATAGCGCGCACAGCATAAGCGCGGCGAGAAGCAGTGCTGTAAATTTGTTGTGTTTCATGATTGCCTCCTTAAAAATTTTATGTTATTTTCGCCCTTCATATATATAAACAGTAATTATCCGAAAAACAGGACAGCTTTTTTGAAAAAATTTTATTTTTTCTTTTGCCTACCGATGGTAATATCAGCATAACATATAATTTAACATTTTTGGTGAACAATCTCCTGATTGAGCCGATTTCTGCGTTCTGCACAAGGCAGAGGCGTTGCCTTTGTAAATAATCTACAACGGCAAAATTCAATTGCACGCTTTTTGCATATTATTGCGCGAAACGGTCAACAATAGCAGCAGTTAAAGGAGGTTTACCTATGCAGAACGAAAAAAGCGGCAAGCTGGATAAGTTTTTTGCCGGCAAGGGCTTCTACATAGTCCTTGCGCTATGTGTGATCGTGATAGGAATATCGGCTTACAGCCTTGTTAAGGGCGCGGATGACACCGGCGTCGGCCTTGATCCGGGCATAAGCGCCGCGCGGCAGACCGAGCGCCCGGAACCGAGCGCCGAGCCGCCCGTGAGCACCGAAAAGCCGCAGCCGGTGGATGCTCCGAGCGAGGACGACGTCGTTTCGGCCGGAACGCTCACTCAGGACGATGTGTGGCCCGAACAGGTGACATGGCGCTGGCCTGTTTCCGGCGAGATCGAGCGCGGCTACAGCGTCGAGGCGCTCAGCTATGACGTCACTATGGCCGACTGGCGCACACATGACGGCGTGGATATCCTTGCGCAGCAGGGCGAGGTGGTCGTCGCTGCCGGAGACGGCGAGGTCGTGAGCGTGACGCAGGACGATCTTTACGGAACAACGGTGGTCATTGACCACGGCAGCGGCATAAAGACTCAATACTCAAACCTTGCCGACACGCCGACCGTCAGCCCCGGCGATAAGGTAAAAGGCGGCGATGTTATAGGCTCTGTCGGGAAAACGGCCATATGCGAGATAGGGCAGGGCAGCCACATGCACTTTGCCATGAGCCGCGACGGAGCCAGCGTAGACCCAACGACCTATATTCCGATATGAAAATTTGAAGAAAAACAAAAAAATATGTTGACAATCCGGGCTATGTCTAGTATAATTCCTATTGCTCGTTTGAGAAATGGCGGCATAGCTCAGTTGGCTAGAGCATGCGGTTCATACCCGCAGTGTCCCCGGTTCGAATCCAGGTGCCGCTACCAAAAAAGGCGCAGATACTTTTACCTGCGCCTTAATTTTGGCCCGTTGGTCAAGCGGTTAAGACACCGCCCTTTCACGGCGGTAACATGGGTTCGATTCCCGTACGGGTCACCAAAACGAAACAGCTCACCTTTAGGTGGGCTGTTTCGTTTTGCATAATCTATCGGGAATCGAAGGGAGCGGTAGTGAATGACATGCCGGGGGCATGTCAGAGCCGCGACCCGGCTCGCCCGCAGGCGAGGATTCCCATACGGGTCAAGAAAAAGTCCATCGACCAAGTCGATGGACTTTTTTTATACCTTCTTTGCAATGACGATGAATCGCCCGTTCTCCGTGTGATATGCGCAGGTAGAGAGGGTGAGCAGCTTATCTCCGGGGCTTATCCGAACTCCGGTGTCGTATAGCTTGTTTTTGTCAATAAACTTAGCATATTCGGCAAAGGACTTTTCGTCGCTGCCGGTGTATTCGTTGTACCTGAAGCCCTCCTCGCCATCGGACGGCAGTTCGGTCTGTATTGCGGCGACGACCTCGTAGGTCTGTTTTTCGTATATCGTGTCAAAGCTTATGTATTTGTGCTGCTTATAAAACTCATCGCTCTGGTAATCGACGATCACGCCGAACATTGAGCCGTCCTTCATGTGATGTCCGTAAACTATGATGTTATCCGATGTGAGCACATCACACCAGCCGTCAACGAACAGACAGCCGCGGTAAGAGGAGTTGCCGTAAAAATCAGTGTGCAGATACTTCTCGTTATCGTGCCGTGAGAACATGACGACGTTGTCAAGCTCTGTTTCGTCGATCTTCAGCCAGCCTATGGTATCGGGATTTTCTGCGTAAAGTCCGGCGTATTCATCGAGAACGTCGGGCACGGTAACTTCGGCGTCTTTGAGCTTATCAACGTTTTTGTTAGACTCGGAGTCACGAATATCTCCGATCATGTAAACCGCCAGCACGGCAGCGCAGGCGATAAATACGATCAGCGAAACTATCCTTATTACTTTTTGCAGACTTATCTTCATGCCTTGTCCCTGTATTCGAGCATGCCGTAATCGACAAGCTTGTCATAGTTCATGTAGTAAAGATAATATCCGCCTACATTGTGCTGAACGTCGTCGATCCTGACGCGGTAGCCGTCGTGGCGCACCATGAAAGTGTCGAGAATGGAGTTGGGATTTGCCATATACATTGCGTATTCCGGGTAGAAATAACCGCAGAGCATGTGATCTGCGCGCTTATATATCGTTCTGAGAAAGTACTCAAGGTCAAATCCGTTGTCGAGGTAATCAACGTGTATTCCGCGCTCGATCATGCGGTCATAGATCTCAAATGTGCTCATCAGAAGCTCAAAATATGTGTGATACGTTGTGTCGCGGTTATATATCGTGTCAAGGTTCTCCTGCGCGTTTCTGAGTGCAAAGGTGTAGTAGCGCTCGTCATCGACATACTTTGTTATCTCGTTCATCGAATAAGCCACCCAGTGGTCCTTGTACTGAACATAGTCGGCCGAGATAAAATGCTCAACGGCGCTTTTTGCAGCATTGAGCCACTTCTCGTCCGAGGTGAGGGAATAGAGCCTGCACAATGCAAAGGTCGCCTCGCCGTCATAATAAACGGTGCGGAACTGCTCTTTTTTTATAAACTCGCCGTCCATAACGTGATAGTATTCGCCGCTGTCCTGATCGAGCATGGTGAGTATGCCGTTGCCGAGCTTAACGGCAAGATCCTTGTATTTGTCCGAGCCGAACGCGTCCATGTATTCGGTCAGCGCAACGACGGCAACGCCGCAGCCGCCGAGCTTGATCTCGTCGGACTTTTCTTCGTACAGATACGATATCTCATCGTTTCGCTCGACTATTGCGTTTTCGACCATGTAGTCAACCGCCTTGTCGATCACGGGAACAAGCTCTTCGTTGCCGGTCATCCTGTATTGGCAAACAAGGCTCCAAAGAGTGCTCGCGTGGCGGACAATGTTGTAATTGTCAATATTCTTATCAAATCTCGGATAATAGCCGTAAACAAAGCTGCCGTCGTCCTTGACCTGGTCGATAAGGAAGCCGGAGGCGTTTTTGATAAGCTCGGCAGCGTACTGCTTGTCCACGGTGTCGACCTTGCGTCTGCCGTAATCGTCAATGTCGCTTATGAGATCGTAGACCTCGTCGTTTTCGTCGCACATCCAGCCTACGCATTTGAAAACAACATAGCTGTCCGGCAGGGAAGAGAGTGTGCTGCGGCCGGCTTTTTTCAGGTATGTGTTCAGATAGCTTTCGTCAACGCACTCGTTTTCATAGTCGAGTATTTTGGCGCCGTTTAGCTCAGCTTCCAGAAGTGCCGTTTCAAAGTTCTTGTCAAAGGCTATGCCGTATCTGAAAAATTCGGGCCTGTAGTGGTGCAGCTCGGTTGAAAATTCGACCGGGTCGTATGTTTTAGCCTCGCTCATGAGGTCGGCCTTGAGCCAAACGGCGTTGTAGTTTTCCTCCTCGATGAAGCTCTTTGCCTGATCATATGCGCTCAGCCATGCGGCCTTGCGGTCAACACCCGTTCCGGTGAAGACCTTTGCGCGCTCCTCGCCGCTGCAAACGGAAAGAAACACAACGTTGTCCGGAAGCCCCACTTCGATATCGCCCGATATCTCGTCGAGGCGCGCGTCCGAGAGCACCTGCTCGCGCAGAAGCTCGGCCTTCTTTTCAAACGAAGCAAGCGCATCGTCCTTTTTGCCGGCGGAAATGAGATACAGGATCACCACCGCGGCGACTATGGCCAAAACAACTGCCGAACCGATGATAATGGCTTTTTTGGTCCGCGCTGCAAGCTGCTCGGCGGTAGGCTTTTTTGACCGTTCAATGTGCTTTTTCCGTCTGCTTCGTCTGCTCATTTTGCACCTCAAGCAAATAAAAATAGGAATGGTTTACAACCATTCCTATTTTATATGCACTTAAGCAATAAGTCAACTAATCGCCCACATTTGATCAGTTATTTTTCTTCTTGCGATAAGTAGAAGTGAATGCTGCCAGGCTGACAACTGCAATTGCTGAGATCAGGATAATGCTGCGATCATCCCCCGTTTTTGGATTTTGATGATCATTGTCATCATCGGCATCATCATCGGCATCAGCATCGGCATCCGCATCGGCGTCGGCGTCCGTATCCGCGTCGGCATCAGCATCGGCGTCAGCGTCAGCGTCGGCGTCGGCGTCAGCATCAGCATCGGCGTCCGCATCGGCATCGGCATCGGCGTCGGCGTCAGCATCCGCGTCGGCGTCCGCATCGGCATCGGCGTCCGCATCGGCATCGGCGTCAGCATCGGCGTCAGCATCGGCGTCGGCATCAGCATCGGCGTCAGCGTCAGCATCAGCATCAGCATCGGCATCAGCATCGGCGTCGGCGTCCGCATCCGCGTCAGCGTCCGCATCCGCGTCAGCATCGGCGTCAGCATCTGCGTCCGCGTCGGCATCATCGTCAGCATCTGCATCCGCGTCGGCATCATCGTCAGCATCTGCATCCGCGTCGGAATCGCCGCCGTGTACACCATCTATGTTCAGGTGAACGACGTGGCCTCCCAGATTGCTCATAAACATGTATGTAGCGTTGCCGGGAACATAGTCGGCAGCCGGACCGGACATGCCGCTGCTGGGATGCCATATGATGGCCTCTTCAACGGTGCTGCCATAGATAAGATCCCATCCGTCAATGTCGGCTCCGTTGACTTCGATCTTGATTACGCAGTCGGCAGGAAGCCTGAGCAGAGTACCGTGTCCCACAGGGTTAATCACATCTTTGAAAGTGAGATAAGCCTTGTCAAAGGTAGAGCGCCAGAAAACGGTGTTGGTAACAGGCAGATATGCCGTAACGGTCACGGTAGCGTTGGCAGGGAGCTTTTCATAGCCATGCAGGCAAAGCAGGAAGTTGATGAAGTTTGCGTCGGGATACTCGGTGTTTTTAAGACCGATCCCCTCGAATACCGACATGACGGACGTAGCAGATTCTGTCTCGACCGCAGCGGTGGCATCGACTCCATCAGCACTTGCGTTGGTGCTCAGCACAAAAACAGCAAACAGAAAAACAGCAAGTACAAACAGTACGGTAAGCGCAGGCTTGCTGAACTTTTCTAATTTTACCATGCTATTCAGTTTTGTCCTCCTTTCCCCCAAAGATCCATACTAATACCTATACCGGCGAGCGTTATCCATGCGGCATCGATTATCTCTGCCTTTCGGCAGGGAAGCAGTCAGCCGTTGCTCACGGAAGCAGCCCGGCGGCTATTAATTAATATTGTACCTAATGATACTATATTGTAACCGAGAATTCAAGACATATTATAGTAAAAATAGCTTTTTATAAGCAAAAAGCTATAAAAATTTGGTTAAAAATTTTGAAAGATATATACATTGGACAGATTTTGTATAGAGTTGCACAAGCGCCGGGTCTGTGTTAAAATCAATGCGATATTTCAATTAATAATAAGGTAGGAGACACAATGGAAAAACTACCCAAGCTGCCGAGAATGGCGGCTGTTCATGATCTGTCCGGAATGGGAAAATGCTCGCTTACAGTTGCTCTTCCTATAGTTAGCGCAACGGGAGTTGAGTGCTGCTGCATACCGACGGCGCTTTTATCCACCCATACCGGCGGCTTCACTGACTGGACGTTTACCGACCTGAGCGGGGATATAGTTCCGATCGCCGAGCATTGGCACAGCCTGGGACTAAGGTTCGATGCAATATATTCCGGCTATCTCGCCTCCGAGGCGCAGGGAGAGCTGCTCGAGCGCGCGATCGAGCTTCTGAAAAACGACGAGACGCTCGTCATTGTCGATCCTGCTATGGCCGATAACGGCAAATACTATGCAAATCTCGGCGATAAAATGACCGAATGCTTCCGCCGCCTTATAAAAAAGGCCGATATCATAACGCCGAATATAACCGAGGCATGCTTCCTGACCGGTATGGAATACAGACCCGGTACTCACAGCATGGCGTATGTCACTGAGCTTATCGACAGGCTCTCCGAGCTGGGGCCGAATTTTGTTGCCGTGACGGGTGTCAGCGCAGAGCCGGGGAAGGTAGGCATAGTTGCGCGCGATAACAAAAGCGGCCGGCTGTGTTCAGTCATGAACGAGGCTCTCGACGGCACCTTCCACGGCTCGGGAGATGTCTTTGCCTCGGCCTTTGCGGCACTTTTGACTCGCGGAGCGGCTCTTGAGGATGCGCTCAATGCCGCAGAGAAATTTGTCACCGCCGCGATAGAACGCACCGCAAAGCGAAATACGCCTCGCCATTACGGGCTCGATTTCGAAGGCGTCCTGCCCGAATATATAAAAATTTGCAGCAGGCTGTTCGAGTAGTCGAACAGTGCCTTGACCAAGTGTTCGGGAACTGAGAATTGGAAAAATAAATTTTGAAATACTTTTGACATAAACTTGACATATCGGCTAAACCTAAAGTATAATTGCGTGAAGGGGTATGGGAAACCATACTGGAAACTGGTAAGCAAAAATTTTAAATAAGCGGAAGGGGTTGCAAATGAAAGACCTAAAACATCTGATCTATTTTGAAAACCTGCTGCAGGACGCTCAGAACGAGCTTGTCACCAAGGCAGTGGAGGATGGGCAGATAGCACTCGGTTACAACTGCTATTACATACCCGAAGTCCTTCTCAATCTTGAAGGTTGCTTCTCTTCAAGACTTCGCGCTCCCAATTGCACGTCCAGCGATATTGCAAACTACTACATGACAAACCGTACCTGCCCCTATGCACGCTCCATTCTCGAGCGCGCCATCGAAGGCGGATACAACTACCTCAGCTGCTTGTTCGGCGCGGAAAGCTGCGCGACCATGGAGCGTATGGAAGAGCACTTCTTCCTCATCAATCCCGTTAAGCACGACGGATTTTTCGTCACCCAGATCGATCCTCCCATGAAGGGCGATCAGACCAACCTTGATTACTACAAAGCTCAGCTTAAGCTCAAGGTCGTTGACGAGATGAAGAACCGTCTTGGAGTTGATGTCTCCGATGAGGCTATGCGCAAGGCTATCGAGCAGCACAACGAGCTCAGCCGCATCATCACCGAGATCGGCAACTTCCGCAAGCTCGATAATCCGCCCATCACCGGCTATGAGTTCCATGTCATCCAGCTCGTAAGCCAGGTCTGCCCCCATAAGCTGATCCTGCCTTACCTCAAGGAGACTCTTGAAGAGCTCAAGACCCGCGAGCCGGAAGAGAAGTTCCCGTTCCGCGCCCGCGTTGCGCTTGTCGGAAGTGAGGTCGATGACCCCGAGTTCACAAAGCTTATCGAAATGTGCGGCGCAATGGTCGTTGCCGACCGCTACTGCTTCGGTTCGTTCCCCAGCAGAGAGCAGATCGAGATCAAGGAAGGCGAGACCGCGTTCGACGCCATCTGCCGCCACTACCTGTACTGGAACCAGTGCGCACGCTTTATGGATGGCTTCAAGATCGACCAGCGTCACGCTATCGCGGCCCAGCTCGTTGAAGATTTCAAGGCTGACGGCATCATATACGAAAACATGAAGTTCTGCGAGTTCTGGAGCTATGAGAAGGTTCTTGCAAACCACATCTTCACGAACGAAAAGCACATTCCTTGCTGCACTATCGAGAAGGAGTATTCCCTCGGCGCAGTCGGACAGCTTCGTACACGTTTCCAGGCGTTCATCGAATCCCTGGAGATCAAGTCCATTCAGGGAGGTAAGTAATGATGTTCGATAAAGTAATAGCAGCTGTTGATAAAAAGCTTGAACGCTTTGATCCCATATGGCAGGCCGAGAACGGCGTCGGCGGCCAGAGAGACCGTTACTACGACAAGACCGGCGTTGCAAAATGGCGTGAGTGGCGCGGCGTTAAGGACACCATGGTCGACTACGGCGCATGGCTGAAGAACCTCGCCTCCATGGCAATGATGGTCGCATCCGCTCCGATCCCCTGCCTTAAGGGCTTCTGGGAGTATCGCTGGATGGGCTCCTACCTCGGCACATTCATGTTCATCGACCGCCTGTTTGAAGGCTTCCGCGGCTACGAGCTGGTAACGGCGCACAAGTGCATGCACGCTATCGTCCGCAGCCTGACCAAGAAGATCGCATTCGTCCTGTCCAACGACCGTCGTCTCGGCGGCGGCAAGGATACCGACCGCATCGTTCCCATGGACGAGGTCCTGCCTCCGCTGTTCATGATGGGCTTCAAGGAGCTCGTTCCGTTCCCCCTCCAGACTCTGCCTGAGTTCATCATCTGCGACGTTGACCAGCACATCGAGCCTTATTACATCGACGTTGCCGAGTCCTTCGGCCTTCCTGCCGACGTCTGCTCACGCTGCGCGGCCGAGACCGGCGTTGCGCTCGACGACGCATTCCCCCTCATCGGTAAGGCGATGATCTCGACCAACATGCCCTGCAACGCATCCGAGGCTACCTCCATGTTCCAGCGCCGCCGCATAGGCATGCCGGACTTCCCCGTAACCTTGGCCATGATCCACAACGAGCCGGGCGCACATCCGTATTCCACCCAGATGCTCAAGGACGCCATCGCTTTCGTAGAAAAAGAGTACGGCGTCAAGTACGACTGGGATAATCTCTTTAAGTACGCAAAGCTCATGAACGAGCAAAACACCATCGAGCTTGAAAAGTGGGACTACTTCAAGACCCCGTATTCGGCTCTGTGCGGCATTGCCGAGACGCTCTATCGCCTGTATGCATGGGCATCCGTAAACGGCACCGATCCTTACTTCAACAAGGTTGACCGTCAGGTCATCAAGATCATGCGCAAGGCGTATGAAGAGAAGAAGGAGCCGTTCGGCGGCAAGACCCGTCACCGCGCATTCCTGTGGGGACCCTCCGCTGTTTACTACACCGATTTCCCGACCTGGATCCAGAACTGCTGGGGCATCAATATCGTCCTGAACATGGACTCCACCATGGGTCACAATATGATCAACACCGAAGATCCCGACGAGGCGATCAAGGACCTGGCAATATTCTCCGAGAAAGCCACCATGCGTCACCACGCCGTCGGCGGTTGGGACAATGTCAACGCTATCTGGGAGTGGGCAAAGAACTTCAACTGCGACATGGTCCTCATGAACGACAACATCGCCTGCAAGGGCATGCTCGGCGTTCACGCTCTCATGGAAGAGCAGGCAAGGGACCTCGGCTTCCACTTCATCTTCATAGAGCATGACCTTGAAGACTGCCGTACCGTTTCCCGTCAGGATATGCGTAACTGCATAAATGGCTACATGTCCGTCGTTCTGGGCGAGGAGCCTCTTGACCCCACGCTCATTGAGTTTGACGACAGCGCCGCATATTAATAGGAGGATAAGGTAATAATGAAAACTGTTGCAAAGATAGGCGGCAAAGTCGCTATGTTCGCATTCCTCGCTTTTGTCGGAACCTTTACCCTGTATATGACCAATGGCGAAAACAAGCTTATATACTATGTCATTCGCCCGCTGCTGAATAAGCACTACGACTCTCAGGTCCGCGACCGCAGAATCGTATGATCCGATATCCGCATAACACATAGCAAAAAGACTCCCTGTTACTGGGAGTCTTTTTTATGAACAAACTAATTGACAATTTTGTTGAAAGTGTATAGTGTTGTGCATTTTTCGCTCAAAAAAACCTGAATTTTTCATATAAATAGCAGCATATTCTCTTGCAAATCAGAGGCATTTGTGTTAAACTGTTATCAAAATGCGTAAGGTATGTCAAAGCGCAATTGAAGGGGGGACGTATTATTGGAAAATAAAGCAAAGATCATCGCGGTCGCCGGTAAAGGCGGTGTCGGCAAGACGTCGATTTCGGCGTCGATCGTAAGGCTTCTGGTGGAAAATTTCCCGGATAAGAAGATCCTCGCGATAGATGCAGACCCTGCTGTCGGCCTGTCGGTCGCTCTGGGCGTTGATGTCAAGCTCACACTTGACGATATCCGCATGAGCATCGTTGACAGCGTCGAAAACGGCGAAACGAGAGAGGCGCTCGAGCTTTTGAGCGAAGCGAGATTCAAGATCTTTGACGCACTGGTCGAAATGCCCGGCTTTGCATTTCTCGGCATCGGCAGACCTGAAAGCTCAGGCTGCTACTGCAAGGTCAATTCCTACCTGAAGGAAGTTATCGGCATTCTGGCAAACAGCTTCGACTATGTCGTCATCGACGGAGAGGCCGGCATTGAGCAGATCCAGCGCCGCGTTATGGATAAGGTAACGCATCTGCTGCTTGTTACCGACCAGAGCAAGAAAGGCTGCCAGGTCGTATCGACGATCAAAAACGTTGCCGACGAGCTGATCGTTTACGATAAGATAGGCGCCATAGTAAACCGTATGACAAATCCCGAGCTTGCAGAGCTCATCACTGTGCCCGGTGTTGACATCGTGGCGCGCATCCCTGCGGACAATGCTTTTGCCGCAAACGACATAAAGGGTCAGAGCGTGCTTCGCCTGCCCGAAGATTCTCTTATGCTCAACGGAGTAAAGGAAGCACTCCGAAAAATAGAAATTCTTTGAAGAAGAGGTGTAACATTTGAAAGATCTTAAGCATCTGATCTACTTCGAAAGTCTTCTTGAGAATGCCGACAACGAGCTGGTAAAGCAGGCTCAGGCTGAGGGCGATATCTGCCTTGGCTACACTTGCTATCACGTTCCCGAAGCACTTCTCAACATAGGCAACTGTTTCTCCGTGCGTCTGCGCGCACCGAAAACAGGCTCGATCGACATCGCGACCTACTACATGTCCAACTACACCTGCGAGTACGCACGCGCACTCGTAGAGCGTGCAATCGAGGGCGGCTATCAGTTCCTCGATGCACTGATCGGTGTGGACGCCTGCTCCATGATGAACCGCGCAATGGAGCACTTCGAGGTCCTGAAGGTCAACGACAAGGAAAAGTTCTTTGTAACTCACATGGACATTCCCTTCAAGGTAGTTGACTATACCCTCGACGCATATGAAATCCAGATGCAGAAGCATGTTCTGGATAACCTGCACGAGAAGTTCGGCATCGATACCTCCGATAAGGCTATCCGCAAGGCAGTCAAGGAGCACAACGAAGTGTGCAAGATCCTCACCGAGATCGGCGATATGCGTAAGGCTGAAAACCCCGTTATCACCGGCTATGAGTATCATGTACTGAACCTCGTTTCCTTCACCTGCCCGAAGAGACTCATTCTCCCGTACCTGAAGGAGACTCTCAAGGAACTCAAGACCCGTAAGCCCGATCCTAAGCCCTGGTTCCGTGCAAGAGTTGCGATCGTCGGCTCCGAGATCGACGATCCGGATCTTACCAAGCTTATCGAGGGCACCGGCGCGTTTGTCTGCTCCGACCGTCACTGCTTCGGCTCGACTCCGGGCCGCGAGGTCATTGAGCTCAACGATGAAGAGCCCGCCCTCAGACAGCTTTGCCGCCATGTAATGGAGCACTCCGAGTGCGCACGTTACATATCCGACGAAAAGGTCATGCAGCGCCGTCACACCGCAGACCGCCTCGCAAAGGAGTACAATGCGGAAGGCATCATCTACGAGCAGATGAAGTACTGTGACTACTGGGGCTTCGAGCGCGCACTCGTCAGCCATGTAATGGCTGAGGAATACGGCTGGCCCGTCCTGTCTATCGACAGACTGTACAACAACGGCAACTCCGGTCAGCTGCGTACTCGCTGCCAGGCCTTTGTTGAGTCTCTGGAGATCAAGCGTATTCATAAAGAGGAGGGCAATAAGTAATGGCTAAGACTCCTAAATATCCCAATCCTAAGTTTTTTAAGGCAAAAGATAACATCGACTGGAAGAAGCAGTGGGAAAACCTGAAGGTTTGTGGCGGCATTTTCTACGAAATGTTCAAAGAGACCGATTGGGACGCATTCAAAGAGGGCTGGAAGAACACCCTGAAGAATGACGCAGCTCGCATCAAGGAAGAGTACAATGCATTCATGGCACTCGACCAGCAGGGCAAGCTCGATGCTATCCTTTACGGCGAAAAGAGACTTGGCAGACTGTATGCCAAGGGCGCAATGGCAACCGTACGTCGTGAGTGGCGCGGCGTTAAGGACACTGCATACGACTTCTATGAGTGGGCTCGTATGTGGGGCATGCTCCTTATGACCTTCTCCAAGGATCTCATTCCCGCACTCAACAGTGCTCTGCACTACCGCTGGATGATCTCCTACTTCTGCTGCCACGGCTTTATGGATAAGAACATCATGGGTCAGCGCGGCCGCGCTCTCCGCATGAGCCATCTGCTTATCTACGATATATTCCGCTACGTTGCAGAGAACCTCGTTCTTTTGTCCAAGGCTGACCGCAAGAACGGTAACAGCGAGGAGCTTAACAAGATGCTCATGACCTTTGACGAGATGACCATGGGTCAGATCATGGCAGGCTTCCCCGATTTGTGCGGTATTCCTCACCAGCTGCTGCCCGTCTTCCTCGTTTCCGAGATCGACCAGCTCACCTGCGTACCTTACATCGATGCAGTCGAGTCCTTCGGTCTGCCCTCCGATACCTGCCCGGTTCCGTCTTCCGAGTGCGGCGCTCTGGTTATCGACGCACTACCCGACATGGGCTGCGGCTTTATCTCCAGCTCCATGCCCTGCGACGGCTCCACCATGGCATCCTCTTACTTTGCACGCCGCTTCCCGAACACACCCGTATTCCATCTCTGCTTCCCCGTTCGCTACGAGGACGAATCCGTCCTGCAGTCTGCCGCCGAGGATATCAAGGCCTGCATAAAGTTCATCGAGGATCAGACCGGTGCAAAATGGAACTGGGACGCTTACTTCACCGCTATGAAGCGCTTTAATAAGGAGACTTCTTACGAGCTGGAGAAGTGGGAGATCAACAAGACCAAGTATCCGCAGCTGCTCGGACCTTGCTACGAGCTGTTCCGTAAGTGGAACTACGAGATGGACGGCGGTATTGATCCCCGTGTTATTAAGACCTGTGAGAAGGTCAGCAAGCTGATCCGCGAGGCATATGAGAATCGCGACGAAGCATGGCCCGGCAAAATGAAGTACCGTGCAATCGTATGGTCTTGCCCGGCTCACTACTACGCAAACTTCTCCAACTGGCTTGCCAACTGCTGGGGCATTGACGTCCTGGTAGAGATGGAATCCCTCAACTTCACCAAGCCTCTCGAGACCGAGGACAAGGAAGAAGCACTCCGCGACCTGGCTCGTCTGTACGAGCGTATGGTTATGCGCCGTCACACCAACGGCGGCTACCACAACGTCGTCACCGAGCTTTGGCGTCAGTGCGAAGCATGGGATGCAAAGCTTATCATCATGTATCAGAACGTTGCATGCAAGAACATGGCAACAGTTCAGGGCCTGCTCGATGATCAGGGCCGTGAGCGTGGCTACGATCTTATCTGGATCGAGCACGACCTTATGGATCCGCGCACCGTTTCCCGCCGCACAATGCGCGACAAGGTTAACGAGTTCATGCGCACCGTTAAGAACGCAGAGCCCATAGATCCGTCTCTCGTCGAGTTCGAGGACGAGGTCTGCATGTAATTGCATAAAATTTACTCCGGGGCTGGCAGGAGAATAAATGCCGTCCCCGGACGGCGTTCAAAGCGCCAAGAACGATTAATTAATTGGAGGAAATTATAAAATGAAATATTTTGGCGGTTGTGACGTAGGCTCGACCTACACAAAGGCAGTAATACTCGATGAGAACGGCAAGATGGTAGCAGATACCACGATAAAGAGCAAGATCAATTCCGAGG